>FTCS01002243.1_pt1 | contig 11920 bp, 10 predicted proteins | sample 1639391 | NCBI WGS metagenome assembly FTCS01 (sample SAMEA3914864, study PRJEB12502) | metagenome | biome: forest; material: soil | place: USA | collected 2012-03-12 | depth 0.3 m | reverse complement strand
TCTCGATGGCGATGGCGAGACGATCGACGTCCTGATTGAGCGAGGTCAGATCGGTGGACAGCTTCTCGGGCAGCATCGGAAACACCTCGATGCCCGTGTACACCGACGTACAGTTCGCGAATGCGTGCTGGTCGAGCGGCATGCTCTTCGGCACGAGCGCATCGACATCGGCGATGCCGACGATCAGCCGGATGTGTCCGTTCGGGAGCCGCTCGGCCACTTCCGCCTGGTCGAGGTCGCGCGATTCGTCGTTGTCGATCGACGACCAGGGCAGGTCGCGGAGATCCTTCACGCCGGGCGCCATCGGAGCCGGGGCGTTCAGCGCGTCGAGCTGCTTTTTCGCCGCGTCATTCAGATCGGGTTCGAACCGGGCGGCGACGACCACGCGGCGCGCGGCGGCGCGAATGTCGAACGACGGCTGCGCTCCCTTTCCGTGGCGGCTCATCCATTTCTCGGCTGGCGTGACCTGAGAGACTAATCGGCTCTGCTCGCCGAAACCAGCGAACAATGAATATCTTCATTTATGAGCTCTGGCCCCTGTCACGCGAAGCCGTTCGTGCAGCCCGGCGTCTTGATCGCGCGCGATGACGCGCCGCGGGGCGACGAAGCGCCCGCCGCCTCGACGGCGGAATCCTGCGATTATTGCGGATCGGCGGCGCTCGAATGGCGGAAGTGCAAGCTGATCTGCTCCAACTGCCGACAGATCAACAAGAGCTGCGCGGATCTCTGAGGCAGCGCGGGGTCGCCAAAAACGCGGCAGTGAAACGCCATTCACGGCGCGCCGCGTCGACGGGCCGCGCCTGCTCCACGATCTCGCGCAGGCGCGGCCGGAGTAACGTCAGCGAGCGACGTTCGCCGTTTCGATCGGGCTGAAGCCCGGAACCGAAATGTGCGGGCCCGGGAACGGCACGGGGCGCTTGCCCGTCGTTCCGCAGGTGAATCCGCCATCCGGATCGAAGAACGCGACCGACTCCGTTTCGGTGAGCGTCACGCCTGCGATCTTCGTGGCCTGCTGTACCACACGTTCACACAGACGCTCTGTCACCGTCGACACTTCCTTCGCCAACTCCGCATCACGGATATGCGAGACGGCCGCCGTGAGTGACTTCACGGCTTTGAATTGCGTGACGATCTCCGGATTCCAGGGAGGAATGCGGTGCACCTTTCCGTCGGTGCCGATGAAAATGCCGCCCGCGTCTCCGCCGCCGAATAGAACGAACATACGACTCTCCTGTCGCGTGAGGGCGCCACAATACGACGCGACATTTGTAGCCGCAACAGAAATTATCAGTGTTTACTAAAAACGTCTGGCGGAGCGAACCGATCAGTCGAAGTCGAGCGCGAGATCCATCGCCGGCGCCGAGTGCGTCAGCGCGCCGACGGAAATCCAGTCGACGCCGGTCTCGGCGATCGCATGCACGGTCGCGAGATTCACGCCGCCCGACGCTTCGAGAAGCGCGCGGCCATGCACGAGGGTCACCGCCTCGGCGAGCTGCGTCGTGCTCATGTTGTCGAGCAGAATGATGTCCGCGCCGGCCTCGACGGCCGCGCGCACCTGGTCGAGTCTGTCGCACTCGACCTCGATCTTCGTCTGCGGCGGCGCCAGCTCGCGCGCGCGTGTGACCGCCTTCGCCACGTCGCCGTCGAGCGCGGCCAGATGGTTGTCCTTGATGAGCACGCCCGTCGCGAGATCCATGCGATGGTTCGTGCCGCCGCCGGCGCGCACCGCGTACTTCTCCATCAACCGCCATCCGGGCGTCGTCTTTCGCGTATCGAGAATCTTCGCGTGCGTCCCGCGTACGAGATCCACGTACTTGCGCGTGAGCGTCGCGATGCCGGAAAGTCGCTGGACGTAGTTCAGCGCGACGCGCTCCGCCGACAGGAGTCCACGCGCGTGGCCGGTGACGAACAGCACCGTCTCGCCCGCCTTCACGCGCGCGCCGTCTTCGTGCTCGACGCGGATCGACACCTTCGGATCCAGCAGACGAAATGCCTCGAGTGCGAACGGCACGCCGGCGATCACGCCATCCTGACGCGCCGTCAACGTCGCGCGCGAGCGGCGGTCGGACACGACCGTCGCGATCGTGGTGATGTCGTTGAACGCGCCGTCTTCCTGCAGCGCGCCGCGCACGATCTCCTCGATCTTCTGTTGCGTGAGCGGGAAGCGCAGCTGGTTCACGCCGCTCGCGGCCGGAACTCCCGACATCGGCGTGATCGTGCGTGGAGCCGCGCGCCGATCGGTGGCGCGGGGAATCTCGGGCGTTTCCATCGGACCTACCTCTCCGTTATTCCCCTGGATCTACGCCGTCGGCCACCGGAGACAAGGCCACCTTGGCTCCGCCGCCGATCGCCACCATGCGCTCGATCGCCAAACGCGCACGATCGGCCGTTGCCTTGGGGACCGTGATTTGATGCTGGGTATGGATCAACGCCTCACGCACTTTCGGCAGCGTTGTGACTTTCATGTACGCGCAAGAAGCGCGCTCGTTTGCCGCGAAGAATCGTTTGCTGGGATTCTCGCGGCGCAGCCGGTGCAGAATTCCCACTTCCGTGGCGACGATGAACTCGTCCGCATCCGACAACGCGGGACGCTTGATCATTCCTTCCGTCGACAGAATCTGGACGCCGTTCGGATCGACATCCCCCGCCGACATCGCCTCGAGCACACTCGTCGAACATCCGCATTCCGGATGAATCAGGAACTCCGCCTGGGGATGCAGACTGCGTTGCAGGCGAATGTTCTCCGGATCGATCCCGGCGTGCACGTGACATTCGCCCATCCACACGTGCATGTTCTGCCGCCCGGTCATGCGCCGCACGTGCGCGCCGAGGAACATGTCCGGGAGAAAGAGAATCTCCTGCTCGGCGGGAATCGAGTTGACGACCTCCACCGCGTTGCCCGACGTGCAGCAATAGTCGCTCTCGGCCTTCACTTCCGCCGTCGTGTTGACGTACGCAACGACGACGGCGCCGGGATGTTCGCTCTTCCAGGTGCGGAGCGCCGCCGCGTCGATCGCCGCGGCGAGCGAGCAGCCCGCGGCGAGATCCGGCAGCAGCACCGTCTTCGCCGGCGAGAGAATCGCCGCCGTCTCGGCCATGAAGTGCACGCCGCAGAACACGATCACGTCGGCGTTCGTCTTCGCCGCTTCACGCGACAGGCCGAGCGAGTCGCCGACGAAATCGGCGACGTCCTGCACCTCGGCGCGTTCGTAATTGTGTGCGAGAACGACGGCATTGCGTTCGCGCGCGAGCTCCTTGATCTCCGCCTGGAGCTCCCCGATGATGGCTTCGTGGGTTGCCTTGACCATGCGCTGAAAGCTAAGGGTAGAGGGTTATGGGTGGAGGGGAGAGCGGCGTTCCTTCCCTCTACCCCTCTACCCTCGACCCTCGACCCTCGACCCTACAGTTCGATGTGCCGTCCCTTCCAGGTCTTCTTGGCGCGCGGGTAGTCGGCGCGATAGTGGCCGCCGCGGGACTCCTTGCGCATGAGTGCGGCCTCGACGATGAGCTGCGCAGTCTGGAGGATGTTCTCCTCCTCCGTAGCGCCCTCGGGTAATCGTTTCGCGATCTCGCCCAGCTTCGCGCGCGCCGTGCGCAGTCCGCGCGCCGTGCGCGCGATCCCGGCGTAGTCCCACATCACAGCGCGAATGTCGTCCGCGGCCACCTGCGCGGCGCCGCGATCCGCCAGCGGCGGTACCTTCCACTTCCCCACGGCCGGCAGCCGCGCGAGTCGGCTGTTCTTGCTCAGATCGCGTGCGACACGCTCGGCGAACACCAGCCCCTCGAGCAGCGAGTTCGACGCGAGGCGGTTCGCGCCGTGCACACCCGTGCGCGCCACTTCACCGACCGCATAGAGTCGAGCAACGCTAGACTGGCCGTACAGGTCGGTGACCACACCGCCCATCATGTAGTGCGCGGCCGGCGTCACCGGGATCAGATCCTTTCGCGGATCGATGCCGCGCGCTTCGCACAGCGCGAAGATTCCCGGAAAGCGATCCGCGAAATGCTTGCCGAGCTTGCGCGCATCGAGAGACACCGGACCGTGGCGCTGTTCCCGGAAGATCGCCCGCGCCACGACGTCGCGCGGCGCGAGCTCGGCGAGCTTGTGCCGGCCCTTCATGAACCGCACGCCGCGCGCATTCACCAGAATGGCGCCCTCGCCACGAACTGCTTCGGAAATGAGCGCGAGCGGATTCTCGGGCGTGTCGAGCGCCGTCGGATGGAATTGCACGAACTCCATATCCGCCAGCGTCACACCCGCACGGTGCGCGATCGCGTAGCCGTCGCCCGTCGCGACGACGGGATTCGTCGTGTAGCGATAAACCTGGCCGCAGCCGCCGGTGGCGATCACCGTCGCGTCGGCGATGATCTCCGTCGCACGTCCGGCGATGCTGGCACGCACGCCGTAACATCCATCGCGCCGCACGATGAGATCCAATACGCGCGCCCTCTCCAGCACGCGAATGCGCTTCGTCTCGAGCACACGCGCGACGAGCGTGCGCGCCACCTCGGCGCCGGTCTGATCGCCGTGCGCGTGGACGATTCGGTTCTTCGAGTGCGCCGCTTCGCGCCCGAGCTTCAGCCTACCCCTGGGATCCAGGTCGAAATGCGCGCCGGCGGTCTGGAGCTCCCGCACGCGCGCCGGACCTTCCTCGACCAGCACCTGTACGGCCGCCGCATCGCAGAGCGCGGCGCCCGCGGCGAGCGTGTCCTGCCGATGGAGCGTCGGCGAATCACCGGCGCCGAGCGCCGCGGCGATGCCGCCCTGCGCGTACGCGGTCGCGCTGTCGAACAAGGACCTCTTGGTCAACAACAGGACGTCGCCATGCTCCGACGCGCGCCACGCTGTATGGAGCCCGGCCACGCCACTGCCGACGACGAGAAATCGGGTGCGAATTCGATCCATGCTGGTCGAAACCTACTGTCATCCGAGGTTCATTGGGTGGCTGGTGACACCTTGCCGCACACCCGTCCAAACGATCTCTTTCATCGATGCGCAAGCTGCTGCTTCTCGTGGGCGCGCTGCTCGTCGCCCACGTTGCCCTCCTTTTTGTCCACCCCAAAGGCTCCGCGGAAACCACGTCCAAGGACGCGGTCAAAGTCGGCATCGTCCTCGACGTCGGCGGCCTGGGCGACAAGTCGTTCAACGACGGCGCCTACCGCGGCGCCCAAATGGCCGAGAAAGAGCTCGGCGCCAAGATCCGGCTCATCGAGCCCGGCGAAGGCTCCGACCGCGAGGCGGGGCTGCGACTCCTCGCTGCCGAACACATGGACCTCGTGATCGGCGTCGGCTTCATCTTCACCGACGACGTCGCGCAGCTCGCCAAGGAATATCCGAACGTCAACTTCGCCGTCGTCGACTACGCCATCGCCACAGACAAGGCGGGCAATCCCATCCCGCCGCCGCCCAACGTCGCGGCGCTCAAGTTTAAGGAAGAGGAAGGCTCGTTCCTCGTCGGCGCGCTCGCGGCGCTCGTCCTCGACTCCGCGAAGAAAGTCGGCTTCGTGGGCGGCATGGACGTTCCGCTCATCCAAAAGTTCGAGGCCGGCTACAAGGCGGGCGTGAAGTACGTCTGTCCGACGTGCGTCGTGATCGCGCAGTACGCCGGCGTCACGCCCGAAGCATTCCGCAATCCCGGCAAGGGCAAGGAGCTCGCGCTCAACCAGTACCAGCAGGGCGTCAACGTCATCTACCACGCGTCCGGCTCCACGGGACTCGGCGTGTTCGAGGCGGCTCGGCAGACCGGCAAGTACGGCATCGGCGTCGACGCCGACCAGTACGGCGAGGCGCCCGGGCGGGTCGTAACCTCGATGGTGAAGGGCATCGACGTCGCGGTGTTCGACGCGATCAAGCGGGTGAAGGAAGGCACGTTCAAGGGCGGCATCTTCACGTTCGGTCTCGCCCAGAACGGCGTCGGTTATGTCTACGACGACTACAACAAGGCGCTCATCCCCGACTCCGTGCGCACACGACTCGAGCAGATCAAAACGGACATCATCGCGGGCAGGATCAAGGTGCCGAGCACGCGATGACCGCCGTTCGTCTCTCCGACATCCACAAGTCCTTCGGTCCGGTCCAGGCCAATCGCGGCGCATCGCTCGAGGTGGCGACCGGCGAGATTCACGCGCTCGTCGGCGAGAACGGCGCCGGCAAGTCCACTCTCATGCGCGTGCTGAGCGGGATGTACGGCGTCGACTCGGGCCGCATGGAAGTGAACGGCCGCGACGTCACCGGCTGGTCCACGTCCGACGCGATCGACGCGGGCGTCGGCATGGTGCACCAGCACTTCATGCTCGTGCCGACGCTCACCGTCGCCGAGAACGTCGTCCTCGGACGCGAGCTCACGAAGGGCGGACAGCTCGATCGCGCGCGCGCCGAGGCGGACGTCGCGGCGCTGAGCAGGCGCACGGGACTCTCGGTGCATCCCGAGCGTCGAGTCGCCGACCTCTCCGTCGGTGAAGCGCAGCGCGTCGAGATTCTGAAGACCCTCTACCGCGGCGCGAAGCTCCTCATTCTCGACGAACCGACCGCGGTGCTCTCCCCGCCGGAGATCGACGAGCTGTGGGAAGTGCTGCGCCAGATGCGCGCCCGCGGCGAGACGATCATCCTCATCACGCACAAGCTCGACGAGGTGATGGAGATCTCCGACACGATCACCGTGATGCGCCAGGGCACGACGGTCGGCCGACTCAAGACCAGGGAGACGACGCCCGGCGAAATCGCCAAGGCGATGGTCGGTCGCGACGTGCAGCTCGCGATGGATTACGTCGCCGAGGAGTTCGGCAAACCGACGCCGCCGAGCGGAACGCCGGCGGGCGCGGAGCCGCTGCTGCGCGTGCGCGACCTCCACGTGGACAACGTGCGGCGACTCCCCGCGGTGAACGGCGTCACGTTCGACATCGCGCCGGGGGAGATCCTCGGCATCGCCGGTGTGGAAGGAAACGGTCAGACGGAATTGCTCGAAGCGATCGCCGGGCTGCGCGAGGTGCGCTCCGGCTCGATCTCGATCAGCGCGCGCGACATCACGAACCTCTCGGTGAGGGCGCGCGGCGACGCGGGACTGTCGCACATTCCCGAAAACCGGCACGAGCGCGGCCTCGTGCTGGACTACTCGATCGCCGAGAATCTCATCCTTGGCCAGCAGCACCACTTCACGCGCGGCGTTCGCATCGATCAGGAGCGCGTGCTCGAGAACGCGCTCCAGCAGATCAGCGAATTCGACATCCGTCCCGATAACCCCGCGCTTCCGGCGCGCGCGCTGTCGGGCGGCAATCAGCAGAAGATCGTCATTGCGCGCGAGATGCGCCGCACCTTCCAGGTGTTGCTCGCCGCGCAACCGACCCGCGGCGTGGACGTCGGCGCGATCGAGTTCATTCACGCACGCCTTCGCGAGGCGCGCACCGCCGGCAAGGCGATTCTGCTCGTGTCGGCCGATCTGGCCGAGATTCTCGCGCTGTCGGATCGCATCGCCGTGATGTACGGCGGCCGGTTCGCGTGTGTGCTGCCGCGCGCCGAAGCGAGCGAGGAGAAGCTCGGCCCGTTCATGACCGGCGTGCACAAGACCGGAGAGCACGCCGCGTGAAGAGACAATTCGAGGAGGCGGTCCTCCCGGCGATCGTCGCGCTGTTGATCGCGATGGTCGTCGGAGACGTGTTGATCCTGTCGTTCGGCCAGAGCCCGGGCACGGTTTATCGCCTGTTGATGGAAGGCACGTGGGGCAACGCGTACGGTCTTGGCCAGGTGCTCTACAAGACGACGACGCTCACGTTCACCGGCCTGGCGATCGCACTCGGCTTGCGCGCCGGCCTGTTCAATATCGGCGCCGAGAGTCAGCTCGCCGCGGGCGGATTCGTCGCGGCGCTCGTGGGTCTCGTGCTGCCCGCGGGACTCAATCCGCTGGTGACGTTGCCCCTGTTCATCGTGGCCGCCGCCGCCGGCGGCGCCGCTGTCGGCGCCGTCCCGGGTGCGCTCAAGGCGAAGTTCGGCGCGCACGAAGTGATCGTGACGATCATGCTCAACTACATCGTGCTGGCGCTGCTCAACTACTTCGTCGCCGTGCACCTGAAGGTCGAAGGCACGTTGCACACGAAGGAGATTCACTCCGGCGCGCTGCCGCGGCTCTCCGATTTCATTTCCGCCTTCCACGGTTCGGCGGCCAACGTCGTGCTTCTCCTGGCGCTGCTCGCCGCCGCGCTGGTGCGGGGCTACCTGTTCCGCACGCGGCGCGGCTTCGAGCTGCGCGCCACCGGACTTCAGCCGGCGGCCGCCGAGTATGCGGGCGTGAACGTGCGCGCGGTGTGGCTCAACACGATGATCCTCTCCGGAGCGATCGCCGGCATCGGCGGGTTGAATTTCGTGCTCGGCTACAAACACTACTATGAGGACGCCTTCGCGTCCGGCGCCGGCTTCGTCGGCATCGCGGTCGCGATCGTCGGACGGAATCATCCCGTCGGCGTCGTCCTTGCCGCGCTCGTGTTCGCGACAATGTCGCAGGGCGGTCTCGCCGTGAACGCCGTAGTCCCCAAGCAGATCGTCGACGTGCTGCAGGCCGTGGTGATCATCGCCGTCGCGGCGTCGGTGCCCGAAGTGCGGCGCATGCTTCGGAGGAGCAGATGATCCTCTTCGCGTTTCTCGCCCAGACGTTGCGCATCGCCATTCCCTATCTCTTCGCGGCCAGCGGCGGTGTGGTCTCGGAGCGTTCCGGTCTCATCGCGCTCGGTCTCGAGGGCTACATGCTCGGCGGCGCGTTCTGCGGCGCCGTCGCGAGCTACTACAGCGGAAGCCCGTGGATCGGACTGCTCGGCGCGGTGGCCGGCGGCGGGGCGATCGCGCTGCTCTATGCGGTCACGGCGATCCGCTATCGCGCCGATCAGGTGGTCGTCGGCATCGCGATCAACCTGCTGGTGACGGGCGCCACGCGCTTCTTCCTGCGCATGTTCTTCCACAGCTCCGCCAACTCCCCGCGGGTGTCGGGATTCGGCGGCGAGCAGGTCGGCACCGGATTCACGGCACTGATCGCCAACCCGCTGATCTGGCTCGGCATGCTGACCGTGGCTCTCGTCGCCTGGATGCTGTATCGCACCCCATTCGGCTTGCGCGTACGCGCGACGGGCGAGCATCCCGCGGCAGCCGTGTCGGTGGGCGTTCCCGTGAACCGAATTCGCTACATGGCCGCCGCGCTTTCCGGCAGCCTCGCGGCGCTCGGCGGCGCATACCTCGCGCTCGACCAGCATCAGTTCAGCGCCGAGATGACCGCCGGCCGCGGATTCATCGCGCTGGCGGCGACGATCTTCGGCCGGTGGGATCCCTTCCGCGCCGCGCTCGCCTGTTTGCTGTTTGCCGCGGCGGAGACCCTGCAGATCCAGTTGCAAGGAATGCAGGCGATTCCCTCGCAATTCGTCGAGATGATACCGTTCGCGTTGACGATCGTCGCGCTGGCGGGAGTCGTCGGGCGAGCAGTACCGCCGGCGGCACTGGGAAAGGCGGAGGGATAGCCCCGTTCCCACCAATCAGTCCCTTCTTGGCTGTACCTTATAGCATGCCGAAGAAAAACACGGACATGGGCAAGCTGGTCGTCCTCATGGTTGCGGCGTTCATCGACATGGTCGGAACGCTGATGATCATTCCGCTCATGCCGTTCTATGCGAAAAACTTCGGCGCGAACGGCCTCGTGGTCGGCCTCCTCGTGTCGTCGTTCGCGATCGCACAGCTGCTGAGTGCGCCAATGTGGGGACGCTTCTCCGACCGATACGGGCGCCGTCCGGCGCTGATCGTCGGCATGACCGCGTCGGCGATTGCCTACGTCGTGTTCGCCTACGCGGACTCGCTTTGGCTGCTTTTCCTTTCACGCCTGATCCAGGGGTCTGGCGGCGGTACGGTCGGCGTCATCCAGGCCTATGTCGCGGACGCCGTCGCGCCGGAGCAGCGCGCCAAGGGACTGGGATGGCTGTCGGCGGCGACGAACGCCGGCGTCGCCCTCGGACCGGTCCTGGGGTCTTCGATGATGGGCTTCGGCCCGCACTACCCCGGCCTCGTCGCGGCCGCGCTCTGCGTGCTCAACAGCATCTTCGCATTCAAATTTCTTGTCGAGTCGCGCGACATGGTGGAAGCCCGTTCGAGTGTCCATGTTCCCGGGCGGTCGCGAGAAGCGGTTGTGCGCGTGATCACACACTCGAGCGAGCCGGCGCCGCGGCTGATCTGGATCTATGCGATCGGCATCGGCGCATTCCAGGGAATGAACGCGATTCTTGCGCTCTTTCTCGCGTCGCGTTTCGGCGTTACGACGAAGACCATCGGATACTTCTACACCTACATCGGCATCATCTCCGTGTTGACGCGCGCGCTGTTGCTGGGCCCGGCGGTGGACAGGTACGGCGAGGCGCGCCTCTCGCGCATCGGACAAGCGCTGCTCGCGATCGGACTCGTAACGATGCCGTTCATCCATCGCATGAACGATCCGGCCGCGTTCGCGGCGAGATTGGGCGGAATTCTTCCGGTCTCCGCCGTGGCGGTGCTACCATACCTGCCGCTCGCGCTCGCGGTGGCGCTGCTCCCCCTGGGAACGGCGTTCACCTTCCCCTGCGTGACGGCATTGCTCTCGCGCGTGATCCCGAGCAACGAGCGCGGGTTGTATATGGGAGTACAGCAGACGTTTGGCGGCAGTGCGCGGGTGTTGTTTCCAATCATGGCAGGTTGGGCGTTCGACAGGTTCCCAGAGTTGCCGTTCGTCGTGTCGGCGACGCTCGTGGCTGGCACGATTCTCCTGGGCCTGGGTATGGAAGAGTTCACCCGTCCAAAGCGTGAACCCGAAGCGGCGCCAGCGGCTTAGTCACAGCACGTAGGATGACCGAACGATCATAGGAGGCTGCATGTCCGCTCCCCGCATTCGCGGAGCGCTTTCGCTGTGCATCATGCTCGTCGCCGCCGCGTGCGGCAGCGGCACGTCGGAACCCGGCGGCACCAATGGTGGAACGACTACCCCGGCTAGCCTCTCCAAGGTTTCCGGCGACGGTCAAACGGGTCTCGTCGGCACGACGCTCTCGCTCCCATTGAGCGTGAAGGTCACGTCATCAAGCGGCGCCGCGCTGAAAGGCGTCACCGTGAATTTCGCGGTGACGAGCGGCGCTGCCTCGGTCAATCCCGCGTCGGCAACGTCCGATTCGACCGGCGCCGCCAAGACGGTGGTCACGCTCGGATCGGCTGCCGGCACGGTCCAGATCACGGCGACCGTTTCCGGCACGACACTCTCCGCCGTCTTCTCGGCCACCGCAGGCTCCGGCACGATCACCACGGCGTGCGCCACCACCTCGCCAACGACGCCGACGATCGGCGCCGTGCAGACCGGTGTGAGCGGCACGGGCATCTGTCTCGGTGGCGCGGCCGGCGGCTCGGACTACGCGCTCATCGCCTTCAACAGCAATCCCGACACGCTGTTCGCAACCGCGTCGTTCACCGTGCAGTCGAAGGGCGCGCAGCCGCTCACGACCGCGGATGCCGCGCCTGTCGCGAACCTGGCGCCGCTGGGATCGCCCCTGCGCTCGGCGCTTGGCTCGCCGCTCACGGCTTCCGCGAACGACGTGCGCTCGAAGTTCGACACGAAACTTCGTATGACCGCCCGGCGTGAGCTTGTTCACTTCCTTCGTGAAGAAGATCACGATCTTGGCGTTCTTGTCGATGTCCGTCGGCTGGCCAAAGTTGTTGACGTCGAGCGGATTGATCAGCGTGTCAAAGGTCGTCGCGAACGACGCATACTCGGCGTCGGTGAATCCGCCGGTGGGGTTCAGTGAATCGGCGACAACGATCGCGTTATTGGAGATCGCGGCCACGCGCGCGCGAACGTTGATGATGTTCGAGCAGGCGCTGAGCCCCTGCCCGTTGAGCGTGATCATTTGTCCGACCGTCAGCGAGCTCGGGATGACG
>FTCS01001246.1_pt1 | contig 11963 bp, 9 predicted proteins | sample 1639391 | NCBI WGS metagenome assembly FTCS01 (sample SAMEA3914864, study PRJEB12502) | metagenome | biome: forest; material: soil | place: USA | collected 2012-03-12 | depth 0.3 m | reverse complement strand
GTATCCGCTCGAGGGCCCGGCCACCCCCGAGGCGAAGACCGCCTTCGCGCAGGTCTGGTGGGTCACGGCCGCCGGCTGCGGGAGCGAAGGAGAGCCCGGTGCGTACTTCGAGTCGGGCAGCGTGACGATCACGAGGTCCGACGAGACCGGCATGGTCGGCTCGTTCCAGGGAATCCTCGACGACTTCAACGGCAACTCGTTCCACGTCGACGGACAGTTCGACGCCCCGCGCTGCGCGACCGGGGGTGGGGCCTGCACGCCGTGAGCTGAGTCGCCGGCGCAGTGGAGCAGCGCCGGCCCTGTTCGCGACGTGCGCACGCCGGCCCTCGCGTTGCGCGGATTGCGCAAGCGATTGCGCCACGAGCGCTGCGAGAGACGCGGCTCCGCTGCGGCTCGAAACATGCGTCGAGACTGGCCATGACCACTCGGCTGGCTCGACTTGCCGCTTCGCTCACGACCTTTGCAGCTCTCGGCCTGGCCGTCGCGTGCGGCTCTCCCGACGACGCGACCGATCCTGCTGCGGAGCCTGACGACGGCGTCGCGGAGAGCACGGAGCAAGATCTCTCCGGCAACGCGCTGAAGCTCGGATACGCGGGCGGGCGCTTCGACTCGATCGCGAATCCGAAGTGGGACGACCTCTTCACGTCGACGAGCGGCACTCCGCACACGCGCATGTGCCACACGTACGCGTCGTGGGACGTGCTCACGCATCCCGGCGACAAGAACGTCAACGGCTCGGCCGCGCACTGGGACGCGTGGCACGCCGCCGTCAAAGGCACGTGCGAGATCATGGTCACGTTCCAGTCCGACCCGACGAACGGCGCTGCGCCGAAGAAGGAGCCGTCGGTCGAGGAGCTCGAGAATTCGTTCAAGGCGTTCCGCGCGAAGTACCCCGACGTCCACGTCTTCACGACGTGGAACGAGCCGAACAACGGCCACGCAGCGGGCGACGGCCTCGATCACTCGCTGCCGCCAGAGACTGCCGCTCGTTACTACCTCGCGCTCCGTCGCAACTGCCATCCTGGGCAGGGGTGCCTCGTCGCCACGCCCGACGTCCTCGGCTGGTACGACGCGAATTCGTTCCAGATGAAGTGCAGCAACGACCCCGACGTCCTCTGCAAGACGGGGAGCTACCTCGATCAGCTGAAGTTCTACATCGATCGCGACGCGAAGAGCTTCGGCCTCCCCGCCAAGTTCCGTCCCGAGTTCATCGCGGTTCACCCGTGGAACGACGCATTCCGTTACACGCGCGACGGCTCGCACTGCAGCGATCCCAAGACGTGCGTGACGCGCGCAGTCCTCGAGAGCCTCGGCGGCAGCTGGGGGCGCTCGTTCATCTGGATGACGGAGGTGGGCGTCCACTCCGACAAGGGCGAGCACGTGCAGGCGTGCGGCGCGGCGTTCCTGCAGCGCCTCTTCGCGTCGAGCAAGCGCATCACGCGCTTCTACTATTACAGCTTCTGTCACGCCGAAGGTGACGGCGACGTCAGTCTCGTCAACCCCGGCCCCGGCAACAGCTGCTCGACGGGCACCACCGCGCGTCCGATCATGGACGTGCTCCGCGATCGAAAGCAGAGCATTCCCGGCAATTGCCCCTGATCGGGATTCGACGCCGGAATAAATAGAATCGCGCGAACGGCGGTCGCGCGTTGCGCGACCCGGTGAAAGTCCGTATCCACGACTGCGATCCATGACTCGCTCACGCACGCCTTCACGCTTTGCGCCACATGCGGAGCGAATCGCCTTCGGGCAGAAGCTCCGCGACGTCGTCCGTCGCGTGGACCAGGACGTTTGGAAGGTCCCGCGCGGCCGTCGCTCGGTCGTCGAGATGCTGCGTGAGTCGGAGCGCGGCCGGGTCGCGACGCTTCTCCCGATCAAGTACGGCCGCATGGCGGTGTCACCGTTCGCATTCTTCCGCGGAAGCGCGGGCATCATGGCGGGCGACCTCGCGACGCTGCCGCGCACCGGATACCACGTGCAGATCTGCGGCGACGCGCACGTCCGCAATCTCGGCGCGTACGCGTCGCCCGACGGACGTATCGTCTTCGACATCAACGACTTCGACGAGACGTGGCGCGCTCCTTGGGAGTGGGATCTCAAGCGCCTCGCGACGAGCTTCGTGCTCGCCGGTCGCGAGGCGACGTGCAACGACCGCTCGTGTCGCGACGCCGCGCTCGCCCTGGTGCGCTCGTATCGTCGCGCGCTCGCGTACTTCGCGCCGATGCCGGCAGTGGAGCTCGCGCGCTACCAGGTCAATCGCCATCTCGACGAGGGCCCCGTGCACGAGGTGCTCCGGAAGGCGGAGCGCGCCGGGCCGCGCACGTCGCTCAAGAAGCTCACCGTCGCGGCGCGCGGCGGACGACGTCGCTTCGCGCAGCGCCCGCCGCTCCTCGTGCGCGTCGACGACCGAACGAGAGCGCGTGTGCTGAATGCCTTGAAGGAATATCGCACCACGCTGGGGCCGAACCGGCAGCTCGTCCTCGATGCGTATTGCCCGGTCGACGTGGCGTTCAAGGTCGTCGGCACCGGCAGCGTCGGTACGCGCGATTACGTCGTGCTCTGCTTCGGCAACGGCCCCGGCGATCCGCTCATCCTCCAAGTGAAGGAGGCGGCGACGTCCTCGTATGCTCGCTACGTTCGGGCCGAGCGAGACGCAACCACCCACCAGGGAAGGCGCGTCGCGGAGGGACAGCACCGCATGCAGACGGTCGCCGATCCCTTCCTGGGATGGACGACGATCGGCGGTTCGCACTACCTCGTGCGCCAGCTCGCCGACCACAAGGCGTCCATCGAGCCCGCCGATCTCGGCAATACCTCGCTCGTCGACTACGCCGTGGTGTGCGGCGAGATCTTCGCGAAGGCCCACGCGCGCACCGGAGACGGCACTGTGCTCCACGGATATGCCGGCAATGCGTCGAAGCTGGATGAGGCTATTGCCGACTTCGCCGTCCAGTATGCCAATCAGGCAACGAGCGATTACGAGTCGTTCACCAAGGCCATTGCCGACGGGCGGCTCAAGGCACGCAAGACCCGATAGCGATCTATAGCAGCTGGACGGTGGCCTTGCCGCCGCCGCCGCCGGTGCAATCAGGCGCCATTCACGCGGCTAACGCGGCTAACGCGACGAGGTCACTTGCACGTGCCGTCGCGACAGGTGCCCGTCGTGCAGTCCTTGTCCCGGACGCACTGCACGCACGAGTGGACATCACGCTGCGTATCGCAGATCGGCGTCGGCGCCGCGCAGTCGGTGTTCGTCGCGCAGGCAACGCAACGGCCGTTGTCTCCGCAGACCTTGGTGGCGGGCGTCGCCGCGCAGTCCGCGCTGGTGATGCACTGCACGCACGAGGAGAGCGTCGTGTTGCACTTCGGCGTCATCCCCGAGCACTGCGCGTCGGCGGTGCAGCCGGAGCGACAGCGGAACTCCTCGGGATCGCAGATCGGCGCCGCCGTCCCGCAATCGGCGTTCGATGTACATTGGACGCACGTGTGTCGGGTCGGCAGGCAGCGAGGCGCAGCCGCCGGACAGTCCGTGTTCGCTTCGCACTGCACGCATTGCTGAGTGGTCGTATCACAGAGCGGCGCGGTCGCCGGACAGTCCGCCTTCGTATTGCAGCCGACACACGCGCCCGTCGTCATGTTGCAGAGCGCGGCATTCTTCGGGCACCCGGCGTTGAGCGTCGCGCAGGAGGGGTGGCACGTGTGATCGCCGGGATAACAGACCGGCGCCGCGGCGCCGCAATCGGTGTTGGAGCGGCACGCCGCGCACGTGCCGGTGCCCGCGATGCAGAACGGCGCGGTGGCCGGGCACTGCGTGTCGGCGGTGCACTGCACGCAGCCGAGCGTCGCGTCGCATTGCTCGCCCTGGTGACACTGGTTCGTGCCGTTGATTCCGCAGACGGCACTCCCGCCGCCCGGCCCGCCGTCGGCGCCGGTACCGGTGATGTCGGTCGAGGCGGTGCTCGACCCTCCGCACGCGACCACCACCGCCGCCGTCGCGAACGCCACGATCGACCACGTCTTCACGCCCAAGGAAGCTTTCGTGTCCATCACCAGGATGGTACCGGGTCGCAGTCCCGGTCAGGCGGCCGCAGCGCAAATTCAGGGGTCGCGGTAGGACGTCGTCGTGCATCCGCGTTCGATGTGCCGCGCGGTCGTCGCGGCTCAGCGGAGCGTGCAGTTCTTGGCGATTTCGACGGCCATGTCGGCGTCCTTAGGCTGGGTCGGTCGTACGAACGCCGCGTACTCGTCGTACGCCTTGCGCGCCGCGGTGCAGCGACGTGCGTTGTCGAGCGTGCGCGCCCGCCCGTACATCGCGATCGAGCGGACCCAGCGGCTGTTCGAGGCCGGGCTGTTCGCCATCATTTGCTCGACGCGTCCGAACGCCTCCACCGCTTCGTCGATCCGACCGAGGTTGGCGAGCGCGATCGCGCGGTCGTACTCGAGCCATGGGCTCGCCGCGTTGCTCGTGCCCGAGCGCGCGGCCTTGTCGATCTCCTCGAGCGCCGCCGGGTAGTGGCCGCCGATGATCAAGCTGGTGGCGACCGAGGTGCTCGTGTCTCCGGCGGCGGTCTGCGCCTCGCGGCATTCCTTGGCGTAGCGGATGGCCATGTCCGCGGCGTTCGGATCGGAGCTGCGGACGAAGGTGGCGTACTCCGCGTAGGCGGCGCGCGCTTCGCTGCATCGACCCACGTCGTCGAACGCGCGCGCGCGTCCGTACATGGCAATCGACTTGCCCCACGGCTCTTTGTTACCGAAGCGCTCTTCGGCGGCACGATAGGCGGCGACCGCCGCGTCGGTGCGCCCGAGACCGTGCAAGGCGACGCCGCGGCTGTAGTGTCCCCACGGATTCGACGGATCGGTGGCCACCGCGCGGTCTCCGAACGCGAGCGATCGCGCAGGAGCGTTCGAAGCCGACTCGGCGGCGGCCTCCGCATAGCCCGTCGAGATCTCGGCGCTCGAGAGCTGCGTCTGCGAGGTGGCGCCTCTCGATGCGCACGCGGCGCCGGACAGCGCGAGACCGAGGCACGATGCGAGCGCGAGCATGTCGAGCGTGTTCCTGTCTTTGGACATCGGCGTTCTCCCCGTCGCGATGGCTGCATCGGTAGTGCCATGGCCGTGATCGATCGGCCGCCGCGCGCATGCGTGGAACGTCGGATGCATCGCTCGCGTCGTCATGAAGCCATGGCGCTGCGTCATCTTCCGTTCGTGCGTCCTTGCGCTCGCGGTGTCGCTCGCAGCGTGCGGACACGAGTCCGCGCCGCCTGCGACGGGGACGTCGGCAACGGTGCCGGCGGTGACAGTGACCTCCGAATCGATCTCTCCGGTTGCCGAAGGTCGGGCGCACGCCATCGTGCTCGAAGCGGCGAGCTGCTGGCTCAGCGGACTATGGAGCGATGCCGCGCGCGACGAACCGGCGGCCCGCAACGCCGCCATCGTCGATCGCTGCAGGCGCGTCCTCCACGCCGCCGGTGAGACTTCGGACCGTCTCTATGGCGCGCTCCGTGCCGTCGATCCGGTGGCCGTCGACGCGCTCGCGAGTCGAATCGGTAAAATGGCGCAAGAAGACACGATCGATCGACCGCATGCCGCCGCGATCCTCACGTTCTTTCGCGCGATCGCCGCTGCGTCGCGCGAAGAGGTCGACGCGCGTCGCGCCGCCGATCGCGTGAAGGGCGACTATGCCTTCACGTCGTCGGCCGAACAGCGACGCACCGACAAGGACGCGGCGGCGCCCGAGCTATCGCGCTCGGCGGCGCTCGTTGCGTTGCTCGAGGACAACAGTCCGTATGCCGTCGAGGCTCGCGTCGTCGGACTGCTCTACGCGGTCGACCGCATGGAGATCGCGCGCGGCCTCCCGAAGCATCTCAAGACCACGTGCGTCGAGGGCGTCGGGCTCGAGGTGTTTCGCGTGGCGGCTCCTCGTGTGTCAGGCGACCCGGCGGCGCCGATCCCGACCGGCACGTGGCTCGGGTACCTGAGCTCGATGGCGTCCGCGGCGGGCCATCCGGTTCCGGACGACGCGCGCGACCCGCAGAACCGCGAGCCGCTCGCCTGGAACGGCACGCTCCTCGGGCTCGCCGACCACCTCCGTCAGCTACGGACCGGCACCATCCTGGACCCGATCTCGCAGAGCGTCGTCGCGCGCATCGATCGGCAAGCCGCTTCGGCGCGCGCCTCCTTCGACGCACATGCGCCCGGCACGCGCTGACGACATTTCGAGGCGATTAACTTCGCGTCAGGAGCGTGCACCGAGGTGAAGCGTGACCAACCCTGTGAGGAGCAGCTCGCAGGGGGATGGAAGCACGCATGGAGACGTCGAAGGTCGCGCGCGGTCTCGTGATCGGATCGCTCTCGGTCTTGCTCGCAACGACCGCGGGGTGCTGGGTCCCACGCGGACCGGTCGATCTCCGTGACTCGGAGACCCACGTGGTGCGCTTCGGCGTCGACGCGCCGCGCGGCGGCATCTGCCCCGGGCAACCGGTGACCATCGACGTGGAGCTCACCGCCGACGTCGGCGGCCGAACGCTGAGACTCACGCGCACGCGTCGCGATCTCGACGACGCCATCTTCGACATGCGCCAGCTCCGCATCGCGAGCGCGCAAGGACGCATCGACGAAGAGGGACGCTTCTTCCCGAGCGACGATCCGCTGGTCTCGGCGCAGAGCGGCTTCGTCTTCTACGTCGACGTTCCGCGCGGGCCGACGTTCTCCGTGCGGTATCCGCCCGTCTACGAATGCGCGACGCCGTTCGGTCGTGAAGGGCAAGCGGGCGTCGACGGTCCGCGCGGCGACGACGCGCTGATCGAGGACCTCAGCGATGGGCCGCCGTTCGGGGCGAGCGCGGACGGCGAGCGTCCGTCGGCAACCGGCGTGAGCGGCGGCAACGGCGGTCCGGGCGGCGCAGGTCCAGAGCTCACCGTCTACGTGACGTGGGTCCGGACGCCCGACTACACGAAGCTGCTCGCAGCGCGCGTCGAGGGCGACGTGCACGGGCTGACGCTGCGCGCTCCGGGCACGCCGCTCGACGTGCTCGCGCGCGGCGGCCGTGGCGGCGCGGGCGGACGTGGTGGGCAAGGCGCGAGCGGCCTCGACGCGGTGTGGACCGTGGGCCGCAGGCGAGCGCGCGGCCATCTCGTGAAGAGCTTCACGCGCGGCGGTCTCGGCGGCTCCGGCGGAAACGGCGGTGAGGGAGGAGCGGGCGGATCGGTACGGATCATCGTCGACGAGCGCTTCGATCTCGAGTCGTGGGTGCATGTCGACGTGCAGGGTGGAGAGGGCGGCCCCGGCGGACGCGCCGGTCCGGGCGGCCGCGGCGGATCTTCGAATTCGGCGGGGGCGCGCGAGACCTCGGCGAGCGCCGGGCTCCCCGGCACGGTCGGAAGGGACGGGCCGCCCGGACCGAACGGGCAGGTCACCTTCGAGCGCGGTGACGTCCAGGCGCACTTCGAGGGCCTGGGCGCGATCGTTCCTCTGTGAGGAGCAGGAGTAAAAATCTGGAACCTGCCTGCCCCATGACGATTCGCGTTACTCCTCGTATGCCCACATGACCAAGCGACACCTCGATCTGGTTCCGCCGCCCTCGACCTCCAGCGAAGGTGCAGCCGACCGCGAGGACGGCTGCATGACGCGCCGAGCGATCCTCGCCACGCTCGCCGCCGCCGCGCTGACCGCGTGCTCGAGCACCACCGTCATCGCTGCGGGTGACTCGGGCGCCGGCACCGACGACGGCGGGACCGACGACGCCGGCACCGATGACGCGGGCACCGACTCGTCGACGGTCGCGTGCAAGCCGGTGGGGACCAACGCCGGCGCGCTCACCGGCTATCCGCAGGGCTCGTGGAAGGCGATGGGCAAGTTCATCGTCGGCCACGACGCGGATGGCCTCTTCGCGTTCTCGACCGTCTGCACCCACGACGGGTGCACGATCGGCGCGCCGTCCGCCACGACCGGCGCGACGGTCTGCCCATGTCACGGCGCACGCTTCGACGGCAACGGCGCCGTGGTGCAGGGCCCGGCGCGGAATCCGCTCCCGCACTACGCGCTCATGGTCTGCAACGGGAAGGTCTACGTCGACACGAGCTCCGAGGTCGCGGCCTCCACCCGTACGCCGGCGGCCTGAATTTCGGGGTCGGCGTAAAATTCACGGTCCGACGGGTGTCCGCGCCGGCGAAATGCTAGGCCATCCCGATGAGGACGGCCCACGCTCTCGGCGCTCTCGCGGCGCTCGGCTGCACGATCTTGGTCATTGCTTCCGCGTCCGCCGGCTGCGGATCGTCGACGACTCGGCCCACCGACTTCGAGGATCCGTCGCTCGACAGCGGCACCGGCGGCGAGAGCGGACCGAGCTTCGGCGGCGGCGGTGACGCCGGCGTCGCGTGCGTCGGTCTGCAGTGCAAGCAGAAGGCGTGCGCGGGCGGCGGAGACACCACCGTCACCGGCACCGTGTTCGCGCCGAACGGAACGCTGCCGCTCTACAACGCGATCGTCTACGTCCCGAACTCGACGCCCGACCCGCTCACGAAGGGCGCCACGTGCGACAAGTGCGGCGCCGTCACGGGCGATCCCGTCGTCACCGCGCTCTCGGACGCGACCGGAAAGTTCACGCTGAAGAACGTCCCGATCGGCACGAGCATCCCGCTCGTCATCCAGATCGGAAAGTGGCGCCGCCAGGTCGTCATTCCCGAGGTGAAGGAGTGCCAGGAGAACGCGCTCACCAGCGCCGAGCTCACGCGCCTGCCGAAGAACCAGTCGGAAGGTGACATCCCGCGCATCGCGCTCACCACCGGCGGCTGCGACAAGCTCGGTTGCATGCTGCCGAAGGTCGGCATCGACGCGAGCGAGTTCGGACTCGACAGCGACGGGCCGTCGAAGTCGGTCCACGTCTACAACGGCAACAACCAGGGCACGATCGGCCCCGGCGCGAAGAACAGTGCGCGGACGTTCTGGAACGATCCGATGAAGCTCAAGGAGTACGACCTCGTCGTGCTCTCGTGCGAGTGCGAAGAGGCGACCGAAGGGCAGAGCTCGTTCGATCCGTCGAAGGGCCCGGCGGCCTTCGCCGCGATGAACGATTACCTCAACGCGGGCGGCCGCATCTTCACGACCGACTTCATGTACACCTGGTACCGGTACTCGCCGGACCCGAACATGATGTCGGCGACGAGCATGCGAGGTGGCGCGCCGGGCGGCGGCTCGCCGATGACGATCGACACCTCCTTCCCGAAGGGCAAGGCGCTCGGCGACTGGCTCGCGACGGTGACGCCGGGGTCGAACGACAAGGTCACCCCGGACGTGATGTTCAGCAACATCATCTCGGTCGATCCGATGAAGAGCCAGCAGTGGGCGACGTCGGGTGCACCGAATCCTGGACCGCGCGTCTTCACCGTCAACGTGCCGGTCGGCGTCCCCGCCGATCAGCAATGCGGCAAGGGCGTTCACATCGACGCTCACCTCAACAACGGTGGCGGCGGGCTCGGCGGACCCGGCGGCGACGTGATCGATCCGAGCTACCCCGCGGGGTGCGCGAGCCAGCTGAAGGAAGGCGAGAAGCTCCTCGCGTTCTTCTTCTTCGATCTCGCATCGTGCATCCAGAACGACACCCAGCCGCCGATGCCTCCGCAGGTGAAGTGAGCGCGTGACATCGGACGTGAAGCGGGCGCTCGCGGCGGCGGTGCTCTGTGCCGCGCTCGGATGCAGCGGTTCGAACGACGGCTCGAGCGGCGCGCCGGCCACGCCGCCCGGGCCCGCCGCGACCGATACCTGCGACGCGGGCGAGGTCCTGACCGACGGCGTGTGCGAGCCGCTCCTGCCCGCGAGCGCGTGCGCTCCCGGAACGCGCGCTGCGCTCGGCTCGGCGACCTGCGTGCCGGTCGGCACCACCTCGTGCTCGCCCGGATTCACGCCACATGCGAGCGGATGGGGGTGCATGCCGGTCATGCCCGCCGCGGCGTGCACCGGCGCAACGCGCGAGGCGCTCGGGAGCACGACGTGCGCTCCGGTCGGTGATTGCAGCGCCGCCTTCCCGCCGGCGACAGCCACGTTGTTCGTCGATGCGAGCCTCGCCGACGCGCAGGTCGACGCGACGCACTTCAAGAGCCTGGGCGCCGCCGTCAAGGCGGCGGCCTTCAAGACGACCATCGCCGTCGCGCCCGGCACGTATGCCGAGTCGCTCGACGTGATCAGCGGCGTGAACGTGATCGGACGCTGCGCCGAGAAGGTGATCCTCGATGCGCCCGCCGGCGTGCCGGCAGTGACGGTCGGCGGAGACCTGGTTCTCTCGGGAATCACCGTGCGCGGCGGAGCCAGCGGCATCGACGTCGAGCAGGCGTCGCACGTCACGCTCAACGACGTGGTGCTCGACGGCAACACGAGCACCGGGATCTCTGCGACCAACGGCGCGACCGTGGACGTCGCGCGGTCGGTGATCCGCGGAACGCGCCCCGCCAGCGCGTCCGATACGACGAACGGGGTCTTCGTGGACGTCGACGGCAAGGTCACGCTCACCGACAGCGTCATCGCCGGCGCGGCCGATGCCGGCGTGGGTGCGACCGGCAACGGCGTGATCACGCTGAAGCACAGCATCATCCGCGACGTCGTGAAGCGGAGCGACGGCGTGGGCGGCTCTGGCGCACGCGTCTTCGAGGGCGCGACGATCGCGCTGGAAGACAGCGCCGTCGTCGATGCCATCGGTCTCGCGCTCATCGTCGGGAAGACGAAGGGCGCGATGACGCTCCTCCGCTCGACGGTAGCGGGCACGAAGCCCGACCTGCGCTTCAACACGTCCACCGCGACGGGCGCGAGCGTGACCATGACCGGCACGCTCGACGCGACGTCCTCCACGTTCGCGGACAACGCGCTCCAGGGGCTCGCGGTCGATCACGTCGGCTCGCGCGCGACGCTCGACGGTTGCGTCATCGTCGGCACCATCGGCGGCGGCGACTTCGGCGTGGGCATGTCGGCATCGGCGGTGAACGGCGCGGTTCTCCAGGCGAAGTCCACGGCGTTCGTCGGGAGCGTCGGAACTGCGCTCCTGGCGCTGCACGCGGGCTCGCGCGTGGATCTGGACGGCTCGCTCGTCACCAACGCAGCAGTGACGGTGGCGAGCCCGATGATCGGGGCTGGACGCGGCGGAAACGCGGTCGTCGCGATCGACGCCGCCGAGTCCTCGATCCGGACGTCGACCATCCAGGGCTCGCACGAGGTCGCGCTCGCCGCGCAGCAGACAGCGACCATGCTCGTCGAGGACACGCTCGTGACCGATACGGCGCCGAACGCCGGCAACCGCTTCGGTCATGGTCTCCTCGCACGACAGAACGCCGTGGTGACTGTGCGCCGCTCGGTGATCGAGAAGAGCGCCGGCATCGGCGTCGCGTTCTCGGGCGCAACGGGCTCGATCGACGGAAAGGTGGTGCGCGGAAACGCGGTCGGCATCCACGTCCAGGACGGCTCGATGCTCGCGAACGGAGCCATGCTCCCCGACACGATCGATCCGCTCCAGGTCTTCGTCACCGATGCGACGCGCTTCGACGCCAACACGACGCGCGTCGGTAGCGGCATCGTCCCGTTGCCCGACGTGATCGTCCCGTCCCCCTGAACGAAGCGGCGAACGGACGAATCAGGGCGACCACACCTCGCCCGGATGCTCTCGTGCGCAGACGGAGCGGCTCGAGCTGCGCGATCGGGCCATGGCTCCATTCTAGTGACGCCAAGCGCGAACGCGCGTACTCCTGAGAGGTGCACGCAAAGAAGCTCGTCCTCACCGCTGCCCTCGTCTTCGTTCCCTGCGCGTCGTTCGCGGGTGCCTCGCTCGTCGCGTGCAGCAGCACCACGACCACGAGCGCGCCGACCGGGACCGGTCTCGAGGCCGGGGCCCCCGACGACGCGAGCACGACCGATGCGCCGGTGACGCCACCGAAGGACGCGGCGGCCACGGATGCCGCGACCGACGGGAGCTCCGACGGCGG
>FTCS01000855.1_pt1 | contig 11993 bp, 9 predicted proteins | sample 1639391 | NCBI WGS metagenome assembly FTCS01 (sample SAMEA3914864, study PRJEB12502) | metagenome | biome: forest; material: soil | place: USA | collected 2012-03-12 | depth 0.3 m | reverse complement strand
GGCTCGGCATACGACCGCGGAGCGCCTCTGCAGTGACGTCCTCGGGGCGAAGCTTGCCGCTCGCCACGTCGGTCGCTAGCTCGCGGGCTGCGGTCGCGATCTCCTCGCGGCCGCCGTAGCTGAGCGCGAGGGTGAGCGTCATCTGGTCGTGCGACGCGCTCTCCTTGCGAAGCGGATCGAGGACGGCGCGGACGATGCCGGGCAAGCGACCGAGGTTGCCGACGGCATTCAGACGGATGCCGTTGTGGAGCAGCTCGTCACGCTCGGAGAGGAGGAAGTCTCGGAGGAGGAGCATGAGCGTCTCCACCTCTTCCTCGGGACGCTCCCAGTTCTGCTCGCTGAACGCGTAGAGCGTCAGCGCCTTGAGGCCGAGACGGCGGGCGGCACGGACGATCCGTCGAACGGCGCGCGAGCCTTCGCGGTGCCCTTCGACGCGCGGACCGCCGCGGAGCTGAGCCCAGCGTCCGTTGCCGTCCATGATGATGCCGACGTGGGAAGGAAGATTGCGCGCTTCGACGAGCGTGTTCACGGAGGTGGCGTTGGGTACCATGATGGGCTTTCGCTCGCAAAGACGTCCGACCGGTCGCGACCATTCGACCGCTCGACCGCCTCATGCGACCGATGGGACGCGTGGATCCCGAGCCTGGTCCTACATTTCCCCACGTCAGACGCAAAACGACGCCCGCGCAGCGATTCATCGGTGCGATTTCAATGAGTTGCGGGCCTCGGCGGGCTCGGCTCGGGCCGTGCGTAGGGGATCGCCGAATGGCTCGCCTCCTCTTGTCCATCGCCCTGGCCGGCGGCCTCGCCGGAGCGCTCGGTCTCACGGGCTGCGCCGCGGATTCGACGACCGACGACGACGCGAGCAGCGCCGGCGCCTCGGCGCTCGGCTCGGACGCGTATCGAACCTACGCCGACCTCGCGACCGAGGGCGGCGCGGCGCCGGTGGCAGGCAGCGTCACGGTGCTCGGCCTGCGCGGTCTGTCGATCGACGGCGCGGCCCACGCAACCAAGTACGGACATGCGTTCGACGACACCTTCGTCGTGCTCCGCGCCGACGGCACCGTCTCTCGCTTTCCGGGATCGACTCATCCGTTCGAGCTCGCCGGCGTCCCGGGCGTACCCGATGCCGACGGCGACGGCGTCCCGGACGTCGGCATGATCCGCCCCGGCGTCTACGACGTGGCGAGCCGCAATCGCACCATCGCCGGCCAGCCTTCGTACGCGGTCTCGCAGCACGGCAGCGGAAAGCTCCCGGGCTGGCGCGACGTCGATCACGACGGCACCTTGAGCGACGACGAACGCGCGGCCTCCGAGCGGCGCGGTGACGGGCTCACCGACGTGCTCTTTCATCAAGGCGAAGGCGGCGCGCCCGCTGCGGTCGGCTGCCAGGTCCTCCCCGCCTCCGCGATTCGCGGGTTCGTCACCGCGATCGGCGGCGCTTCTGCCCACTTCCGCTACGTCCTCGTCGACATGACCGACCGCGACGGCAGCGAGCTCCCGCGCTGAGCCCGCGCGGAGCGCCGCGGGGTACCGCCGGCTGAGCGGCTCTGGTACGAAGACGTCATGATCGGTACCAAGGTCACGATCCGGCTTCGCATGGGGGCGCACGACGCGCACTACGCCGGCGAGCTCGTGGACGGCGCGCGCATGCTCGCTCTCTTCGGCGACGTCGCCACCGAGCTGCTCATCCGCCTCGACGGGGACGAAGGTCTCTTCCGCGCGTACGAGAGCGTCGAGTTCCTCGCGCCCGTCTTCAGCGGCGACTACATCGAGGCCACCGGCGAGCTCGTGAAGGTCGGCAACACCAGCCGTCAGATCCGCTTCGAAGCGCGCAAGGTGATCGCCAACATCCGCGAGCGCGGCATCTCGCCGAGCGCGGCGGATGTCCTCCCCAACCCCGTCGTCGTCTGTCGCGCGGTCGGCACCTGCGTGACGCCCGCCGACATGCAGCGCAAGCCGAAGGGCATGTACCTCACCGCGCTGCCGATCGGCGAGCCGCCGGCGCCGAGCCCCGTCGTCACGCCCCCCGCCGGTGAGAGCAGCGCGCCGCGCACGCTGCCCACGCTCGAGAAACATGCGCCCGAGGTCATCCTCACCGCCGCGATCGTCGGCGCCGAGCTGACGCGCGCGCAGACTCCGCATCTTCCCATCACGCCGCAGGAGATCGCCGACGAGGCCGCGCGCTGCCGCGAGGCCGGCGCCGCCGTCATCCATCTCCACGTCCGCAACGACGACGGCTCCAACACGCAGTCGAAGGAGCGCTTCGGCGAGGCCATCGAGCGCATACGCTCGAAGACGGATTGCATCGTGCAAGTGACGACCGGCGGCGCCGTCGGCATGTCGATCGAGGAGCGCGTCGGCCCGCTCGCGTGCAATCCCGAGATGGCGACGCTCAACTGCGGCTCGCTCAACTTCGGCGACGACGTGTTCGTCAACACGCGGCCGCAGATCCGCGAGATCGCCGCGCGGCTCGCTGCTTCGGGCGCCGTCGCCGAGCTCGAGTGCTACGAAGTGGGTCACGTCGAAGAGGCGCTCGCGCTCGCCGAGAAGGGCATCGTGCAGCGCCCGCTGCACTTCCAGTTCGTGCTCGGCGTTCCCGGCGGCATCAGCGCCAGCGAGCGAACGATCCGCTACATGGCGGCGCTCATCCCCGATGACGCGTCGTGGGCCGTCGCTGCAGTGGGCCGCTATCAGCAGCCGATGACCGAGCTCGCGATGCGACTCGGCGGACACGCGCGGCTCGGGCTCGAGGACAACATCTACCTGTCGAAGGGCGTGCTCTCCGAGGGCAGCGCGCCGCTTGTCGCTCGCGCCGCGAGCTATGCCCGCAGCATCGGTCGCATGCCCGTCGATCCGGCACGCGCGCGTACGCTCCTCCTCGGCAGCAAGGCGCACGCGTGATCGCGACGCGCACGCTCGTCGCCGACGGGCTGACGCCGGTGCGCGCGTATGCGGCGCTTCGCGAGGCGGATCCCGAGGGAGCGTCGTTCCTGCTGGAGAGCGTCGTCGGCGGCGAACGCTGGGGACGCTTCTCCATCCTCGGCTATCGACCCTGGTACGAGGCCATTCTCGATCGCACCGGCTGGAAGCTGCGTCCCGGCTCCGGCGCGCGCGCCGACTCGCTGCCGCCCGAGATCAAGCTTCCCGGTGACAACGCGCGCGCGCCGTCGTCGCTCTCGCTCGCCGACGCGCAAGATGCGCTGCGCGCGATCGAGCCACTGTTCCGTCCGCTCGGCGGAAAGGAAGGCGAGGAGGCACGTCGCGGCAATCAAGCGGCGCGGTTCGCCGCTGCGCACGTCGGCTATCTCGCGTGGGATGTCGTGCACCTCATCGAGAAGGTCCCGCCCGGCGATCAGGCCACGTGGGACAAGCATTTCCTGCCGCTCGCGCGGTTCCTCGGCGGCGCGACCATCGTCGTGTTCGACGCGCTCGCGCAGACGGTGACCATCGCGGCGATCGACGAATCCGCAATCGATCGCGCGCTCGTCGATCTCGCACGCACGCCGAAGCTCTCCGCGCTCGAGCCGCCGGACCGCACGAAGATCGCCGGCAACGTGTCGGTCGACCTCGACGACGACGCGTACAAGGCGCGCGTGAAACAGGCGCAGGAGTACATCGCGGCCGGCGACGCCTTCCAGATCGTGCTCGCGCGCACGTTCTCCGTCCCGCGCCAGGGCCGCGACGCGTTCGACGTCTACCGTGCGATGCGGCTGCTCAATCCGTCGCCGTACATGTACTTCCTCGATCTGCCCCCTGCGCCCGGCGAGACGCATCGAACGCGCATCGCCGGCGCGAGCCCCGAGACGATGGTCCGCCTCGAAGACGGGACCATGACGGTGCGCCCGCTCGCGGGAACGCGCCGACGCGGCAAGACGCCCGAAGAGGACCTCGCGCTCGAGAAGGAGCTCCTCGCCGATCCCAAGGAGCGCGCCGAGCACGTCATGCTGATCGACCTCGGTCGGAACGACGTCGGACGCGTCGCGAAGATCGGCAGCGTCGATCTCGTGAAGAAGATGGAGATCGAGCGCTTCTCGCACGTCATGCACATCGTCAGCGAGGTGCGCGGCAAGGTCCCCGAGACCACGCCGCCGCTCGAGGTCGTACGCGCGGCCTTCCCCGCCGGAACGCTGTCCGGTGCGCCGAAAGTGCGGGCCATGCAGATCATCCGCGAGCTCGAGGCGCGGCCGCGCGGGATCTACGGCGGCGCCATCGGTTACGTGGCGACCACGTCCGATCTCGACTTCGCGATCGCCATCCGCACGATGGTCGAGAAGGGCGACTCGTTCGAGGTCACCGCCGGCGCAGGGATCGTCGAGGCGAGCGATCCCCAGGCCGAGGCGGACGAGACGCGCACCAAGGCGCGCGCCGTTCTATGCGCGATCGAGGCCGCGCCCCGCGCTCAGGCGAAGTAGACCTTGACCGACTTGTCCGTGAGGACGCGGAACGAGCGCGCGTTCATGTAGAGGTGCACGCCGAGCACGCCGATGTACGCGAGCGCGCTGAACGAGAAGGTCTGGAAGAACGTGAGCCCCATCTGGGCGACGCCCACGGTGTCCATCACGCTGATGACGCCCGTGACGACGATCAGGAACAGCCGCATGAGCGAGGACTTCGCGAGCAAGCGGCGACCGACGAACCACGTCAGGAAGATCGAGAAGATGAACGACCCCGCTGTGCCGAGCAGCGAGAAGAAGCCGATGCCGTTCCTCCAGAGCGAGAGCAGCGACATGAAGACGGCAAAGCCGTACCAGCTGTTCGTCAGGCCTTCGATCTTCTGGCGTGCGGTCATCATCGGCTCCCTCGAATCTCGTGAGTGTCGTCCTTCGACGGTCGACACACGTTGATCATTCCAGTCCTCGTACGCGAGGGCACGCGGAAAGTTTTCCCGGATTCGTCCTCACACGTGGGTGGGTGACGGACCTACGATGCTCGCTCGATGTCGCTTTTTCCGCATTGCTCGTTCCAGGTGCTGGTCCCGGACGGCGTCTTCGTGCCTGGCACGAAAGTGGACGGCATGCTCGTCGTCGTCGCGCCGGAGGACATCCCGCGCGCCGAGTCCGTCGACCTCGTGTTTCGCAGCGTTGCGTGGGCCGGGTATGGGTCCGGCAAGAGCCGGACCGTCGACCGGAAGGTGATGTACGAGGCGCCGCTGCACGTCGCGCTCACGCAGGACCCGCTCGCCGCCGGGAGCCACCAGTTTCCGTTCGAGCTGGACCTCCCGCCGTGGCTGCCGCCTGGCTACACCGGCAACGACTGCGGCATCCACCACGAGATCTCGATGCGGCTCGATGTCGACTGGGCCGTCGACCCCGTCACGAAGCTGCTTCCCGTCATTCCGATGCTCCCGCGCGAAGGGACACGAACGCCGCTGATCACGCGGTCACCGACCGGCTTCCACGACAGCATCGTCCTCGAGGTGACGCTCGCCTCCACCGTGATCGCGCACGACGAGCCGCTCATGGGCCAGGTCGCCCTCCGCAGCGGTCACGACGCGCGCTTCGACGCCATCGAGCTGCTCTTCGCCGGCAGCGCGAAGATCACGATGGCGCGTGGCGATCGCCGGCGCGGCGGCGGGCACATGATCCGGATTCCGTCCGACGTGCTGCGCGGCGGCGAGGCGGTGCCGTTCCAGTTTCCGCCCAACCCGCCCTTCCCGGCGTCGTTCCGCAGCTCGTTCATCGATCACGCGGCTGCGCTCACCGTGAGCGCCGAGATCTCATGGGCCACCGATCCGTCGTTCGACCTGATGATCGAGGTGCTTCCGGTCGGGTCGAGCATCGCCGGCGCGACCGGCAGCGCCATCGTCGGCGGCGAACGCCTCCGTCGCATCGCCGGCGTCATGGCGCAGGAGACCGGCCTTCACGACGGAGGACGAAGGCCCGTGCTCGTCGAAGGCAACGTCGCCGGCCCCATCTCGGTCCGCATCAGCGACGCGCCGCGATCGGGACGTCTCGGCGTCGACATCGACGTCGAGCTCCCGGAGGTCGAGCTGGGGATCACGTTCCGTCCGCTGGGCATCCTGGAGCACGGCATTCGCACGTCACCGCTCTTGCCGGAGTCGCTCCGCGATCGCTACCTGCTGCGGTTTGCGCCGCCTCCCGCGCGTCCGGCCATGGACGACGCGACGCTCTCGGCGTTCGCCGCGGCGCTGCTCGGAGATCTCGGCGTCGCCGACGAGATCCGTCTCTCCGATCACCACTTCGGCATGCACGTGCCGATACCGAACGACGAGCTGCCACGGATGATCGAGCTCGCGCGCGGCGCGCATGCGAAGGCGAAGGCCATCGCCGCCGCCATCGCAGCGCTGCCCTTTCCTGCATCGATCGCCGCGGCCCGTCCCGCGTGGCAGGCCACGGCGTCGGAGCAGAATGCGTTTCTCGTTCCGTCGGGACCTTCGTTGCACGGGCTCACGTTCCGGGCGCGCGTGCTCGCCGGAGAGGAGCGCACGATCACCGCGTCGCTTCGCACCCGCTGGACGCCGGAAGGACCGACGGCGCACGTCGACGTCGATCTCCGGGAGGCACCGCTGCCGAAGGCCGCATGGTCCGAGCTGGAGAGCGCGACGCCTTCCGAGCGCCTGCGCGCGGTGCGAGCGCTGTTCCCGTCGGCGCACGTCATGGCGCAAGGCAACGGCGCGACGCTCGATGCTCCGCAGTGGGCGGCCGATCCGCGCGCGCTGCTCTCGGGGATCGAGACGTTCTTCGCGTGGGTGCTCGAGACGCGCGGCGAGCGGCGGGCCGATCTGCCGTATCGCTGATCAGCCGCCGCGGATCTTCTTCTTCAGCGCCGCGAGCTCGTCGTCGACCTCGCGCTCGGTCTTTGCACGCGCTTGCTCGCGCGACTTCGCGGCCTTGTCCTCTTCACGCTCGCGGCGTTCGCGCTCCTTCTTCGCGGCCTCCTCGGCCTTGAGCTTTGCGAACGGATCGGGTGGCGCAGAGGACGGCGTCTTGGTCGACTTCGCGCCAGCGCGATCGCCGTCGCCATCGTCGTCGTCGCTGGAAGCGCTGCCGAAGATCGCCTCCTCGAGCTTCTTCCCGGCGTAGTCGAGGGTGCGGCCCGCGTTCTTCACGGCGGCCTTCGCCGCGGCCTTGCCGGTGTCGATCGCGAGGTCGGCGGCCTTCTTGGCGGCGCGCTTCTTCGCCTCCTCCTCGAGCTCTTCCTTCTTCTGCGCGACCTTGTCGACGAGCCCCTTCCAGAACCCCATCGAACAAGCATAGGTCAGGTTCGGGATTGGCGCGCGCGCTCGCGCTGCACGAACAGGTAGAGGCTCTCGACCTTCGCGCGCGCCCACGGCGTTCGGCGCAGGAATTTCAGGCTCGAAGCGATGCTCGGGTCGTGGGTGAAGCAGCGGATCTGGATCTGCTCGCCGAGCGCCGGCCATCCGTAGTGGGCGACGAGCTCGGTCACGATCGTCTCGAGCGTGATGCCGTGCAGCGGATCCTTGGGTGCCACGCGTTCGGGTATACCCTGTTCCGGATGCGGATCTCGATGCGCACGGTCGCTCTCGCTCTGGTGGCGTTCGTGGCGCGCGCAGAGGCGGGGTGCTCTCCGGCGGCGCCGCCGCCGAGCAACGCGCCGATCCTGCCGCCGATCGAGGTCGCCGTTGCTCCGCCGCCGCCCGTCGCGCCGGATGCGCCGCGAGCTCCCACCGCGACGCCGGTCGCCACCCCACCGTCGCCGATGGAGAGCGCGCTTCGCGAGTGGGAGCGCAAGAGCCAGTGCCAGGACTTCGATTACTTCCCGGAGGGCGGCATCCAGAACTTCTGGTGCCATCGCCCCGCGCGCATCACGCTGGCGAGCGTCCGCGAGCTCGTCGGTGTCGAGATCTTCAAGAGCGGGCCGCACACGGCAGACGCGCTGCAGCTCGATGCGGCGAACGACTTCGGACACTACGATCCCGCGTTCGTGCGCGCGCTCGTCGAGAAGGCCGCGCCGAGCGAGCACGGAAGCGCGGCGCAGATCGCGACGCAGGCGGCCTACGACGCGAGCATGAAGCCGCTCGCGGAGATCTTCTGGAAGACCTACGCCAAGTCGCAAGCCGACAAGGAGTGTTTCGCGCGCGAGAAGACCGCGTACGGCAACCTCATCGCAAAGAAGAAGCTCCCGAAGGACTACTACGAGCGCTGGTTCTACTTCATGAACCCGCACTTCTGCGACAAGGGCCCGGAGAAGTCGTTCAAGTTCTGGATGGATCACGGGTTCGACGCAGGCGTCGACGGGAACGTGACGAAGACCGTGGTCGGCTTCTGGCTACGCCGTTCGATGGACGGCACGATGGACGCGTTCGCGGAGGGGCTGAAGAAGCTGATCGCCGCGTACGAGCCCGACCTGCTCACGCGCTGAGCGCTCAGGACGGCGGGAGCGTCGGCTTGCTCGCGCGCGCCCGGATCGACGCGCGGTCGTTGCGCACCGGAAGCCAGATGCGGAACACCATGCCGCCGCGATCGGTGTTGTCGACCTCGATGGTGCCGGCGTGGATCTCGAGGATCGATCGCGCGAGCTGGAGCCCGAGGCCGAGGCCTCCATGACGACGTGCGCTCTCGGCGCTCTTGAACGCGTCGAAGATCTTCTCGCGCTCGCCGACCGGCAGACCCTCGCCGCTCGTCTCGACCTCGATGCGGAGGCGCTCGCCGGTGTCGGGCAGCGTGGCTCTCACGGGAACCACCCCCTTGTCGGTGAAGCGCGCGGCGGTCATCACGACCGCGGTGAGCGCCTGCACGATGCGCGTGCCGTCGACGAGCAGCGTCGGCATGCCCGGCTGGATCTCGCCCTGGATCTGCACGTCGGTGCCGACCGCGAGATCGCGCGCCTCGAGCACCGACGACATGACGACGTCGCCGACGTGCGTGGGCTCGGGCGAGACCTCGAGCTCGCCGGCCTCCACGCGCGCGCTGTCGAGGATGGTGTCGATCAGCATGAGCAGCTCGCGACCGCGTTGCTCGATGATGGCGAGGCTCTCCTTCTGCGGGTCGGTGAGCGGATTTCGGCCCACGAGCTCTGCGAAGCCGAGCACGGCGTTCAGCGGCGCCTTGAGATCGTGGCTCATCGACGCGAGGAGGAGGCCGCGCATGCGCTCGGTCGCTTCGCGCGCGTCGATCGAGCGCTGCTGAGCGCCCGCGAACTCGCGGAACACGCCGCCGAGCGAGTCGACGGCCTCGAGGAGCTGCGTGACGTTGGCGAAGCGCGCCTCGTGCAAGATGATCGTGCCGCGCATGACCTCCGCGACTCCGGCGCGCCTCATCTCACGCGTGGCGAGCGCGACGTCCGATTCGAACGCGACGCCGATGCGCGTGCCGAGGAGGCCCGCGAGCGAGACGGCGACGAACGCGAGCAGCACGTACACGCCCGTCACGGGCGAGAGCCGCGTCGTGTTGAAGCGCACGAACGCGGCGCCCGGATTCGTGGGAACGGAGACCTGCGTCTCGCCTTCGTCGCCGTGACGAACGACGAGATCGCCCTCGTAATTCGGGTCGATCTGCACGCGGAAGCCGAGCGTCGCCGCGGCCTCGATGGCCTCGGCGCGGCCGCGCACGTCGATGTCGGGTAGCGGAGCGCCACGTGCCGTGCCCGGCGCGGGCGACGTCGCTTCGATGGGCTCGAAGACCGCGTGCGCCATGTCGGTCGCGTCGGCCACGCGCGCATCGCGATCGTACGTGCGTGAATGCGCATCGACGAGCAGCGACGCGCCGAGCGCGACGAACGCGACCGGCGCCGCGACGGCGGCGACGAAGCGCTTGCGCACGCGACCCAGCGCGCCACGACCCAGGCTGCGAAGCGCCTCGTGCGCGACGTGCGGCGGTGCGAGCTCGAGGACGCGCGCCATCGACGCGCGCATCGTGACGTACGCTGGGAGCGCCGCGGTGCTCACCATCGTGAGCATGAGCAGCACCAGCGTGAGATCGGTGTACGTGTCGAGCGCTTGCGGCCTGAGCTGCGGGACGAGCGTGGCGAGCGCGAGGACGAGCGCGAACACGGCGCTCGCGAACGCCAGCCGCGAAGGAACGTCGTAGAGGGCGAGGACGTCCTTCGCATCGACTGCCGCCGATCCGACCGCGAGCGATCGCAGCGCGGGCGTGAGCTTGCGCGTGACGACGAACGTCGCCGCCGCCGAGAACGCCGCGCACAGGAGGCCGATCACGAGGACCACCATGAGCGACGCCGACGACGTGGCGCCCTCGAGGAGGAGCACGCGCGGCGCGAACGCGGCGGTGAGCAGGAACGACACCGCATGCACGGCGAGCTGGAGGCCGATGAGCCGCGCGACGAGACGAGCTGCGCGCGGGTTCATCGTGCACCAGGCGGCCGCGTGATGGGCCGGGCGATGGGCGGGCCGAGCATCGGGCCGGGCATGCCCGACGGATTTCGCGGAGGCGCACGGATCGACGGCGCAGCGTCGATGTTGCCGACCGGCAGGAGGACCTTGAAGGTCGAGCCGCGTCCGAGCTCGCTCTCGACCTGGATCGTCCCCTGATGAAGCGTCACGAGACGGCGCGCAATGGCGAGCCCGAGGCCGGTGCCGCGGCGCTTCAAGCGCTCGCTCCGGGCCTGCTTGTACTCGTGGAAGATGACGGCGCGCTCCTGCGGCGAGATGCCGGGGCCGGTGTCGCTGACACTGAGCGAAGCCATGCCGTTCTCGCGCGCGACGCGGACCACCACCTCGCCGCGCTGCGTGAACTTGATCGCGTTGTTCACGAGGTTTCCGAGCACCTGGCGAACGCGGCGGCCGTCCACGCGGGCGACGAGCGAAGGCTCGCCCTCGACGCGCACCGAGAGCTGCTTCTCGCCGACGAGCCCGCGCGCCTCGCGGACCACCTCGTTCGCGAGGCCCGTGAGATCGACGCGACCGCGCGTGAGCTTGAGCTGGCCGCTCTCGAGCGCCGAGAACTCGAGGATGTCGTTGATGAGCGTGAGGAGGTGCGCTCCGGAGCCGCGGATCTGCTCGACCTCCTCGCGCGCGGACGGCGAGAGCGGGCCGTCGACCTCCTCCATCAGGATGTCGGCGAAGCCGAGGATCGCGTTGAGCGGGCTCCGGAGCTCGTGACTCACGGCGGCGAGGAACGCCGCGCGCTCGCGGTCGGCGGCGCTCGCGCGCGCGAGGTCTTGTCGGTACGCCTTCTCGGCTTTTCCGAAGCGCCCGACCAGCTTGTTGAACGCGGTCGTCAGGAGCCCGACCTCGTCCATGGTCCGCGCGGGAATCAGCTCGCCGGTGGGCTCGGTGCGGACCTGCGCCATGCCGTCGATGCGCCGCGTGACGAAGTCGACGTCGCGCGTGACGTCGCGCGAGACGGCATAGGCGACGGTCGCCGCGACGCCGAGCAGCATGACCGCGAGCGCGAGGAGCGACGTGACGAGCGCGGGCGCGCCCTGCGCGATCGGCGGCTCCGCGACGAGCACGATCATCATCGGGGCGTCGCGTGCGGCGCCGATGGGACGAACGGCGAAGCGAGCGCGTCCGAGACGAAGCTGCGCCACGCCCTTGCCCTCGGCGAGCATCTGCTGGAGAGCGCCGCGGTCCGGCGCGCCGAGCGTGACGTCGTGAATGACGCGCGCGTCGGGCGTCACGACGAGCATGCCGGCGGCAGTGCGACGTGCGGCGAGCTGTGTGGCATCGAGACGTCGCTCGACGGGCAGTTGCGATAACCGCGCTGCGACAGTGGCGGCGAGGAGCTCGGCACGAGCGCCGGCGTGCTCGTCACCGGCGCGCGCGAGATGATCGAGACCGACGAGCCCGATCCCGAGCGCGACCGCGAGACCGACAAAAACGACGACGAGCGGCGCCAGCGGAATGAACGGCCAGCCCCGACCTGTTAGCGCATTGACCGGGCGCGACGGCGAAGGCGCTGACGACGCTGACGTGGCGGAAGTGGCGGAAGTGGCGGAAGTGGCGGAAGTGGCGGAAGTGGCGGAAGTGAGTGGAGAGCTGGGCCGCGCGTAGAGCGAGGCCGACGAATCCGGCTGCGCATGGCGCGCATCAGAACGCCCATCAGGGC
>FTCS01000940.1_pt1 | contig 12049 bp, 14 predicted proteins | sample 1639391 | NCBI WGS metagenome assembly FTCS01 (sample SAMEA3914864, study PRJEB12502) | metagenome | biome: forest; material: soil | place: USA | collected 2012-03-12 | depth 0.3 m | reverse complement strand
TAGCTGGGCTTGCTAGGATGCCGGCGTGGCCCGCGTTCGCAAGTCGCCTTCTTCCGCCGTGATCGAGCCGCTCGGCTCGGATCTCGTCGCGCTCGCGCAAGCGTACGCGCTCGATGCGACGACGTTCCCGCACTGCAGCCTGCCTCCGATCTTCGGCGACGACGCCCCGCCCGCGGTCTGGATCGCGCGCGCCGATCGAGGTGGTGCGGTCATTGGCTTCGTCGCGACGCGTGCGAACCGCACGACGCTCGAGATCTCCGGGCTCGCCGTCGACTCCGCGCATCGTCGCACCGGCATCGGGCGCGCGCTCGTCCGCGCGACCACGCGCTCCGCGCGAGCGCGAGGCTTCAGCAGCATCGAGCTCCACGTCTCCACGGGCAACGAGGCCGCCGTCGCGCTCTACGCGCGCGAGCGCTTCCGGAAGGCGCGACGCATCGAGGGGTACTACTCGACGCGTCACTTCCCGGACGGCGGCGACGCCTGGCTCATGGTCCGCGATCTCGTCAGCTGACGAGATCGAGGCGTCTCAGTGCCAGGCCGTGGCGGCGCGGATCGGCGCGTTCGTCTCGTCGTGCTCCTTCACGAGCGCGGTGCTCTTCACGAGACACTTCGTGCACGTCGGGAACGTGGAGCCGTGATCGCACGTGATCGTCGTCGCCGTGGCGGGCGCCTCGAAGTCCTGCGGGTCGAGGTGCTTGCCGCAGGCGACGCAGTGGATGTGGCCGTGCCCGCTCGGGCCCGCCTGGGCGGGGCGCGGCGGTGCGAGGGCCTTCTTCTCACGCTTCGTCAGCTTCGGCTTTCGTTTCATGGGACGGCCAGCATAGTGCGATCTCGACCGCGCGGAAGGAGGTGATCGCCACGGCGAGAAACGAAAGCGCCAGCCGCGCGAGGAGGAGCTCGGGCATCGCGTGTCCATGACCCGGCCACGACGTCGTCCAGACCGCCTGGGCCGCCCAGCCACCGAGGACGAGCGCGACGCCGGCAGCGAATGCAAGCCGGACCATCCCGGCCGGGGTCAGCGCGTCTGCCTCGCGACATCGTCGCAGCGCCGAGGCGAGCCCGCCGAACGACGCGAGCCCCACGACGAGGAGACCGCACGCGACGGCGCTCGCGTGCGCGCCCCAGTAACGAAGCGACAGCGACGGCACGAAGAACAGCACGGTGAACGTCCGGAGCGCCGACACGCAGACGTCGATCGCCGGCGAGGGCCGATGCGCGGCGCGCGACGAGCCGATCGCGCGCGCGAGCACCGCGTCGACGCGAGGCGCGGCGACGTGAGCCAGCGCCGCGATCGCGACCGAGAGCAAGAGCCCCGACGCGTAGCGCGGCAGATGAGCGAGGTTGTAGAGCAGGAACGCGTCGTAGACGGCGAGGACGATGAACGCGATCGCACCGGCGCCGGCGAGGAACGCGAGCAGCCCGAGCGCGCCGGACGGACCCGACGAAGCAGACTCGGAGGCGCTCGACGCGCCGCGAGCCTCGCGCTTCGTGGTCCATGCAACATACACGGGTACCAGGACGCAGGCGACCGCGCGCAGGACGAGGTCGTCGTGCGTGAACGGGTTCGGGAGCTCGAGCTCCACGAGCGAGAACGTCACCGAGAACGACAGCGCGGCGAGCGCGAGCGGCGCGGGTCGGCACAGCGCCGTGGCCACGCGCCGCCCGAGCAGCCGTGCCACCGCGAGATACGCGAACATCGTGAAGGGCAGCTCGAGGAACGCTTGCACGCGAAGGAGCGTCGGCGAGAGCCAGCGACCGTCGCCCACGTGATGCGCGGCGAAGACGACGAGCGGATCGTGCCGGCCGATCGCGAACCAGTCGCCCGGGATGTACTGCGCGATGAACGACGTGCTGCCGCCGTGGGCGCGCAGGATGAACGCGCCGAACAGCACCTGGTTCACGTAGAGGATGGCGCACACGAGGAGCAGCTGCGCGAACGGATGGAGCGCGATGCGAGCCACCTCGGACACGAGCGGCCGAGCGACGGGCGCCGTGGCCATCCCTGCTCCCTCGTCCGCTCTCTCCTCTCGCTCACCGAATGCGAGCCGAGCTCCGATGCCGACCGCGGCGGCCGTCGAGAGGAGAACCGTGGCCTCGAACGCGCGCGCGATGTCTGCGTAGTGCATCGAAATCACCCTATGGCGCCGGCCTTTCCTGGGCCGGTCAGCCACCGCCGGCGTGCGACCGATGGAGCGGACCTCGCGACCGCTCGCGTCGAGCGACCTCGCTCAGCGCTCGCGCAAGAGACGTTCCACACGCCGCCGCGCATCTCCGTTCGTTTGCGTTCGCACACTTGGAACGCGTTTCCACTGGATCATTCTTGTGTCACCCGAATCGTCCAGTTGACGATCGCAAGAGCTCGCATCAACCTACACGCGACTCGATGCCCCGATCCCTTCTCCTCTCGACGCTGGTCGCTCTTGGTCTCTTTGCCTCCGTCGTCGCGGTGCCTGCGTGCAGCAGCGAGACCGTGACGGTCGCGCCCGCGCCGGCCGCTCCCGCGCCGGACGACTCGATGGGCACGTCGGGCGATCCCGCGCCCGCACCGAGCACGTCGTCGACGACGCCCGCGCCGCCGGTCGATCCGCCGTGGACGCCGCCGGTCGTCGCGACGAAGAGCGCCGCGTGCGGCACTCCGCAGGCCGACGCGGTCCACAAGGACTTTACGACGCCGAAGGGCCGCACGTTCCACGTCTGGGGTCCGTCGGGCTACGACCCGAACAAGACCTACCCCGTCGTGCTCACGTATCACGGCATCGAGACGAACGGCCCCGACTTCGAGAGCTGGTTCCAGATGGAGAGCTACACGAACAACGAAGCGTTCGTGGTCTACCCGGATGCGATCAACGGATACTGGGACATCGCCGGCAACACCGACCTCGATTTCTTCGACGAGATCGTGAAGCAGCTCGGCGCGACGTACTGCATCAATCCGTCGCGCATCCTCGCGTTCGGGTTCAGCTACGGCGGACACTTCGTCGATCACCTCGGCTGCAACCGCGCCGGCTACGTGAAGGCGATCACCGTCGGAGACGGCGGCCCCGGCGCCGGCGACAAGAAGCACTGCGGGCGCCTGCCGGTCCTCGTGACCACGCGCACCAACGACACCAACGAGCTCCCGAGCTACGGGCGCAGCGTCGTGACCGAGTGGACCGGTCTCGACAAGTGCGGCGCTCCGGGCGCGAAAATCCCGCAGGCCACGAACGACGGCACCGACATGGGCTACTGCCAGGTGCAGACGCCGTGCTCGGCGCCCGCGGGGAGCCTCACGTACTGCGAGGACACGTCGTCGTTCGGGGCGAACGATCCGCCCGACTGGAACCACACCGTGCGCGAGTACTACCGCGCCTACGCGTACAACTGGTTCAAGGCCCTGCCCTGAAGATTTAACGTCGGCGGTCGGGAACTTTTTCGGTTCCGGTGGTGACTACCTCGCGTGCACGTTGCGAGGATCCTCCCGGCTTCGAGCCGTCGCGCATTTTTCCTCGTTTCGGAGCGCGTGAAGGCCGTCCTCGCCGACGCGCCCATCGTCTTCTTCGCGGTGGTGATCGGCGTCGCCCTCACGTTCCGCGTGGCGGTCGGTGCGGTCCGTGACGCAGCGCAGCCCGAGCCCGTCGCGCCGACGTTCGCAACGACCGGATCGAGCGCATCGACCGCATCGAGCGCGCCGATCGTGCCCATCGTGAGCGGCCCCGAGCCGGGCCTCGCCAGCGGAACCGCGAGCGCGACCGGAGGCGCTCGGACGACCACCACGGCCGAGGTCGCCGAGATCGGCGCCGCCGCGAAGGTGCAGCCGCTCGGCTCGCCCCCCAAGCCACCGCGCAAATCACGGAAGCCGTTTCGCAGCGGCAACGAACGTCGCGCGGAGTGACTTGACGGACGGCGCGCCGGCTCGTACGCGAAGAGGCGTGTGCCGCAACATCCGCGTCCTCCACAACTTCCAGCCTCCGACGACGCCGGAGGAGATCCAGGCTGCATCGCTCCAGTACGTCCGCAAGGTGAGCGGCCTGCGCGCACCGGGACGTGCCGACGTCGAGGCGTTCGATCGCGCGATCGCCGAGATCACCGAGGCCACCGCACGCCTGCTCGCTGCGCTTCCGCCGCGCGGAGAGACGCGCACGCGCGAAGGCGAACGCGCCAAGGCGCGCATCAAGTGGACGGCGCGCGCTACTCGGATCGCAAAGACCGCTTCCGAGGGGTGAGCTTCGGCGGCCGTGTGCCGTGGCGCACCGCGCCCTTGACGGGAATGTAGTCGAGCTCCGTCTTCGCATCGACGCTGCGCAAGAGAAGCCCGCCTCGGCTCATGTCGCCGCGACCGACGAACGCGCTCGGGAAGAGCAGACGATCGCCGAACACCTCGACGAGCACGTCGACGTACTTCGCGCTCGCGATGCTTCCGAGAAGGACGACCTCGCCTTCCTTGCCGACCGCGTCGGCGACCAGCTGCGCATCGCGTGCGAACGGCTTGCGGAAGCCGGGCTCGTCGGCGTGGATGTCGGTCGACGCGAACGACTCGAGGTGCTCGAGGCAGACGCGCGTCGTGACCGGGACCATGCCGCGGTTCTGCGTGATGACGAGCGCGCCGTTGCCCATCCACGCGGCCTCCGCTCCAGCCGGCGGACGCGCGAAGGCATTTCCGTATGCGAGCTTCCCTCGGAAATACAGGCCGCTCACGAATCGGAAGACGTCACCGATGGGACAGCCTTCTCGCGTGCGCAGCGCGCGCGCGACCGGAAACAGCGTCGCAGGCTGGAAGAGCTGACGGCCGCGCTCGCCGTCGAGACGCGCCGGCGAGAGCAGGAAGACCCGCGGCGGCTTCACCATCCCGTCACCACGTTCGTGATGTAGCAGAGCGCGGGGCCCACGGAATGGTCGCGCTCGATCGATCGGCCATGAGCGCTAGATCCCGAGCGTGCGACAGCTCTCGTTGCTCGAGCTAGGGGACGCGCCGAAGCTCCCCGTGCCCGACGTGCCGGGCCTCGGCTACGTCGAGGACTACGTGACGCGCGACGAGGAGCGCGCGCTGCTCGACGCGATCGATCGCGAGCCCTGGCTCACCGAGTGGGCGCGTCGCCGCCAGATCTACGGCACGTCCTATGGCAGCGCGAAGGCCGAGGCGCAGGTGCTCGGGCCCCTCCCCGCCTGGGTCGCGCCGCTCGCCGAGCGCGTCGTGCGCGAAGGCTTCCTCGCCGACGAGGTCGTGAACGTCGTCGTCAACGAGTACACCCCCGGTCAGGGCATCGGCCTGCACCACGATTTCCCCGGCTTCGGGCCGACCGTCGTCGCCGTGAGCCTCGGCTCGCCGTGCTTTCTCGATCTCGTGCTCGGCGAGCGCCGCGCCATCCTCGACGTCGCGCCGCGATCGCTCTGGGTGCTCGGCGGCGAGGCGCGCAGCCACTGGATGCACGGCATCGCAGCGCGCAAGGCCGACGTCGTCGGCCGCGAGAAGCGACCGCGCGGACGCCGCGTCTCGATCACGATGCGAACCGCTCGACGAACGGACGACGGCGACTGACGATCAGCGCTTGCGGCGCGAGGTGCGTGCGCGAGCCGCCGCGACGAATGCCACGGCAGCGAGGAGAAGCGCGCCGCTCCGTCCGCCCTCGCCCGTTCCGCTCGTGCCGGCCGCAACGACGGCGCAGCCGCTCTTCGACGAGTCGGCCGGCGCCGGGTTCTCGGCGCACGCCGAGCCGAAGCCGTGCCTCGGCGCTGGGTCACACGCGTCGGACGTGATCACGCCCATCGGCGAGACGCTCGCCGCGGCGTTGCGCGTGGCCGTGCTCGGGTAGATCGCGCAGATGCCTGCGATGTCGTCGTCGGCGAGCGTGCGCAGCGACGTCGTTCCCGGCTTGTAGCTCGCAAACATCGTGGCTGTCGGATCGGTCGCGTGGGCGAGGCCGAGGAAGTGACCCGCCTCGTGCGTGATGACGCTGAGCAGATCGAAGCCGTTCGCCGGCACCGTGTCGGTCGTCGACAGGTTCTTGCCGGTGGCGTTGAGCTCCATGTCCGCGTCGTAGATCTCGCCGGTGTCGGCGTTGAACGTGACGGTCGTCAGCCCCAGCGTGTTGTTCGGATCGCTGTACGGCCACGTCGTGTCGCGAAAGATGATGACGTTCTGGTTCGGCCCGTTCGGGTTGTATCGAACCTCGGAGCATTCGACGGTGCCCAGGTCCGACGTGGTGATGCCGACGGGGCTCGAACCGCACTTGACGGCGTTCCACGTCGCGAACGACTCGTCGATGATCGTCGTCGCCGTCGCGAGCGGGACGTGCACGCTCGCAGCGCGGTTCGGGCTGTAGCCGACGCACTGCCCTTTCCAGAAGAGCGGCAGCCCCTGCGTGAAGCATCCGCGCGAAGGACTGTAGTCCGCGGGCACCGGCTCGGTCGTGGTCCGGCAGAACGCGTGGGCGTCCCGCGGCACTGCCAGGAGCGCGATCGGGATCGCGAGCACGCTCGCGATTCGGATCGCGGCGACCGCGCGACCAAGCAAGTGAGTCATGTCGAAAAACGTAGCACGAAGACGATGCCGTGACCCGTCACCACGGGACGGCGAGCGACCCGCTGAACAGTCGAAGCGCAGTCCAGGCCAGCAGAGTCATCATTGTAAAGAATACGACGGTCACGAGAATGCCGTTGCGAACCGCGACGTCGTCGGCTGTGCGAAGCGATGCCTCGTAGATGCCGACGTCCTGCGAATGACGAAGGCGCGCCAGCGCCAGCTCGCGACGCAGCGTGCGACGCCGCAGGATCACCCGCGCCGCATACGCGGGCGCGCCGAACACGCTCACCGGCGGCATGCCGAATCCGGAGAACGCGACCAGCGCGTCGTGCGTATCCACGGCGGCCATCGTCGTCGACGACCGGCGCGGCGGCTCGACCGCCGACATCGTCGTCGACGACGAGCGACGCGGCGCACCGACCGCCGCCGTCGTCGACGACGAGCGACGCGGCGGAGTGCCCGCCGCCAGCGATCCCGACGATCGCGCCGCCGGCGCCTCACCCGAGGTCGGCAGCCTCGACGTCTCCGCGCGCATGAGATGCGCGGAGGGCCGGCTGTCGAGCTCGAGGGCGCCGTCGGCGTCGATGTCGAAGTCGAAATCGAAGTCGTCGAGCTCACGCCCCGCGGAGCGCGGCGGCGTGATGGCTTCCATCTGCACGCTCGCATAACGGCGTGGGCCGCTCGGCGTCGCAGTCGCGCCGGTCACCGGTGCCGGCTGCACGCGCACGGCAGGAAGCGACGTGCTCGACACACGCCGGATCTCCGGACGCACCGCGGTCATCGTCGCCGAGCTGCGCCTCGGTCCTTCAGCGATGATCCGATACTCGCCCGACACCGCCGGCTTGGTTCCGTGCAGCGAGTGCTGAGAAGCGCGCGGCTTCGGGGCTGGCTGCCTGGGGACCGACATGGCGTGTGGGATCGAACGGCCCGCACCGTCCGGGATTAAGGGCCGCCGATCATTCTCGCCGTCATCACCCCTGGCACGGGCGCCAGGCTGCTGGCACACCTCCGGCACCTCCCCTCTTCGATCTGCCCTGAATTCAGGCCTTTTGGCGATCGCCCCGCGTGCGCCCGCGACGGCACGGCGACTGCAGAACGGGACGACATGTCCTCCTCCCTTGCAGCGCTCGGCGCGCTGGTCTCTCTCCTCCTCGCTTCGAGCGCCGCGGCCGCGGACGAAACGCCGCCGGCCGCCCCAGCCGACGCCCCCGCGTCCGCGTCCGCGCCTGCGCCCGCGCCCGCCGACGCCCCCGCAGCCGCGCCCGCGCCGACGTTGGCTCCGCCCTCCGCGCCCCCGCTCGCCTCCTCTTCCTCGGAGACGCCGAACGACCTCCCGGCGACGACGCCGGGCGCCGAGAAGCGCCGCGCGGGAGGCGTTCGCCTCGGCCTCGAGCTCGGATTCGTTCGCGCGTTCAACGGCGCGCCCGATCGCCTGAACGCGGGCAGCCCGACGCTGCTCCCGATCGGCGCCGACCTCTCGTTCCGCACGAGCCCGGCGAACCTCCTCGGCTTCCACGGCTACGCAGCGCTCGCGTCACGCGACGACTGCATCAGCGTCGATTCGTGTCGCGCGCGTGCGTATGGCTTCGGCGCCCACATCGAGAGCCAGCTCGGAAAGGGACATTCGATCGTCCCGTACATCCGCTACGGCGTCGGCGTCGAGATGCTCTATCACGGCGGCGCGCCGCTCGATCCCGGCGGCCACGAGTACCGCAGCGCGTTCGACTTCCTCGACCTGCGGGTCGGCGCCGATCTCATCGCGGCGCGAGGCGAGGAAGGGAAGACCACGCGGCTCGGCGCCTTTGCAGGCCTCGTCGGCGGGGTGCTCACGAGTGAGAGCCGCTTGAGTCACCAGAACGGCCGGGCTTCGACCGAAGATCTCAGCTCGGGCAGCGCGCACCTCTGGTTCGCGATGGGCCTTCGCGGAACGCTCGACCCGTGAGTCAGCCGAACGCGTCCGAGTAGGCCTTCTCGTCGAAGCCGACCAGCACGCGATTGCCGGCCACGATCACCGGCCGCTTCACGAGCTTTCCGTCCTGCGTGAGCCAGCGGACGATCTCCTCGTCCTTCGCTGCGCTCGCGCGCGCCTTGTCGATCGCGCGATAGCTCTGGCCGCTCGTGTTGAGCCACTTTCGCACCGGGCGGCCGCTCTTCGGGATCCACGAGCCGAGCTCCTCCGCGGTGGGCGGCGATTCGACGATGGGCCGCACATCCACCTCGACGTCGTGGTCACCGAGCCACTTCAGCGCCTTGGTGCACGTCGAGCAGCCCGAATAAGAGAGAACCAGCGCCTTCGCTCGGCGCGACTTCGTCGCCATCGCAGCCAGTGTAGCATCGGAGGCGGATGAACGGCTCCGCACGCGCTGTGCTCCTCGGGTGGGGGAACGCACTGCCTTCGCAGCTGGTCGTCTACGAACGCCTCTACAAGATCCTCGGCCTGACGCCGTCGAGTGTCATCCCGGACACGCTCGAAGGACTTGGCCGCGCAGACGCGTATGCGCGATCTCTTGCGCCGCTCGCCGCCGATCTCGCCGCCGAGGCCGGCGCGCGTCCAATTCTCGTCCATCTCTTCAGCGACAACGGCTTCATCGGATGGGCGGCGCTGCTCGATGCGCTCGACGCGACGGAGAACGGACGCAAGGCGCGCGCGGCGATTCGCGGCGTCATCCTCGACTCGTCTCCCGGGCTGTGGGCGATCCGCGGTCCCTTCGATTTCGCGCGACGATTCGCGCTCGGAATGACGCCCGCGGTCTCTCGCATGGCGAAGCTCGGCGCGCGCGAGACGCTGCCGGTCGTGACGTCGCTCCTGCGGTTCGGGTTCCTGGGTTATCAGCTCGTGTTCCGCGCGTCGGTGCGGACGATGCTGTCGGCGGGCAAGCGCGTCGAGGCGAAGCAGCCGAGATGCCCGCATCTCTTCCTGTTCGGTGAGGAGGACATCCTCGTCCCTCCGCGTGACGTGCGCGCGTGGATCGCCCGGCAGCGTGCCGCCGGCCTCGACGTCCAGGAGCAGGCGTTCGAGACGGCGCGTCACGTCGCGCTGTTCCCGAAGGATCCGAAGCGCTATCGCGCGGCGATCACGGACTTCATCGACCGCGTGCTGCCCGAGCTCGCATCAAGGTAGCTGCGAGGCCGCCTGCATGACCTCGTGCGCGTGCACGGCGGGATCGACCGACGGCCACACGCGCGCCACCTTGCCGTTCCGATCGATCAAGAACGTGACGCGATCGTAGCCCCAGAGACGTTTCGACACGCCATACGACGCGCCGATGTCGCCGTGATCGTCGGAGGCGAGCGCGAACGGGAGCTGATGCTTCTGCATGAACTCCGCGTGGCGCTCCGCGGTGTTGACCGACACGCCGACGACCGCGATGTCCGCCTTCTCGAAATCCTTCCAGGCATCACGGAAGGCACATGCCTCCTTCGTGCAGCCCGGGGTCTCGTCCTGCGGATAGAAGTAGACGACCACCGGCTTGCCGCGGAGAGCGCTCACACGGACCTCGTCGCCGCTCGGTCCGTGACCGATCACCTCGGGAGCCGACGCGCCGGTCGGCAAGAGGCCGAGCCCGCCGTCGGGGCGCCTCACGGTGCCGCCACATGCCATGGCAAGCGTCGCGCCGACGGTGATCACGAGGACAGCGGCCGCGGAGAGCAGGGTGGTTCGCTTTTTCACGTGTTCTCGGATCCTACGCATCAGGTGCGAAGACGGTTGCGCTCGATGTGCTCGTTGCGCTCGTTCTCCGATGCTCCTCAGTCCCAGAGCGTTCCCAGGCTCCTCCGGAGCGCCGTGGCATCTCCGCCCATCGCAAATGCCACGAGATCACGGGGGACGGGGCGCGTCAGGACCGCCGCGAGCGCGACCCGCCCCGGTGACCGGAGCGCTTCACCGAGCCCGGGCTCCGTCGTCGCCACGCTGTCGAGCGCGGCACGAAGGTCGCCCGACGCGAGGAACGCGGCACGCACCTCGGTGCGAGTCGCCGCGCTCACGAACGCGTCGACCACGACCGCAGATGCACGCGAGAGCGCCTGTTCGTGATCGTCGAGCGACTTCTTCCGCTTGCGATCGATGGCACGACGCGCACGCGCTTCGTAGTCGGCGATGAGCGGCTCGACCCGATCGCGAGGCACGCCCTCCATCGACGGCGCCACTTGCCGCGCGAAGCCGAGGAGAACGGCGAGCGTCTCCTCACCCGAGAGCGCGCCGAGCCACGGAACGCCGAGCGCGATCCGCGCGAGCGGTCGTGCGAGCGCCGCGACGGCATGCGGCTCGGGCCAGTCGCCCATGGACGACGGCGCGACGACCCAGTTGACGTCCTCGCACGCGACGATCGGCGTCATCACGTGCTCGGACACGGCGAGCTCCACCTCGAAGAGCTCGAAGGCGCGGCAGAGGCGATCGAAGATCTGACGCACCGGGTGCACTGCCTTCGGCTTGACGCGCTCCTTCGTGGACGATCCGCGCTCCTGGAGACCGATGCGCGCGAGCTTTCCGGCGAGACCTCCGGCGATCGCGGCGGCCTCCCAGATCGCATGCTTGCCGAATCCGCCAGGCATCACGAACGAGCGCAGTGTCGAGCCGGAGAGTGCCTCGCTGTTCGCGACGTACATCGGACGACGCGCGCGGAGCGCAGCATGGCCGGCATCGTCGAGATCGCCGGCGATCGCACGGAGCTCCTTCGCGACGAGCGCCTGTTGCGTGCGCCCCGCGCCGGTGAACGCTTCGTCGAGCTGACGAACGAAGCTCACGTCGAGCATGCCTCCACCGCTGCTGTCGAGGAGCGGCGTGAGCGCGGCGGCGGCGGTCTCGTGGCGACCCTTCTTGGAGAGCGCGCGTGCCAGCGCGAGGCGAGCCGCTTCGCGGAACGGATCGAGCGTCAGCGCCTCCTCGAAGTGCGTGATCGCGTCGTCGAGGCGCCCGAGCCCGAGCTCGAGCTCACCGAGCGACGCGAGCCATTCGACGCCCGGCGCGGCGCCCGCGTCGCGCGCCCTCGCTACCGCACGTCCGAGGATCCGCGCTGCCGCCTCGGCGCTTCCGCCGGCTGCCGCGCGAATTCGAGCGAGCATCGCCGCGTCGGGCGCGAGCGCGGCCGCCTCGACGAGCGCGCCCTCCGCGCCGCCTTCGTCGCCGAGCTCGCGACGAACGGTGGCGAGCTCGAGGAGCGCAGCGAGCCGCTCGCGAGGCTTCGTCTCCGCGACCACGACGCGTGAGAGGAGCTCGGCGCGCTCCTTCGGCGTGATCTCGATCGGCAACGCCAGCAACGATCGAAGCGCGCGCAGCTCGTGCGGATCGATCTCGAGCGCCGCGCGCAGCTCCTTTTCGGCGTCGGCAGGACGTTCGAGCACACGCCCCAGGATGCTCGCGCGTCCCACGCGGGCGACGAGCCGCTCCCCGCGCTCGGTCGTGCAATTCACGACGTCACCGAGCGCACGCAGCGCCTCGTCCCACGTTCGCTGCCCGATGTAGAGCTCGGCGAGCACGAACAGCGTGGGGACGTGATCGGATTTGATCTCGCGTGAGCGCTCCAGAGCCTCGATGGCGAGCACCGGATCGCG
>FTCS01001475.1_pt1 | contig 12051 bp, 5 predicted proteins | sample 1639391 | NCBI WGS metagenome assembly FTCS01 (sample SAMEA3914864, study PRJEB12502) | metagenome | biome: forest; material: soil | place: USA | collected 2012-03-12 | depth 0.3 m | reverse complement strand
CCGGACGAAGCGCTCGAAGATGCGGTGGCGGTCCTCGGGGGCGACGCCGGGGCCTTGATCGCGGACCTCGACCCGGACGCCGCCTTCGTGACCGCAGGCGCGGACCGTGATCGTCTCGCCGCCGGGCGCGTATTTGAGGGCGTTGTCGACGAGGTTGACGACCGCGAGCTGGATCGCGCGCTCGTCGATGCGCGCCCGGGGAAGCGAGGGCTCCACGTCGAGGACGAGCTTCACGCCTTCGCGCTCGGCGCGGTACCGGTAGACGTTGGCGGCCCGGGTGACGGCGTCGCCGACGTCGGCCTCGCTGAACTCGTAGCTGCCGCGGCCGCGCTCGAGGCGTGCGAAGTCGAGGACGTTCTCGATGAGCGCCGAGAGGCGTTCGCTCTCGCGAACGATGATGTCGAGGTACTCCTTCTTCTTGGCCTCGGTCGAGACGCGGCCGGACTGGAGCATCTCCGCGAACATGCGGACGAGCGCGAGCGGCGTCTTCAGCTCGTGGCTGACGTTGGCGACGAACTCGCTCTTGAGGGCCGAGATGCGGCGTTCCTTCTCGGCGACGAGCACGATCGCGATCGCGCCCACGATGATGACGATGCACGAGAGGCTCACCATCGTGATCTCGAGGAGGCGACGGTTCTCGACGCGCGACGCGAGCTCCTCGCTGGCGAGCGGCGAGACCTGCACGCGCCAGTTGTAGAGCGTCGTCGGGAAGCGGACGCCGACCGTGAACTCGCCGGAGCGCAGCGGAGGGCCGTAGATGATGCGGCCTTCCTCGTCGACGACGTTCACGCGGCTCGCGGCGCTGCTGCGCGGCGGGACAGGCGCGCCCGGCGTGGTCGGCTCGGCGTAGAGCATGGGCAGCGTCTCGCGGACGATGCGCCCGATGTCGTGCCATGCGACCACCAGATAGCGATGGCCCTCGTGGATGCGCTGCCAGTAGCTGAGGAGATAGCTCTGTTGCGCGTACTCGCGATGGAGGTGACGGAGCTCGTCGGGCGCCTGCGCGCCGAGCTCCATGTCACCGAGCATGCGATCGACGAGGAGGCGGCGGAAGCCCTCTTCCTCGGCGAGCGCGCCCGTCGCGCGCGATGCGAAGGCGAGGACGGTGCGACTCTCGTCGAGGACGAGGATCGCGCGCACGCTCGGAGTCTCGCGCTGCGCGGTCGGCAGCCAGCGCTCGGCGAGGACCTCGATGCGCGCCGGATCGGCGATCGCGACGACGACGTTGTCCTGGTCGATGATCTGACGATCGACGCGGTTCGCCTTCTCCGTGGCGAGACCGAGCGTCGCCTCCAGGACCGACTGCTGGCGCAGGTTGTCCACCTGGAGCGTCGTGCGGAACGTGAAATACGCGAGGATTCCCACGGCCGCGACGACGAGCGGCAGGAGCACGAGCTGCTTGAACCGATCGCGCCAGCGCGACATTCGGCGCGCAGCCTAGCACTCGGCTGCGCTTTTTCCCGCACGCCGCCCGCGCGGGTCAGAGGGAGGTCAGGAAGCGCGAGGCGACGCCGACGGCCACGAACATCGCGTCGATCACGGCGACCGCGAGCCATGCCGTGACGACCTTGTCCGCGATGCTCTCGGCCTCGGAGCCGGCCGGCAGCTGGGTACGGCGGCGATACGCGAGCGCGAGGAGTACGAACGACAGGACCGGCGAGCTCCAGAGCGCCACGTAGAACCCGGTCGAGGGCTCCGCGCCGGCGCCACGGATCCGCGCGCTCGCCATGGTCACGGCGATGAGCAGGAAGACGCGGACGATCGCGCCGATGCCGCCGATCAGCCACTTGCCGGCGAAGCTGCGCAAGCAGGCGTTCACCGTGAGGAGGAGATGCAGCGCCCCTACGAGGAGTCCGAGCACGGATCGCGCTCCTGTTCGCCGCGGCTCAGCGCGCCGCGGCGGCCGAGTGGATTCGTTCGCGATCGAGCACGATGCCGCGCGAGCCGAGGTACTCCGCGAACTGCTCGGCGATGTACGTCATCGCGTTGCCTTCGTCCTCGGTGAACGGCATGCCGTCGAGCGGATTGATGATCTCGAGCGCGCCGAGCGCTCGACCGGCCTGCATGATCGGCGCGGCGATCAGGCTGCGCGCGCCGCTCAGCTGCCGGTACCGCTCCGACGTGACGTGCGTCGCGTCCGGGACGACGAGCGCACGCCGCTTGCGCGCGCACTCGCGGAGGACCTCGTCGTTCTCCGCCGCGCGCATCGTGAGAAGGCGCGCCGTCTCCTTGCCGCGGGTGCAGGCGACGACCCACTCGCGCTTCTCGATGTCGAAGAAGTGGATGATCGCCGCGCGGGAAGGAAGGACCTCGGTCGCGAGCGCGAGACAGAACTGACCGCCGTCGAGCGCGTCGCGCAGGAAGTGGAGATCATGCATCGACTCGAAGAGCGACGTGATGAGCTCGTCGCCCGAGACGCGCCCGCGGACGTACCGACCCGAAGGGGTCTTCACCATGCCGCCTTCGACGGCGTGGTTCGACGACGAAGGCTGCTTGCGCGGCGGGGCTTCGGCGATCACCGGCGGCGGCGGAGCGACCGGAAACGCGGGTTGGGCCTGCGCCGCGGCTTGCTGCGCGGCGAGCGCCTGCTGCTGCTGCGCCTGTTGCTGTTGCGCGAGCTGAGCGGCGGCCGCTTGCTGCGCGGCGAGCGCCTGTTGCTGTTGCGCGAGCTGTGCGGCCGCTTGCTGCGCGGCGAGCGCCTGCTGTTGCTGCGCGAGCTGCGCAGCCGCGGCTTGCTGTGCGGCGAGCGCCTGTTGCTGCTGCGCGAGCTGCGCGGCGGCGGCTTGCTGCGCGCGCGCCGCATCGTCGGCGCCGATCGTCGACGGCTGCGCCGAGGCGACGACCGGAGCTTGCATGTTCTGCGGCACCGGCGGCGCCTGCGGGATCGATGCCGGCGGAGCGCCCATCGAGCCCGGATTCTGCGACGGCGGACGCGGCGGCTTGCTCTGCGTTCCGCCGCGTCGCGGATAGCCGATGACCGGCTCGCCCTTCCAGTCCTTCCACGTGAGCGTCGCGATCGGGGCGCGCGGCGGCTTGCCCGTGAACTCGACGTCGAACACCGCGAGGTTGACGAGCTTCCCCGTCTTCGCGGTCGCGATGTGCGCCTCGACGTAACGGAGCTGCGCGCGCAGCACCTCGGCCGCGGACTCTTCGGCGGTGCCCGGAGGAACGGCGAACGCGTACTCGCGGTAGGTGAGCGGCGACGCGTCGTTCGGGTTCTGCTCGCGCGACGTGAGCAGCTTGATCGGCGGCAGCCCCGGGATCGACGAACCGACCGCCGGAGGCACGGCGCGCTCGGCTGGCTTGTCGGCGACGCTCGCATCTCCCGCGGACGCGAACACCATCGTCTCGTTCTTCTTCTTCGCGTTTGCGTTCGCCGCGCTCGTGTCGACGGCGGCGACGAGGCCGGAGCCCGACGCGCCGCCGCTCGCATGGAGCGCCGGCGGCGGCTGGCTCTGACCGGGCCGCGGCGGCCCCTTCTTGCCCGACACTCCTGAGGCCGACGACGAGCTCGGCGCCGGTGGCAGGTTGGGCATCGTCGCGTCCGTGGAGTTGGGCACGGAGGAAATCGCCGGCGCTGCCGCCGCCTTCACGGCGCCGCTCTTGCTGGACGCCGCGCTCGGCACGACACCCGCGGGGGCGCGGGTCGGCTCCTTCGCCGCGACCGCCGTGATCGGCATGTCGTCGGGCGCCTTCTTCACGACGAAGCGAACGCGCGCGAGCGGGTCGACGGCGCGATAGCCCTCTTCGAGCAGCTCGATGGAGAAGCCGCTCATCGGGCCCTCCTCGCCGCGCTGCGCGCGCGCCGCCTGGAGAGCTCGCTGCCAAGACTCGGCCTCGACACAGATTTTCTGAGTGTCCGTCTTGCCGAGCGACGAGACTTCAACGAGCCAACGCATGCGCGGAAGAACGTTACCATCACCGGAGCGCCGGAGGGCACGGCGAATCTCCGAAAAACGGCCGGGCTTGTCGCCCTTACTCGCTGCGCAGGCCGTCCGACGGGCGCAGCCGTGCCGCATACAGCGCCGGGAAGATCGTCGCCACGAGGCAGATCACGATGGCCACGAAGCCCGTGATCAGGAACTCGGTGGGGCGCACGTTCACGGGTAGCTGCGAGATGAAGTAGACCTTGGGGTCGAGGGGAAACCGATACGCGGCGAGCCCGAGGCAGCCGCCCCACCCGATGATCAGGCCGAGGACGGTGCCCACGACGCCGATGATCCCGCCCTGATAGAGGAAGACGCGGAGGATGGCGTCGTCGCTTGCGCCGATCGCCTTCAGCAGCGCGATCTCCTTCTTCTTGTCGAGCACGACCATGATGAGCGTCGCGATGACCGTGAAGGCAGCGACGACGATGATGAGCGTGAGGACGACGCTCATCACGATCTGCTGGATGAGGAGCGCGGTGAAGAGACCGTGGTTCAACTCGCGCCAGTCCATCGTGTGGTACACGCCGTTCGCGAGGAGCTTGTCGACCTCCTTGGCGATGTCGGCGGCGTGCTCGATGTCGTCGACCTTCGCCTCGACGCCGGTGACGCTGTCGCCCTGCTCGTAGAACGCCTGCGCCTCGTAGAGGTCGGTGTACACGAGCTTCGAGTCGTACTGATCGAAGCCGGCTTCGAAGAGCGCGATCACGCGGAACTGCTTCGCGATGGGAGGCCGCGCACCACTTGCGCCGAACGTCATGCCGATCTGCGGCGACGTCACTTGCAAGCAGTCGCCGAGCCCGACCCCGAGCCGCTTCGCGAGCGACTTGCCGATCACGACGCCCGGAAGCGCCTTCACCTGTGCGGGGCTCCGGCACGGATCGGGATCGACGTCGGACGGGAGCACGTCCTCGTCGGGGAGCTGGCTCTTGAAGCCGCCGTCCGGAGTGACGGTGCCGGCGGGCATCAACGCGACGGGCGCCGAGCTGCCCGTATCCGACGGCGGGGCCTCGCCGGCGAGATCGGCGATGAGGTCCTTCGTGCTCGTACCGCCGGTCCCGGCTGACGCCGCGGCGGCAGCGGCTGCAGCGGCGGGCTGCTGCGCGATGTCGTGCGCGGCGCCGGTCGCCACGAGCGTCGCGAGATCGGTCGACCCGGCATCGAGCTTCGCGTAGGCGCCGACGCCGGCGTCGAGCGCGGCGTCCTTCGCCTTGTCCTCGGCGATCTGCTTCTCGATGACGTCGAGCAGGCTCAGCTTTCCGCCGTCCGGCGCGATGTCGTAGGTGCTGCCGCTCGAGCCGGAGCCGGAAGGGCTCGACGGGAACGAGTCACGGAACGAGTCGCGGGGCGGCTCGGGCGGCTTCGCGCCCGGCTTCCGCATTCCCTCGAGCGAGCCCTCCGTGATGTGCCGCGGAAGGTCGAGAACCTTGGGCATGAGCTCGGGGTCGACGCCCTTGAGGAGGACGCCGGTCGCCGTGCGGTCGCCGTGCGTGATCATCATCGGGTTGATGACGAAGGGCGCGACCGCGGCGACGCCGGGCACCGACTGCACCTTCTTCATCACGTCGCGGTAGTCGCGGAAGTGGATCGCGTACTTGAGGACGATGACGTGCGCGTTGACGCCCAGCACCTTTTCGCGAAACTGATCCTGGAATCCCCCCGTAACGCTCATCACGATGGCGAGCGCCGCGACGCCGAGCGCGACGCCGAGCATCGCGAAGGCGGTGCCCACCGACACGAACGCACGCTTCTTCGACCCTAGATATCGAAGCGCTATCTGGACGGGGTAACCCATCGTGTTCACGCGGGGTCTAGCACGTGGGCCCCCTGCTTCGTTCCCGTTTGTCGAGCCGGAGCGGGGCCGGACGCGGGTGACGTCAGGGAAACCGCGTGAAGGAGGCGATGTACGACAACCTTGGCGCTTTCCCAACCGCGGCGGACCTCGTAAATCTTGTGAGAGCACCCTTCGACCGCATCCGAATGCCGCCGCCCGACTTCAACGACCGCACAGGACCGAATCAGGTCACCATGGCGGCGCCTCCCGATCAGGAGGCGCTCGCGAGCAGTGCGCAGAGCGGGCGCTCGACCGTCGACGGCGCGACCATCCCGAACAGCTCGGTCAGCTCCTCGCAGCAGCGCGTCAACGACCAGTACATCGGCAAGACGCTCGATGGCCGCTACTTCGTGGAGCAGGTCCTCGGCGAAGGCGGCATGGGCGTCGTTTACCGCGGTCGCCACAAGGTCATCGACAAGCGCGTCGCCATCAAGATCCTGCGCGTCGACATGGCCGCGGACGCCGAGATGGTGGAGCGGTTCCTGAACGAGGCGCGAGCGGCCTCGAGCATCGGTAACCCGCACATCGTCGACATCTCGGACTTCGGCCGTCTCGACGACGGCGCGACGTTCTTCGTCATGGAGTACCTCGACGGCCAGAGCCTCGCGGACCTCATGGCGAGCTCCGGCGTCATTCCGATCCCTCGGCTCGTCCACATCGCCAAGCAGATCGGCCGCGGTCTCGCCGCCGCACACGCGCGCGGCATCGTTCACCGCGATCTGAAGCCCGACAACGTCATGCTCGTCGTCCGCGGCGACGATCGCGACTTCGCCAAGGTCCTCGACTTCGGCATCGCGAAGGTCAACAGCGAAGCGGGTCGCCTCACGCGCGCGGGCAGCGTCTTCGGAACGCCGCATTACATGTCGCCGGAGCAGGCGGCAGGCGTCCCGGTCGATCAGCGCACCGACATCTATTCGCTCGGCGTGATCCTCTACGAAATGGCGTCCGGCAAGGTGCCGTTCGACGCCGACAACTTCATGGGGATCCTCACGCAGCACATGTACAAGTCGCCGGCCCCCATCCGCGCGCTCATTCCGCAGCCGCAGGAGGTTCCGCCGGGGCTCGAGGCGATCGTCCTCAAGTGCCTCTCCAAGAAGGTGGAGCTGCGCTACCAGTCGATGGAAGAGGTCGTCGCCGATCTCGAGCGCGCCGAACGCGGGATGGTGCCCGAAGCGGTGCAGGAGATGATGGGTCGCTCGGGCGGCTTCAACGTCCCGGCGGACTACTTCCGGAAGGCGCTTCCCGGCGGTCCGGCGATGATGCCGGCGACGCCGACGTTCCGGCAGAAGAAGCCGGTGCTCGCGATGGTGCTCGCGACATGCGGGCTCGTGACGGCCCTCATCATCGGCGTCGTCGTGTGGGGCACATCGGGGAAGGCCGCGCTGAAGGATCCCGGCGGCGGGGTGCCGTCTTCGCAGGCGGGACAGGTGGGCGGAGATCCGTCTGCGGCGCTGGGCACGAACACGGCGCCGGCGACGCCGGCCGAGCAGAGGATCGCCGTCTTCATCTCCGTCGATCAGCCCGAGGCGCAGATCGGCCTCGCGGACGGCAAGCTCCAGCCGGCCCCGGTTCAGATCACCATCGGCGCGAACGAAGAGGTGAAGTTCCGGATCGAGAAGAAGGGTTACGCGACCCAGCTCGTGACGTTGAAGGGAAGCGACATCGATCCCAAGGCCGCGTGGCGCGCGTACTCGCTGAAGCCGCTCCCGGGCACCGTGGTGCCGAAGACGCCTCCCGGTGGAAAGCCGCACGTCGAGAAGCCGCCGGTCGCAACGACGGCCGTGCCGCCGTCGACGGCGAAGCCCACCGCCGCGCCGCCCGCGAACGCGCCGTGCGACCCGCCTCGCTTCCGCGACCCGTTCGACGGGAAATGTCACTGAACGTCGGCGCGGGCGTGAGCGCTCACGGCGTCGCGAGCTTCGAGAATTCGCTGCCGTTCCACGCGTAGCGGAGGGACGAGATGCCTCCCCACGGGAGGAGGAGCGGCTCGATCGAGCCGCCCGGCTTGTCCTGCGGCCACGGATACGTCTTCTCCGTCCAGCCGCGCGCGACGCCAGGCCGGACGTCGACGTCGAAGCCCTTGCCGCTCTTCGAGGGCACGAACTGCACGAGGCCTTGCACGCGCTTGCCCGCTTGCTCGCGTCCCGTCTCGACCGAGAAGACGCGGCTGATGGCGCCGTTCTTCACCTGGTAGATGAAGAGCGCCTGGATGTCGATGCGATCGCCGGACGGCGTGGTGACGTGGCGGACGCCGCGGACGACGAGCTCGGCGGCGCCGTCGCCCGTGACGTCCCGCGCGGTGAGCTCGCTCACGTCCTTGTCGTCGGCGAACTGGGTCAGCGACATGCGCGCATAGCCGGTGCCGCTCTTGAAGCCGGGGCCGAGGATCACGATGTCGCGGCCGACGAGCGCGACGCGCTCGGGTCGACCGTCGCCGTCGACGTGCACCTCGATGTCGAAGCGAGGCTTGGTACCGGGCGCGATGCCCTGATCCTTGTAATATGCATCCATCACCTGGTGGCCGAGATCCGTGCTCTTGCCGACGACAGGCGTGGGGAGATCGCGGGTGCTGGACGGCGGTACTGCTCCCGCCGCGGAGGCGGTCGCGGTCGATGCGGGCGCGGCGGTGCCGGCTTGCGCGACCTCGCCGCTCTTCACGAAGCGCCCCTTTTCGAGCTTGAACGACCGTGACTTCACCGCTCCCCACGGCAGGAGGATCGCCTCGTCGTTCGAGCCCGCTGCGCTCGCTTCGCGGAACGAAGATGCGTCCCAGCCCTGGGCGGGCTCGACGCTGACCTCGATGCCGTTCGGCGACACGCGAACCGCGTTGGCGATGCGGCGATGGCCGGGGCCGTCGACGACCGCGATCTCCTGCGTGAAGATCGTGGTCGGCTCGTCGCCGGCGCTCGCGACCGTCCACACCTCGATGAGCTCGTGGACGATGCCGGCATTGGTCACGCGCCGGCGGACGATCATGTCGTCCTTGCCGCGCGCGGTGAGATCACGCGTCTCGAACGAGGAGAGCTCGCCCGCCACCTCGCGCCAGAAGAACTGGCGGCCGCCACGGTAACCGGGCCCGCAGATCGTGAAGAACTTACCGAAGACGCTGATCCGCTCCTTGCGCTCGTCGCCGGTGACGTCCGCGAAGACGTCGATCTTCGGCGGCGTGCCGACGAGGTTCTTCTGCGCGAGCAGCCCGTCGATGACCGACTGCTCGGCCGCGGTGGGGAGCGCCGGGAGATCGCCGGGGTGATCGACGGTGCCCGGGCCGGTGCCGAGGACGCCGCGCACGCTCGAGCCGTCGCCGTCGTGGTAGCGGAGCGCGGCGCGGAGGCCGACGCGCATGGTGCGTGCTTCGGGAAACGTCGTCCACGGGATGGCGGCCTCGAAGGTGAAGCCGCCCTTCACGTCGTTCTCGACGAGCTTCGCGCCGGCGACGTCCTGCCCTTTGCTCGGACCGGCGAGCCATCGCACGACGCCGGGGCTCTCGCCGGGCTTGCCCGCGAAGAGACCGAGCTCGTACGCCTTGAGGCCGCCGCGTCCGGCGGGGAAGGCGATGGTCATCGAGACGTGATCGTCGGCGTCGCCGTGACGCGAGGTGCGCGCGAGGTTCGGATCGGTGACCTCGGCGCCGACGTAGAGCTTCGCGTCATCCATCTGCACGGCGACGGCGAGCGCGACGCCGTCGGTCGTGCCGGAGAGCTTCTCGTTCGCGGGTGAGCGAGCGGGCCACTCCTTCAGCACGCCGTCGAGCTTCACCGGGTTCTTGCGGTCGACGTCCTCGGCGTGGAGCGCGCCGCCGAAGGCCACCTCCACGCCGGTCGAGCCGTCCTCGCGGTTGCCGTTGCCGCCGAGAGCGCCGAGGCCGCCTTGCGCGGCGGCCATGTCGCCGATCGATTCGTGCGGCTCGTTGCTCTTGCCGCCGCCGTTCGAGTCGGGGCTCTTCGCGTCGCCGGAGCCGCCGCAGCCCAGGAAAACGAGCGCGGAAAGCGTGTAGATCGCAACCTTCATCACCGACCGCCTCAGCCCCGTCGCGACATCGGTCCGAGGTCCTTTCCGACCACACCGGTGCGCTGGAGCAGCTTGAGCACCTCGATCATCGGGATGATCGAGGCGGAGAGCGCCAGGAGGACGAGCCACTCCGTCGCGCTGAGCGACCACGTCCGGAACACGTCGTGCAGCGACGGCACGAGCACGGCCACGAGATGAATCGCGCCGCTCACCACCATCGATGCGACGAGCGCGATGGGCAGGATGGGCCGCAGCGAGAAGATCGACGCGGTGGCCGATCGACAGTTGAGCGCGTGGAAGAGCGGCGACAGCGCCAGAAGCGAGAACGCGATGGCGCGTCCGTATTCCATCTTGTCGATGCCCGGCAGCGTCCAGGGCCAGTAGTAACAAGCGGTGGCGAGGCCGCCCATGAGCACGCCGACCACGGCGATGCCGAGGTACTCGCGCATGCCGAGCAGGCTCGACGTCGCCTTGCGCGGCGGCTCCATCATCTGCGTGGGGTCGGGCGGATCGATGCCGAGCGCGAGCGCCGGCAGGCCGTTCGTCACGAGGTTGATCCAGAGGATCATCAGCGGGCGCAGCCCGGGCAGCGACGGCATGGCGCTCGCGACGACGACGGTCACGAGGAGCCCGGCATTCGACGAGAGCAGGAAGAAGATGAACTTCTGGATGTTGCGCCAGATGGCGCGGCCCTCGCGCACGGCGTCGACGATGGTCGCGAAGTTGTCGTCGGCGAGGACCATGTCGGCGGCCTCGCGCGCGACGTCGGTGCCGTCCTTGCCCATCGCGATGCCGATGTGCGCTTCGCGGAGCGCCGGGGCATCGTTCACGCCGTCGCCGGTCATCGCGACGATGTGGCCCTTCGCCTTGAACGCCTTCACGATGCGGAGCTTCTGCTCGGCGGTGACGCGGGCGAAGACGCGAACGTGATCGATGCGTCGCTCGAGCGCGTCGTCGGTGAGCTTCTCGAGCTCCGCGCCGCTGAGCGCGATCGAACCGTCGTCCCAGAGCCCGAGCTCCCGCGCGATCGCCACCGCGGTGAGCTTGTGATCGCCCGTGATCATGACGGCGCGGACCTGCGCGTCGTGACACGCCTTGACGGCCTCCTTCACGCCGATGCGCGGAGGATCGATCATGCCGACCAGGCCGAGGAAGGTGAGGCGCTGCTCGACGTCGCTCGAACGAGGCTCTCCGCTGATCGGCGGAGCGCTGGGCGCCGAGCCGGACGAAGGCACGCCGAGCTCGCGCCGGGCCACGGCGAGCACGCGCAGCGAGAGGCCGCTCATCCGCTCTGCCTCGGCCAGAATCGTCTGACGTCCGGCGTCGTCGAGCACCTCCACGCCGGTCGCGGCGTGGTACGCGACGCAGCGCGGGAGCAGCACGTCGGCGCTGCCCTTCGTGTGCACGATCTCCTTGCCGGTCTCGTCGAGCGCGATGACCGTCATCCGCTTGCGGTCGCTGTCGAACGGAAGCTCGCGCAAGACCTGGTGCGACGGAACGATCGACTCCTTCGGCAGGCCGCCCTTGGCTGCGAGCGTGAGGAGCGCGCCTTCCGTGGGATCGCCGACGACGCGCCACGCGCCGTCCTTCTGCTCGAGCGACGCGGTGTTCGCGAGGGCCATCGACGCGAGAAGGGATCTCAGGCCTTCCGAGAGGCTCGCGTCCACAGCCTTGCCGTCGTGGCCGAGGATGTCGCCGCGCGGATCGTAGCCGGTGCCCGTGACGCTGTACGTGATGCTGCCCGCGTAGATCTCGCGGACGGTCATCTCGTTCTGCGTGAGGGTGCCGGTCTTGTCGGTGCAGATGACCGTGGCCGAGCCGAGCGTCTCGACCGCGGCGAGCTTGCGGATGATCGCTCCGCGCTTCGCCATGCGCTGCATGCCGAGCGCGAGCGTGATGGTCGTGATCGCCGGCAGCCCCTCGGGAATGGCGGCGACGGCGAGGCTCACCGCCTCGAGGAGGAGCTCGTGCCACGAGCTCTCGCCGCGAACCATGCCCCACGCGAACATGAGCGCGCTGATCGCGAGACACGCCCAGAGCACACGCTGGCCGAAGTGATCGAGCTTCTCCTCGAGCGGCGTCTTGCCCTGCTCCTGCGAGCTCATCAGCGTGCTGAGCTTGCCGAGCTCAGTGTCCTTGCCCGTCGCGACGACGAGCGCGCGGCCCTTGCCGCGCATCACCGACGTGCCCGTGAAGAGCATCGTCGAGCGATCGCCGATGGTCGCGTCGTCGGCGAGCTCGGCGCGCGCGTCCTTCGTGATCGGGAGCGACTCGCCGGTG
>FTCS01000861.1_pt1 | contig 12092 bp, 10 predicted proteins | sample 1639391 | NCBI WGS metagenome assembly FTCS01 (sample SAMEA3914864, study PRJEB12502) | metagenome | biome: forest; material: soil | place: USA | collected 2012-03-12 | depth 0.3 m | reverse complement strand
GCGATAATAGAGATCGAGCCGGAAGTGCCCCGCGTGCGCATCGGAGAGCAAATCGCGGTTCGTCGCCGACACGATCCGCACGTCGACATGCCGCGGCTCGCTCGCGCCCACCGGCCAGAACTCGCGTGACTCGAGCGCGCGAAGGAGCAGCGCCTGCAGCGAAGGCGGGGCCTCGCCGATCTCGTCGAGGAACAGGGTTCCGCCATCGGCGAGCTCGAGCAGGCCTCGCCTCGCTTGCTGCGCGCCCGTGAACGCGCCTTTCACGTGACCGAACAGCTCGCTCGTCATGAGCTCGGGCGGAAGCGCGGCGAGGTTCTGCGCGACGAAGCGCGCGCGACGTCGTCCGCTCCGCTCGTGGATCTCGGCGGCGATGAGCTCCTTGCCGGTGCCGGTCTCGCCGTGGAGCAGCACGCTCGCGTCGGTGCCGGCGACGGCCGTGACCTGCGCCATCACCTTCTGCATGGCGCCGGAGGTCGCGAGCAGCCGTGAACGCGACGCCGACGCCGTGCGCGAGACCGCCTCGACGTCGTCGCGAAGCCGGGCGTTCGACGCCTTGAGGTCGTTCGTGAGTCGACGGTTCTCGAGCTCGAGTCGCCTCTGCGTCGCGGCGCGCTGGATGACGAGGCGCAGCTGGGAATTGTCCCAGGGCTTCTGCATGTAGGCGAAGAGGTGCCCGCTGTTCACGGCCTCCGCGAGATCGTCGTGATCGCTGAAGCCAGTCAACAAGATGCGCTGCGCGTCCTTGTGCGACTCGTAGGCCTTCGCGAGGAGCTCGGAGCCTTTCATCGGTCGCATGCGCATGTCGCTGACGAGCACGTCGAACTCGCGCGTCGCGAGCGCGTCGAGCGCCTCCTGGCCGGTCGCGACGCACACCACGTCGAAGTCGTCCTCGAAAACCGCGGCGAACACCTCGCGGACGTCCGCCTCGTCGTCGGCGTAGAGAACGCGCGGCCGGCGCTCGGAGGAGCTGCCCTGCGCGACGCGATCGAGGGAGCCGCCGTCGGACGAGAACGTCACGCGGGGACATTACCGTGCGAAGTGCACTGGGCTCAAGCTCCGGTCCGTCGCGCGAGGGTTTGCGCATCATTCAAATGGGTGAGAATGTCGTGTAGGAGCTTTATTTATGATGCGTAGGGTCCTCGGATGCGCGGGCGTGCTCCTCTTCGTCGCAGGTGGCTCGGCAGGGATCCTCGGGGCCGCCTGTGGTGACTCGTCCGCGCCCGCGGCCACACCGAATCCCGTGCCGGAAGCCGGGACCGACGCCGGCGCCGACTCGGCGCCGCCCGGGCCGGTGAGCGTCTCGATCTCGCCGACGACCCTGAGCTTGCTGACGTGCTCGACGCAGACGTTCGCGGCGACGGTCACCGGCTCGATGGACACGAGCGTCACGTGGACCGTCACGCCGGACGGCATCGGCACCGTCGACACGAACGGGAAGTACACCGCGCCGAGCGTGGTGCCGCAGCCGCCGACCGCGAAGGTCACGGCGACGACGCTCGCGAACCAGAGCAAGTCGGCGAGCGCGTCGGTCACGCTCGCGACCGCGTTCGTCGGCAAGGGCTCCGCGATCGCCGGGTCGGCGACGACCGCCGAGCTCGAATCGCGCGTCGGCGTCTATCCGCATTCGTTCGCGGCCAACGGCAAGCGCGCGTACGGCGTTTGGACGAGCAACCCGGCCAACGGCAGCGCGGTCAGCATGAAGATCGCTCGCAGTGACGACGGCGGCGCGACGTGGAAGCCGGCGGTCACGGCCATCTCGGCGACGCTGAAGTCTCCGCTCACCACGGTCGACGCGTGGATCGAGTGCCCGGCGGTGACCATCGACCCGCAGAACCCGGACATCGTCTACGTCGTCGGGAAGATCACGGCGAGCAACTCGCTCGCGACGAGCGTCAACGCCGACGACCAGACGACCGTGCTCGCGGTCAGCAAGGACGGCGGAGCCACATTCACCACGCGCGTCATGCACGTCGGCGGCGGCGACACGTGTCCGGATCTCTCCGCACCTGCCGCGAACACCATCGTCGTCGAAGCGCCGGCGCAGCAGAACTGCGACGGCGCCCCTGACATGCGTTTGTGGTCGGACGCGGCGAACGGCGCGGGCTTCGCGACGGGCACGCTGGACGCGTCCAACCACTACATCGCGGCCGGGCTCACGAACGCGCTCATCAACGTGAACAAGTCGCCCATGTGCTCGGGCCGTATCGTGATCGGGCAGAACGGCACGACGGGCAACGGCGGAGAGGCAACGGAGGCGCCGCGCCTCTTCACGAACGGCAAGGGCGCGCTCTGCATCACGTACATCGGCACGCTCCCGACGGACGGCGGCACGACCACCAATGCCTATGTCCAGTGCAGCACCGATGCGGGCGTGTCCTTCAGCGATCCGCTGAACCTCGATCCGGATCGCGTGAACGGCATCGATCACTCCGCTGCGATCGGCTCCTTCAGCCCTGACGGCACCAGCATCGCCGTCCTCTGGGTCAACTCGCCGAACGCGAACAACCAGACCGCGCTGCCGTACCTCGCGGTGAGCAAGGACCTCGGCAAGACCTTCACGCCGCCCACGCTGGTACCGACGTACGTCGCGCCGGGGATGAACGTGCCGGTGCCGGCCGTCAATCCCACCATCGCGTTCGATGCGAGCGGTGTTCTCTGGCTCGCCTACCGCTCGAACGACGGCACGCCGTCCGATCGGCTCATCGTCGACAAGACGTGCGATCTCGGAAAGACGTGGAGCGGCGCCGTGCTCGTCAACGGGCCGGAGGCGGCGGTGCCGACGAACGGGATGAAGTGGCCGGCGCTCATCACGAGCTCGAGCGCCGCGCCGTCCGTCGTCGCCAGCGCGACGGCGGGGCTCACGGTCTTCACGCTCGCGCCGTGACCGCGATCTGCTGCACGAGCTCGTCGTGGAACGCGTGGAACGCGCTCTCGGCGGGCCACGGCGGAGCCGACGCGAGGAGCTCGAGCGCCTCGTTCTTGCGACCGTTGTCGACGAGGAAGACCGCCTTCGCGTAACGCATGGCCCAGTGCACGAGCGGCGACGAGCGACCGGCGCGCGAGAGCACCGCCTCGTCGCCCGTGCGTGACTCGTGCGCGAAGGCGCGCGTCATGGCGCCGATCCCGCGGCGGAGGAGCGAGATCTTGCGGCGCATCCAGAAGCCGGCGGGCGGAAGCGGGAGCTGCTCGAGCTCGCTCGCCTTGGTCATCGCGCTCGAGCGCTCGCCCTCGTACACGTCGAGGAGGGCCTCGACGAAGAGGCGCTGCTCCACCGCGGCGTCCCACGCCGGTCCGCGGGCCGCGCGGGAGAGCGCATGGCGCGCGGCATCGATGAAGCCGTACGCGGCGTACGCCGTCGCCGTCATGAGCGGCGCCATGGTCTCCGGGTAGGTCACGCGACGCAGCGAGCGCTGCCATGTGCCGAGGATCCGCGGCACGTCACCCGAGATGAGCAGCTGCCGCATGCGCCGCCGCGAGAGGAGCGCGGGGACGCCGAACCCGATGAGCACGAGAAGCACGACCGCCAGGTAGCGCTTGTCCTGCGCCACGAGCCGAGCGCTGATGAGCGCGAAGAGCGCCATCGACGTGAACGAAACCAAGCGCGGCAGGAATCGACTCAAGGGACCGCTCTCTAGTTAAGGCCGCCGTCCCCCGAAATCCACCCACCCCAAAGCCCCCCGAGAGCAGAATCTCGGGGTCAGAGGGGGCGGAGCCCCCTCGTCGAGCAGGCTCACGGCTCCGACGACTTTTTCGGATCGCCGATGCCGTGGCGTCGCAAGTACCCGCGGACGTGCGCGCGTTCCATCGCGGCGCGACGGCCGATCTCGCTCACGTTGCCGTTGCACTCGGCGTAGAGCGCCGTGAAGTACTCGCGCTCGAAACGAGCGAGGACCTCGCGCTTGGCGTCCTGGAACGTTCGGCCACGCGTGGGCGTCGACTCGCTCGCAGCCGAAGACATGGGCGCGAGGTGCGAGGCGAGGTCGATCGGTCCGTCCTTGCCGAACGCGAGCGCGACGGCGATGACGTTGCGAAGCTCGCGGACGTTGCCCGGCCAGTCGTGGCGCATCAAACGCTCGAGCGAGTCGTTCGTGATGCGGTTGTACGCGCCGGGATCGCCGAGGTCGGTGATCATCTTGCGAACGAGCGCCGGGATGTCCTCGGTGCGCTCGCGGAGCGCGGGCAGCTCGATGCGGAGCTGCGCGACGCGGAAGTACAAGTCGCTCCGGAACGTGCCGGCGTTGACCTCGCGGACGAGGTCGCGGCGCGTTGCTGCGATGACTCGCACGTTGACGGGGCGATACGAGTTCGAGCCGACCGCCTTGATGCGCTGCTCGGCGAGCGCGCGCAGGAGCTTCGGCTGCACGTCGACGGGGAGCTCTCCGAGCTCGTCGAGGAAGATCGTTCCGCCGTCGGCTTCGACGAACGGCGAGACGCGATCGCGATCGGCGCCGGTGAACGCGCCGCGCGCGTGACCGAAGAGCGCGCTCTCGGCGAGGGTCGGCGGGATGGCGCCGCAGTCGACGACGACGAACGGCTTGTTGGCTCGCGCGCTCGCCTGGTGGATGGCGGCGGCGACGAGCTCCTTGCCACAGCCGGTCTCACCGAGGATGAGGACGGTGAGATCGGTCGGCGCGGCCTTGCGGCAACGCTCGAAGACGGAGCGCATGCCCTGGCTGACGCCGACGAGAGGTCCGAACTGCGCGACCTCCGGGATGTCGACCTGCTCGGGCTGCGTCGGCTCGAAGTTGAGCGACGACTCACCGACCGTGATGGTGGTGGGCTTCATCAGGTAGACCTCGCCGATGCGAGTGTCCCCGATGAAGGTTCCGTTGCGAGAGCCCAGGTCGCGGACACGGACGCCGCGTTCGGTCGCAACGAGCTCCATGTGCACGGCGCTCACCTTGCGATCATCGAGAACGATGTCGCAGGCTTCATTGCGCCCGACTACCTGGGTCTCGGGACCAATCTCGAGGGTCTGCTTGTTGGCTTGGCCGCGCGTGACCTTGAGAGATCCGCCACGGACTTCCAGCCGACCCTTCGCGACGACTGTGGCATCCACGGATGACGTTTTAACACGCTATGCCAGCGATCCGGCAAGAGGAATGCATTCGTCGCCGGCGGTTGGGCCGCCGGAGGGGCCCCCGGGGCGCGGTCACTTTGCAGCCCTCCCCCGCACCCGCTACGATGAAACGAGCATCTTTACGGTGGGCTGGCCTCTCTTTCGAGGTTCACCCCACCTTCGGTAACAGCCCATGCGGCGCTTTCTTTTTTCGACAGGCAAGGTCGCCACGCTGGCGGCGGCCACCCTGGCAGCAGCCGGAACCCTCATCGTGGCGGCGTGTACGAGCACGCCGGCGGCCGATCGCCAGCCCACCTCGGAGGACTCGGGCCCCCGACTCGACGGCGGCCTGGTCGACCCGGCCGAAGCCGGCACCTATGACGCCGGCGCGCCGGTCGGTCCCGAGCCGGACTGCGCGACCTATTGCGATCAGGTGATGGCGAGCTGCACCGGCGCGCACGCGCAGTATGCGAGCGGAATCCAGTGCCACCAGCTCTGCCTGCACATGCCGCCCGGCGATGCCGGCGACATGGAGAACAACACGCTCGCGTGTCGGCAGTACTACGCGGGGAGCCCCGCGCGCACGAGCGCGGGCGACTACTGCCTCGCCGCGGGTCCGTTCGGCGGCGGCGTCTGCGGCGATCGCTGCAGCGCGTTCTGCGCGTTCACGCTGTTCGCGTGCTCGCCGGACGCCGGGAAAGACGCGCCTTACGAGAGCTACTCGGCGTGCCAGACCGCGTGCGCAGGCTTTTCGTACGTGGACGGCGGCACGGACGGCGGCGGCGAGCCACCGGACGGCCCGACGAGCGGCAACAGCCTGAACTGCCGCCTCTTCCACGTCCGGAACGCGGTGGGCAACGGCACCGGCTGCAGCGATCTCGGCGTCGACAGCGGCGCCTGCCGCTACTGACGTCAGCGCGTCAGCGGCGGCGGCCGCTCGGAATGCCGCCGAACGAATTCGGCCCGCCGTCGGTGAACGAGCCGGCCGTGACCTCGGTGTGGTCGTCGCGGATTTGGAACTGCGGAGGCGGCGCGGGCTGGCGGCGGCGCGCATTGCCCATCACGCGGCAGACCTTGCGCCATGACTCGAGCGCGTCGAGCGCGGAGCCGAAGCGCTTCTCGCGCTCGCGCGACATGATCTTCGAGAGAAACTTCTCGATCGCCGCGGGCCACGTGTCGCCGGTGGTCTGCGCGAGCGTCGGCGGATCGCGATCGAGCTTGAGCGCGATCAGCGTGAGCGCGTTCGAGCCCTCGAACGGCAGGCGTCCCGTGAGCGCGCGGAAAGCGACCGCGCCGAGCGCATAGAGATCGGCACGCTCGTCGACGCGCGCCGAGCCGCGCACCTGCTCCGGCGCCATGTACGCGAAGCTGCCGAGCGTCGCGTCGAATGCGGTGAGCGAAGGCTCGCTCCTGCGCGCCGCGCTCGACTTCATCTTGGAGACGCCGAAGTCGAGGATGCGCGTTCGCTCCTCGTGATCGCCCTGCGCGATCTCCTCGGCGGTCAGCTTTCGCTTCTCGATGAACAGGTTCGCCGGCTTGATGTCGCGATGGACGACATGCGCGTTGTGCGCGGCCGAGAGGCCCTGGAGCGCGTCCTCCACGATGGGGGCGACCTCCGCGAACGACAGGTACTGCTCGCGACGGAGGCGCTCGTCGAGCCCCTCGCCGACGAGCCGCTCGAAGGCGATCCAGAGGCGACCGTCCTTCTCCTTGCCGGCGCCCAGGATCGCCGCCACGAACGGCGACTGGATCTGCTTGGCGATGTTGGCCTCGCGGTTGAAGCGCGCGACGAGGTCCGGGTCCTGGGCGGCACGTTCGTGGAGGACTTTGAGGGCGACCTTCTCGCCTCCGCGGCCCTCCGCAGCGTACACCTCACCCATCCCACCTTGGCCGATCAGCCGGCGGATCTTGTAGATCCCGCCGATTATCGATCCTGGCGCCAGGCCAGGCTCGGATGCCATATCCCGGTCGAGCGTAGCACGGCATCGCCGGCCCGCGACAAGCACCGAAAAACGCGTCTGGAGGCCCGAGAATTCCTGGAATCGACGGCGTGAAGCGCTGTTGAACAGCGCAGCGACCCCCTCTACGCTCGCTCCCTTGGCCGGCGCGCCCGCGTGGTTAGCTTCCTCGCGCGGTCACGAATTTCCCACCCCACGCCCGCCCTTTCCCGCCCCCGGAGACACACACGAGAGCCATGCGTAGCGTCCAAGACGTCGAGGCCTACCTCGAAAAGATGAACCGGCGGTTTTCCCACGTCGATGACAGCACCAGCACCTTCCTCGTCCACGGTGGAGGCAACATGCCCCCCACGGTGCTGCGGGTCGATCCGCCGCTCGTCGTCCTGCGCGTGCACGTCGGCGACATCGACGGCGACGCGAACACCAACGGCGAGCTCTATCAAAAGCTCCTGACCATCAACGCGAAGTCACTCGTGCACATCAGCTTCGGTCTCGAGGAAGGCAAGATCGTGCTGTGCAGCGCGCTCGAGCTCGAGAACCTCGATTACAACGAGCTCGCTGCCGCGCTCGACGAGATCGACGTCACGCTCGCACAGCAGGTCGCGCAGCTCGCCGAGATCTCCAAAGCCTCTCACTCGTCTCGTCCAAGGAAAGCCTGATCATGGGCATCTTCAGCCGCCTCGCTCAGCTCATCAAATCGAACCTGAACGATCTCATCAGCAAGTCCGAAGACCCGGAGAAGATGCTGAACCAGATCGTTCTGGACATGAACAATCAGCTCGTCGAGGCGAAGAAGCAGGTCGCTTCCTCGATCGCCGACGAGAAGCGACTCGCGAAGCAGTTCGAGCAGGAGATGGCCCACGCCGCCGAGTGGGAGCGCCGCGCGATGATGGCGCTCCGCGCCGGCAACGAGGAGCTCGCGAAGGAGGCGCTCTCTCGGAAGAAGGAGCACGACCAGCTCGCCGAGACCTACAAGGATCAGTGGACCAAGCAGAAGAACGCGGTCGATCAGCTGAAGAAGGCTCTTCGGATGCTGAACGACAAGATCGAGGAGGCGAAGCGGAAGAAGAACGTCCTCGTCGCTCGCAAGAAGCGCGCGGAGGCGCAGAAGGCGATCCAAGAGACCATGCACGGTCTCAAGGATCAGAGCGCCTTCGAGACGTTCGACCGCATGGCCGGCAAGATCGATCAGCTCGAGGCCGAGGCCGAGGCCGCCGGCGAGCTGCAAGAGGAGTACACGGGCGACGTGCTCGCCTCGAAATTCCAGAGCCTCGAGCGAGGCGCCGGAGCCGACGAGGAGCTCGCGGCGCTCAAGCGGAAGATGGGCATGCTGCCTCCGGAAGAGGCGCCGCCCGTCCGTGCCGAGACGCCGAAGCGCGTCGAGGCGCCGCCGGTCACCGCACCTCCGGTCGCGAATCGCAACGAGCAGGACGAGCTCGCCGCGGCGCTCGAAGAGATGGAAGCGGAGCAGACGCAGGAGCAGCAGCGCAAAGCCGGACGCTAGCGCCGGCTAGTGTCGCGCGGCTCCTCGAGCGCACGCAGCTCGTCCGAACGCGAACGCGAGCGCGGATCGCCCATCACGGGCGACGAGCGCGCGCTCGCGCTCGACGCGCTGCGGGGCGTCGCGCTGTTCGGCGTGCTGCTCGTGAACCTGCTCACGATCTTTCGCGTCTCGCTCTTCGCGCAGTTCCTTCCCGGCGGCGGGCCCCAGCCCGCGCCGGGAGCGGACCACATCGTCGCGCGGATCCTCGCGATCGGCCTGGAATTCAAGGCGTTCACGCTCTTCTCGCTGCTGTTCGGGATCGGGCTCGCAGCGCAGCACGAGAGGATCCGCGCACGTGGCGTCGCGTTCGGCGGCTACGCGGCGCGACGCCTCGCATTCCTGCTGGTGCTCGGTCTCGCGCACCTCTTCTTGATCTGGAACGGCGACGTGCTGACGCTCTACGCGGTCGTCGGCATCGTGGCCGCGCCCCTGCTCGCGCTCTCCACGCGCGTGCTCTTCGTGCTCGCGATGCTCTGCTTCGCGGCGCATCTCTCGCGGCTCCCCTTCCCTCCGCCCTTCGCGAGCCTGCCGGCGCTCCGTCATCACGTGCTCGAGGCGAACCGCGTGTACGGGACGGGCACCTTCGCCGAGGCGCTCGCGTTCCGCATCCGAGAGGTGCGTCCGATCGCGGCGCTGCTCCTCTGGACGACGCCGCGCGTGCTCGGTCTCTTCTTCCTCGGCGCGTCCGCGTGGCGAGCCGGGGTCTTCCGAGGCGAGCAGCGGACGCGCGTGCGGATCATCGCGGCGATCGGGATTCTGGGCGGCGGCGTGATGAGCTGGGTCGCGAACACGGCGTCCATCGACGTCGGCACGTGGCGCGACGTCCTCTCGCGGAGCGCCTCGCTCGTCCTCGCGCTCGGCTACGCAGGCGTCGTGGTGCTCGCGTTCGAACAGCCTCGCCCCGCCAGAGGCGTGCTCGCGGCGGCGCTCGGTCTGCTCGCGCCGCTCGGACGCATGGCGCTCACGAGCTATCTCACACAGTCGATCGTCGCGAGCGTCCTCTTCTACGGCTGGGGCTTCGGCCTGTTCGGTCGCGTGGGCGAGGCGCGCGCCACGGCGATCGGCGTCGCGATCTTCGTCACGCAAGCGGCGCTGAGCGCGGCGTGGCTTCGTCGTTATCGCTTCGGGCCCGTCGAGTGGGTCTGGCGATCGTTCACTTACGGCGAGCGGCAGCCGATGCGCCGCTGAGTCGGCGGCGAGCCACCAGCGCGAGCCCGAAGAACAGGCCGATCGAGGCCATCGCCGAGAACGCGCCCGTGCCCGGCGCGGATGCTGCGGAGCAGCCGTTCACGTGTGTGCGAAGCGGCGTGCTTCCGTCAGCGCTGCCGGACGTGCCCGAGGATCCGCTGGACGAGCTCGAAGACCCGGGCGGCGGCGCCACGTCGCCGGGCGGCGTCGCGATGGTGGGCGCCGGACACGTGAAGTCCAGCGTCGTCGCTGCGCTTGCGACGGGCGGCGCGAAGGGCAGATGCGCCTGGAGCTGCAGCGTGTGCTTGCTCAGGGTCGAGGAGATCGTGTCGCAGACCGTCGTCGCCGAGATCTGGACCGTGTCGCCGCTGATCGTCGGAGACGTCTCGATGACCTTGCCGTCGAACGACATGGCGAGCTCGTAGACTCCCACCCACGGCTTCATCTCCTCGGCGAACGCATACGCCGCCGTGATGTTCACCGCCGTCACGCCACTTTCGCTCCGCAACGTGACCGTCGGTCCCGAATAGGCATCGCCCAACTTGGTCGGCAGCGGCGCCTCCGGCGCGGCGACGAACGCGAGCGGCATCGCGGGGTACGCGCCGTAGTTGCAGAACGATCCGTACTGGAGCTCGTACGACGTGCCCGGCGTCATCGGCGTGGACGGCTTCAGCTCGAGGTAGTTGTCGACGATGCGCCCGAGCGTGAGCGGGATCTCGCCGCCGGCGCCGCTCTTCGCGACGAGGTGGACGTCGCCGGTCGTCGCGTTCAGCGCCGTGTAGCCGAACGCGGGGAGGTTCGCCGGGATCGACTTCGCCTGCGGGGTGACGCTCGCGGGGGTGCAGGTCGGCGCGGGGGCGGCGAGGGCCGTCGCAGGGATCGCGAGACCGACGGAGCAGGCGGCGGCGACGAGGAAACGCTTCATGGTGGTTCGTTGAGCAAGGTCCGTGCGAGCGTGGCACAGTGAGATTTCGCTATATTTCCGCGATTTCGACCCGGCGACCGGCTCATCCTGGCGCAGCTTGCTGACGGCCCCGTCGGACCTGGCTCGTTCGACACAGGATGGCATGTGTCACGGTGAGACACGCCCCTCCTCTCTATCTTGATCGCCTTCGCCTACGCTCGAGGGTGGCGTGATCGAGCCGGTTGGCGAATCCGTGAGCGGCCAGACGCTGCGCGCCCCGCGCGTCGTCCTGCGAAATCCACGTCGGATGATCGGGCTGGTCTGGCTCGGCGTCCTCCTTCTCCTGTTCGGTACGCCGCTCCTCGGTATCACGCTCGGCATGCTCGGCACGGTGGTCGGGCTCGTCGCGTCTCTCACGGCGTTCGTGCAGGCGGCCCGCGTGCAAGCGGTCCGACGAATCGGCGGCAGCGTCGCGCTCGATGCCGGCGCGCTGCGACTCACCGGCGGGAGCGTCGCGGAGGACGCCGGCGTCGGCGTCGCGCAACGCGCGCTCACGTTGCCGCTACGAGGTCAGCTCGGTGCGTTCACGATCGGGTTCGCCGCCGTCTGGCCGCTGCTCTTCCTCTGGTTCTCGGTCGCCGGCGCGCTGTTCTCCCGCGCCCCGGAGCTCGTCTTCCTCGTCGCGCTCTCGCTCACCGCGCTCTCGACGGCGTTCGTGGTCGCGCGCTTCGGTTTCCCGCGCGTCACCATCGGCACCGACGGGGTACGAATCCTCGGTGGCTTCCTCCCGCGCTTTCTCCCGTACGAGGAGATCGCGGGCGTGGAGCTCGTGCCTCCCGTCTACCAGCACGGCAAGCCATCGCTCCGGATCCTGCGCCGCAAGGGCTCGCCCGTTGCGCTTCCCACGATCGCCGCGCCGCGCGATCGCGTGGAGGGCCTGGCACGTCGCATCGACGAGGCGGCGCGTGCGCACTCTGCCAGCGGAGCCCGCGGTCTCGACGCGCTCGCGCGCGCAGGGCGAGCCGCCGACGAGTGGCGAGCCGACCTGCAGCGCCTCGCGCTCGCGCCTCCGACGTTCCGCGACCAGGCGCTCGGGATCGAGGACTACGAGCGCGTGCTCGTCGACGCGGCGTCTGCCCCGGACCGACGCGTCGGAGCCGCGCTCGCGCTCCGAGCGCTCGATCCCGATCGAGGGCCGGCGAGGATCCGCGTCGCCGCGAGCGCCTCCGCCGACAACGCGCTCCGCGCCGCGCTCGAGGCCGCCGCGGAAGGCGAGATCGACGACGCCCTCCTCGACCGCGCGGTCGCGCGGAGAGCCCGCCGCTGAGCCGCGATTCCAAGGGCCGCCGCCATTTCTTCGTAGTACGCTCCTCGGCCACGTGGGCACGGAAGCGCAGCCGCTATCGGCACGACCTTCGCGAGACGCATCGGTGCGCGACG
>FTCS01001611.1_pt1 | contig 12111 bp, 5 predicted proteins | sample 1639391 | NCBI WGS metagenome assembly FTCS01 (sample SAMEA3914864, study PRJEB12502) | metagenome | biome: forest; material: soil | place: USA | collected 2012-03-12 | depth 0.3 m | reverse complement strand
TTCGGCGAGACGCTCGAGCAGATCGCGCAGGCCCGCCGCGTCTCGGTCGCGAAGCTCGTCGAGCTCAACGCGATCGCGCCTGGCGAGGTGGTTCGCGGCGGAACCATCCTGCTCGTACCGAAGACGCCCGAGACCGCGACGTCGACCACGGTCAGCACGGTCAGCGATCGCCAGCCGATCGATCCGAAGAAGGCGAACGACAAACCGGTCGTCGTCGTTCCTCAGGACGTCTTCGTCTATCCCGATCGCAAGCGCGTGTTCTATCGCGTGCAGGTCGGCGACACCGTGCGCGACGTCTGCGCGACCTTCAAGGTCACGCCCGACGAGCTTCGTCGCTGGAATGACATCGATCCTTCGGCGCGCCTCGTCGAGGGCATGACCATGCAGGTCTTCGCGCCGAGCGACGCCGATCTCTCACGCGCCGTCGTTTTGAGCGAGAACGAGGTCCGCACCGTCGTCGCCGGGACCGACGACTTCTTCCAGCACACCGATGACAAGGGGCGTCGCCGGCTCGTCGTCACCGCCAAGCCGGGAGACACGCTCCAGTCGATCGGCAAGCAGCACGGCTGCACGGCAAACCTGATGGAGCGCATCAACCGCCGCGGCCGCAACGAGCCGCTCGCCGCCGGCGATCGCGTCGTGGTCTGGGTGCCGGGCATCGGACAAGCCACGGGCGCAACGGCGCAAGCGTCGCTCGCGCGACCGGGATCGTCGACGCTTCCCGAGATGTCGCCCACGCCGCCGCTCGGCGCTGCGCCCGCGCCGGAGATGTTGCCGCCGCTTCCGTGAGACTGCGCCGCTACTTGTGCAGGCGGAGGACCTTGCCGTCGGCCGTCAACCACACGACGTACTCGCTCGTCACGGCGATACCGCGAACCTTCGGCTCGGTGACGGCGACGAAGCCGCTCGCGAACAACGACGACGTGCCGTTGTTCACGTGACCGGCGCGTCGCAGCTCGTTGCCCGGGGTCTGCCAGTAGACGTAGGTGCCGTCCGCGGCGAGCGCCCGCAGCTCGCCTTCGTTGGCAACGAGCGTGATGGGCGCGGCACCGCCGATCGAACCGCGAACTTTCCCCATGCTAGGAACGGTCCAGTACACGCCGGCCGCGTCAGCGGCGACCTGCTCGGCATCCTGCTCTGGCGAGATGCTCGGCCCGCGCGTCGCGCTTCCGGCGGTCGCGCTTCCGACTGTGTTCGCCGGACCTCCTTCGGTCCAGTAGAACTTCGATCCGTAGCTCGCGATCGCGAATGGGTTCTGCAGGTTGGAGAGCGTCGAGTTGGCAATCGGCGCGAGGCTCAGGTCGTACTGGCGGATTTCGTCGGTCGCCAGCCCGTTGTTGGCGCTCATCGCGAACACGGTCGTGGGCGAGGCTGCAATCACGCTGGCGAGCTTGTCCGCGCCGGTCCCGGAGCTTGCTGTTCTCATGACTCCGCCGACGCCGTTGATCGCGATCGACGCAACGGTGCCGTCGTTGACGTCGGTCCAAAACACGCGGCTGTTGGCGACTGCGACGGAGGACGGACCACCTCCCGGTGAAAGAGTGACGACCGATCCGCCGAGGATCGGCACCGTGAGAACTCCTGCGCCGCCCTGGTCGATGAACACGACGTCCGTCTCGTTCGCCGCGATCGCACGCAGCTGGCTGTAACCGGAGGCGAGCACCATGACGGTGTCCTTCACACTGCCTTCGGTGGCAGTCGGTCCGTCGCTCGAGCTCGCTTCCATCGACGGGCCGCCGTCGGTTCCGCTGCCGCCTTCGTCGGGCGACCCGCCTCCGTCGCCGCCGGGATCGCTGGTGCCGGAGAACGAGCTACACGCAAGCGGGAGAACCAGGAGCCCGGCCACGACGGCACCGAGCGACAAGGTACGAAAGAACATCACCTCGAGAATATCACGCGCGGACGTCAGAACTTGTACTGCGCCCCCACGCCCAGAATGATGGCGCGTGCGCTGTATTCGCCGCCGTTGATCGACTCGGTCTTGGTCGGATTTCCCTGCACCGGATTGACGCGCGGCACCTGCGCTTCGGCGGGGCTCACGCTGGTGCTGCCGAGCAGAACGAGCGCGCCGACGGCGTCGAGTCGCCAGTTGTCGCCGGCGTGCAAGCTCGCGCCGCCGCCGAGGATGATCTTGTTCGCGTCGTACGTGAGCGGAGAGACCCACTCCTGCGGAATGGCGCTGTCCTCGTCGATGTCGGTCCGGTACTCGACGCCGAAGCGGAGCACGGGCGGGAGCTCGAAGCGTACACGCGCGTCGTCGCCTTGCTGCGTGGCCTTGTCGAACACCGCTGCGGTAGGCAGGCGAACGTTGATCGTGGCGGGCGCGTTGATGAGGAAGGGCAGCTGCGCGGACGCGCCGATGTGAACGTGCTTGTCCGGCACGGCGATGATGCCGAAGTTGCCGCTCGGCGCGACGATGGGACCGACGTTCAGCTGCGAGAGCGAGTCGTACTGCGGATCCTCGGGCGCGCTGATCACGCGGTCCGGCGGGCTCGCGCTGAAGACGACGCGCGACTTGAACGTTCCGACGAGCGCCTGGAGGCCGAAGCCAATCCGGATCTGATCGATCGGCTTGTACGAAAAATACGCGCCGGACACGACGAGCGCCGAGCCGTCGAGCGACACGAGCGAATAGCGCGAAGGCGAGGGCTGTCCGGCGACGGTGAGCGGGTAACTCGCGATCGCGGTGTAGGGCGCGAGGACGCCGAGCGCGACCGTGAACTCCTTGTTCTTGCCGAACGCGAACGAGCCGCCGATGGTGGGGATGGGAAGGAACGGCGTCGTTCCGTTGACCTGCGGATACTTGAACGTGCGGACGGTGCCGCCGTTGTCGGTCACCTGGGTCGAGCGGGTGTACTCGGACGAGAAGTTCAGCCAGGCGAAGTCGATGTAGAGCGTCGTTCCGGCGTCGGCGAGGCCGGCCGGGTTGTACCAGATGGCGCCGATGTCATCGGCGCCGGCGACGAACGCGCCGCCGCGGCCGAGCGGCCTCACGCCACGATCGGCGGTGAAGAGACCGGCCGCTCCTGCCGCCTTTGCCGACAGCAAGAGCGCCAGGCCGGCAAGGCAGGCGTGGGCTTTCACGTATGGCTCAGGTTAACAGCCCAACGGGCCGCGCTGTCACTCAGAACTTCGTTCCCTGTCGAATGACTTCGTAGAACTGCTCGAGCCCACGCTCCTTGTTCATCAGGAAGTCGTAGACGTTGTCGCTCACGACGCTGTAATCGCCCTTTACGAGCGTGCCTTCGTACGGCTGCGTGGGATCGGCGCGGTTCACGTCCGCGATGACGTCGATGATCACCTCGAGCGGCGTCTGGCCGTTCGCGAAGTGGCCGGCGGTCGTGTCGGTGGTCGACGCGCCGGTGATCGGCGTGACGAGATTCGCGAGGGCCACCGCGAGGACCTGATTCGGGTCGATCTCGCGCCGGCAGATCTCCTTGCTGTTCGCGTCGAAGTAGCGGCCGCTCACCCTGGCGAGGAGCGCCATCTGCGCGTCGACGAGGCTCTTCTGCACCTTGCCGTCCGGGCCGGTCACCGTTGCGCCCATGGCCGAGGAGAGCACATGGAAGAGGGGAACGAGGTTCTGGTCGTCTTCGAGGATCTGAACGATGTCGTTCGAAGACGCGAGCATGCTCGGGAGCGCATCGTTCTGCGACGCGGCGTCCAGGAGGTACTGCATGAGCACCTCCATCTCGTGGCGACCGTCCTTGTCGGCGCGGATCGCGTTCATCATGTCGAGGCCGGCCGACATGAGCGGGCCGGTCATCGTGGCAGTCGCGTGATCGGTGAGGTCCTTGCGGGCCCACGTGCAGTCCGCGTACGGCGGCGAGAACGACTGCGGGCAGCGCTTGTTCAGCTGCGCGCGAAGGAGATCGATGATGACCGGCGTCATCTTGGTCATCGTCGGGTTCGCGAACGCGGAGGTCGACATCGCGCCCTTCACGCCCATGAATTGATCGACGAGCTGCGAGCGCGCCCGGCGCCAGTTGGCGCGGCGCGCCGTGTCGTCGGGGTGCTGCTGCTCGTACGTGTCGAACGCGACGTCGATGCCGCCGAGCGCGTTCGTCAGCAGGTACGCCGGCGTGACTTGCGGAACGGTGGTGCCGTCGTTGCGCTTGGCAGTGGTGTTGCCCTTGCGGTCCTTCAGCTTGAGGACGTTCTTCGAGAAGTCGGGATCGAGCAGCGAGCGCGTGGCGGCGGCGGCGACGTCGATGCCGCTCACGTCGGTCGTGGTGGTGCACGCGCCGCGCGCGTCGGTCGCGTCGCAGCGCTTGATGGTCATGGTCTCGAGCGCCTTCGACAGCTCGACGAGCGCGGGGATCACGTCACCCGCGAGCGCCTCGGTGATGAGCGGCTCGTACGTGTTCATGCCCGCCTTGGGGCATTGCTTGCCGCCCGCCAGCGTGCAGTCGGCGGCCGACGTCTCGGCGCCGGGCCAGTGCTTGTAGGTCGAGTTCGCGAGCGCGAGGAAGAGGTCCTCGCGACCGTGCTTCACGAACGCGCCGAGCAGCGGCTTCATCGCGGTGTAGAAGCCGAAGTTCTCCCACGTGAAGAGCGTGTAGTTTCCACGTTGCTGGAGCCAGTCGCCGTCCGGGCAGTTGCGGAGGCCGTGCACCATGCCGTCCGGTGTGGCGTCCACTTCGCCCGGCTTCGGGTCGGTGATGATGCGCTCTGGGCAGATGCTCGTGCCGATGAAGTCGCCCTGCAGATCCTTGATGAACTTGTTCGTCGTCGCGTTGACGGTGTCGTTCTTGAGATCGAAGAAGACCAGGCGATTGAGCCATGCTGGCTGGGGCGAGAGCGTCGTCGAGTTGCTCGGCGTCCAGAATCCCTTGATGCCGCTCGAGTCCTCCATGAGGCCGACCGACGCCGCGCCGAGACCGGCGACGCCGTTCCGGAGCAAGCTGTCGCGCATGTAGAACGTGCCGCGCTTGTTCGGCTTGCTGTCCGGCTCGTACTGCGCGCCGTCGGCGATGGCGTCGAGATAGAAGCCGGCGAGGTTCTCGAGCTTGAAGACCTCGCACTCGGCGTACGTGCCGCCGATCGGCATGTCGACGCTCAGGCCGAACGCCTTGGCGTGGACGACTGCGCCCGGCTTGTTGCACGCCGTGACGCCGGTCGTGTCGCTGATGAGCTGCAGGAACCGGTACATCGCGCTGCGGTTCTTGCCGGTCTCGGGCTGCTTCCGATCGACCGGCGTCTTCATCTCGCTCTTGTCGTTCGTCGTCAGGTTGAACGGGCCGCCGTTGATGTCGTTCTTGTCGTAGGTGATCTCGTCCTTGAAGTTGGCGTAGTTGGCGAAGATGGTGCCGAGCTGCGCGCTGTCATCCGAGGCGAGCGCGTGGAGCATGTCCTCGAGGAGGCCCGGCTCCTGCGCGATCTTGCCCATCGTCTCGAGGTTCTCGTCCCAGAACGTCGCCTGACGCGGGATCTTCGCCTCGGGGTGCTTCTGCGCGATGTCGAACGCCTTGATCATCGACCCGGTGAGCCGCGCCACGTTCGGCACGTACTTGTCGTCGAAGAGGGTGCGCGCGAGGGCGAGCGTGGTGTCGCTGTTGCCGTGCGTCGTTCCGACCGGCTCGTTGGCGACGCCTTGCGTGCCGAGAATGGCGCCCATCGCGTAGACGAGATCGAGCATCGGCGAATCGTTCGCGATGCCGCTGTACGCGACGGTCTGTCCGTCCGGATAGCTCTTCGACTGCTGCGCGCGCGGCCCGACGGCGATATCGAGGCCGCCGAGCATGTCCATCAACGTCTCGTGGTTCTGCGCGGGGTCGGGATTCACGAGCGGCTTCAGATCCGACATCATCTGCGCGGCGAACGTGTGGCTCGTGTCGACGTAGTCGTAGAGGAGCCGAGAGCCGGCGAGCGCGCGGCCCGCCGGATCGCGCGTCGCTTGCGGCGAGCCGGGGTAGGGGAACGGCGACGGCGCGAGAGACTTGTCGCTCGTGATGAAGCGTCCCGACTGATCGACGTCGGGGAGGCCGTCCTTGTCGGCGTCGACGAACGGCGCCGGCACGAGCCCGCCGGAGATCGCGGCGTAGCCACGCGCGTCGCGCTTCACGATGTATTGCGGAGTGCCGCCGCCGAACGACGGATCGGAGGCGAAGAGGATCGCCTGGAGCATCTCGACGTTGTCGCGCGGCCGCGAGATCAGCACGCGCGCGGTGCTCGTCTCGGTAGCGACGACGAGCGGCGGTTGCGGCGCGTCGGCCTTCGTGGCGAGCATCTCCTCTTTTGCGGCCTCGAGCATCTTGTTGAGGGATGCGTTGCCGGGGCCCGGCACCGGGATGCGTGCGCCGTTCGCGTCGTACTTCGGAGCGAGCTCGTACGGATTCGAGTCTGCGGAGAGGAGGCGGAGGCTCGCGTTCGAGAGATCGCGGAGGTGCGGGTACGCGATGATCGGGCGCGTGGCGCCGAGCGCCGTAGCGATGGGACGGTAACCCTGGCGCGCACTGAGCCGCGCCCACGCCGACTGCGCCTCGTCGGACTTCGTGAAGGCGTCGATGACGCGCGCGAGCGACTCGGTCGACTGCGGGAGCGTGCCGTCGTTGTAGAGATCGCCCATGCGACCGAGCATGTCGGCGATCTGGTCGGTGAGGACGCCTTCGCCGCTCGCTGCGCCGCCCGGCGCGTCGCACGACTTCGTCTCGTCGGGGTTGTCGAGATCCTTCACCGCGATCTTCGACTCGGGGAACGTCGCGTCGAGGGCCTGGATGAGATCGTTGCGACGGCGCGCGAGCGCTTCGATGCGGCCGATCGCGGCGTCGCGGCTCTTCTGCTGGTCCTCGACGCTGACGAGCTCGCCTTTCTCGTTCTTGGCGTTGGGGTCGACGGCGGGGAGCTTGGTGGTGTCGACCTTGTCGGCGAAGTCGGTGGTCGCGGTCTTGTGACAGACGGTGCGGAAGGAGTCGCCCGTGAGGTCTTCGCGGAGGGCCTGGGCGGCGACGCGATCGCAGATGACGCCGAACATCTCGGTGCCGACCGAGCCGCGCTGCGGCGTGGGCCGCGAGGTGTCGAGATCGGGCGCGCAGGCGGGCGCGAGGGCGGAGAGCGCGACGAGGCCGACGAGACCGAGCACGCTCAGCGAGCGGCGGTCCGAGCGCGACGAGACGAACGGTGCGCTATCCGCCGTGTCCCGATCCGGATAGATGGAGGATCGATGAGGATCCACCTCCGATGATCTAGACTGGGTTTTTAGGCTTCGTCCGCGTGTAAAGCTGCGACCTTGTCGCATAACCGCCTCCGTCTCCGTCCACTACTTCTACCGCTGCGAAAGATGCGCCATGCCCGAGAGCACCGACCGAGCCCACTCCACGACGACGGCCCTGATTCTCGCTGCCGGCCAGGGCACCCGCATGAAGAGCGCCTTGCCGAAAGTGCTCCACCCCGTCGCCGGTCGGCCGCTCGTCCACTATCCCGTACGCGCTGCGCTCGAAGCAGGTTGCGGGGAAGTGGTGGTCGTGACCGGTCACGGTAGAGAGCGTCTCGAAGGCTACCTCTCGGAAGGTTTCGACGCTAGCGCTCGAGGGCTCCCGGAGGCGTGGAAGGGCCGGGTGAAGACGGCGGTCCAGAAAGAGCAGCGCGGAACCGGCGATGCGGCGCGCGCGGGCCTCGAAGGCGTTCGTTCCGAGGCGGAACGGGTCCTGATTTTTTATGGCGATGTTCCTCTCCTCACCGCCCGCGATGTGGCAGCGGTCATCGAGGCGCTCGACGCCGACCCGAACGCGGCGGTCGCCATTGCGACCTGCACGACGAACGATCCGTTCGGCTACGGGCGCGTGATGCGGAACGAGCGCGGCGACATCGTCGAGATCCGCGAGCAGAAGGATCTGAAGAGCGACGCCGAGCGCGCCATCAAGGAGTGGAACCCCGGCATCTACGCGGCGACCGTCGCGTTCTTGAAGGAGGCGCTGGCCTCGCTGAAACCGAACAACGCGCAGGGCGAGTACTACCTCACCGACATCGTCAGCTTCGCGGCGAGTCGCGGGCAGCGCGTCATCGGCGTTCCGTCGAACGCCGCCGTGATGGACGGCGTGAACGACCGGGCGCAGCTCGCGAAGCTCGAGCGCGTGATGGTCGAGCGCATCGCCGATCAGCATCGGCTCGCCGGCGTCACCGTGCGTGACGGCGCGCGCATCGAGTACGGCGTCGCGATCGAGAAGGACGCGGTCATCGAGAGCTTCGCGGTGCTGCGCGGCAACACCCGCGTGGGAGCGGGCGCCGTCGTCGACGTCGGCTGCGTGTTGACGAACGCGGACATTGGCGAGGGCGTGGCGCTGAAGCCGTACAGCATCGTCACCGACTCGGTCGTGCGGGCGCGCGCGCAGATCGGTCCGTTCTCTCATCTCCGCCCGGAGAGCGACATCGGCGAGGAGGCGCACGTCGGCAACTTCGTCGAGACCAAGAAGACGCGCCTCGATCGCGGCGCGAAGGCGAACCACCTCGCGTATCTCGGCGACGGCTTCGTCGGCGAGGGCGCGAACGTGGGCGCAGGAACGATCTTCTGCAACTACGACGGCTTCCAGAAGCAGATCACGCGCATCGGCAAGAACGCCTTCATCGGCTCCGACTCGCAGCTCGTGGCGCCGGTGACGATCGGCGACGGCGCGTACGTCGGAACCGGCACCACCGTGACGAGAGACGTCCCCGCCGACGCGCTGGCGATCGGCCGCGCGAAGCAGGAGAACAAGGAAGGCTACGCCTCGCGCCTCAAGGCCCGCTTGAAGGCGCAGAAGGAAGCGGCGAAGGCCGAGAAGAAATAGCCGCGCCGGTTGGCGGCGGCGTCGGTCAGTTCCCGACGCCGAACGTCGACGGCGCCAGAGTCCAGCTCGACATGTCGTTGCCAGGCGCGGTGCGCTGCACGCTGTTGCCCGCGGGCGCGCTCCCGATCCCGCTCCAGTCCACCGAGATGCCGGAGGCGGTCGGTGTAGACCCGTCGTCGCACGCGGCGCCTCCGCACGTCGCGGGCGTCCACAGCCCGGCCCCCTGAACGAAGGCGAGGGTGCTGCGGAACGTAGCGGTCGTCTGCGCACCCGCGACGGCCTTGTTGTCCGTGAACGCCACCGCCTCGACGAAGGCGCCGGCCGGGTTACGAAGCGCGATGACCTGGTCCGTGAAACCGACGCCGCCGCTTCCGCCGAGCACGTCCCACGCCGTGTCGTAGTTCTGCGGATAGGTCGCGTTGTCGAACTGGGTCTTCGAAAGAGTCTCCGAGCTCGCAGGAGCGGCCGGCGGCACGAGGTGCACGACGACGACGTCGCCAACGGCGCCGCAGATGGCGGGGATCGTCGCGAGCAGCGTTCCGGATGCGCCCGCCGCGACGGGGTTCGTGCGAAGCGTGAAGCCGTTGAGCGAGCCGCCTTGGGTCACCGTGAGCTCGATGAGGTCCGACCCGCCGCTGAGATTCGCGTTGACCTCACTGATCGTGAGCAGCGCCGGCACCGCGGAGAACCCGCAGAAGTGCCCGCTGAGCGGCGACGGCGCGACGCCCTGCAGGTTCGTCACGGTGTTCGCGATCGCGACGTCGTATCCGACGGCGCTCTGCGTGTCGGTCGTGAGCAGTGCGTGATTGAACGATCCCGTGGCGGCGTTCACCGCGAGGCCGCCGATCGTGAAGGACCCCGCGACGACGGTGGCCGGATCGAGCTCCTGGTCGAACGCGAGATCGACCGACGTGTCGTTCGCGGCGGTGACGCCCGTGACGGTCGGCGCCGGGACGCCGGCGTTGTCGGCGCCGGGCGTCTGCGCGGCGAAGTAGAAGTCGGCCTTGGTGTTCGTGTCGGCGCCGGTGCGGCGATTCAGGCTGAACCCGGGTGCGTTCGGCGACTTGAATCCGCCGCACGCGGTCTCCGCGGTCGCGGTCGCCACGTTGACGGCGTCCTTCTCCGTGTCGCAGTCGTTGACGCCGTCCATCGGCGTGACCGCGAAGACCCACGCGGCGTCGGTCTTCGCCTTCGCGAACGCCGTCATGGTCGTGGTGGCGACGCCGTTGTCGCGGTTCGCGAGCACGATCGCGTCGAGCGTCGTCGTGCCGTCGACGACGGAGAGGATGTTGTCCGTCGCGGTGAGGCCGTTGGTCGTCGAGTAGACGTCGTAGGCCGTTGCCGACGCGAACGTGGCCGTCGATGCCGCCTTGTCCTTCTTCACGTCCTCCTGCTGGAACCCGGCCGGACCGGGCACGGCGGTCATGTGGACGACGACGCGATCGCCGACGACCACGTCCAGCGGCGCGAGCTTGTAGAGCGACGTCGTCACCTGGCGGACCTCGATGCCGTCGGCAGATCCGGCCTTCGTGGCCGTCAGCTCGATGAAGTCGAACCCGTTGGCCGTCGCGTTCGAGACGGCGACCTCGTTGATGAGGAACGCCGCGCGCGCCTTGGTCGAGACGACGGCGTCGTTCGAGATCGGGCTCCAGTTGCCTGCCGCGTCTCTCGCGCGCAGCGCGAAGTGATACGTGGTCTCCGCTGCGAGCCCCGTTACCGTCACGGTCTGCGGCGCCCCGGCCGCGCCCGGCGCGGGAGCGCCGGTGACTTGCGTGCCGCCGAGGAGGTCGGCTTCGGTCATCATTGCGGTCGGCGATCGCCGGACGTCATACGCGGCGACATGCCCGCTGTCGTCGCTCGGAGCCGTCCACGTGAGCGTGACGGACGACGAGGACACGGCGGTTCCGGCAAGATCGGTCACGGCGGTGGGCGGCGTGACGTCGGCCGCGTCGGGCTGTGCGTCGGCCGCGTCGGTCCCGGGCTGCGCCTCGGGGAGCGTTCCACCTTCCACGACGAGCGGACCGGCATCCGGCGCGTCGGGGCTCGTGTCCGGGAGATCGGACCCGGCACACGCGGCAGCGCCGCCCATCATGACCACCAACCCGATCGCTCCTGTCCACGCGAAGAAAGTACGCATCGCGCGGTCTATAGCGCGTCCGGGAACAGTTTCGACCCGCCGGACGTCGACGATCGCGTGACATCGCTCCACCCACCTCGTCGATGGGCAACCGCGATCGCGACGGCCGCGTGCCTCGTGGCCTCGGCGCTCCTCTCGGCCGCCTGTGGAAAGACCGACGCCGGGGTCGCTTTGCTCGAAAAAGACCCGCGAAACAGGCCGCTGGAGACCCGGCGCGTGCAAGGCCTCGTCGGCGACGAGCTCTTGCAGCCTCCGGTGCCGCGGTGGGACGCGCCGACCGCCGCGAACGGCTTTGCCCCTGTCCCCGTGGTGGAACGCCACCCCTAGCCGGTCGGCAGGTAATCGCCGTCTCGGTCCTTCTCGGACTGCGGGCAACTTGGCGAAAGGCCGCGATTCGGGCAGAAAGGTCAGACGATGGACGCGCTTCGCATTCGGCCCTCGAGTAAGCCCCTCACCGGCAAGGTTCGCATCAGCGGAGCGAAGAACGCTGCGCTCCCGATCCTCTGCGCGACTCTTCTCTCCGACGGCGCGAGCCGCCTCCGGAACGTGCCGCGCCTGCGCGACATCGACACGACCGCCGCTCTCCTCCGGTTCCTCGGTCGAGACGTGCGGGTCGATGCCCCCGAGGTGCACGTGGCGGCCGGCTCTCAGGTGAAGCCAGAGGCGCCCTACGAGCTCGTGAAGCAGATGCGCGCGAGCGTCCTCGTGCTCGGTCCGCTCGTCGCGCGGTTCGGTCGCGCGAAGGTGTCGCTCCCCGGCGGCTGCGCGATCGGCGCTCGCCCGATCGACCAGCACCTCAAGGGCCTCGAGGCGATGGGCTGCAACATCCGCCTCGAGCGCGGCTACGTCATGGCCGAGGGCCCGGGCGGTGGCGGCCGCCTCCGCGGCGCCGAGGTGATCTTCGATCTCCCCACCGTCACCGGCACCGAGAACCTGATGATGGCCGCGGCGCTCGCCAAGGGGCGCACGACGCTCGTGAACTGCGCGCGCGAGCCCGAGGTCGAGGAGCTCGGTCGCATCCTCAACAAGATGGGCGCCGAGGTGAACGGCGCCGGCACCGACGTCATCCACATCGTCGGCACCGATCGCGGCGAGCTCGCTCCCTTCGATCACGCGATCATCCCCGACCGCATCGAGGCCGGCACGTACATGGTCGCGGCGGCGATGATCGACGGCGGCGACGTCCTCGTCGAGGGCGCCGAGCTGCGC
>FTCS01004161.1_pt1 | contig 12172 bp, 11 predicted proteins | sample 1639391 | NCBI WGS metagenome assembly FTCS01 (sample SAMEA3914864, study PRJEB12502) | metagenome | biome: forest; material: soil | place: USA | collected 2012-03-12 | depth 0.3 m | reverse complement strand
TCCGCGTCCGCTCGACGTTCGTCGACGGCGAGGGGACCTGGATCGGCGAGGAGGGCGACGTAATGCTCGAGAAGGCGATCGTGTCGGGGGTCACCCACGACACCTCGGAGGCGAAGGTCTCCATCATCGGCGTGCCCGACCGGCCGGGGATCGCGGCGCGTGTCTTCCGCGAGCTCGCCCGCGCGGGAGTCAACATCGACATGATCGTCCAGAACGTCTCCCAGAACGGCGAGGCGACGATCTCGTTCACCCTGCCGAAGACGGATGTCCCGGTCGCAAGCCCGATCCTCGAGAGCCTGCTCGCCGAGATCGGCGGCAGCAAGGTCGAGCACGACGCCGACATCGCGAAGGTGTCGCTGATCGGAGCGGGAATGAAGAGCCACCCGGGTGTCGCGGCCGACATGTTCGACGCCCTCGCGGAGGCAGGGATCAACATCGAGATCATCTCCACCTCGTCGATTCGCGTCTCGTGCGTGATCCGTGCGTCCGAGGTCGACCGCGCGGTGCAGGCCGTGCACGAGCGGTTCCGCGCCTACGCGGAGGAGCGCGTCGGTGCGTGAGCCGACGATCGGCGTCGTCGGCGCGACCGGCGCCGTCGGCGCGGTCACGCTGGAGCTCCTCGAGCGCGAGGGCTACGAGGACGTCCGCGTCTTCGCCTCCGCGCGCTCCGCGGGCAAGCAGCTCGGCCGATTCACCGTCCAGGAGGCGACGCCGGAGGCGCTCGCACGCGGCGACGTCGACCTGTTCCTCTTCTCGGTCGGCACCGGCGCCTCTCGCGAGCTCGTCCCGCATGCCGTCGCCGGCGGAGCCGTCGCGATCGACAAGTCGTCCGCGTACCGCCTCGACCCGAGCTACCCGCTCGTCGTCCCCGAGGTGAACGCCGAACGGGCAACCGGCAGCATCATCGCCAACCCGAACTGCTGCACGATCCCGCTCACCTGCGTGCTGAAGCCGCTGCACGACGCCGCCGGCCTCACGCGCGTGCGCCTCGCGACGTACCAGTCGGTGTCGGGCGCGGGCGCGCAGTCCATGGAGCGCCTGCGCAACGAGCCGCAGGCCGAGCACGACCTGCGCATGGACTGGGACTTCGACGGCGAGGAGTTCGACGAGGAGTCGAAGCTCCGGGCCGAGACACGCAAGATCATGGAGCTTCCCGACCTGCCGATCCAGGCGACCTGCGTGCGTGTCCCGGTCATGGTCGGCCACGCCGAAGCGGTGTGGATCGAGACGGAAGACGACCTGACGCCCGCGCAGGCGCGGTCGATCCTGGGCGATGCGCCGTCCGTTCGGCTCGACGACTTCCCGTCGCCGGGCAAGGCCGCCGGGGGCGACGAGGTGCTCGTGGGCCGCATCCGCAGCGACCCGACGACCGAGCGCGGGCTCGCGCTCTTCCTCGCGTGCGACAACCTGCGGAAGGGCGCGGCACTGAACGCGATCCAGATCGCCGACCTCGTCCTCTCGCGCGTCGCCGCGTAGCCACGGAGTGGACGTCGGCATGCTGGGGCGGTTCTTCGGCCGCCTCGCCGGCGGCAACTGGCGGCCGCCGGCCGAGGAGCTGCGCTTCGCGGCCGGCGCCGGCTTCGACACCGTGCAGATCCGCAGCAGCCGGCCGGGGGAGCTCGAGGACGAGCTCGGGGTCGACCCCGTGACGCTCGGCGCCCTCTTCGACGACAACGGGCTGGAGCCGGTGCTCGAGATGCTCGTGCGGCACGAAGGCGCGCCCGGGACGTTCGGACGCGCACTACGCGCGAACCTCGACGCGATCGAGGCGATCGGATTCCTGCGCGTGCACATCCATCCGGTCGGGCCCACCGAGGCAGCGCCGCTGCTCACCGCCGACCTGGCGGAGGCGACGGCGATCGCCGAGGACGCGGGGCTCATCTTCGGGGTCGAGCACAACGCACCCGGCCACCGCCTGCTCGTCGAGCCCGGCGAGGTCGAGGCGCTCCTCGAGGCGGTGCCCGGGATCGGGCTCGTGTGGGACATCAACCACACGGCGGCCGAGGCCGTGCCGCGCTTCCTCGCACTGCGCGAGCGGATGACGCTCGTGCACGTGTCGGACACGCCGCTGCCCGAGACGAACCATCACCTGCCGCTCGGTCGCGGCAACGTGGATCTCACTCCGCTCCGTCTCTTCGACGACGTGCCGCTCGTCCTCGAGATCGGAGGCCTCCCACACTCGGGAGGCCCCGGCCTCGACACCGACGACGCGCTCCGCGACTCGCTCGAGCGCCTCAGGGCCTAGGCGCCGGGACGGGCTCCGGCACGCCGAACGCGTTGCGCACTGCCTCGAGCACCTTCTCGCGCCGTCCCTCCTCCACCGGCTGCAGCCCGCCGAGCTCGAGGCGCGAGAGGCCGACGCGACCCGCGGAGCGCACGACCCGGAAGCCGAAGTCGGCGAGGAAGTCCTGCGGAAACACCGTCCGGTGGACGCGGAACCGCTCGTAGCTCGACTCGCCTTCCGGGTAGCGGTAGGAGAACGCCTCGAGACAGCTCGCGCCGCGGTCGCGCGCCTCGCCGATCGCAGCGAGCATCAGGGACTGCATCACCCAGGGGCTCGACGTGTCGACGAGGTACGCACACGTGACGAGCATCGATCCCTCCGAGGGCGGGCCGCCCGGCAGCTCCGTCGCGCGCGGGAACGCCTGCGACGGTCCGTACTGCATCGAGCCGAGCACGCGGCCGTCGGAGTCGTAGTACACGGTGCCCCACGCACCGAAGTCGAGCTCGACCTTCTCCATCCACCGGTCCTTGTCGGTCGTGCGCCGTCCACGCGTCTGCCACCAGATGCACTCGTGGCAAACCGTCGGCGCGGTCTCGAGGGTCAGTCTCGTCAAGCCCGCAAGGTGCGGCATTATCGCTGCACGTCGTCGACGACGACGTTGACGGCGGCCGGGGTTACGTTCGCCATCTGCCGCAGGTACTCGGTCACTCGCCGTTGCACCTCGGTCGCCACCTGGCGGATGTCGGCGCCGTAGTCGACGACGAGGTGAACCTCGACGTCGGCGCCGTTGACCCGCGCGCCGCGGCGCTGCTTCGGGTGCACGCCGACGACCTCGGCTGCGGCGTCGGCCGCATAGCGCGCGAGCACGTCGGGGGAGATGACGCTGTGACCCTCCATCGGTCACGCACATCGTAGGACGAGTTCCGTCGCCTCGGGCCGAGCGAAGTAGCGGAAGGGCACGAAGGTGGTGCCGAGCCCGGGTGAGACGTGCATCGTGGTTCCCCCGCGCCGGAAGACGCCCTGACGGTACGCGGCGCGCGGATGAGCGAGCAGGAGCCGCGCTCGCACGCCGTAGGGAAGGACGATCTGGCCGGCGTGAAGATGCCCGGCGAGGATCAGCTGCCACGGCCCGCGCCACGCGAGGTCGAGAACGCGCGGGAAGTGACAGAGCAGCAGCCGAAACGGGGCGTCCGACGTCGGCCAGCGCCGCAGGCGCCGGGTGAGCCAGGAGCGCGGGTCGATGCCGCCGATCTCGACCTGCACGCCGCGGAGCTCGACGATCGCCGACTCGTCCGCGAGGAGCGTGCCGCGGGAGAGCTCGGCGAGCTGGACCCGCTCGGAGAACGGGTCGCGGGAGATCGCGAAATCGTGGTTGCCGAGGACGACGTACGGGTCGGACGGGAGGCGCGCGAGCAGCTTCCGCAGCCGTGCCTCGCCGCGGCGTCGCGAGAGGAGGTCGCCGGTGATGCAGATCAGGTCGGGCTTCCGCTCGGCGACCCAGTCGACGGCGCGGTCGGCCGCGCGCTCACCACGCGAGGGCATGCCGAGGTGAAAGTCCGAGAGGTGCGCGATCCGGACACCGTCGAGCTCGGGCGGGAGCCCTTCGATCGGCAGCTCGAGCACACGCAACCGCACCCACCCCGCCTCCAGCCAGCCGTACGCGAGGCCCGCGACGACGACCGCGGCGACGACCAGTCCGGCGGTCAGATCTCGAGCTTCTCGAGGACCGGCTGGACCGAGACGACGTGCCGCTTGAACTTCAGCTCGGACTCTTCGATTCCGGCGGCGACGCCGACGAGCTGCGAAAGGTGCAGGATCGGCATCTTGAAGTCGCGGCCGGTGGAGGCCTTGAGCTTCGACTGCCACGCGTCGAGCGAGAGATGGCACAGCGGACACGGCGTCACGATCGCGTCGGCGCCGGCCTCATACGCCTGCTCGATCGGCTGGATCAGCTCGCCGAGCGCCGTCTCCTCCCGGGCCTGGATGATCGGGAAGCCGCAGCACTTGATCTTCGCCGGGTAGTCGACGGGCTCTCCGCCGCACGCCTCGATGATCCGCTCGAGCGACCACGGACGGTCCGGGTCCTCGAAACCGTTGATCTTCGACGGGCGCAGGATCTGGCAGCCGTAGAACGGCGCGATCTTCAGGCCCTTGAGACCGCGGTGGGCCGCGGTCTTCAGCAGCTCGTAGCCCTCGCCCTCTGCGATCTCCCAGAGGAGGTGCCGCACGTCGACGTCGTGCTCGTAGGCGGGGACGCCGACCGACACGAGGTTCTCGTTCACCCGGGCGCGCAGATCCGAGTCGCCGAGGAGCATGAAGTTCGCCTGGCGGAGGTTGAGCGTGCACACGTTGCAGACGGTCAGCAGCGTGTCGACGTGCTCGGCGGCCGCGTAGGCGAGGATGCGCGCGTTCAGGTGTAGGTAGTAGTCCGGCTCCGCCTCGTGGATGTCCCCGGCGCCGCAGCACGTCACGGACTCGAGCTCGACCAGGTCGAGCCCGACCTTCGGCGCGAGCGCCTGCGTCGCGAAGTCCAGCTCCTTGGCGGAGAGCGAGGCCAGGCACCCCTTGAAGTACGCGACTCTCTTCACGACTTGTCCTCCGGGAGGTAGGGGCGGGCGAACGCGCCGGGCCGGTCGTAGATCTCCTCGAGCGTCTCCTCGCCGGTGTGCCCGTGTGCGAGCCGCGCGAGCGCGTGCTCACCCTGCACGATGCCGTCGTACCCGCGGCGCCCCGACTCGCGCACCGTGATGTCGTACAGCAGGCGGGACTCGTCGACGTCCTTCGCGACATGCGGCGGGAACGGAGGCGGCACCTTGCCCTTGACGGCGAGATCGAGCGCGAACCGCGTCTGCTTGATCGCAGCGACGACGCCCTGCGTCTTCGGCACGAGCTCGGTCTCGCGAAGCCAGCCGGTGGTCTTGGCCGACGTCACGAACCACTTGGCGTGCTTCGCGCCCATGTCGCGGTCGATGCCCTCCTTCATCGACTCGGCACCGAGCTTCGCGATCGCGTCCCGCGGGTCGACGCCCTTCGGGCAGCGCTCGTTGCAGAAGTAGCACCGGGTGCACTCCCAGATCCCGTGCTCGTCGTTCACCTTCTCGAGCCGTGCGAGCTTCTGGCCGTCGCGGGGGTCGCCGACGAAGCGCATCGCCTTGGCGAGCGCCTGCGGGCCGAGGAACATCGGGTTGGACTCCATCGCGTTGCACTCGGAGACGCAGCAGCCGCAGTTGATGCAGAGCGCTTCCTTGTGGATCACGTTCATCCGCTCCTGGCGGATGAGGTGCTCCTTGCCGTCCGGCGCCTCGTCGTAGCCGGGCTGCAGGTACGGGTTCACCGAGTTGAACTTGTCCCAGAACGGCGTCATGTCGACCACGAGGTCCTTGACGATCGGCAGGTTCCCCATCGCCGAGATGACCGGGACGTGGCCCGCCTGCGCGATGTCGTACATGCGGGTCTTGCAGGCGAGCACCGCGGCCCCGTCCATCCGCATCCCGCACGAGCCGCAGATCATCATGCGGCAGCTCTTGCGGTAGGCCAGCGTGCCGTCGTGGCGGTCCTTGACGATGTCGAGGCAGTCGAGGAGCGTCGCCTCCTCCGGGGCGTCGATCTCGTACTCCTGCAGCTCACGGTCGCCCGTGCGCGCGTTGAACCGCCAGACCTTCAGGCCTACCTGCATCGACACACCACCTAGTACTTCCTCTCCATCGGCTCGTACTTCGTGAAACGGACCTCGCTGTACGACAGCTCGGGCCCGTCGGGCGTATAGCGGGAGATCGAATGTTTCATGAAGTGCTCGTCGTCGCGCACCGGATAGTCGTGGGGGCGCGCGTGCGCGCCGCGGCTCTCCTTGCGCGCGATTCCCGCCTGGAGCATGCAGCGTGCCAGGTCGATCATGTTCCCGAGCTCGATCGCCTGGGTGAGGTCGCTGTTGAAGACCTCGCCCTTGTCCTCGATCACGACCCCGCGGTCGTAGCGCTCCTTCAGCTCGTCGAGGATCTCGATCTGCGCCGCCATCTGATCCTCGCGCCGGAAGACGCCGAAGTTCTCGAGCATCGACGAGCCGAGGTCCTGGCGGATCTGCCACGGGCGCTCGCCCGACTCGACGTGGAGGATCGACCTGAGCTCGCGCTCGGCGTCCGCCTCGAGGCTCTCCGGGACGTCGATCGTGGTATGCGAGAGCGCCCACTCGGCCGCTGCGCGGCCGGCGCGCCGTCCGAACGTGATCGTCTCCATCAGCGAGTTCCCGCCGAGGCGGTTCGCGCCGTGAACGCTGACGCAGGCGACCTCTCCGGCCGCGTAGAGGCCGGTCAGCTCGGTCGCGCCGTCGTTGTCGGTCTCGACGCCGCCCATGTGGTAGTGGGCGCCCGGTCGCACCGGCACCGGGTCGTAGATCGGATCGACGCCCGCGAACGTCATCGCGAGCTCGCGCGAGCCCGGCAGCCGCTCGATGATCCGCTCGGCGCCGAGGTGGCGCATGTCGAGCAGGATCGAGCCGTTGATGCCGCGGCCCTCGTCGATCTCGGTCTGCTCGGAGCGCGAGACGACGTCGCGCGACGCGAGCTCCATCGCGTTCGGCGCGTAGCGCTTCATGAAGCGCTCGCCCTCGCTGTTGATCAGATACGCGCCTTCGCCGCGGCAGCCCTCGGTCAGCAGGATCCCCGACGGGTACAGCGTCGTCGGGTGGAACTGCATGAACTCCATGTCCTTGAGCGCGACGCCGAGGTAGTACGCCATGGCGGTGCCGTCGCCGGTGCACGCGTACGCGTTCGTCGTCGTGCGGTAGATGCGTCCCTGGCCTCCCGTCGCGAGCACGACCGTCTTGCCACCGACCGTGTGGAGCCCGCCGTTCAGCAGGTCCCAGCAGATGACGCCCTGGCAGCGGCCGTCGTTCTCGACGAGCTTCCACGCGAAATACTCCTCGTACACGGTGATGTCGCGCTTCACGAGCTGCTCGTACAGCACCTGGATGAGCACGTGGCCCGTGATGTCGGCCGCGTAGACCGTCCGCGGCGAGCCGGCGGCTCCGAACGGGCGCTGCGCGAGCTTGCCGTCGTCACGGCGCGAGAAGAAGGCGCCCCAGTGCTCGAGCTGGTAGATGTCGCCGGGCGCCTCACGCGTGAAGATCTCGATCGCGTCCTGGTCGCCCAGGTAGTCGGAGCCCTTGACGGTGTCGAAGGCATGTGTCTCGGGCGAGTCCTCGGCCGCGTTGCCGAGGGCCGCGTTGATGCCGCCTTCGGCCGCGCCGGAGTGGCTGCGAGTCGGATGCAGCTTCGAGATCACGGCAACGTTCGCGCCGGCATCGTGCGCCTCGATCGCCGCGCGCATACCCGCGCAGCCGGCTCCGACGACCAGGACATCGTGGGTCGCTTCCACGAGATCGCAAGCTAGCGGAACGGCACCGGCCGTCGCGCCGCTAGGCAGGCACCGACTCGACGATCCAGAGCGGACCGTCGGCGCAGTCGAGCCGCTCGGCGCCTTCGACCTCCGAGAGGCTCGTCCGGACGACGCGGACGCGGCCGCCGGCGCGCTCCAGCACCGGGCCGTTCTGGACCCGCAGCGGCACGAAGCTCCAGGCGCGCACCTGCCGGTGCACCTCCTCCGCCGTCCGCGCCGGGTCGAGGACCGCGTACTCCGGCTCGAACGGATGCTGATACTCGCCCTCCCCCTGCGGGACGCCGCGATCGCCCGCCTCGAGCTTCGCGAACACCTCCGGCAGAAGCTCCTGCGCCGCCGCCTCGAACCGCGGCAGGAGCGTCTCCTCCGTGTCGTCGGGATCGAACGGCACCGCCTTCTGGGCGAGGATGTTCCCGGTGTCGAACGTGGCGTCCATGAAGTGGTAGGTGAGCCCGATCTCGGTCTCGCCGTTCCGCACCGCCCAGGCCCACGGGTGCGGGCCGCGGCCGTGCGGAAGCAGCGTCGGATGCCCGTTCACGATCCCGAGCCGCGGCGCGTCGATCGCCTCCTGCGGCACCAGCCACGGAAACCCGGTGCAGAGGCCGACGTCCGCCTCGTATGCACGGAGGAGCGGCGCGAGCGTGTGCTTCGACGCCGCGAACACGACGTCGGTTCCCTGTCCGCCGGCTTCGAGGAACGTCTCGACCCCACCCCGGACCGGCCGGGCGACGAGCACCGCAGGCACCTCGTGCCCGAGGCCGGTCGCGATCAGCTTGTAGCCCAGCGCGACCGGCGGGACCTGCGTGAGGACGACGACGCGCATGCCGTGCGCTAGAGGCGCGGACCGGCTGCGCGGATCGACTCGCCGACGTCGGCGAACCGCTTCGCGAAGTTCTCGACGAACAGAGCCGCCAGCTCGCGCGCCTTGACGTCGTACTGCTCGGGGTCGCGCCACGTCGAACGCGGATCGAGGAGCGAGTCGTCGACTCCGTGCACGTGCACGGGGACCTCGAAGCCGAAGAGGTCGTCGACGCGGAACTCCGCCTGCTCGAGCTCACCCGACAGCGCCGCACGCAGCATCGTCCGCGTCGCCTGGATCGGCATACGCTCGCCCTCTCCGAAGGCGCCGCCGGTCCAGCCGGTGTTGACGAGCCACACCGTCGCACCGTGCTCGTCGAGCTTCTTGCCGAGCATGCGCGCGTAGACCTCGGGCGGCTGGGGCAGGAACGGCTGCCCGAAGCACGTCGAGAACGTCGGCTGCGGCTCCGTGACGCCGATCTCCGTGCCGGCAAGCTTCGCCGTGAACCCCGAGAGGAAGAAATAGAGCGCAGCGTCGCGCGAAAGGCGTGCGATCGGCGGCAGGATCCCGAACGCGTCCGCGGTCAGGAAGATCACGGAGTGCGGATGACCGGCCTGCTTCGAGGGCAGAGCGTTCCCGATCTGCTCCAGCTTGTACGCCGCCCGGGTGTTCTCCGTCTTCGAGTCGTCGTCGAGGTCGACGACGCCGAGCTCGTCGACGGTCACGTTCTCGAGGATCGTCCCGAACGTGTGCGTCGTCCGGTAGATCTCCGGCTCCGCCACCGGCGACAGGCGGATCGTCTTCGCATAGCAGCCGCCCTCGATGTTGAACACGCCGTTGTCGCCCCAGCCGTGCTCGTCGTCGCCGATCAGGTTGCGCTCGGGGTCGGCGGAGAGCGTCGTCTTGCCCGTGCCGGAGAGCCCGAAGAAAATCGCGACGGTGCCGTCGTCGCCGACGTTCGCCGAGCAGTGCATCGGGAACACGCCTTCGAGCGGCAGGCGGTCGTTCATGACCGTGAAGATCGACTTCTTGATCTCGCCCGCATAGAACGTGCCGAGCACGAGCAGCTCCGCCCGCCCGGGGTGGAGCACGATCGCCGTGCCGGTGCGGGTGCCGTCCTCGTCGGGGTCGGCTTCGAGGTCGGGCGTATGGAGGACAAGCGCCTGCGGCGTGAACGAGGCGAGCTCGTCCGCCGTCGGGTCGATGAACATCGTCCTCGCGAAGAGCGCGTGGTACGGGTGCGCGGTCACGACGCGCACGCCGATCCGGTGTGCCTCGTCGGCTCCCGCCCAGGCGTCGACGACGTAGAGCGTGTCGGCGGCGGCGAGGTGGGCGGTGACCTTGTCGCGCAGCCCGTCGAAGCTCGGCTCGGCGAGCTTCTGGTTCACCTCGCCCCACCAGATCCGGTCGGTCGAGGAGGGCTCGTCGACGAGGAACTTGTCCTTCGGCGAGCGGCCGGTGAACCGGCCCGTGTCGACCACGAGAGGCCCGCCCTCTGCCAGCCGTCCTTCGCCGCGCTTGAGCGCGTGCGTGTACAGCAGCGCCGTGGTCGGGTTTCGATACACGCTGCCCGACGCGTCGATCCCGTGCTCTGAGAGATCCACGCGCCCCGGCAGCTTCGTCGTGGTCATTCGGAGCGCCTCCTTGAGGGTGTCGGCCAGGTCGGTCACGGCAAACGCGTGAATGGTACGGATTCAGCCATTCGGTCGGAGGGCGTACCCTCCTCCCGCAGGAATGACGCCGTCCGACTAGATCTGCCAGTCGCCGGCGCGCAGGACGGGCACACGCTCGCCGTCCGCGGTGATCCCGTCGACATCCACGTCGAGCGATCCGATCATGAAATCGATGTGCTGCCCGCTCGTGTTCACCTGCTCGACGATCTCCTCGTCGACGAGGAAGGGGAACCCGGCCCCGAGCGCGATGTGGCTCGCGGCGTTCTCGTCGAGCAGCGTGTTGTAGAAGACCGTGCCCAGCGGGCCGATGCGGCCATGCCGGTCGACGAGCGCGAGCTCGCCGAGCCGCAGAGCGCCCTCGTCGATCTCGAGCAGGCCGCGCAGGGCGTCGGCGTTCTCGTCCGCCTCGATCTCGACCGCCGTTCCGTTCTCGAACCGGACCGCGAGGCCGCGGACGATGGTCCCGTCACGCAGCGCGAGCGGCTTCGTCGACGTGACATGCCCGTTCGTCCGCAGGGGATCCGGCGTCGTGAACACCTCCTCCGTCGGCAGGTTGGGAAGGTGGCGCAACCCGTCGGCGCGCGTGAAGTCGGCGGACCACCAGCGGTGCGTCGGCAGCATGCCGATGCTGAGCTCCGTGCCCGGGCCGGTGAGCTCGATCGCGTCGAAGCCGCGCTCGGTGAGGCGCGTCGCCGCGTCGGTCAGCGCCGCCATGCGCTCGTCCCACGCAGCGTTCGGGTCCGCCTCGTCGAGCCGCAGCGTGTGCTCGAGCTCGCTCCACAGCCGCTCGTAGGCCTCGTCCTCCGCCAGGTCGGGATAGACGAGCTTCGCCCAGGCGCGATGCGGTGCCGGGACGATGCACCAGTTGGTCGAGCGGTCGGCGACGACCCTCGTCAGCTCCTTGACGCGCGGGAGCATGTCCTTGCCGATGAGGCGCTTGTCCAGGTCGTCGAGCAGATTGGGCGCCGTCGGGCCGGCGAGCGTCACGCGGGCCCCGTGGTCCTCGGCGTGCGCGAGGAACCGTTCTCCGTACCACGGCGGGACGAAGCCGAGGGTGTCCGGGTCGGCGTGCTCGATGCGTGCCCGTTTGACGTACGGGTCGAAGTAGTCGACGTCGACGAACCGGGCGCCGCGCCGATAGCCGGCGGCCGCCACCGCACGCGCGACCTCGGCGTTGCCGACCTCGCCCGTGACCATCAGCACCTGCCCCGGTTGCACGTTCGCGCCGTGCACTGCGAGCTCCGCGAGCCGTTCGAGACGATCCGCCATCGGCAGGCGATCCTACTGGTGACGCCGAACTCGGTGCGGGTGACGACCGACGCAGCGATCGAGCGGTTCCTCGAGACGGCCGGCATCTCGGCCGGGACTCGGCGCGGCTACGCGGCCGACCTGCGCGAGTTCGCCGGCTGGTTCGGCCCCGACAGCCCCGTCGAGGACGTCGACGTCCGCGTGCTCGCCGACTGGGTCGCCGAGCTCGGGCGCGCGCGCGCCCGGGGGAAGCTGGCCCCGGCGACGATCGGGCGCAAGCTCGCGGCGGTGCGGTCGATGCTCCGGTTCGTCCTCGGGCCGGACCACGTCCCGGACACCTCCCTCGCCCCCAGGCGGCCCCGCCGGCTTCCCGACGCGCCGAAGCAGTCGGAGGTCGAGGAGCTCCTCGACGCGGTCTCCCTCGCTGGACCGCTCGGCCTCCGGAACGGCGCGCTGGTCGAGCTCGTCTACTCGGCCGGGCTGCGCGCCGCAGAGGCTGTCTCGCTCGATCTCGGCGACGTCGACTTCGAACAGGAGCACGTCCACGTCCGCCGCGGCAAGGGCGGCAAGGACCGCGTCGTCCCGCTCGGCGAGGAAGCGGGCGCGCTCGTGGCGCGCTACCTCCGCGAGGCGCGGCCCAAGCTTGCGCGCGGCGCCGAGAACGCACTGTTCCTCTCGGTCAACGGGCGCCGGCTCGACACCTCGACGCTACGGCGCCTCGTCCCCCACCCCCATCGGCTCCGCCACGCGTTCGCGACGCATCTCCTCGAGGGCGGCGCCGACCTGCGGACGATCCAGGAGCTGCTCGGCCACAGCTCGCTCTCGACGACGCAG
>FTCS01003558.1_pt1 | contig 12174 bp, 10 predicted proteins | sample 1639391 | NCBI WGS metagenome assembly FTCS01 (sample SAMEA3914864, study PRJEB12502) | metagenome | biome: forest; material: soil | place: USA | collected 2012-03-12 | depth 0.3 m | reverse complement strand
GTTGGTCTGGTCGCCCGACGGCAACCGGATTGCCGCGTGGCTGCTGACTACCTCCGCGATCCGCCTGATCACGATCGACACTCGCAGCGGACAGACCGCCACCGTCGCACCGCCGGGGACGGAGGGGTGGGCGGTCTCGTGGTCGCCCGACTCGTCCCGAATCGCCTACGCAGCGACCCTTCGCCTGGGCAACGACGCGCAACAGGCGCTCGCGACGGTCCGCGCCGACGGAACCGGCCGCAAGCTGTTCTGGAACCGCGGCTCCCACCTGTACTACGAGAGTGAGAGCAGCAGCCAGCCGCCCGCCTGGTCGCCGGACGGAAGCAGGCTGCTCTTCCTCGCGCGCACGAGCGAGACCGGGCCGCTCGAGATCCTCTCGGTGGACGCGGCCGGCGGCTTCACGAGAATCCATTGACGCGCGCACGTGTCGCCACTGCCGTCGTCGTGCTCGCGTTCGTGTCGAGCTCTGCGGCCGTGGTGCCGGCGGCAGCGACGACGAGCACGGCTGCGGGCACGCACAAGCTGATCGTGGCCGTCAAGAAGCTCTCGGTGTTGGTTGTCATTAGCCAGAACGGCAGCGCCCCGGCGGCGGCCCTGGCCACGCCGGGCAAGCCGCTCACCGTTCGGCAGAGCAACGGCGGGCTCTACCGCGTCAAGGTGGAGATCGACTCGTCGTGCAAGGGTGGCTGTAACGCGAGCTATCGAATCGCCGGCTCGGCCGACCACAAGCTCGAGGTCATCCCCGACTGCGGGCGCAAAGGCTCGGGCTTCGTCTGCCGTCGGGTCGAGATCGTCAAGGTGTACTGAGCACCGCCGAGGCTCCGGATAGCGTCCGCCCTGTGAGCGGGCAGCTTGTCGAGTCCGAGCGTCGGGTCACGTCGTTGGAGCTGTTCTTCGACCTGGTGTTCGTGTTCGCGTTTACGCAGGTGACGACGCTGCTGCTTGACCACGTGTCGTGGGGTGGGCTCGGGCGCGGCGTGCTGGTGCTTGCAGTGCTGTGGTGGGCGTGGGCGAGCTATGCGTGGCTGACGAACACCATCGACGCGGAGGCCGGACCCGCGATGGCGGTGATCCTGATCGCGATCGGCGCGATGTTCGTCGCCGCGCTTGCGGTTCCTGAAGCATTCACCACGCATCGGCTCGTCTTCGGGCTGGCGTTCTTCGTCGTCATGCTGATGTTCGTCGGGCTGTTCGCGGTGGCGGGTCACGACGAGGCGGACCTGCTCGCTGCGGTCGTACGTATGTCGCGCACGACGCTCGCCGGCGCGGCGCTCATTCTCGCCGCCGCCTTCGTCGACAGCGGGCTCCGACCGGCGTTGTGGCTCGTGGGAATGGCGATCGGCTTCGTGGGGCCGGGTCTGACCGGCGTGCGCGGCTGGCGCGTGCGGCCCGGGCACTTCGCCGAACGCCACGGCCTGATCGTGATCATCGCGATCGGAGAGGCGCTGGCGGCGATCGGATTCGGAGCGCGGAACACCGGCCTCGGCGTAGGCGTCATCATCGCGACGGTGCTCGGCCTTGTCGTAGCGGCGTCGTTCTGGCTCGCGTACTTCGACTTCTTCTCGGCTGGTGTCCAGCAGTTGCTCATCAATCGCCGCGGCGAGCAGCGCGTCACGCTCGCACGGGACGCCTACACGTATCTGCACCTGCCAATGGTGGCGGGGATCGTCCTGTTCTCATTCGGCATGCGGACGACACTTGCGCACGTCCACGCTCACCTGCGCCTGTTACCCGCGATCGCGCTCTGCGGGGGCTCTGCGCTCTACCTCCTCGCGTACGTCGGGCTGCGGTGGCGTGTGGCACACAGCCTGAGCCGAGGCCGCTCGGTCGCAGCGGCCGCCTTCGCTGCTTCGGTGGGGATCGCCGTGGTCGTTCCGGCGCTTGCGACGGTCGCGCTCGTCGCGGCAATCTGGGCCGGGCTGCACACGTACGAGCTGATCTGGTGGCGTGAAGATCGCGCCCGCCGGCGCAATGCCGGTTCCCCCGTCGCCGCGTAGCCGGAGCGCGCTTTCGTGAAGCGCGCTCCGGGGCGGTGTCTCGCCAGCAATCGTCAGCGTTTGCGTCCACTCTGCTCCACACCCTCGGGCAGCGGGTGGGGGGAGACGTGAATCGTGCGGCCCGACGACGCCGACCACCTAGCTCGTAGAGAGGGGTCAAGGATGGGTCTGCGGTCTGTTACGACCCAGGATCCGCGTCTGTCCTGACCGGGGTTTTGTTGCGCGCGCGGCCGGGTGGTCGTCAGTCGTTGGCGCCGATGACGTGGAAGTCGGCGTTCTCGAAGATGTGGTGGGGCCAGTTGACGCCGATGGTGTGAACCTCGTACTGGCCGTCGCCGAGCTGGACAACGCGATCGACCACGCCTCCGGGGTAGGCGGCCAGCGCGGCTTCGATTGCCTTGTTGGCCGTCGCTCCGCCGAGGATCTTGCCGGAGCCCTGCGTGTAGCTCGCAGGGATCTGCCCGACACTCTTGGACGAGCCTGACGCGCCGCGGGTGAACGGGACAACCTGTGTCGAGGTCTTCGATGCCTTTGTTGCCGGCTCCAGGACGATCTGTGTCGCGCTGATCGTCGTGCTGTTGGTCGTGCCGAGCACGAGCACGTTCTTGCCATTGCTGACGGCGCTCGCCGACGCGGCGGCTGTACCGTGCTTGTAGGTCGTGGTCGACGTCGTCTTGACCGTGACCTTGGTGCCTGTCGGTGTCGTAAGCGTGAAGCGCGAGCTCGACAGGCTCCCGACCGTTCCGGCCGATCCGCCTGCCGCGGGTCCGGACCGAGCGTTCGGCCGGCCTGCCGCGGCCGTATGCCCGGCGAAGGCAGGCGTCGCAGTCCTCGCCTGGGTCGTTGCCGCGGCGCTCGCGCCGTTCGAGGCGGCCGCGACGATTCCGTAGCTGCCGCAGCCGATCACGATCGCCACGATCCCGGCGGCGAGCAACCGGGCGGATCTGCGGGAGAAGACGTGCTTGGGAGTGAACACCTGAGGGTTCCTTTCGATTGACTGGAACCGAGCGTCGCTCTCGCTGCTGAGCTGGTTGCGAGAGAAGGCTGAGAGGTCGCTGAGTCGACGGCGCTCAGGGTTTCCTCAGGGTCGTCCCAGCCTCGCCCCAGCCTCCCGATCGATAATCGAGGCGTGGATGATCAGCTCGATGCTCCTCGCGTGCTCGTCGTCGACGACGAGCCGAGCATCGTGGAGGTGGTTTCGATGGCCCTGCGCCATCAGGGCTTCGGCGTGGAGACTGCGGGCACCGGTCGCGAGGCGCTGAACTTGGTCCGCCGCTGGCACCCGCACGTGGTGGTGCTCGACGTGATGCTCCCGGACATGGACGGCTTCGACGTGGCGCGTCGTTTGGCTGCGGAGCACGCGGAGGTTCCGATCGTGTTCTTGAGCGCGCGAGATACCGCGGCGGACAAGCTTCGCGGCCTCACGACCGGCGGCGACGACTACGTGACGAAACCCTTCAGCCTGGAAGAGCTGATCGCTCGGCTGCGGAACGTCCTCCGGCGGACGGGGGTCGTGAAGCAGGCCTCGGGTCGCCTCGAGTTCGCCGACCTGGAGCTCGACGAGGACACCTTCGAGGTGACTCGCGCCGGTCGGACGATTGAGCTGACAGCGACGGAGTTCCGCCTGCTGCGGTACTTGATGCTGAACGCTCGCCGGGTGCTGACGCGCGCCCAGCTGCTCGATCATGTCTGGAGCTACGACTTCGGCGGCGACGCCCGCGTGCTCGAGACCTACATCAGCTATCTCCGGAAGAAGATCGACACGACGGGTCCGCCGCTGATTCACACGGTCCGCGGCGTGGGCTACAGCCTGCGGCTGCCGAAGGAATGAGCCGGCTGTCCCTGCGGGCGCGCCTGCTGATCGGCCTCGTCGCGCTGACCGCCGTGGGCCTTGCCGTAGCCGGGCTGGTCACCTACGCGGAGCAGCGCTCCTTCCTGCTCGCACGCATCGACCAGGAGGTCGGCGACTCACGCATCCCGGTGTCGGTGGCGCTCGGCCTGATCCATCCGCGTGGCGCGGCCACCGGCTCGCAGCCGGCGGCAGGCGGCAGCGCCCCGGGCACCTTCGAGACGTCCGGGACATACGGGATCGTGCTCGGCGCGAACGGCAAGGCGATCAAGACCCGCTCGTTCGCCTATGGAGAGACGCCGGCGTCGCCGCCTGCGCTCGCTCGCCGGCTCCCGACCTCCCAGTTCAGCGCCGAGCACCCGCGGGTGTTCACGGTCGGCTCACAGGCGGGATCGAGCCTGCGCTACCGCGCGGCCGCGTTCGTGCTGAAGGACGGGCGGACGCTCGTGATTGCGGTCCCGCTGCATGACGCCGACGAGACGCTCCAGCGGCTGATCGAGGTCGAAGCCCTCGTCGGGATCGCGGTGCTGCTCGGCCTCGTCGCACTGGGCTGGATCGTGACGGGTCTCGGCCTGCGGCCGTTGGCGCGGATCGGGCGAGTCGCGAGCGAGATTGCCCACGGAGACCTCGGCAAGCGTGTCACGCCGGCCGACGACCGGACCGAGGTCGGCCGGCTGGGCGCATCGCTGAACGAGATGCTCGCCCAGATCGAACAGGCCTTCGCGGATCGCAGCCGAAGCGAGTGGCGGCTGCGCCAGTTCCTGGCCGACGCCTCCCACGAGCTCCGTACTCCGCTCGCGGCGATCCGTGCCTACGCCGAGCTCTATCGCCTAGGTGCAGCGGCGGAGCCGGCCGACATCGACCACGCAATGGGACGAATCGAAGCCGAGGCGACCAGGATGGGAGGCCTTGTCGAAGGCCTGCTGCTCCTCGCTCGCCTCGAGGAGCTCCCCGAGGGCCCACTGCTCGAGGTCGACCTGACCGAGCTTGCCGAGGAGGCGGCGGAGGACACCCGCGCCGCAGCCCCGGACCGGACGGTCGTCGTCCACTCCGAACGTCGGGTGAAGGTGCAAGGGCACCCGGAGCAGCTCCGTCAGGTCCTCGCGAACCTCACCCGCAACGCCGTCGTCCACACGCCTTCGGCGACGCCGATCGAGATCACCGTCACCTCGGCAGACAGCCAGGCAGTCATCGAGGTCCGCGACCACGGACCCGGCCTTCCGCCCGACGCCGGCGATCGCCTCTTCGAGCGGTTCTGGCGACCCGAGGCGGGTCGCAGCCGCGGCCCCGGCGGAGCGGGGCTCGGCCTCGCGATCGTCAAGGCGATCGTCGAGGCTCACGGCGGCCAGATCCACGCCCGCAACGCCGACGGCGGAGCCGTCTTCCGCGTGACGCTCCCGATGACACAAGACGCGCGAGCGGACGATTCCGCCCCAGACCATGTCGGGCTCCGGTAAGAGCCGGCGCCCCGGCGACGTCGACTCGCTCTCCGAGATGCGCTTCGAGGCGGCGCAGGTTCTCGAGGTGCTGAACCGCGAGGACAAGGACGAGCGCCGCTTGTCTCGATCGCCCGTCGCGGCTCGCGGCAGCGTGCTGTGCGCACTCGAACAGCCGGCGGCGGCCGTCTCGATCGCGAAGGTGGGGAGCAGGCACGACGTTCTGATCGACGAGCGCGTCGGCGAACGCGACGTACCACGCGTGGAGCGAGTCGAGCTCCCCCTCGACGTGCGCACCGCAAACGTCGAGCCGAGTGGACCCGCGCATCATGCTCTCGAGCGCGACGAGGGATTGTGCCGACCTGTGGACGCGACCCGCACCGCTCACGAGCGCGGCCACGTCCTCGATGTTCATTCGAGTCGCGGAGCGCTCGGCGAGGTACTGACGGAACACGTCGTCGAGACGGTGGGCAGCCGCAGCCGCTGCGCGTGCGGCGCCGGCGGTCTCGCCGGGGTCGCCGCGCAGCGCGAGCTCACGCGTCGCCGCGACGAAGTAGTCCGCGCTCCGCGCGAACGCGCTCGCGAGATCCCTGCGCAGGAGCGCGGCGGCGCCCCGTGGCCAGAACAAGAGGCCGACGCCGAGGCTGACGGCGAATCCGATCGAGACGTCTTCCACCCGGATGACGCCGACCCGCCACCCGACGGGTTGGATGATGTTGAAGAGCACGACCAATGTGATCGTGAAGCCCGCCTGGCCGACGGCGAACGAGATCGCCCGCGGCGCGTAGGCGGCGACCAGGATCGCGAGCGGCAGCACGGCCCAGAGCGCTGCGTCGTGGGTTCCGATCGCGATGACGAGGAGCGCGCCGATCACGATCCCGACCGCAGTGCCCAGGGTGGCGCTCAAGATCGACCAGCCGGTGGAGAGCGCGTTGGAGCGCAGCACGGAGAGCGTGCCGAGCACGACCCAGAAGCCATGCTGCAGGCTCAGGCTCTGCGCGATGAACGCGGCAACGGCCAGGGCGACTGCGCCGCGGATGCTGTTTTGCAGCCAGACGGAGCGCAAGCTCGCGTGCTCGCGCGCGATCTGCTCGACTGCTCGGAGTGAGCCCTGCGCCGGTTGCGTGGCGACGTCTGCTTCCTCGCCGGAGGGGAGGTTGCCGGCCGTCGCGCGCATGGCGTACAACCCGATCTGTCGTGTCGAGTACGTGGCGGCGCGGAGGCGAAAGGGTGTCTCCAGCCTCTCCGGCAGGACGGCCGCGTTCGCGCTCGGCGGCAGCTCGGGCAGCCGGCCGATGGAGGCGCGGGTCACCTCGTCACGTGCGCGGTCGAGTCGCCCGAAGTCCGCTTCCGCGCTGCCGCCGTCCAGCCGGTCGATGCTCGCGCGCAGGACGGCTGTCGCCGAGGCCAGCGCCTCGCCGTCCTCCGGGCAGGAGATCTCGAGCGGGGGCTCGAGAAACGACAGCAGCCAATCCAACTCGTCGGGTAGTGCGGCAAGGGCCGCAGTGGCGCCCAGTGGTCCAGCCGGACGGTGTTGCGAGCCGAGAAAGCCTTGCCGGAGGCCGTCGACGGCCGTTCGCGCCGCGTTCGCGCGTGCGCCGGCCTGGGCCGGTTCGGCCTCGAGCAGACCGACGACCGAGCGCAGCGCCTCCGCCACGGCCTGGCGCAGGTCCGCCCGCCGTCGAGGCGGCCAGAGAAAGAGCGATGCTGCAGTCGCCACACCGGCCGCGAGCGCAAATCCGAGGAGGCGGTCCGGGATGGCCGAGTTCGGCGCCGGAATGTTCGCCGGCAGGACGAAGAGGAGGATCGCTCCGGTGGCTGCCGCGGCGATGTAGCCGTTGAAGACGCCGCTGAAGAGCGTCAGGAATCCGACGACTCCGACCCCGCACGCGGCGAGCCAGGCGTCGCGTGAGCAGAGCGTGGCGAGCACGATGAACGCGGCGCCGACGGCGGCGAGGGCGAGGTACGCGACGAGCCGCGTCCTCCTCGGGCCGCCGAACTCGACCAGGACGAGCATCGCGAACGATCCGAAGGCGGCAAACAGCGACGTCTGCGGGTTCCCGATGACCTGATCCGAGAACGCGAAGACGCCCGGCATGACGATGGCGGCGCGCGCTGCGGTCTTGAGCGCCTCGCTGTTCACTCGCATGATCGGTTGCCGCCGGTTCACCAACCTGCGCCGGCCTCGGCGAGCCCCGCGGAGACGATCACCCGGAAGGCGAGGATGACGAAGGCGACGAGACACGCGAGGCCGATTGCGTGGGCCCAGGCGGCGTTCGCGACGTTGAGCAGCCCGAACCCGGCGACCAGGCAGGCAGCTGCCAAGCGGGCGAGCAACCGCGGGCTGTCGGCCTTGCGGCCTGGCGGCGGGTGCTCGGACGATGCCTGCTCCGGCAGTGCGTGCTCGGCGGCACGGAAGCGGCCGGTCAGCGCGAGGCGGAAGAGGAAGGCGAGGGCCGGGAACAGGATCGCCCCGCCCGCGAGCACTGCGACGACGAGCGCGACGAGCGTGTCGTGCCCGGCCGCAGCCTCGTGCACGGTCAGCCCCGGCAGGATCTCGGGCCAGCGTGCCAACCCCCAGCCGGCGACGACCGCGGCGACTGCCAGGGCCGCGCTGTAGCGCGCCCACTCGAAGCGTCGTCCGTAGACGAGCGCCAGCGCGGCGATTCCCGCGCCGGCCGAGACGATCACCGCCGGCAGCGCTCGACCGCTCGTGAGCAAGTGGTAGAGCCGATGGTTCTCCTCCTTGACGACGAAGATGCCGGCGATCGCGATCGCTCCTGCGGCCAGACCGGCGGCCAGCGCGCGCAAGCGCAGGTCGCCTTCGAGCACGTCCGAGCCGTCGTGGTGGGCGTCGGCGGCGAGGTAGACCGCCGCGAGGTAGGCGCACGAGGCCACGGCGAGGACGCCGATGAAGATCGAGGTGGTGTTGAGCCAGCTCGACCAGAGGTCGCCGGCCGCGTTGCCGACGGGGACGCGGTCGGTGGCGATGGCGCCGACGGCGGTCCCGAGGGCGAACGGCGTCAGGATCGACGAGAGCGAGAAGAGCGTGTCGATCCGTCCGGACTCGCGCTCGTTCTCTGCGCCGGCCCTGAGTGCGTAGGCCGCGCCACGAAGGATGATCCCGATCAGCGCGAGGAAGAGCGGGATCGCGAGCGTCGAGGCGATCGACCCGAACGCGGTCGGGTAGGCGGTCCAGAAGACGGTGATGACGAAGATCAGCCAGACGTGGTTGGCCTCCCACACCGGGCCCATCGAGAGGTGTGCGAACTCGCGCACCCGCTCGCCCTTGGCCCCGCGGCCCGCGAACAGCTGCCAGAAGCCGCCGCCGAAGTCGGCGCCGCCGAGCACGGTGTAGAACACCAGCCCGGCAAGCACGAAGACGAGTGGCAGTGACGCGAGCATCGTCTACGCGGGTTGCAGCCCGGCCGCCGGGGGTTCGTCTTCCGCCCTGGGCTCGGTCGGAAGCTCCAGTGGACGGCGCGCCAGGCGCCGCAGGACCCACACGAGGCCGATCCCGACGACGACGTAGCTCAGGCCGAGCGTTGCGAACCCGACCCGGATCCCGTGGTCACCGGTCACCGCAGCTGCGGTCGGCATCACGCGGTAGACGACCCAAGGCTGGCGACCCACCTCGGTGACGATCCAGCCGGCGATCAGCGCGACGATCGACGCCGGTCCGGCGAGGAGGAGCGCTCGGTAGAACCAGGCCGACTCCGGCAGTCGCCGGCGCCGGAGCCAGGTCACCACGTAGAGGACGCCGAGGAGCGCCAGCCCGGTGCCGATCCCGACCATCGTCTGGAACGCGAACCGGACGACGTTCACCGGTGGACGCTCATCGGCAGGCACGGCGTCGAGGCCCTGGACGGACGCGTTCCAGCTGTGGAAGGAGAGGAGCGAGAGCAGGTGCGGGATCTCGATCCCGTACTCGACCTTGCCGCCCGTGTACCAGCCGAGGAGGTGCTCGGGGGCGCCGCGGGTCGTCCGGGCGAGGCCTTCGCTGGCCGCCAGCTTCGTCGGCTGCGTGGTCGCAATGTCGCGGGCCGCCCAGTCGCCGACGAGGACCTGGACCGGCGACGCAAGGGCAGCCACCGTCAGCGGGATCAGCAGCGCGGTGCGCTCGTAGCGCCCCCACCGCCCGCGCAGGCGCGCGAACGCATAGACGCTCGCGAGCACGAAGCCGCTGACGATGTACCCGGCGATGTACATGTGGATCAGCTCGTGCCAGAGGTAGGAGTTGTCGAACAGTGCCCGCCACGGATCGACGTCGACGACCTTGCCGCCCTGCAGTCGGAAGCCGCCGGGGTGATTCATCCAGGCGTTGACCGAGATCACCATCCACGACCCGGTGAAGCCGGTGATCACGATCGGGATCCCGCTCCACAGGTGCGCGCGCCCCGGGAGGCGCCCCCAGCCGTACACGTAGATCCCGATGAAGATCGCCTCCATGAAGAAGGAAAAGCCCTCGATCGCGAAGCCGAGCCCGAAGACGCTCCCGAACGTCCCGGTGAAGTTCGGCCACAGCAGCCCCATCTCGAAGCTCAACACCGTCCCCGTGATCACGCCGACCGCGAACAGCGTCACCATCACGCGCGTCCAGCGGCGCGCGAGCACCATGTAGAGAGCGTCGCCCGTCCGCATCCCCAACCACTCGACGAACAGCACCATGGCCGGGAACGAGATGGCGAAGGCGACGAGAGGGATGTGCACCGCGAACGACATCGCCTGCATCTGTCGTGCCTGCAGCAGGTACCGCTGGTCGACGCGGCCGAGTGCCGCAGCCGCGAGGAGGCCGTTCAGACTGAACGCGGTCGCCATGACCTCTCCTTCGGCGCTGGCGCGGCGGGCTCGAACCGTCAGAACGCCAGCCAGCACGTCGGCCGACGACCGAACGATCTTGACGAAAGGAAGTGTAGGACGCGACGGCGCCGACGTGCGGCTCTACCGCCGCTCGCTCATGGTGAAGTAGTGGCCCTGGTCGAGATCCTCGAGGAGGTCGGGCTGCGTCGGTTCCCAGCCGAGCTCGGGCTTATACGGGCCGGTCAGGTCGCCGCCGGCGAAGGGCGCGAGCCAGCCGAAGTGTTCCGAGCTGACGCTCTCGACCGGTAGCCGGAGGTGCTTGCCGATCACTTCGGCGATCTGCCGGAACTCGATGCCTTCGCCCTCGGCGGCGTGCAGCAACGAACCCGCGGGCGCGGTCTCGAGCGCGAGTCGGAAGAGCCGGGCCGCGTCGAGACGATGCACTGCCGACCAGCGGTTCCCTCCGTCGCCGAGGTAGCCGGATACGCGGTTGCGGCGGGCGGCGTCGATGATCGCCGGGAGGAACGCCTTGTCGCCCTCGCCGTGGACGGACGGCGGGAGCCCGACGACTGCCGAGCGCACGTCGCGTTCGGCGAGCGCGACCGTCGCGCGCGCCGCGCGGCCGCGGTGACCACCAGGCACGTTCGGGCCGAGGACGTCGTCGCCGGCGTCGAGGCGTGCGACCAGTCCGATGCCGGAGGCGATGACGAGCGGCCGGTCGCTGCCGGCGAGCTCGTCGCCAAAGGTCGCGATCGCCTGCTCGTCGGCCTCGGCCGACGCACCGAGGTTCGAGAAGTCGTGGATGTAGGCGAGGTGGATGACGCCGTCGGCCTGACGGGCGCCGGCGCGCAGGCTGTCGGGATCCTCGAGTGACCCGCGTTGCACCTCGGCACCGGCAGCGCTGAGCCGGTTGGCCGCCTCGTCCGAGCGGGCGAGGCCGATCACTTGGTGACCTGCTCCGAGCAGCTCGGGGACGACCGCCGAACCGATGAATCCCGATGCTCCCGTCACGAACACGCGCATTGCCGCCCTCCTGTCTCTGATGTCAGTGTCTGACATGACCCTATCAGACTGATGTCAGTCACTGACAAGGAAGCTACGATTCGCGCCGTGACGCGCTGGGAACCCGATGCGCGCGGCCGGCTCGCCCAGGCCGCCCTCGAGCTCTACGCGGCGCGCGGGTTCGACAGGACGACCGTCGCCGACATCGCCGAACGCGCCGGGCTCACCGAGCGAACGTTCTTCCGCCACTTCGCCGACAAGCGCGAGGTGCTCTTTGCCGGCGGCGACGCGCTCGACGCCCTCGGGGAAGGCGCCGCGGGCGAGACGCCGTTCGCAGCGGCGATCGCCGGCTTCGCAGCCGTGGGCGCCGTCATCCAGGATCGACGCGCGTTCGCGAAGCAGCGAAGCGCGGTCATCGCGGCGAGCCCGGAGCTCCAGGAACGCGAACTGATCAAGCTCGCGTCATGGGCCGACACCGTTCGCGACGCCCTCGTCCGGCAAGGCGTCGCCGCGGACGTCGCAGCGCTCACGGCACAGGTGGCGCTCGGTGTCTTCCGCAGTGCCTTCCAGCGCTGGGTCAACGGCCCGGACGACGCCGATCTTGCCCAATGCATCCGCGAGGCGGCTGACGATCTCCGCGCACTCGTGGTCTAGGTGCACGTCGACGTACGCCGCGTTCGCGAAAGCCCTCTGACGGACTCGAACCGTCGACCCCCTCCTTACCATGCGGTGTTGGACCGTTGCCGTGGGTTGCCGACCGCTGCGAATTGGCTTGTTTGAGCCGTTTTTAGGGCTGCGCGATTTGCCGACGGTTGCCATCGGTTGCGCCCGCTTGGCTCCATAAATGCTCCACGATCACGTGTTCGGTCCGACGCTCTGCTAGCTAGTTCCGACCCGCGCGCCGCGGGGGACGCGTTCGCTCGCGAACGAAGCCGCGTCGGGCGATTAGTCCGATCTGTCGAACCCGCAACAGTTCGGCGAACTCCTCACCGGTGGTGAGTTCGTCGATTTCCTGCTTTTCGATCACGAGTATGTGACGCTCGTCCTCGAGGGCTCGGGCGAGCCCGTTGTTCGCGGCACGAAGCGGCTC
>FTCS01000840.1_pt1 | contig 12217 bp, 8 predicted proteins | sample 1639391 | NCBI WGS metagenome assembly FTCS01 (sample SAMEA3914864, study PRJEB12502) | metagenome | biome: forest; material: soil | place: USA | collected 2012-03-12 | depth 0.3 m | reverse complement strand
GCCGCGCGCCAGATAGATGCGGCTGTCGCCGACGTGCGCGATGAACCCACGCGTGCCGAGGATGATGAGCGCGCTGAGCGTCGTGCCCATGCCGCGCTTCTGCGCGTCGGCCTGCGCCTCCTCGTGGATGCGGGAGCACGCGCGGTGCACCGCGTGCTCCATGAGCGCGAGGATGTCCTTGTTCGTGACCCGCGAGGCGCCTCGGGCGCCGGTCAGGAAGTCGGCGAGCAGGTCCTTCTCGCGCTTGATCTCCTCGTGGATCGTGCGGACTGCGATGGCGCTGGCGACCTCGCCGGCGGCGTGGCCGCCCATGCCGTCTGCCACCATGAAGAGCGAGAGCTTCTTGTCGACGAGGAAGTTGTCCTCGTTGTGCTCGCGGACGTTGCCCACGTCGGTCGCGGCGAAAAAGCGGATGGCTTCCGTCGACATCGAAGACGTGGATGATAGGCGTTGATGGGTCGACAAGTCGACACCGACAACGAATCTGTACGCGTGCGGCTTACACCGCGCGCTCAGGCGGCGCGGCGCCGGCGCGTGCCGAGCGCCGCGATCATGCCCACGAGCGCGAGCAATCCGAAGCCCGAAGCCGAGCCGCTGCCGGACGCGTGCGAGACGCTGCATCCACCCTGATCGCTCGCCGCCGGGGGAGCGCTGACGTCGTCTCCCGCAACGGGAGCGCCGGTCGTCTGCGCGACGCCCGCCATGTCACCGGGCGAGACGTTGACGTTGCCGGGGTCGGCCGGGGTCGACGTCGACGGCGGCGTGCTCGTGGGCTTCGTGCCCATGTTGCACACGTCGTCCTGACCGCTGGGCTTGACCTCGCACGCGTTCGTGCCGTCGCACGTCTCGACCGCGACCTTGCCCGCGTTGCAGCGGAAGGCCTTCTTCAGGTCGTACGAGCAGTTCCAGAGCGTGGTGGCGTCGTTGCACTTCGCAGCGCCGCCGATGCGCGGCATGTACGTCGCCCATTCCCAGTCACCGGGGTCGGTGTGGTGATCGGCGCCGCCGAAGTCGACGTTCCCGGCGCACGCGCTCGGTGACGTGACGCAAGGGCCTGCCGACTCCGCGATCTTGGTGCCGTTCGGGATCTGCTGGTGACCGATGATGTGCGAGCGGTCGGGCGTGATGCCGTACTTCTTCGTGAGGTAGCTCACGAGCTTCGCGCTCGCGGCGTACTCGGCCTCCGTGTACGGCTTGCTCGCGTAGCCCACGTGCTCGATGCCGACGCTGCGCTGGTTGTAATAGAAGTTGCCGGCGTGCCAGGCGGTCGTCTCTTCGGTCACGAACTGCGCGACCTTGCCGTCGGTGCCGACGATGTACTGCACGCTCTTGCCGGGATCGTTCTGGAGCGTCGCGACCGACGCGTCCCAGCCGCCCTCGGTGTCGTGGATGACGACGTATTGAACGGGATTTCCAGCGCGCCCGATGGTGCACTTGTTGTTGCAGCTCGTCGGGATCCACTGCGCGCCGGCGAACTGCGCGGTGGTCAGCGTGTGGAGCGCCTCTGAGATGTCGAGCGTGAGCGTGGGCGGGAGATCGTGCTGGCCCAGCGAGAGCTTCTCGCCGTCGCGTCCGTCGAACACGCCGCCGCGCGCGAGCGTCGCGAACACGCGATGCGCGTACTCCTCGCGATGCGCGTCGTCGGCGTAGCCGCTCATGTCCTCGATGGCGGCCTTCCACGACGCGAGGTCCTCGGCGCGTGCGCCGCTCTTCGTGCCGAGCTCGGCGAGCACGCGCGCGCCGGCGTCGAGCGCGAGGTCGCTGTTCTGGCGGAGCTCGAGCTCGGTCTTGCCGCTGAGCACGGCAGCGCGCGCGAGTGTGTCGAGCTTGCCGCGACGAAGCATGAGCGGACCGGCGGCGGGCACCGCGTTGTCGATCTCGAGAACGGTGCGCTGCGCGGGAAGCTCGAGGCCGTCCTCGACGCGCGCGATGGCGAGCAGGAGATCGCGCGGAACGCCCGTGCTCTGCGCGGCATGATCGAACGTGAGCGAGAGCGCGCCGCTGTTCACGTCGACACCGACGTTCGATGTGCCGCCTCCGTCGTTCGCGTTGCTGCTGCACGCGGCGCTGAAGAACGATGCGACCGCCGCGATCGCGAGGACGCTGCTGATGCTGCTTGCGCGACGATTTGCGCAACGTTCTCCACGCTTGGACGTCATGAAGGGGTGACCCTAGCAGCCGCCGTTCCAGCTCTTCCGTCTCCGAAAAGACCCATGATCAGAACGGTGCGAGCGTGTGGCACCTGTCGTTCGTCGCGAAGGCTCGCGACTGGATCGCGAGCGCGCGCGATCGCCCGGAAACAGGGCCTTGTAGAAATGCAGCAGAGGTGCGCAGGTCTGCGTCACTGAGCGAAGTTGTGCGCAACGACCTTGCGCGTTCGTTGGTACAGTCGACCCAGCGATGTCCGACCCCGAGCCGCCTCCGAATCCGGCGCCTGCTGCGGCGCGCGACGAGCCGTCGCTCGTCGAGAAGATCCGCGCTGCGCCGATCACGGCGCTCATCGTCGCGCTGAACGTCGCGTTCTTCGGATGGCTCTCGACGCACGGCGGCTCGACCGACGGCGGCACGTTGATGCGCTACGGCGCGCTCGAGCCGCTGCACGTCTGGGCGGGCGAGTACTGGCGGCTCCTGACGAGCATGTTCATGCACCAGGGGTTCATGCACATCGCCATGAACATGTACGTGCTCGTCGGCTGGGGCGCGGCGCTCGAGCGCGCGCTCGGGCCGCGACGCTTCTTGCTCCTCTACATGCTGAGCGGCATCGGCGGCGGATGCCTGAGCCTCGCGAGCGGGCTCGTCTTCGGTCCTCATTCGTCGGTGGGCGCGTCGGGCGCGCTCTTCGGGATCATCGGCGCGGTGATCGCGCTGCGACGCCGGCAGATGCCCGACCTGCGCACGTTCTTCGCGAACCCCGCGATCCGCTCGCTGCTCATCCAGATCGGGCTGTGGACCGCCATCGGGAGCTTCGCGCTCCATCTCGACAACGCCGCGCACCTGGGAGGCTTCATCACCGGCTTCGCGATCGCGTGGATCATGACGTCGCAGGCGCGTCGCAACGGCTGGCTCGCGCTCGCCGCGGCGTTCGCGGTCGCATTCATCGTCGCCGCGCGCCCGTGGTGGACGCCGTCCGGCAAGGACGTGAACGAGCTGCTCTTGCTCTCTCGCGCGTACCTCACCGGTCAGGACGGCGGCGATCCGTGGCCCAAGGACGTCGCGCGTGGCGAGCGCTTCTTGAACAAGGGCTGCACGCACGGCATCGCGCATGCGTGTCTCATGCTCGCCGACCATCTCGAGTCGGTGGGACCCGAGAACAACGCGAAGGCCGAGGCGCTCAGAGCTCGAGGCTGCGAGATCGAGCCGGGCGTCTGCCGGCAGCAGCACTGACGGCGCGTCGTCCCTCGAGCAGCGCGATGCTGGTGCAAAGCACGCGCCGGGTGGACGATGCGACACCCAGCGGGCACTCCGCTGACCGGGGATCACCCGGTGATTCCGCGCCCAAGTGCTCGTAACGCTTCGGGCGCGGGGCTTGGCCCGCAAGGTCTCTGAAGGGTATGAAACGTGAAGCTCCACGGTCGAGGTGTACCCGTGAAGAAGCTCCAGAGCGTCCTCGCCCTCTCGTCCCTCTCTCGCTTCGGTCTCGTCGCGGCGCTCTCGACGGCGCTCGCGGCTTGCGGCGGTCAAGCGGCGAGCGAGGACGACGGCACGCAGGTCAATGACGCCAAGACGAGCGAGGCCCTCTCGAGCCCGCAGCCTGCTTCACCGAGCGGCGCCACCGACGCCACCGGCGACGCCGCCGACGAGGACCACGAGCGAGCCGACAAGGACGACGATCACGATCGCGGCGACGACCACGAGCAGTGCAACGAGGACGAGGTCGGCGAGCACCACCATCATCGCCACCATCGCTTTCACGTCCTCGACGCGCTCGACGGCACGCGCGATCATCAGATCACGATCGCCTCGCTGCCTGCGACGCTGCCCGCGCGCCTGATCGCGCGTCTCCACGAGATCGACACCAACGGCGACGGCATCGTCACGAAGGACGAAGCGAAGGCCTGGGAGCACGCGAACAAGCACGATCGCGGCCCGAAGAAGCACTGACCGCGCCTTCGTCGCGCGCTACTCGTCCTCTTCGCCCTTTTCGGCGCCGCGAAGCCCGAGCGCTCGCGCTTTCTTGTAGAGGTGGCTTCGTTCGAGATCGAGCGCGCGCGCGGTCGCGGCCATCTGTCCGCCGTGATGCGTGAGCGCGTCCTGGATGATCTGGCGCTCGGCTTCCTCGACGAGGACGCGGAACGGAACGCCCGCGCGATAGAGGCCCTGGGCCTTCGGCGCCGAGCCGCCCGGAAGGACCGCGCGCACGTCGGCGGCGCGGATCACGTCGTCGGGCGTGAGGATGACGAGCCGCTCGGTGAGGTTCCGCAGCTCGCGGACGTTGCCGGGAAAGCTGTAGGATGCAAGTACCTGGATCGCGTCGTCCTCCATGCGGATGCCGGGGCGATCGTTCTGCTTCGCAGCGAGCGCGAGGAAGTGACGCGAGAGGAGGGGAATGTCCTCGCGTCGTGCGCGGAGCGGCGGGATGTGGAGCGGCACGACGTTGAGGCGGTCGTAGAGGTCGGGCCGGAACGCCTCGCTCTCCGAGGCCTTCACGAGATCCCGATTGGTCGCGGCGACCACGCGCGTGTCGACCTTGATGGTCTCGTTGCCGCCGACGCGCTCGATCTCGCGCTCCTGCAGGACGCGCAGCAGCTTCGCTTGCATGGGCAGCGGCATGTCGCCGACCTCGTCCAGGAACAGCGTGCCGCCGCTCGCGCGCTCGAACTTGCCGCGACGCTGCTTGGTGGCGCCGGTGAACGCGCCGACCTCGTGGCCGAACAGCTCGCTCTCGATGAGCTCGCTCGGCAGCGCCGCGCAGTTCAACTTCTCGAGCGGTCCCTTCGCGCGCGGCGACAGCAGATGGATGGCCCGCGCCACGAGCTCCTTGCCGGTGCCGCGCTCGCCGGTGACGAGCACGCTCGCGGAGCTCTTCGCGGCGCGAGAGATCTGCTCGACCAGCTTCTTGATGGCGGCGCTCTCGCCGACGAGCTCGCCGGTCGTGCCGCTCGCAGCGCGCAGCTCGCGCGCCTCGCTCTCTGCGCGCTGGAGACGAAGCGCGGTCTCGACGGCGATGAGCAGCGCGTCGGTGTTGATCGGCTTCTCGAGGAAGCTCATGGCCCCGAGCCGCGTCGCCTTGACCGCGGTGTCGATCGTCGCGTGTCCGCTCATCATGATGACGGGCACTTCGTTCTTGGCGGCCCGGATTTGCGACAGCAAGGAGATGCCGTCGCCGTCGGGGAGCTGCACGTCGAAGAGACAGAGGTCGTAAGAGCGCTTCTTCAGCTTCTCGTCCGCAACCTTCACCCCGCCGGCGACATCGACGGAGTAGCCCTCGAGCGTGAGCGCCTTCTGGAGCGTCGTCAGGATGGAGGGCTCGTCGTCGACGACGAGCAAGTGGGCATGCGCCATGAAAATGAGGCTACACGTGCGAGTCGCGGGGGAGAACCGAGGAGCGCGCCGAGTTATTCCGTGCGGGCTGCGACGCGAATGCCGGAACCCTCTGTAGCCGTCAGCGTAGCGGCCGAGATAGACTGATTCCTCCATGCGTCGGCTCGCGTGTCTCGCGCTCATCCTTCTCGCGCCGCTCTCGGTGTCGGCCTGTGGTCCGGGCCGTGGCCGCTATGGCAGCCCCGCGCACGTCGCGGAGCGCGCGACGGTCGCGGGCACCGAGGTGAGTGACGAGGCGTTCGCGGCGGCGGTCCGCGATCTGCTCGCGAGCGAGCCCAACAGCCGCGAGCGGCAGCTCCGTCTGCAGGGCGTGGTCGGTCGTCAGATGGTCCGCGTGGCCACGCGCTTCAAGTCGCGCGAACGCGAGCGCGCCGTCTCGTCGCTGCAGGGCGCGATGTACATCGTGCACGCCGGCGAGCTGAAGAACGAGATGCTCGGCTCACAGGGCTACGAAGCGCTGCGCGCCGCCTCCGAGGAGTTCGCCAAGGAGGGCGACGAGGGACGCGCGCGCGCGATGTACGAGATGCTCATGCGCATCTCGCCGGCGCCCGAGAAGGCGGAGATCAAGGGCCACCTCGAGGCGATCAACGCGTGGACCAAGGACACCGGCGGCGGCGGCGTCATGCAGACGGCAGGCGCGCTGGAAGCGGCGGCGGTCACGCGCCATCTCCTCGAGCCGAGCACCGAGGCACGCGACGAGGCGATCGCGCGTACGCAAGAGTTCGTCGAGAAGGCGGCCGCGGTCCGCACCGCACGTCGTGCACGAGGCACGCAGGTCACACGCGAAGAGGGAATGGAAGCGGTTCGCGCGCTCGAGACCGGCGCCACCGTGCTCGCCGCCATCTACCTGCGGAACGCCGATCCGCAGGGCGCGCTCGGTGCCATCGACAAGGTGCGTGACGTCGCGCGGCCCGAGCTGGTGCGCGCGCTCGAGGCGGTGGTCGAGAAGCCCGATTCGGACAAGTGGCTCGACCTCGCGCGCATGCTGCGTCCGCCGCCGCGTCAGGCACGCACGGACGAGGACGACTTCGGTCGCGACTCGGAGCTCTTGCGCGTCGCGTCCTTTGCGTCCGCCGCGGAGGCCTATCGACTCGACTCGACGTCGCCCGAGCCGGCCGCGTTCGTCGCCGCGATGCTCGTCGACCTGGGCATGGGCGAGGCGGCTCCCGCCATCCTCGTGGACGCGGTGAAGGCGCAGAAGGATCCACGCATCGTCGGTCTCGCGCTCGCCATCACCATGCAGGCGATGGGGCGTGGCCTCGAAGCAGAGGAGCCCGACACCGTTCGTCGGACGTTCCGTGCCGCCGCGCCGATCCTCGCCGCCGCCGACGCGCAGGGAAAGAAGGGCGGGCAGGCGCCGCAGCCTTCGCCGGCACGCGTCTATGGCATGATGGGCGAGATCGAGATCCGCGAGGGACGACTCGACGACGCGCGCAAGCTCCTCACGGCGTCCGCCGAGCGCGAGAAGTCGGGCGCGGTGCTGCTCTCGCTCGCGAGGCTCGACTGGCACGACGGTCAGACGAAGGTCGCCGAGTCACGCCTCAAGGAGGCGCTCTCCGCCGAGGACGTCGCGAAGGATCCGGCGATGCGCGCCGAGGTGCTGCTGCTGCAGAGCGACATCACGCGCGAGCAGGGCGATGCCAGCGGCGCGCGCAAGCCGCTCTCCGACGCGCTTCGCGATCTCGCCAAGGCTCGCAGCGCGGCCGAGGGCGACGACCGCGCGCGCATCGAACGGCTCATCGCGCGTGCGCTCGATCGCTTCGGTGACACGAGCGCGCGCTCCAGCGCGCTGAAGGCGCTCGACCGCGCGCTCGAGGCCGCGCCGCGTGACAAGCACCAGGCCGCGGCGACGATCGGCCAGATCGTCGGACGCGCCTTCGTGCGCAACGACCTCGCCGGTGCCCGCGACGGTCTCACGCGCGGCGTCGGCGCCGAGCTGCCGCGCGAAGATCTCGTGTATTATGCAATGTGGGTCCGCGCGCTCGAGCGCCAGCAGAAGGCGACCGGCGAGAGCCTCGCCGAGCGCGTCCTCGTCGAAGCCTCCGGCGATCCGCGCTGGATCGGCCGCGTCGCGGCGTTCGGCGCCGGCAAGCTCAAGGCAAACGAGCTCGTCGCTGCCGCGCAGACACCCACGCAGAAGACGGAAGCGCTCTTCTACACGGCGATGGATCGGCGCGCCGCCGGCGACGCGCGCGGCGCGGACGAGCAGCTCAAGCAGGTGATCACGTCGCCTGGCCTCGATCTCATGGAGGTCGCGCTCGCGCGTGAGCTCCTCAGCGGACCGCGAGCGCAGATCGGCGGCCCCGTGCCCGAAGTCGGGCTACCGTAGCGCCCGGATCAGGGAGCAGGCGTCACGGTGAGCTCGCAACAAGCACGGCGGTCGATCGGATCGATCTTCGGCGGCAATCCGACCTCACGGGCGGAGCGCACCGGAGTCGACGTCCGTCGCTCGATCGACTGGGGGAGCCTCGCGCCGCTGCGCATCCGCGCGCGCATGGTCGCCGAGGGCGTGTACGCCGGCGCGCATCGCAGCGCGCGCAAGGGCGCAGGCGTCGAGTTCGGCGGCCATCGTGCGTATACGCCCGGTGACGATCTTCGCTGGCTCGACGTGCGCTCGCTGCTCCGTCACGATCATCTCCTCGTCCGGCAATTCGAGACCGAGACCGATCGCGCGCTTCGCCTCGTCGTCGATGCAACGGCGTCGATGGGTTATCGGGGCAAGACCGCGCCCGGCTCGAAGGTGGCGTGGGCCTCGCTCGTCGCGGCGGCGCTCGCGCGCATCGCGGTCCGCAGCGGCGATCCCGTGGGGCTCGGGTTCATCGGCGGCGCTCCGAAGGCGACCGGCGTTCCGGTGAGCGGCGGTCGCGAGGCGTTCGAACGCGTCGTGGACGCGCTCGAGTCGCAGAGCCCGCAAGGTGATGCGCTCGCGGATCTGAGCGCGCTCGATCGCGCGCTCGGCGCTCTCGCACGGGCGGCGCGACGGGGCTCGGTCGTCGTCGTTCTCAGCGATCTGCTCGATCTGCCGCCCGAAGCGCCCGATCGGATCGCGACCATCGCCACACGTGGGCGTGTCGTCGTCGTGGTGCAGACGCTCGATCCCGACGAGGCCACGTTCCCCTTCAAGGAGACCGTGCGTCTCGAGTCGCTCGAGGGCGGTGTGACCGTCGAGACCGACGACGCGGCGCGCGATCGTTATCTCGTCGCGCTCGCCGAGCTGCAGGAGAGCTGGCGGCGCAGTTTGGTCGCTCGCGGCGCGAGCTTCCTCACGATGAGGACCGACGAAGATCCCGTGGCGGCGGTGCGGAACATCATCGAGGCCATTCGATGACGTTCCTCACCATCTTCGCGCTCGCGATCGCGGGGCTCGTTGCTGCGCCGTACCTCGCGCATCGCTTGCGACGGCAGCGCGCGGAGCAGCATCCGTTCGCGCCGGCGCGGCTCGTCCCGAAGACGCCGCCGAAGGCGAGGAGGCGCGCGCGCCTCGAGGATCGAAGCCTCTTTGCGATCCGCGCCGCGTCGGTGATCGCGCTCGCGCTGCTGGGCGCGTCGCCACTCGTGAAGTGCTCGCGTCTCGCGCTGAGCCGGAGCGGCACGTCGGTGGCGGTGGCGATCGTCCTCGACGACTCGATGAGCATGCGCGTCGTCGACGGGAGCGGTCGCTCTCGTTTTCAGCGCGCGCAGGAAGGCGCGCGCGAGATCCTGGGCGCGCTCCGCGACGGTGACGCAGCCGCGATCGTGCTCGCCGGCTCTCCGGCGCGGGTGGGTCTCGCGGCGACCACCGACGTGTCCGCGGCGCGCGCAGCGCTCGACGGCATCGTGGAGAGCGATCGCGCGACCGATCTCGACGGCTCGATCGCGATCGCGCGCACGCTGGTCAGCGAGCTCCCGCAGATCGATCGCCGCGTCATCGTCCTCAGCGATCTCGCCGACGGAAAACCCGATGCGCCGCCGCTCGGCGAAGGTGCGGCGCTGCCCGTGTGGGTGGCCATGCCGGAGCTGCGCGCGCCGGCCGACGATTGCGGCGTCCTCTCCGCCGATCGCAGCGGCGGTCGAGCGCGCGTTCGTTTCGCTTGCTCGACGCCGAACGCGGCCGTCGCTCGGGACGTCCAGATCAAGGACGGCGACAAGGTCCTCGCATCGACGCCGCTCCCGCAGACGCAGATGGGCGAGGCGACGCTCGCGGTCGGCGGTGACGACACGCGCGAGCTCGTCGCGCAGCTCACGGGCAAGGACGCGATCGCCGCCGATGATCGCGCGCCGGTGGTGGTGGAGGCCGGACCTGCTGCGCTCGCGGTGGTCGGCGATCGAACCGAAGAGGCGGTGGCGACCGGCGGCGCGCCGGTCGTCGAGCAGGCGCTCGCTGCGTTGCACGTCGACATGGCGGTGCGACCGATCCCGCAGGTGCCCGATCGACGCGAGGACACGGCGCCGTTCGCGGGAATCATCGTCGACGATCCGCCTGGATTCACGCCCGAACAGCGACATGCGCTGAGCTCGTTCGTGGAGTCGGGCGGCGTACTGCTCGTAGCGCTCGGTCGTCGCGCCGCTGCAGCGCCGCTGGGCGCGAACTTCGAGCCGCTGCTCGGGCAGGCGGTCGGCTGGGACTCGTCGCCGGCCGCCGGTGTCGACGTCGCGAGCGGCGCGAGCTTCTTCGGCGAGGCAGCGTCGAGCCTCGCCGATCTCGCTCCGAAGGGCCGCGCCAAGCTCGCCGAGCAGGACGTGTCGGCGTACGAGCCTCTCCTCAAGTGGAGCGACGGCGCGCTCATGGTCGGTCGCCATGCGCGTGGTCGCGGCGACGTGTGGATGGCGACGCTTCCGTTCTCGGTCGAGGCGAGCGATTTCGCGCTGCGGCCCGGGTTCCTCGCGCTGCTCGACGCGTTCGTTGCCGAAGCGAAGCAGCGCGCGACACCGCGCCGTGGAGACGTCGGCGTTCCGTGGACGTTCGCCGGCGCACGACAGGTCGAGGTGACGGGCCCGAGCGGACCGGTCGCGGTGACCCGTGAGGACGGCACGCTGCGCGTCGTTCCGTTCCTGGCCGGCGCCTACAAGGTGTCGATCGACGGGAGCAAGGAGCTGCGCGTCGCAGCGCCGATCGCACGCGAGATCGACATGCGGCCGCGCGCCGTGACGCCCACGTCGACGTCCTCGGCGCTCGGCGGCGGGGTCGCCATCGTCGACGTCTCGTGGATGGTCGCTCTCGGGTTGCTCGCCCTGGTGGCCCTCGAGCTCCTGATGCGTGCGCTCGCCGGCGCTCGTGGCGGGGCGGCCAACGCGCGCTAGCTCCAGCGCTGTATTTCGCGTAGAACGGCGGCATGTCGAGCCGCTCCTCGAACGTCCGGATCCTCGCTTTCGTGAGCGCGCTCGTTTCGCTCGGCGCGATCGCCGGATGTCGCAGCGCCGGCCCGTACGGCTACGCCGCGCAGTACGCGCCCACGTCGGACGAGAAGTCGGCCATCGAAGGCGCGCGCGAATACGACCCGGTCATGTACGGGCGCGAGGCAGACGCGTGGCGCAAATCGAAGGTCGTCCTCTTCGGCGTCGTCACGAGCCGCGCGCCCGGACCGGGCGGCGCCGCGTACCTCACCGTGAAGGTCCGCAAGCTCGAGACGCGCAACCTCTGCTCGAACGCGAACGACGAGGACACCTGCCGCGTGACCGTGAGCGATCGCGACTTCGGCGTGGTGCACGTGCTCGTGAAGCTCCGCCCCGAAGACGACATGGGCGAGCACTCGACGTCGGTCGGCTCGCTCGTGCGCGCGGTCGGCATGTTCGGTGAAGACGTGGACCCGGCCGACGGCGCGCCCATCATGCGCGCGAGCTTCTATCGCCACTGGCCGCGCTACTTCTTCGTGACGCGCGCGAGCGCGGATTTGATGAGGCAGTAGACACGCGCACGCACGCATATCGAGGAGGCCATCATGAGCGACGAGAAGCGCATCACCACCGAGACCCGTGGGCACGTGCTGATGATCGGGCTCAGTCGGCCTGCGAAGATGAATGCGTTCGACCCCGAGATGCTGCAGCAGCTCGCAGCGGCGTATTCGGAGCTTGAAAAGGGCCCACATCGCTGCGCGGTCCTGTTCGCGCACGGCGAGCACTTCACGGCGGGCCTCGATCTCGCGAAGGTCGCGCCGGTCGTGATGCAGGGCAAGGGGCTGTTCCCCGAGGCGGATCAGATCGATCCGTTCGGGCTGCACGGCCAGCAGCGCACGAAGCCGGTCGTCTGCGCCGTGCACGGACGTTGCCTCACGCTCGGCATCGAGCTCGTGCTCGCGTCGGACATCACGATCGCGGCCGACGACACGAAGTTCGCGCAGATCGAGATCAAGCGCGGCATCTTCCCGTTCGGCGGCGCCACGCTGCGCTGGGTGCAGACGTCGGGCTGGGGAAACGCGATGCGCTGGCTGCTCACCGGTGACGAGCTCGACGCGCAGGAGGCCTTCCGCATCGGCCTGGTGCAGGAGGTCGCGCCGCGCGGCGCGCATCTCGAGAAGGCGATCGCGATCGCCGAGACGATCGCCGCGCAGGCGCCGCTCGGCGTTCAGGCAACGCTTCGCTCGGCGCGGAGCCGCCTCGAGAAGGGCTTCGAGGGCGCAGCGCAGGAGCTGGTCCCGCAGATCCTCTCGCTCATGCAGACCGACGACGCGCGCGAAGGCATGATGTCGTTCCTCGAACG
>FTCS01002011.1_pt1 | contig 12244 bp, 15 predicted proteins | sample 1639391 | NCBI WGS metagenome assembly FTCS01 (sample SAMEA3914864, study PRJEB12502) | metagenome | biome: forest; material: soil | place: USA | collected 2012-03-12 | depth 0.3 m | reverse complement strand
TCCGTGCATCTCGATGAACTTCACGAGCTTCGCCCGGTAGTCGTCCGGCATCCAGTCGCCGGCCTCCACCTGTCCGCCGCCCTGGACGTACTCGAGAAATGCCTGCTTGTCGCCCATTCGCAAGCTCCCTTCCGAACGATCGTTAGCCTGGAGTGTAGATGAGCGCCCGCCGAACCGAGCTGACGCGCGCCGCTGCCCGGCTCTTCGCCGAGAAGGGGTACCACGGAACCTCCGTCGGCGATCTGGCCGAGGCCCTCGGCGTTCAGAAGGGCTCCCTCTACTCGCACATCGAGTCGAAGGCCGACCTCCTCTGGGAGGTCGCGGCGGAGGGCGCCGCTGCCTTCCACGCTGCGCTCGACTCCGTCCCGGAGGACGGGCCGGTCGTCGAGCGCATCCGTGCCGCGCTCCGCGCGCACCTCCGCGTCGTCGGCGAGCAGCTCGACGTCGCCACCGTCTTCGTGCGCGAGTGGCGCTATCTCGAGGGCGAGCGTCGCGAGCGGTTCCTCGCCGAGCGGCGGCGGTACGAGGAGCGGTTCCGCTCGCTCTTTCGCGAGGGGCGCGAGCTCGGTGAGCTGCGCACCGATCTCGATGACGGTACCGCCGCGCTGCTGGCGCTGTCGGCGGCGAACTGGGCGTACACCTGGCTCCGGCCGGGCGTGGACACGGACGCGCTCGCCGACCGCTTCACGGCGCTGCTCGTGGACGGGATGCGCGGTTACGCCACCCCCTGACGGTTTGCCCGCGGGCCCCCCGGGTATGATCCCAACGACATGCGCGTCGCCCTCGTGCTCGTCGCCGCGCTCGCGCTTGCCGCGCCGGCTCTGGCCGATCAGCAGCCGCCGGGGCAGGCGCTCTCACCTCCGGTCGTCCCCGGGGCCGGGCTCTCCGGCGTCGCCGGCGTCCACGTGACGCGCTTCCGCGTCGTGCACGCGGAGGGGCTGACGAAGGCGGGCGTGTTCCGCGTCGACTTCGGCGCCGGCCCGGGCTACAAGCTCGTGCTCCTGCGCGCCGGCGCTCCTGTGTTTCGCGCGCTGCGCTTCACCTCGATGCGGTGGGCCGACCGGGCGGTCGTCATCCGTGGAGTCGGGCTCGCCGGCGGTCAGCGCGTCGCGTTCAAGGCTCTGGCGGTCGACGGCGGCGCACGCGACGTGTTCCGGATCGATTGGCTGCATCACGCCGCGCTCGGCGGCTCGCTCGTGCGCGGCGCCGTCGTGATTCACTGACGGCCTGGCCAAAGTCACTCTGATCGTCAACCCGTTCGCGACGCGGGTCACGCAGGCGAAGCTCGCGGAGGTGCAGGCGGAGCTCGAGCGGGCCGCCGAGCTGTCCGTCGTGCTCACCGAGCGGCCCAGGCACGCGACCGAGCTCGTCACCGCCGCCATCGACGGCGGGTACGAGGCCGTCGTCGTCTACTCCGGCGACGGCGGGTTCAACGAGGCGCTCAACGGCCTCACCCGCGACGTCCCGATCGGCTTCCTCCCAGGCGGCGGGACGAGCGTGCTCTCGCGCGCCCTCGGTCTCCCGAAGAACCCGGTCCACGCCGCGCGGCGGCTCGCAGACTCGATCCGGACGACGCGGACGCGGCGGATCACGGTCGGACGCGTCAACGGCCGACGCTTCGCGTTCGCCGCCGGCGTCGGTCTCGACGCGGAGGCGGTGCGCCGTGTCGACCGGATGGGACGCACCGATGAGGGTAAGCGGCCGGCAGACCTCGCGTACGCGCTTGCGGTCATTCGGTCGCTCGCCTCATACCGGGGGCACATGGAACCGGTGCTCGAGGTGAAGGGATTCGGCCGTGCCGCGTTCGCTTTCGTCGCCAACGGCAGCCCCTACACGTACGCACGCCGACTGCCGCTCCCGATTGCGCCCGAGGCGCATTTCGAGGACGGCCTCGACCTCGTCGCGCCTGTGCGTGTGCGGCGGCGGTCGCTCGTCCCGACGGCGCTCTCCATCCTCGCCGGGCATGCGCGCGGGCGACACGACACGCTCTACGGGCACGACCTCGACCGGGTCGAGATCGTTTGCGACGCGCCGATGGCGCTCCATGCGGACGGCGAGGACCTCGGCGACGTCGTCGAGGCCGTCTTCGAGGCCGAGCGCGCGGCCGTCTCGGTCTTTGTCTAAGGCGTCGCTTGCGATGCCGACCATAAGAGGCTTGCCGGCTTTGCCGGCAAGCCGCTCTCGTTACGCTTCGAGCGTGGCCCAGTTGGCGCAGGGCGAGCCGGAGCTTCGACGCGTCATTGACGAGGAGCGCGAGCTCGAGGGGGTGGCCGAGCAGGAGCTGCTCGACATCTACCGCTCGATGGTGCTGCTGCGCACGTACGACGAGCGTTCGCTCGTGTACCACCGGCAGGGCCGCATCGGGACATACGCGATCTTCTGGAACCACGAGGCGATGCAGGCGGGCTCCGTGCACGCGCTTGCAGACGAGGACTGGATCTTCCCGAGCTACCGCGAGTCCGCGATCGGGTTGCTGCGCGGGATGCCTCCGGCGACGGTGCTGCACTGGTGGCGCGGCCATCCCGCCGGCTGGTGGAACCCGGCCGACTACAACGTCGCATCCATCTGCGTCCCGATCGCGACGCACGTGCCGCATGCGGCAGGGCTGGCCTGGGGCAAGAAGCTGAAGGGCGAGCGCGCGTGCGCGATCACCTACTTCGGGGACGGTGCGACGAGCGAGGGCGCGTTCCACGAGGGCGCGAACTTCGCCGCGGTGATGCAGGCGCCGCTCATCCTCTTCTGCAACAACAACCAGTGGGCGATCTCCACGCCGCTGCATGCGCAGACGCATGCCGAGGCGCTCGCAGACAAGGCGGTCGGCTACGGCATGCCGGGCGTGCGCGTCGACGGTGGCGACGTCCTCGCGGTGTACGAGGCGACGCGAGAGGCGGTCGAGCGCGCGCGTGCCGGCGACGGCCCGACGTTCATCGAGTCCGTGACGTATCGCGCCGCGCCGCACGCCACCGCCGACGATCCGCGCGCGTACATCGACCTCGAACGAGTGGAACAGGAGAAGAAGACCGAGTGCCTCGGCCGCTACGAGCGTTACCTGCGCCGGCTCGGCATGCTCGGCGACGAGCTCGAGGCGCAGATCAAGGCCGAGGCGGCGGAGGCGATGCGGCAGGGGATCGCAGAGGCGGAAGCCGAGCCCGATCCCGACCCCGAGCTCGTGTTCGAGCACGCATACGTCGATCCGCCGCCGAACCTCAGGGACGGCTGGATTGGCTGAGCGCCTCCTCGTCGAGGCGGTGAACGACGCATTGCACGTCGAGCTCGAGCGCGACGACTCGGTCATGGTCATGGGCGAGGACGTCGGCCGCTCCGGCGGCGTCTTCCGAGCCACCGCCGGCCTGCGCGAGCGTTTCGGCGAGAACCGCTGCGTCGACACGCCGCTCGCGGAGGCGGGCATCCTGGGCGCCGCCGTCGGCCTGTGCATGGCCGGGTGGCGGCCCGTGTGCGAGATGCAGTACGACGCGTTCTCGTATCCGTGCCTCGACCAGCTCATCACCCACGTCGGCCGCTACCGGTGGCGCACCGGGGGGAAGATGGAGTTCCCGATCACGGTCCGAATGCCGTACGGCGGCGGCGTCCGCGCGCCGGAGCTGCACGACGACTCGCCCGAGACGTACTACGTGCACACGCCGGGGATCAAGGTGGCGATCCCGTCGACGCCTGCCGACGCGAAGGGGCTGCTCGCGGCGGCGATCCGCGATCCCGATCCCGTCGTCGTGCTCGAGCCGAAGCTCATCTACCGTACCGAGCGCGGCGAGGTGCCGGACGGCGAGCACGTCGTCCCGCTCGGGAAGGCGCGAATCGCGCGCGAGGGGACGGACGTGACCCTCGTCGCCTACGGCGCGATGGTGCCGGTGTGCCTGGCGGCGGCGGACGAGCTTGCGGGCGAGGCGTCGTGCGAGGTGCTCGACATCCGCTCGCTGCGCCCGCTCGACGAGGACGCCCTCCTTCGCTCCGCGGCCAAGACCGGGCGAGTCGTCATCGTGCAGGAGGCGCCGCGCACCGTCGGCTTCGGCGCCGAGCTGGCGGCGATCCTCGCGGAGAAGGCGATCCTCGACCTGCGCGGCCCGGTACTGCGCGTCACGGGCTTCGACGTCCCGTACCCCTACTGGAAGATCGAGGACGCGTACATGCCGTCGGTCGAGCGCGTGAGCAATGCAGTCCGGCGGCTCAGAGAGTTCTGAGCGCCTGCGGATCTGGCTCGAGCCCGGCGAGTCCGGCTACTGGCTGCGCGACGCCGCCACCGGCCGGGCCTTGTCCCACCGCGACCCGAGACTGCTCGTCGTGAAGCTCGCCGGCTCGTCGTACCGCTCGGAGGCCCTGCAGGACGACGCGTTCGCCCCCGGCCGTCGGCTCGCACTCGTTCCCGAGCCCGACAACGAGCACGATCCGGACGCGGTCGCCGTCTGGGACGCCGGCCGGCGTCTGCAGGCCGGGTACGTCCCGGCGACGTTCGCGCCCGAGCTGCGCGGCGACGAGCAAGCGGTGTCGCTGTGGGAGTTCCGAGGCGACGACGGCCGCCGCATCGGCCTGCGCGTGCTCATCGCGCCGCCGGACGCATGGATCCAGGAGCCGCGCACGTGAAGGGCTTCTTCTGCCTCGACTACCAGCCGGAGGCCTCGGTGGCGCCGGGCGGGACCGTCTCGTTCCACGCGTTCAACGCGGGCTGGCACTGGGATCCCGGCGACGAGTCGACGCGGCCGGAGGGCGGGGGACATGCGCTCGCCGGGCCGTTCGAGGTGAGCGGCGCGAGAGCGGGCCAGACGCTCGTCGTTCGAATCGACGAGGTGACGCCGCGCGGCTGGGGCGAGACGTTCGCCGACGGCGAGCGCTTCGAGTGGAGCCTCGACGGCGACACGTGGCGCGTGGGTGCGCACGCCGTCCCGTCCGCGCCGTTCCTCGGCGTCATCGGCATGTCGCCGCCGGAGCCCGGAAAGCACTCGACCATCCCGCCGCGGCGCTGGGGCGGGAACATCGACTGCAAGCTCCTCGTCGCCGGCACGACGCTCTATCTCCCGATCCCCGTCGACGGCGCGTTGCTCATGGCCGGCGACTGCCACGGCGCGCAGGGCGACGGCGAAGTCTCGGGCACGGCGATCGAGTGCCCGCTCGAGAGCGCGACGCTGACGCTCGACCTGTCCGAGCTCGATCTGCGCATGCCGTTCGCGCGAACACCGGACGCCTGGATCGCATTCGGCTTCGACGAAGACCTCGACGCGGCCGCCGCACATGCGACGGAGACGATGCTCGACCTGATGGAGCGCGAGCTCGGCATCGGCCGCAAGGAGGCGCTCGCGCTCGCGAGCGTCTCCGTCGACCTGCACGTGACGCAGGTCGTCAACGTCGCGAAGGGCGTGCACGCAATACTCCGCGCGTGAGCTACGAGTTCAAGCTTCCCGACCTCGGCGAAGGTTTGACCGAGGGGGAGATCGCCCGCTGGCTCGTGGAGGAGGGTCAGGAGATCGCCGAGGACGACCCGCTCGTCGAGATCGCGACCGACAAGACGACGGTGGAGATTCCTTCGCCTGCAGCGGGCACCGTCGCGAAGATCCTCGTCGGCGAGGGCGAAGTCGTCCCCGTGGGCACCGTGCTCGTCGTCATCGGAGGTGAACGGCAGATACCTGATACGGCTGCGCCGAACCAGGTACCTACTCGCGCCACCCCCCTGGTCCGGAGGCTCGCCAAGGACCTCGGCGTCGACCTCGACGCACTCACCGGTACCGGGCCGCAGGGCCGCATCACCGAGCAGGACGTGCGCGGGGCCGCCGGCCCGACCGAGGGACGTCGGGAGCCGCTGCGCGGAATCAAGCGTCAGATGTTCGAGCACCTGACGAAGGCGCACGCCGTCCCCACGATCACGTGGGTCGACGAATGCGACTTCACCGGCGTCGACCTGAGGCTGCTCGTGCCGCTCGTCCTCAAGGCGTGCGCGTCGTCGCTGCAGGAGTATCCGGAGCTGAACGCGCGCGTGGAGGACCACGACCTCGTCTACCTCGACCGCTACGACATCGGCGTCGCCGTGCAGACCGAGCAAGGTCTCGTCGTCCCGGTCGTGCGCGATTGCGGCTCGCGCTCGCTCGAAGAGCTCGATGCCGACGTGCGCAGGCTTGCCGAGGCCGCGCACGCGGGAATACTCGCACCGGAGGAGCTACGGGACGGCACGTTCACGGTCACGAGCGCGGGTCGCTCGGCCGGTCTCTTCACGACCACGCTGCTCAACCATCCCGAGGTGGCGATCCTCGGCGTGCACCGCATCGACGACCGCGCGGTGGTGCGCGACGGCGACGTGGCCGTACGGCGCATGGGGAACATCTCCGTGACCTTCGACCATCGGGTCGTCGACGGCAAGCGCGCCGCCGACTTCGGGCTCGCAGTGATCGAACGGCTACGCGACGGCGGCGCGTAGATGCACGTCGAGCATCTCCTCGATGCGCGGCGTCGTCACGCGGCCGTCGAGCTGCGCCACGACGCGGCGGCCCTTGACGAGCCGTAGCGCCGGGACGCTGCGAACGCCGAAGCGCTCGGCGATGTCGGGGCGCTCGTCGACATCGACCTTCTTCACCGCCAGGTGATCCCGCTCCTTGCGCGCGATATGCGCGAGCAGGCTCTCCATGCGCCGCGCGGGGCCCGAGCGGCGTGACGTGAAGAAGATGAGAACGGTGTCGGCCTTGGGTTCCACGCGCCCATAGAACGCAAGAGCGCTGCCTGAAGGTACGTCACTACACTCCGGGGATGGGCGCCTGGTACTGGATCGGCGTCGCCGCCGGCCTCGGCGCAGCCGCGGGCGTGCTCCTTGCGGGGGCGATTCGCGTCGCCCTCGTGGCCATCGCCGTCGCCGTCGCAGCGGGCGCGGCAGTCGGGTACGGCATCGACGCGTGGCAGCCGGGGAGCTGGGTCGACGTCGTCGCGGGAGCCCTCGCAGGCGGCGTGGCCGCGCTCGGTGCCGTCCAGATCGTGAGCGGCGCCCTTCGCCGCGGCGGCACGCGTGGTGGCACCGCGCTCATCGTCGCCGTTGCCGCGCTCGTTGCGGCCGCGCTCGCCTGGGTGCCGGCGCTCGGCTACCTCGTTGCGCTCGCCCTGCCCGTGCTCGCCGCGCGGCTGCACCGGCGGGCCCCGGAGCGGTACGCCGGCCTGCGCACGCTCGCGCGAGACTGACGGTGCCCGCGAAGAAGCTCGTCCTCATCGTCGTCGACGGGATGACGCCCGCGGCGTTCGAGCGCGCTGCGGACGGGCGCGCGCCCGCGCTCGCGTTCCTCGCCGCACACGGGGAGTACCGGCGCGGCACCTCGGTGTTCCCATCGCTGACACCTGTGTGCCTTTCGTCCATCGCGACCGGCGTCGGGCCAGGCGCCCATCACATCCCGCATCTCGTCTGGTGGCATCGCGGCGAGCGTCGCATCGTCGAGTACGGCTCCTCGTTCTCGGCGCTCCGTGCGGCCGGCATCGCGCAGTCGATCACCGACACGGTCTACAACATGAACGGCGCGCACCTCTCGGCGCAGGCGACCACCGTGTACGAGGCGTTGGAGGACGAGGGCCTCGTCGCCGCGGCGGTGAACATCACGTGCTATCGCGGGCGTACGCGCCACCTGCCGACGATCCCGTGGGTGACGAAGGCGGCGTTCGGGCCGAAGCGCTTCTTCTACTACGGGTTGTTCGAGTCCGACGCGACGGGTGCGCCGATGGCGGTGCGCAACCGCGCCGGCGGCTCGACCGACTTGTACGCCGCGGCGGTTGGACGCTGGCTCGTGACGCGCGACGGGTTCGACTTCCTCGCGTACTACCTCTCCGACTTCGACTACGCGTCGCACGCGTACGGCCCCGACCTCGCGGAGGACGTCGCGCTCGCCCGCACCGACGCTGCGGTGCAGGCGATCATCGACGCGGCCGGAGGCGGCGACGCGTTCCTCGAGCGGTACGCGGTCGTGCTGGCGTCCGACCATGGGCAGACGCGCGTCGAGCGGGGCGCCCGCCTGGAGACGCCGCTCGCTCCTTTCGCGGACGAGATCGTCGTCACCGCATCGAACCGCGCCGGTCAGGTGTATCTCCTCCCGCGCGCGCGCGTGGACACCGCGGAGCTTGCCGCGCGGCTCGACGACGAGCCCGCGGTCGAGGTGACGCTGCGGATCGAGGGCGACGAGGCAGTCGCACGCCGAGAGCGTGAGGAGCTGCGCTTCCGACCCCACTTCGACGGGTGGCAGACGTCCGGCGACCTGTCGATCCTCGACCATCCGGACGCTCTCGCGCGGAGCTGGTCGGCGCTCGAGAACCCGAACGCCGGCGACCTGCTCGTCTCCGCCGCCGAGGGGTGGGAGTTCGCCGACCTGGGCGGGCGCCACCACGCCGGCGGCGGAAGCCACGGGTCGCTCGTCACGGGCGACTCCGAGGTTCCGTTGCTGACGATCGGGGTCTCGGGCGACATCGGCCGAATCACCGAGATCACACCGGCTGTGCGCGCTCACTTCGGCGCCCGTGTCGTCGCTGCAGATGCCGTCTGACCGGGAGACGATGGTCGAGCTCCAGCTCCGTGCGCGCGGCATCGCGGACCGGCGCGTCCTCGAAGCGATGGGACGCGTGCCGCGTGACCTGTTCGTGCCGCCGGGGTTGCGCGGCCGCGCATACCACGACGCGGCGCTGCCGATCGGCCATGGGCAGACGATCTCGCAGCCGTACATGGTCGCCCGCATCTGCGAGGAGCTCGCATTGCTCGGCGGCGAGCGCGTGCTCGACGTCGGTACGGGCTCCGGTTACCAAGCGGCCGTTCTCGCCGAGCTGGCGGCGGAGGTGCACTCGGTCGAGCGCATCCCCGCGCTCGCCGAGCAAGCGCGAGAGCGGCTGGCCGCCGCCGGCTACGGCGAGCGAGTGCACGTCCACGTCGGCGACGGCAGCCGCGGCCTTCCCGACGAGGCGCCGTTTGCGGCGGTCGCCGTCGCCGCGGCCGCGCCGCGTCCGCCCGAGGCGCTGTACGAGCAGCTCGAGCTGCGCGGGCGCATGGTCGTCCCCATCGGCGGGCGCTGGGAGCAGCTCCTGCAGGTGATCGTGCGGACGCCGGAAGGCCCGGCCGTCCTGCGCACCGTGCCGTGCCGGTTCGTCCCGCTCATCGGCGAGGAGGGCTTCCACGTCCGCTGAGCGCCTGCGTGTACGCATCGTCGTCCGCGGCCGAGTCCAGGGGGTCGGCTTCCGCCAGCAGGCGTCGGCGCGTGCGGGGTCGCTCGGGGTCGCCGGGTGGGTGCGGAATCGCGCCGACGGAGCGGTCGAGGCCGTCTTCGAGGGGCCGGCCGAGCGGGTGGAGTCCGATGGTCGTCTGGTGCCGCCGCGGGCCGGGAGGTGCCCGCGTCGATGCGGTCGAGGAGCACGTCGAGCAGCCTCGGGGGGAGAGCGGCTTCCACATCGAGTTTGCCGAGCGCACCCCCGGATAGGAAGGATCTGGCCATGGGGTCGCTCTCCGTCGCCGGCATGGTCGGGTCTCCTGTCCGCCTCCGCGGCATCCTGCTCGGACGTCCGACCGACGTCGTTCTCGACTCCGAGGGTCGTCGGGCCGTGGGCTTCCTGGTCGAGAGCGGCGATGACGCGCCTCGCTTCCTTCCGTTCGCCGCTTCCCAGCCGGCGGACGGCGTCATCGCGGTCGGCTCGGCGTTGATGCTGTTCGACGACGTTGCCTTCTATCTCAAGCACGGCACCTCCTTCCGCTCGCTCGTCTGGACGGAGATCGAGAGCGAAAGAGCACCCGTCGGCGCTCTCACGGACATGCGCGTCGATCCCACCGGAGTAGTGATCGAGCTCGAGGTCGAGAGCGACGGCCGGCGTCACCTCATCCCTGCATCGGGCGCGAGGTTCGCGGCGTCTGCCGCAACAGCAGCCTGATTCCATGGTCGCGATGCCCAGCGCACTCCGCGCACGGGACAACTGGACGCAGCTCGCGAAATTCTGCGTCGTCGGCGCGATCGGATACGGCATCAACCTCGCCGTCTACGACGCGCTGCTTCGGGCAGGCGTCCATTACCTCCTTGCCGCGATCGGCTCGTTCGTCGTCGCGGTGACGAGCAACTACTTCTGGAACCGCCACTGGACGTTCCGCGACCGGCGCCGCGGCGTCGCCGCGCAAGGTCTGCGCTTCTTCGCCGTGTCGCTCGCGTCGCTCGGAGCGAACCTCATCGTCCTCAACGTGCTCATCACGGTCGGAGCGGGCAAGCTCGTCGGTCAGGCCATCGCGATTGTCCTTGTCACGCCGCTGAACTTCGTCGGCAACAAGCTCTGGTCGTTCCGGCGGCACGCGTAGTCTTCCGGCGTTGCCGCGCCGTCTTCTCGCCGTCCTGATCTGCGCCGCGGCCTTCGTGCCGGCTGCCCGCGCCGCGAGCGGCACGACGGTGACCGCGCCCGTCTACAACGAGAGCGGCCACCTCATCCAGACGCCGTTCGCGCCGCCCGGCAGCACCGCGCGGCTCACGAAGACCCAGGCACTCGCCATCGTGCGCGCGTATCCGAAGGTGAAGGCGTGGCTCGCGCGCTACCCGAAGACCGGGTTCACCGACGAGGAGACGTACGACGCGACAACGCATCAGTGGCGCGTGAAGATCTGGTGGAACGAGCACAACGTTGGCGAGGTCGTCGACGCAACGGTCGACGACCAGAGCGGCTCGGTCCTCGATGCATGGACGGGGCCGCAGGTCGCGTGGGGAATGCTACGCGGGTCGCCGGGCGCGTTCGGCGGGAAGAAGATCAACAGCCCGTGGGTCTGGGGCGCGTTCTGCCTTGCGTTCATCATCGGTCTCGCCGATTGGCGGAGGCCGTTCTCGCTCCGCAATCTCGACCTCGTGATGCTGCTGTCGCCGACGGCCTCGCTGTGGTTCTTCAATCACGGGAATGTGTTCACCGCCGTCCCGCTCTTCTATCCAGCGCTCCTCTGGGTTGTCATCCGCGGGGGCTGGATCGGAGCGACCGGCCGCGGCTCCCGCGCGCGCCAGTTGTGGCCGACCTGGCTCCTGCTCGCCGCGGCGGTCTTCCTCGCCGGCTTCCGCTTCGAGATCAACAACTCGCACGTCGCGAACGTCATCGACGTCGGCTATTCCGGCGTGATCGGCGCGCAGCGCATCGTGTCGCAGGGCCAGGCGCCGTGGGGCCACTTCCCCATCGAGGACGACTTGAAGGCATGCGGCCCAGCCGACAGCGCGGGTGAGATCCGCGACCGGGTGCAGACGAACGGGCGCTGCGAGTCTGCGAACCCGCAGGGCGACACATACGGGCCGACGGCGTACGAGGCGTACATCCCGGGCTACCTCGCCGAGGGTTGGAGCGGCAAGTGGGACACGCTGCCTGCTGTTCGCTTCACGTCGAGGTTGTTCGACCTGCTCTCGATCATCGGGCTCTGGCTCGTGGGTCTGCGCTTCGGCGGTACGCGCCTCGGCGCCGTCCTCGCGTTCTCCTGGGCTGCATATCCGTTCACGCAGTACATCTCGAGTGCGAACACCAACGACGCGATCATGCCCTGCCTGCTCATCTATGGCTTCTGGCTCGCGTCGTCGCCGGTCGGCCGCGGGGTCTTCGGTGCGCTGTCGGGATGGAGCAAGTTCGCGAGCCTGATCGTGATGCCGCTGTGGGCGACGTATCCCGACCGCCGACCGTCGCTGCGGTTCGTCGTCGCGTTCGCGGCGGCGACGGTGGCCGCCTTCTCGGTGGTCCTATTGGAGCCGAGCCCGTTCCACGAGCTGCGCGTCTTCTGGGACCGCACGGTCGCATGGCAGGTCGGGCGTGACTCGCCCTTCTCGCTCTGGGACTGGCGGCAGTACCACGCGCACGGCCTGCCGGACCTGCATCTCCTCCAACGCGTGCTGCAGGGACTGCTCATCGTCGCCGCGTTGGCTGTCGCGTTCGTCCCGCGCAGGAAGTCGCCGCTGCAGCTGGCCGCGCTCACCGCGGCGCTGCTCGCCGGTTTCGAGGTCGTGCAGACGTACTGGCTCTACACGTACATCCCGTGGTTCTACCCGTTTGCGGCGATCGCGGTGCTGGCGCCGACGGGGTTCGTGCGGGCTCGCGCCAGGGTCGAAGCAATCGATCTCGACGGCGTCGCCGGCGTTCCCTCGACGTCTAACGCGACGACCTAGACAGCGACGCGGAGCAGCTCGATGCGCTCGGCGCGGCCGGCGTCGGTGCAATCGACGACGACGCCCTCGATGCGGACGCCGCCTTCGGCGGGCTGGAAGCGGACGGGCTGTCGCAGGCGCATGCGCCGGAT
>FTCS01001824.1_pt1 | contig 12283 bp, 12 predicted proteins | sample 1639391 | NCBI WGS metagenome assembly FTCS01 (sample SAMEA3914864, study PRJEB12502) | metagenome | biome: forest; material: soil | place: USA | collected 2012-03-12 | depth 0.3 m | reverse complement strand
GTCCTGCTCGACCTCGGCGGCCTCGAACGCGAGCAGGATGCGGTCGCGCAGATCGAGCGCCCCGTCGAGTGTCTTCAGCTCCGGCGCGAGGTGCGCCCAGTCGTCATGGCCGAAGTACGAGTAGCGGGAGCCGCCGGCGACCCCGAGCACGTCGTAGGCGATCGCCCGCTCCTCGCCGGTCGGGAGATCCGACACCGTGACCGTCCGCGCCGCGAGGTCGAAGCCGGTGGCCTCGCCGAGCACGACCTCCGTGTTGCGCTGCCGGCGCAGGGCCTGGCGCAGCGGAAACGCGATCTCGACCGAGGACAGCGACCCGGTGGCGACCTGGTACGCGAGCGGCTGGAAGAGGAAGAAGTTCTGCCGGTCGATGAGCGTCACGTCGACGTCGGCGCGCCGGAGCCCGCGCGCGGCGAGCAGCCCGCCGAACCCGCCCCCGACGATCACGACCCGCCTCACTCCACCAGCATCGCACCCTCGAGCCGCAAGAGGTGCCGCTTCACGTCGAGGCCGCCCGCGTAGCCGGTCAGCGCACCGTTCGCGCCGACGATCCGGTGGCACGGGAGCACGATCGGGATCGGGTTGCGGTTCATGACCGTGCCGACCGCGCGTGCGGCCTGCGGCCGGCCGACCTTCCTCGCGAGCGAGCCGTACGTATCGGTCTGCCCGTAGGGCACGAGCGCCAGCTCGCGCAGGACGGCTGCATGGAACGGCGCGACGCGAAGGTCGATCGGCAGGTCGAACTCGTGCCGCCGGCCCTCGAAGTACTCGTCGAGCTCGCGGCGGACGTCGTCGAGCGGCGACCGGAGCACGCGGGCTCCGAACTGGCGTGCGAGCTCGTCCTCCCACTGGTCGCCGCGGTAGGAGATGCGGCAGAGCCCACGGTCGGTCGCCGCGAGGTGGAGGTCTCCGACGGGCGACTCGACGACGTCGAACCGCACGTCGACCAGCCCCTCATGGAGCGCAGCGGCGCGAAACCGCGCGTCGAGATCAGGTGTGACGTTCATGTGTTCTCCTCAAGCGTCGGACGCCGGACGAGGCCGCGGCTCGCGCAGCCTCCTCGGACGAGCCGAGGGCGTCTCCGATCTGGGCGTAGGGAAGGTCGTAGCCGTAGCGGAGGACCACCGCCGCGCGCTCGGTGGGTGGAAGGTCGTCCGTCAGGTGCTCGAGCTCTCGAAAGGCATCCCGCCTCAGCTCGGTCACGGGCTCGCCCTCCAGCGGCCGCGCGGGTTTGGCGCGCAGCTCGTCCATCGCGACGTTCGTCGCGATGGTGAAGACCCACGCGCGCAGGTGCCGCCCATGCTGGAGACGGTCGTACGCGCGCAGTGCACGCAGGAAGGTCTCCTGCCATGCATCCTCGGCGCGCTGCCCCAACAGCCGGTGCAGGTAGCCGAGCACCTCGTCGCGGTGGGCGAGGTAGAAGCGCTCGAACGGCGGGATGGGCTCCGTCGCCACGGTCGTCATCATCGATTGAAACGTGGCAGGGTGCGTAGGCGTGAGATGCGCCGTCGTCGGACACGTCGAGTGGGTCGAGTTCGCGCGCGTCCCGCAGATGCCGAACGCCGGCGAGATCGTCCATGCCGATCGTGTCTGGTCCGAGCCGGCCGGCGGCGGCGCCGTCGTGGCGCGGCAGCTCGCGCTCCTCGCCGGCCGCTGCGAGTTCTTCACCGCTCTCGGCAACGACGAGCTCGGCCGCCAGGCGGTTCGCAGGCTCGCCGAGCTCGGGCTCGACGTCCACGTCCGCTGGGGCGGCACGACGCGACGGGCATGGACGCACGTCGACGGCCACGGCGAGCGAACGATCACGGTGCTCGGCGACAAGCTGCTCGCAGACGGGCCGTTGCCCCTGCGTGGCTACGACCTCGTGTTCTTCGTCGCCGGAGAGGTCGACGCACTGAGGTCGGCGCGTTCCGGGCGCTTCCTCGCCGCCACGGTGCGCGAGCTGCCGACCCTGCGTGCCGCGGACGTGCCGCTCGACCTGCTCGTCGGGAGTGCCAACGACGCGGGGGAGAGCTACGACGGGTCGCTGCAACCGCGCCACGTGGCGCTGACGAACGGCGAGCACGGCGGCACGCTCGACGGAGCGCCGTACGCCGCGGTCGAAGCGCCGGTGGTCGTGGACAGCTACGGCGCCGGCGACTCGTTCGCCGCCGCGCTGGCGTTCGCGCTGGCGCGCGGCGACGCACCTGCCGACGCGGTCGCGCTCGCGGCGCGGGCGGGCGCCGCCGTGATCGGAGGGGCGGGGCCGTACGAGGCGCAGCTAGCGTTGGATGCGTGAGCGCACGCATCGCCTGGATCTCGCTGACGCCCGTCAAGGCGACGAAGCTGCACCTCGTCGACGAGGTCGACCTGCTCGAGACGGGCGTCCGCGGCGATCGCCGTTTCTACTTCGTCACCGACCGCGGACGCCTCGTCAGCAACAAGGACCACGGCCCACTGCAGCTCGTCCGGGCCGCGTACGACGAGGACGCGGACACGCTGTCGCTCCGCCTCGAGGGCGGAGAGGAGCTCGCCGGCGCCGTCGAGCGCGGAGAGGAGGTCGTGACGACGTTCCACACGCGGCCGCGGGCCGCCCGCGTCGTCGTCGGGCCGTGGGCCGAGCGCATCTCGGGGCTGGTGGGCCGGCCTGTGCGCCTGGTCGAGCCCGTCTTGCCCGCCCCAGACCGCGGGCGCGGCGGAGCGGCGACGCTGCTCGCGACCGCATCCCTCGGCCGCCTCGCGGAGCAGCTCGGCGTGGACACGGTCGACCACCGCCGTTTTCGGATGAACTTCGGGATCGAGGGGATCGACGCCCACGGCGAGGACGGATGGCGTGGACGGCGCGTGCGCATCGGCGACGCGGTCGTGATCCCGCAGGGCCACGTCGGCCGCTGCGTGATCACGACCCAGAACCCGGACACGGGCCGCACGGACCTCGACACGCTCAAGGCCCTCGCCGCCTACCGCAGCATCGTCGACACGACCGAGCCGCTCCCGTTCGGGATCCACGCCGCGGTCGCGAGCCCCGGCCGCGTTCGCGTCGGCGATTCCGTCGAGCCACTGTAAGTCGGCTCGCCGAAGCAGGGCTACCGCGCCGTGCTTGGAACTGAACTCCGTGGAAGATCCCGAAGCGATTCGCGTCCGCGCCGAGCAGATCTCGCACGGGCCGGAGGCGGGCACGCCGCTCGAGAACTGGGTGCGCGCCGAACAGGAGCATTTCGTCGCGCACTTCTACGACACGGTCGGTCACGACCTCGCGCGCCTCGGCCTGACGATCGTCCGGGTCCCGCTCGAGGCGGGCGTCGTCTGGCGGCTGACGCTGCCGCGCGGTGAGCTCGTCGAGGCGTGGGAGCCGGGCACGAACGGCCTCGTGCCGCCTGCCGAGATCATGCGCCTGGTCGGCGGGATCCTGGACGGCAACCCGTTGATCCCTGAGTCCGCCGTGCTGCGCGAGCCGGGCGCCGCGCAGCTTCGCGCCGCACTTCGCGAGCAGCTCGAGGCGCTGCTCACCCACGACCCCGGCGTGAGGCTCGGAGTCGACCCCGAGAACCTCCACCAGCACCGCGTCGCCGCGCGGCGCGTGCGGGCGTTCCTGCACACGACGCGTGCGCACGTCGACCCGGGGTGGGCGCGCGGGCTCACCGAACTGCTCAAGGAGCTCTCGCGCGTGACCGGCCCGGCGCGCGACCTGGACGTGCTCGTCGGGCATGCGAGCGAGGAGCTCGCGTCCGTCGACGACGCCGATCGCGCCGGCGCCGACCGGCTGCTGCAGACGCTCGCCGCCGACCGGGCGGCCGCGAACGCCCGGGTCAGCGCGGCGCTCGACAGCGGGGACTACCACCTCCTGCTCACGCGGCTGCGGCTGCCGCCCCGGTTCCGGACCGGGGTCGACGACCTGCCGCTCGAGCGCGTCGGGCGGAAGGAGTTCGCGCGGCTCACCCGCGCCGTCCGGCGGCTCGGCACGTCGCCCGACGACGAGGCGATCCACGGCCTCCGCATGACTCTCAAGCGCGCGAGATATGCCGCAGAGCTCTCGGCGCCGCAGGGCAAGGCGAAGCAGCGTTTCCTCGACGCGGCGAAGACCCTGCAGGACCTCCTCGGCGAGCACCAGGACGCCGCCGTCGCCGAGGCGACCCTGCGGGCGAGCACCGTTCGCGACGACCCGACCGCAGCCGCCTTCGTCGCGGGCCGGCTGGCGGAGCGCCAGGCGGAGCGCCGCCGCCGGGTCGCCGTCCAGCTGGCACCGGCCTGGCGCCGCCTGCGGCGGCGCGGCGCCAAGCTCTAGCCCTCTTTCGGACGCTCCTCGCGCGGCGGGCTCGGACCGGGTCAGACCCCGGTCCGAGCCCGGTGGGGTTTACAGGTGGGTGGAAGTGGGTTAAAGTGGTCCGAAGTGGACCATGCTGCTGGGTGAGCACGAGCATGCGCTGGACGAGAAGAACCGCCTCACGCTGCCCTCGAAGCTGCGGGGGGCGTTCGACGAGGGGGTCGTGGTGACGCGTGGCCTGGACGGCTGCCTGTTCGCCTGGCCGGTCGCGGGCTGGGGGAAGATGGCGGAGCGGATCGACTCCGTCGACCCGCTCTCCGCCGACGGGCGGCGGCTCCGCCGCCACTTCTTCTCGGGCGCGAGCCACGGCGAGCTCGACAAGCAGGGCCGCCTGGTCATCCCGGCCACCCTGCTCGAGGCAGCCGGGATCACCCGTGAGGTCACGGTGGCCGGAGTCTCCGACCACCTCGAGATCTGGGATCGCGCCACCTGGCGCACACAGCTGCACGAGGTCGAAGGGAGCGCGGAAGATGTTGCCGAGCGTCTTGCCAACTGAGACCGACCACGTCCCTGTCCTCGCCGAGGAAGTCGTCGCGAATCTCGACCCGCGCCCGGGCGAGACCATCGTCGACGGCACCTTCGGCGCCGGCGGTCATGCCAGCCTGCTCGCCCAGCGCCTGCGCGGCGACGGCAAGGTGATCGCGATCGACCGCGACCCGACCGTCGCGCCGTTCTTCGAGCGCTTTCGCCGCGAGACGGGCGTGAAGGCTCGCCTGCACCACGGCGAGTTCGCCGCGGTGCTGCGGCAGCTCGCGGACAACGGCGTGGGCGCCGACGTCGTCCTGCTCGACCTCGGCGTCTCGTCGATGCAGATCGACCGTCCCGACCGCGGCTTCTCGTACGCTGCGGACGCGCCGCTCGACATGCGCATGGACCCGAGCGCGACGTACTCGGCCGGCGAGCTTGTGAACGATGCCGACGAGCGAGACCTCGCGGACATCTTCAAGCGGTACGGCGAGGAGCGCTACGCCCGCCAGATCGCCCGCGCGATCGCGAAGCGACGCCGCGTCAAGCCGTTCGAGCGCACCGGCGAGCTCGTCGACGTGATCAAGGAGGCGATTCCCGCACCGGCCCGGTTCGGGGACGGTCACCCGGCGAAGCGCGTGTTCCAGGCGCTGCGCATCGAGGTGAACGACGAGCTCGGCGAGCTCGAGCGCGCGCTGCCGGCTGCGCTCGAGATGCTCCGCCCCGGCGGGCGCCTCGGCGTCATCTCGTTCCACTCGCTCGAGGACCGGCTCGTCAAGGGCTTCCTCCGGCGCGAGGAGCAGGGCTGCACCTGCCCACCCGACTTCCCGGTGTGCGTCTGCGGCTCAACACCGCGGATGCGCGCCACGCCCAGGCGGGCGATCCGGCCGACTGCGGCCGAGATCGCGCGCAACCCGCGTGCGCAATCCGCGCGCCTCCGCGTGGGGACGAAGGTCTGATGAGCACCCACGCCGAGCTCGCAACGGTCGCGCAGCCGGTACCGCGGCCGCGTTCGAAGCAGCGCGCACGGGCACGCCGGGCGCGTGCACGCGGCGGCATCCTCTGGATCGCCGTCGGCGGGATTCTCCTCGCAGGTGTCGTATTCGTGAACGTGGCGGTCCTCCAGCTGAACCTCCGGCTCGACTCGTCGAACGCTCAGCGCTCGAAGCTGGTCGCGGAGAACGCCAACCTCCAGACGCAGTACTCGAGCCTCATCGCCTCGCCGCGCATCACCGCCGCGGTGACGAAGCGGTTCGGGTTGGTCTACAAGGACCCGTCTGAGTACGGATACGTCGACCTCGCGAAGAAGTGACGTCCGAGAGGCGCGCCAACCGCCGCATTCGGCTCGTCCTCGCCGTCTTCGCGATCGTCTTCACGGTCGCGCTCGGACGTGCCGCCTGGCTCCAGGTCGTCCACGCCGCCACGCTCGGGAAGCAGGCACAGCGAATGCACGAGGAGACGACGACGATCCCGGCCGGTCGCGGATCGATCCTCGACCGCACCGGCGTCCGGCTCGCGATCGGCGAGCAGGACACGACGATCTACGCCGACCCGCACCTCGTCGTCGACCCGCGCGGCGTCGCCGTCGCGGCCCAGCGCATCCTCGGTGCCGACGCGAACGTCCTGTATCCGCAGCTGCTGCGCAAGAACACGCACTTCCTCTACGTGCAGCGCTTCGCCGACCCGACACTCGCGAACAAGTTCCTCGCGAAGCACTTCCTCGGCATCTACTCCTATCCCGAGGAGCGCCGCGCCTATCCCCAGAACACCGTCGCCTCGCAGGTGATCGGGTTCGCGGGCACCGACAACCGGGGGCTCGGCGGCCTCGAGCTCCAGTACGACTCGAAGCTCGGCGGCAAGGCCGGCAGGCAGACGGTGATCCGCGACGCGACGGGTCAGGCGATCGACGTGATCAGCTCCGTGCCGGCGCGCGAAGGCCGTGATGTGTACACGACGCTCGACAGCCGCATCCAGGCGAACGCGGAGGCCGTGCTGCGGCAGACCGTGATCGACAACCGAGCCAGCTCGGCGACGGCGATCGTCCTCGACCCGCGCACCGGCGCGATTCTCGCCATGGCGCAGGCGCCCGGCTACAAGGCCAACAAGGCGTCGTCGGTGCCGTTCTCGGTGCAGCGGGACCGCGCGGTCACCGACACGTACGAGCCGGGCTCGACGTTCAAGCTCGTCACGATCGCCGGCGCTCTCTCCGCGGGGCTCGTCACGCCGCAGACCAAGTTCCGCCTGCCGTACTCGATCCATGTCGCCGACCGCGTGATCCACGACGCCGAGCCACGGCCCACGGAGACGCTGTCGGTCGCCCAGATCCTGTCGCACTCGTCCAACGTCGGTGCGATCACGATCGCCGAGAAGCTCGGGGCTCCCGCGCTCATGCAGTGGATCGATCGCTTCGGGTACGGCAAGACGACGGGGGTCGACTTTCCGGGCGAGAGCCCCGGACAGGTGCTGCCGCTCGACAAGTGGTACGGCTCGACGATCGGCAACGTGCCGATCGGCCAGGGCATCGCGGTGACGCCGATCCAGATGGCCGCCGCGTACGGGGCGATCGCCAACGGCGGTGTCTGGGTGGAGCCGCACCTCGTCGAGCGCGTCGGCGGCCGGATCTACCGCGGCTTCAAGCACCGTCGCATCGTCTCGCCGAAGATCGACGCCCAGCTCAAGACGATGCTCACGGGCGTCGTCGACGAGCACGGCGCGACCGGCAACGAGGCCGCGATCCCCGGCTACAGCGTGGCCGGCAAGACGGGCACCGCCCAGGTCCCGGGCCCGCACGGCTACACGACCGGGGAGTACGTCGCGTCCTTCGTCGGCATGGTGCCCGTGAAGAAGCCGCGCCTGCTCGTCCTGGTCGTGGTGAACGACCCCGGTCGCAACATCTTCGGCGGGCTCGTCGCGGCGCCGGCCTTCGCGCAGATCGCGAAGTTCGACCTGCAGTACCTCGGCGTCCCGCCGGATCTGCCGGTGACTGCCCAACGCTAGCGTTCCCGCGATGGATCTGAGCGCCCTCGGCGTCGAGATCAGCGACCTGGCCTACGACACGCGCGCGGTGACCCCCGGCACGCTGTTCTTCTGCATCCCCGGAGCGACCGTCGACGGGCACGACCTCGCGGCCGACGCGGTCGCCCGCGGCGCGGTCGCCCTCGTGGTCGAGCGCCGCGTCGACGTCGACGTCCCCCAACTCGTCGTGCCGAGCGTCCGGGCGGCGATGGGGCCCGCGGCCGCCGCGTTCTTCGGGGATCCGTCGACCGCGCTCCAGGTCGCCGCGGTCACGGGCACGAACGGCAAGACGACGACAGCGTTCCTCCTCTACTCGATCCTCGCCGCCGCCGGCCGCTCGCCCGCGCTGCTCACGAACATTCGCCGCGTGGTCGGCGGCGAGGAACGGCCGACCGGGCTGAACACGCCGGAGGCGATCGACCTCCAGCGGCTGTTCCGTTCGATGCTCGAGGCAGGCGACCGATCGTGTGCCATGGAGGCGACCTCGATCGCGAGCACCCAGGGCCGCCTCGCGGGCACGCACTTCGCCGTCCTCGTCTTCACGAACCTGACGCAGGACCACCTCGATTTCCACGGGACGATGGACGAGTACTACGCCGCGAAGCGCGCGCTCTTCGACCAGGCGGACGCGGCCGTCGTCAACGTCGCCGACCCCTGGGGGCGGCGGCTGGCGGCGGAGCTCCCGACGGCGGTGCCGTTCTCGCCGGCCGACGACGTGCCGTACGCGCTGAAGCTGCGCGGCAGCTTCAACCGCGCGAACGCGGCCGGTGCGGTGGCAGCGGCGCGGGCCCTCGGGATCTCCGAGGACGCGATCCGGGCGGGCGTCGAGTCGGTCGCCGGCGTGCCCGGCCGGTTCGAGTCCGTGGACGTGGGCCAGCCGTTCAGCGTGATCGTCGACTACGCACACACGCCCGACTCGCTGGAGAACGTGCTCCGCACGGCGCGCGAGCTCGGCCCGGGCCGGCTGACCGTCGTCTTCGGTGCAGGCGGCGACCGGGACCGCGAGAAGCGCCCCCTCATGGGGCGTGTGGCGGCTACCCTCGCCGATCGCGTGATCGTGACCACCGACAACCCTCGCTCCGAGGATCCTCGGGCGATCGCCGAGCAGGTTGCCGAGGGCCGGCTGGAGATCGTCGTCGACCGCCGCGCGGCGATCGAGCAAGCCCTCGCGGAGGCCGCCGACGGTGACGTCGTGGTGATCGCCGGCAAGGGAGCCGACACGGAGATGGAGATCGCCGGGGCGTTCGTGCCGTTCGACGACCGTGAGGTCGCGCGCGAGGTGCTCACGCGGTGATTCCGCTCGAGCTCGACGTCGTCGAGCCACTCGGGAGGCTGATCAAGCGACCGTGGGCCGACGTCGTCACCGGCATGCAGATCGACTCGCGTCGCATCGAGGAGGGCGACCTGTTCGTCGCGGTCGGCTCGGGCGCCGACTTCGTCGAGCACGCGCTGGCGCGGGGCGCGTCGGCGGCGCTCGTCCCGACGGACGCGCACGCGGCCCTCGCATCGATCGCCGGAGCGGTGCGAGACCGTGCGAGCGCACGGATCGTGGGCATCACCGGCTCGACCGGCAAGACGTCGACGAAGGACATCCTCTTCGCGCTCTGTGCGCCCCATCGCCGCACGATCGCGAACGAGGGCAACTACAACAACGAGCTCGGCGTGCCCCTCACGCTCGCGCGGCTCGAAGAGAACACCGAGGTCTGCATCACCGAGCTCGGGATGAGGGGGCTGGGGCAGATCGCGTACCTCGCCTCGTTCACGAGGCCCGACGTCGGCGTGATCACGAACGTCGGCCCGGTGCATCTCGAGCTCGTGGAGACGATCGAGAACGTCGCGCGGGCAAAGGCCGAGCTGATCGAGGCCCTGCCTTCCGGCGGGATCGCGATCGTGCCCGACGAGCCGCTGCTCGAGCCGTACCTGCGCGCCGACGTCGCGATTCGACGGGTCGACACGGGCGCAGCCCTGCCGTTCGCGACCAGCTACTCGGCGCGCCACCAGCTCGCCAACACGCACTTCGCCGTCGCTGCCGCCGAGGCACTCGGCGTGCCAATGCCGGACGGCGAGCTACGCGTCGAGTTCTCGAAGCTGCGCGAGGAGGAGCACCCGCTGCCCGGCGACGGGCTGCTCCTGAACGACTGTTACAACGCGAACCCCGTCTCGATGCGCGCGGCCCTCGAGCATCTCACCGAGCGCGCCGAGGGCCGTCGGCGGGTCGCTGTGGTGGGCGAGATGGCCGAGCTGGGCGCCGAGGCGCCCCGGTACCACGAGGAGGTCGGTGCGCTCCTCCGCGAGCTCGGGATCGAGCACGTGATCGCGGTCGGCGAGCTGGCGCGCGCGTACGGCGGAGAGTGGGTCGCGACGGCGGCGGCGGCCGCCGACCGCCTGCGTGCGGAGCTCCGGCCGGGGGACGTCGTCCTCGTCAAAGGCTCCCGTTCGGTGGGACTCGAGGTCGTCGCGGAGAACATCAGCGACTGATGGCAAGAGTCCTCGTCGCAGCACTGGTGGCGATGATCATCGCGATCCTCAGCGGGCCGACCTTCATCGCGTTCCTGCGCCGGAAGGAGTTCGGCCAGCACATCCGCGAGGAGGGGCCCGAGCGTCATCTCGAGAAGCAGGGCACGCCGACGTTGGGCGGCCTGCTGATCGTCCTCGCGGCGACGATCGCGTTTCTCCCGCTCTCGGACTACACGCTGCCCGCCCTGACCGTCTTCGGGACCGCCATCGCGTGCGGAGCGATCGGGTTCCTCGACGATTTCACCAAGCTCCGCCACAAGCGCTCGCTCGGCCTGCGCGGGCGCTGGAAGATGCTGATGCTGATCGCGATCACGTGCGCGGTCGGCTTCGCCGCCCACCATCAGCACCTCTCGCACTCCGTCTACGTCCCGGTGCTGAACTTCTCGATCCCGCTGGGGCCGTTCTGGTACGGCCTGCTCTTCCTGATCATCGCCGGCGCCGTCAACGGGGTGAACCTGACGGACGGCCTGGACGGCCTGGCAGCGGGCACCTCGATCATCGCGCTCGCGACGCTCACCGCGATGGCGGTGACGATCTTCATCCGCTCGGGACCGCCGCGGATTCAGAATCGCCTCGACGTGGCGTTCATCGGCGCGGCGCTGATCGGCGGCGCGATCGGCTTCCTGTGGTTCAACGCCTTCCCGGCGGAGGTGATCATGGGCGACACCGGCGCGATGGCGCTCGGCGGTGCGATGGCTGCGATGGTGATCATGATGAAGGTGGAGCTGCTCCTGCTCTTCGTCGGCGGGATCTTCGCCGTCGAGGCGATCTCGGTGATCCTGCAGGTCGTGAGCTTCAGATACTGGAAGCGACGGATCTTCCTGATGGCGCCGATCCACCACCACTTCGAGATGAAGGCGTGGTCGGAGACGAAGATCATGGTGCGCTTCTGGATCGTCACGGCGATCCTCTGCGCCGCCGGGTTCGCGCTCTTCTACAAGTACTTCCTGCAGTTCCGCGGCCACCAGTGAGAGCCGTCGTCTACGGCGCCGCGCGCTCGGGCCGCTCGGTGATGGAACGGCTCGACGATGCGGTGCTCGTCGACCGGACGCTCGGGAACGAGGACGACCTCACGCTGCTCGACGGCGCCCACGTGCTGATCAAGTCACCGGGCGTCCCCGGCGAGGCCCCGCTCGTCGTCGAGGCGCGGCGGCGCGGGATCCCCGTCTGGTCGGAGGTCGAGCTCGGCTACCGCCTGCTCGCTCCCTCCGGGACGAAGCTGGTCGGCGTCACCGGCACGAACGGCAAGACGACGACGACGGAGCTGATCGGTGCGATCTTCCGCGCCGCCGGACGCGACGTCGCCGTAGCCGGGAACGTCGGCACCCCGCTCACCTCCGTGAGAGCCGCCGACTGGGTGATCTGCGAGCTCTCCTCGTTCCAGCTCGAGGACGTCCACGAGCTCGCGTGCGACGTCGCCGTGCTGCTCAACCTCGAGCCGGACCACCTCGACCGGCACGGCACGTTCGACGCGTACCGCGCGGCGAAGCTGCGGATCTTCGAACGCGCGCGCATCGCGATCGCGCCGCGGGGGTCGGGTCTCGGTGCGTTCGAGTTCTCGGCCGCCGACGACTTGCCCGCCGAGCCGCTCATCCGCGGCGCGCACAACCGCGAGAACGCCGCTGCCGCGACCGCCGCCGCGCGAGCCGCCGGGATCCGCGACGCCGATATCGCGGAGGGCTTGCGCACGTTCCCGGGCGTCCCGCACCGGCTCGAGCTCGTCGCCGAGCGGGACGGCCTCCGCTACGTCAACGACTCGAAGGCGACCAACGTGGCTGCAGCCCTCCGCGGGCTCGCCGCGTACGCCGACGAGCCCGTGCACCTGATCCTCGGCGGCTCGCCGAAGGGCGAGGACTTCGCGCCCCTCGCGGCCGCGCTCGGGCCGAACGTCCGCTCGGTGCACCTGATCGGCGCCGAGGCCGAGCGGCTGTCGCAGATCGTCGACGGGAGCCTCGACGGAACGCTCGAGGAGGCGGTCGCCCACGC
>FTCS01003833.1_pt1 | contig 12315 bp, 13 predicted proteins | sample 1639391 | NCBI WGS metagenome assembly FTCS01 (sample SAMEA3914864, study PRJEB12502) | metagenome | biome: forest; material: soil | place: USA | collected 2012-03-12 | depth 0.3 m | reverse complement strand
GACCACGATTTGTTGCAGTATCTGGCGGATCTCTGGCACGAAGAGGCCCGACCGGATCGACAACTCGTTCGCTGGATTCGGTAACCGGGCGCAAGACGTCTCAACCCGTGGCCTCCTCCCGTCGTGCCGGCGGCCGCGGACTCACAGCCCACGTCGTGGACCCGATTCTGATAGGACGTCAATACCGTCTCGCGTGGGCTGCGTCTGGCGAGCAAATCCATTGAACTGTGGCGCCAGTTTGTGACGCAGCCCATGTATCCCAGCTTCAGTTTGCTTGCAGCTTAGCTCGGGCGTTAGGCTTTAGAAGGCCAACCTTTGAGCCCCTGACGGCTATTTCGTCCTATGAAGACGTTTACGGCGGTAGTTGAGCGCGATGCAGAAACGGGCACGTATGTCGGGTACGTACCTGGCTTCCCGGGCGCTCACAGCCAAGGCGAGACCCTCGACGAACTACAAGCCAACCTTAGAGAAGTCGTGGGAATGCTCCTCGAAGATGGCGACCCTCAAATAGAGACGGAGTTTGTCGGAACGCAAACCATCAAGGTTGCGTAAGTGGGCTCGATTCCAATCCTGAAGCCGCGCGAGGTCATCGCGCGGCTTCAACGTCTGGGGTTCATCGAGGTTCGCCAACGCGGTTCTCACAAGCAGTTTTTCGCCATCTGGATGGACGCGCGACGACAGTTACCGGTGCACCAAGGGCGGGATGTCTCTCCGACACTGCTCCGCCTTATCTGCCGCGACATTCGCCCGCCGGTTCCTGACTTCCTTGACTCCTAGCTTCGGCGGTCTAGTGTCGTGAATTGGAAGTCCGTTGTCATTCCGAGCCGCAGGCGAGGAAAATGATTTCCGAGTAGAGGGGCCGGCCACTCTACCGGGAGGCAGATCCCTCGTCGCTGCGCTCCTCGGGATGACGGCGGATTTCCGATTCGCCTCACTAGCGTGCGTGGAGATTTTGTCCGGTCTTTTCCAACTAGGAGTCGGAGGGGATTTGGCGGCGTTCGGTACGTACGCCCTGACGGGGAGCGAAGCATTCGTGTTGATGAAGCCGATGCAAACGGCGCGGCGCGGCTCATGCTGGCGTCAGTGGAGCACGCCCGTAAGGCTCGACCCAAACGTCGACGACGCGATTGCGCGGTTTCCGCGCATTGCAGTCGGCGCTGGGAAGATCTACGTCGTCGGTGTCGAGTTTCAGCTCGCCGACGATCGTCCCATGCCCGACAACCCGTTACACGTCTGGGGCACCGACGGGTCGAGTATCGGTCGTCCGGCCGGGCACTTCAGGTACCTCTTTCCCCGTGGTGCCGTTGATGCGAAGGGACGGCTGCATCTCATTTGGGGCGAGCCTGCGTCCGACGCAGGCGCTGTCAGTGTGCGCCAGTGGTACTTCTTGCCCTCGCAAACACTCTGGACGGCAACGTTCGATCCGACGTCCGGTTGGTCCGCGCCAGCGAAGCTCGGCTTTACTCTCTCGGGCATCGATGGTCTCAAGTGGGACTGGCGCGGCACGGCAGACACTTTCGGCAGCGGACACGCTCAAGGCATTGGGCTCGAGGAGCGGCGGCGACGGCGCGGTGCGCCGCTCGAGTACCTCAACCTGGATGATTCGGGAGATTGGCTTCGTTCATACATCGCCGTCCCGCGAGACGCAGGCGCCATCGCCGTCGTAGCCGAAGGGCAGCGAATCCTCGCGTTCTACGCGTCGACGGAGCCCGAGGCAGGATTGTCTGCCACAGAGTCGGCGCCGGTCTCCGCCATCATGCTCCACGTATCGCGCGATCGGGGGGCAACCTGGGAATCTCCACGACTGGTGGCGCTAGCTGCGAGCGGTGGCGTGCGAGACCTCCATGCAGTCGCCGTACGCGATGGGCAACTGCACCTCGTGTGGGGGGAAGATACTCCGCGCGGTGCGGCCATTCGCCACGCCTTCAGTCGCGACTCCGCAGCTACCTGGTTGGTCTCGGCTGACCTCGTACTACCGGGTAAGATCCGGAACGTGCGGTCCGTGGTTGATTCCTGTGGTGTCGTGCATGTCGTTGGCGAGGACTGGCAGGACGGACCAGATCACATGCACATCGACTACGCGCGTTTCGACGGCGCCTGGTCAGAAGTGGAGCATCTCTTCAGAGATCGAACCGCGATGACGCCGGATCTCCGCCTGACCATTTCTGGGCAGCCCGTGATGGTCTTCGTCGCCCGCATGTCAGCAAAGCCGGACTCGAGGTTTGCGACTTACTACTCCGCGATGCAACGCTGACCCAGTCGTGCGATCACCGTGGGCGAAGCCCAACAGTACTGGTCGTATCACTGGCCACCCGTGCACCGAGCGGCCCTCGAGGGTGCGTTCGCCTTCGAGGTCGCAGTACCATTAAGCGATCCTGTCGGACATCTACGCGGAGGTGTGAGGCATGGGGAAGCTCGTTTTCGGCATGATGCAGTCCCTCGACGGCTACGTCGATGGCGTCGATGGCAGGCTGGAATTGCCTCCGCCTGGCGTTGCGCTTGGCCGTCATTTCACGGATCACGTCCGCGGCCTGGCCGGCGCCTTGTATGGTCGACGGATATACGAGATCATGCGCTACTGGGACGAGGATCGGCCTGAGTGGGATGCGGACGACCACGACTTCGCGGCGGTGTGGCGGGCAAAGCCGAAATGGGTCGTCTCACGTACGTTGAAGTCGGTCGGCGCGAACGCCACACTCGTCGCGGAGAACGTCGACGCGTTTGTGCGCAGACTGAAGAAGGACGTCGAGGGTGAGATCGACGTCGCGGGGCCCGCCCTGGCGGCGAGCCTCACCGACCTCGGTCTTATCGACGAGTATCGACTCTACTTCCGCCCGTTCGTGCTTGGCGGCGGCAAGCCGTACTTTGCCGGCGCCCGGCCACCGCTCCGCATCATTGCCAGCGACCGTGTTGGCGAGGACGCGGTTCGGGTGACGTGTGTCCCTGGCAATTAGAGAACTTGTTCAGCGTCGTTGGTGTGTACAAAGCGACACTCCCTATCCGCCCTCATACCTCCCCAGTGTACGCTTCGCGCTACCTCCGACCGTTCGCCGCGCTTCTACTCCTCGCCGGTACTGTCCGCGCTAGCCACGCGCAACGTCACTCGGGGGCGCCATGCGACGCCGACGCCGTCCGCCGGCGCGTTTGCGCCGTAGACGATTCTCTCGGGACGGCGCTGGTCCGCGCGGATACATCGGCGCTCGCTCGGCTGTACGCCGACGACCTCGTAAGCACCAACTATCGTGGGGTGCGCTCGACGAAGGCAGTGCTCATCGCCGCGATCGCCGCCGGCCGGTTGCGATTCGACACGCTCCAAGCCCGCGACCGAACCGTTGAGGTTTACCGCGACACGGTTCTGCTGGTGGAGCGCATGCATCAAGTGGCCACCGGCCCGGAGGGCCGGCATCCCCCAGAGGTCGACTATCGGCGCACGTACGTGCGCCGCGAGGACCGCTGGCAACTCGTTGCCGCAGTAATTGGAGTTGCACCGCCCCCGTGAGACACCAGACCATGGAGACTTCGTGATAAGCCTCGACGGACTCACAATGTTCGTGAGCAGCACGGCCGACACAGGTGTTGTCGGTGAGGGAACGCGGCTCTACTTCACGCAACGTGGCGACCGCGTTGCCGCGCGGTATGCCGGCGGGAGCGTGATGCGTGGCTGGTTGGTCGGACGATGCGATGGCGGCACACTCCGGTTTCGCTACGCGCAACGCGAGGACGGGCACGACATCCACGCGGGACATTCGGTGTGCGACGTGCAGCGACTGCTAGACGGCCGCGTTCGGATCATCGAGCACTTCACGTGGTGCACGCGACCCGGGTCAGGCGCCAATGTCTTCGACGAGGTCCCACAGGCTGGGTGAGTGGCGGCATCGGCATCGAGGATCAATGCTCAGAGTCATGCTCCGACTCATCGCGGACGCGGCCCTCGTCGCGATTCTGCTGTTCCTCTCGGCAGGGACGCTCGGGTGGTGGCGGGCTTGGGTGCTGCTGGCGGTACTGTTCCTCATTCGCGTACTCGGCGCCCTCACCGTCTACCGCGTCAACCCCGGCCTGCTGCGCGAGCGCGCCGGCCTGCCACTGCACAAGGAGCAGTCGTGGGCGGACCGGTTGCTCCTACTCGGCGTGCTGGCGACCGGATTTCTTGGACTCCCCATCGTCGCCGGCCTTGATGCATTCCGGTGGCATGCGCTGCCCCGGCCCGCGCCGCCGGTCGCCAGCGTGGGCCTCGTGCTGTTCGCGCTTGGCTGGAGCGTCAAGGGTCTCGCGCTTCGGGCGAATGCGTTTGCAGTCGCTGTCGTGCGCTTGCAGAGCGAGCGGGCGCACGTCGTCGCGGACTCGGGGCCGTACGGCGTCGTTCGTCACCCGTTCTACGCCGCGGATCCGCTGATCCTCGTTGGCCTCGGCTTGTGGCTACAGTCGTACGTCGCGGCGCTGGCCGCGGTGGTCCCGATCGCGCTCATGGTGATGCGGCTCGGGGTGGAGGAGCGCTTCCTCCGGCGTGAGCTACCTGGTTACGCGGCCTACGCGACCCGCGTGCGATTCCGACTTATCCCCGGCATCTGGTAGGCCGTGACGCGGCGGCTACGAGAGGAGCTGCCGGTCAGTCCGGGCGAAGTGCCTCCACCGGCTGTATGCGCGTCGCGGATCGCGCCGGCAACGCGCACGCGGCTAGCGCAACGACCCCCAACACCAGCGGCGCCGCCACGAACGTCGCCCGATCGTGCGCTGAAACCCCGGCGAGCAAAGACGCCACGAGTCGCGATAGGGCCGCCGCCAGCAACAGCCCGGCACCGATCCCGAACAGCGCCGTGCCCAGTGCTTCTCGAAACACTAATGTCAGGATCGACGCCCGCGACGCACCGAGTGCTGAGCGAATGCCGAACTCCCGCCTCCGGGCAGCGACGCTATATGCCATGATACCGTACACCCCTAGCCCGGCGAGCAGTAGTGCCAGCGCGGCAAACACGGTGATCAGCGACATGGCGACGTTCTGCCGTCTGACCAGATCAGAGAGCACGTCACGAAGTGTGCGGGGCATGACCACCGGCACGCGTGTGTCGAGCGAATTCACCACCTGCTTGATCGCCGGCAGGAGCGCGTTTGGCTCGCCAGACGTTCGCACGACGAACGCGCTGCCGAAGAGCTGCATCTGTTCAGCGGACACGTACAGCGTCGGGAGCGCCTCTGACATCGCGTCCTGCTTTACGTCGCTCACCACCCCGACGATCTCACGAGACACTAAAGTATCGTTCGGGCTGGGGAAGCCGAGATACAGGCGAACGTGGGCACCGATCGGACTCGCATTGGGCCAATAGCGGCGCGCCATACTCTCGCTGATGACGATCACCGGCGTCGTACCCGGACGATCGCCGCCGTTGAAGCCGCGGCCCATGCGAACGGGAATGCCGGCGGCCGAGAGGAACTCCGCCGACGCCGTGGCCAACACGACGCTTGGCGACTCGTCGCCGGCAGCCGGTCGCCCTTCGATCCGGAAGGTCACGTTTCGCCACGAGCCGGTCCAGGGGCCGGTGACGGTGTACCCCGCGGCGGTGACGCCGGGGATCGCATGCGCCCGCTGGATGAATGATGCGATGAATGCGCCCTGGCTGGCGGGGTCGCGGTACCGGGAGCCAAGACTCAGAAAGAACGTTGCCTGACGGCTCGTCGTCGCGAAACCAAGGTCGGCGTTGACGAGCGTAACGAATGTTCGCGTGAGGAGGCCGGCACCGACGACGAGCACGACCGCGAACGCGATCTGCGCCGCGACGAGGGTACGCGACGCGCGCGACGCCGATGCACCGCGAGACGCCGCGCGATTGCCCGCATCGCCGAGTGCGTCGCGCAGATCCACACGTGTGGCGGAGACCGCGGGGATCAGGCCGAAGGCGATGCCGCAACCGACGGAAGCCGACAAGGCGAGCGTCAGGACGCCGGCGTCCAGGCGCACCTCGCCGAGCGACGGCAGCATCGGTCCCGCGGCGTGCAGAAGCGCGGCCTTGAGCATGACCGCGAGAAGAACCCCGCAGACACCACCCGCGACTCCATATAGAAGGCTCTCCGTCAGGACCTGCCGCAACAGACGTCCGCGCGTCGCGCCAAGCGCGGTGCGCACGCCGAGCTCACGCCGCCGGGCCGCGGCGCGCGAGAGAAAGAGCCCGGCAATGTTCACGCACGTGGCGAGCAGCACGACCAGCGCGCCGGCCATCACGAGGCGCAGCACGGGACCGGCGCGCCCGACGATTGCCTCGTGCAGTGGAATCGGCAGGAACACTCCGGCGTTCTTGATTTCCGGGTAACTCGCTTGAATTCGCGGCCGCAAGAGCGCCAGTTCCGTGCGAAACCGATCGAGCGATGTCCCGGCCTTGAGTCGAATGACTGATCGCCAGATACGCGCTCGCGCCAACTGTGGATACTTCATCACGCGGGCCATGTTCAGGGGCGTGAGCACGTCCGCTCGGAACGTCGGGCCGACGAAATGTTGGGGCAGCACACCGATCACCGCGACGGGCGTGCCGTTGATCTGCACGATCCGGCCGACGATGTTGCGGTCGCCGGTGAACACCCGCTGCCAGATCTCATAGCTGATCATCGCCACGTTTGGCGCGCCCTGGACAAAGTCGTCGGCGCCGAAGACGCGGCCGGTCGCCGGCTGGATGCCGAGGACCGCGAAGAAGTTCGGCGCCACCGACACGGCCTGCCACGTGTCGGCGATGCGGTCGTCGGAATACGAGACGCCCGTGTAGTTGCCGAACAGCGTCAACCCATTGATCGATCCGCTTTGCGCCGCCAGATCCGTCAGCTCGACGGCCGAGAGCTTGTCGTCGTCGCCGTCGGTCGCCGAGGAAGCCGTGTAGAGTCGAAAAAGCTGGTCGGGAGCGCGAAACGGCAACGGCGCGATCAGGACACGCTTCACCACGGAGAAGACCGCCGTATTCGCGCCGATGCCGAGTGCGAGGGTCAACAGTACCACCGCGGCGAATGCCGGCGTGCGTCGCATTGCGCGCCACGCGATCACGATGTCCGATCGGAGATCCTCGACAAGTTCCGATCTCCGCGCTTCAGCCTCGATTTGCATGTCGAGCTCCTCGCAATACAGTCGGGTGCCGTCCAGGTCTCCGAACTCCTCCGCCGCCCGTGCGCGCGCCGCCTCCGCGGTCAGTCCCTTCCTCATGAGATCGCGGGCGCGCATGTCGATATCGAATCGGATCTCGTCCTCGACGTCGGCGCGGATGCGCGCCGCGGAGCGCGGAAGGCGAAGGAAGCGCGCAATGCGGCGCATCTTTCCTTCTACCTCGCGTCCAGCACGCGATAGAGTGCCGACACGTACGCCTTCAGGTCGGTGGACTGCGCCTTCAATTCCTTCCGCCCGGCCGCACTGAGCTCGTAGAACTTGGCCCGGCGGCCGGTCTCGCTCACGCCCCACCAGGCGCGCACCAGCTTCCGCTTCTCCAGCCGGTGGAGTGCCTGGTAGAGGGCCGCGCTTTCGATGGCGATCGCGCCGTCGGTGCGGCCCCGCACGAATTGGGCGATGCCGTAACCGTGCATCGGCTCCCAGGCGAGGGTGCGGAGCACGAGCAAGTCGACGGTGCCGTGGACGAGGTTGAGCGCTGGACGTGACATGGTCTTATAGGTAAGTGTCTTAGGTATTAGACACTACCATGTCGCGAAGGGTTGGGAAGGGGCCGGTGTTGTGCCCAACCTTCGCGCCGCGTCAGGTGTCAGACTCCTGGGACAGGAGACGACACATGAGTGCTCAGAGGAAGGCCGCCTACATCAGCCCGACGAGTCGCAGGATGCTGGCAGTGCGCACGCGATCCGTCCTGCGCGCCCGCGCCTGCCAGCCAAATTGCTCGCCTGCGTGCCATCGACATCGCTCGGCGGCGGCGCTTCGCGAGATCGTCGCGAAACGCGAACGCCTGCTGCGTTTCACAGTCGGGCAATTTGCCGCCCACTACACCGCTCGCGGCCTGACCCCGACGGATGCCTCCGCGGAATTCAGGAGGGAGGTCGTGGCGACTCTCGCTCATTGCCCTGGCGGCGCTCTCGCTGACCGTCTCGTGGTCGATGTGGTTGCGTGGCTGAAATGCAGTCTCGACCGCCTCGAGTCACTCCCCGTTCCAGCCGGCCTGCCAGACGCCATATTAATCCCATGCGCGTTGCCATTCTGACTATTTCCGACGCCGGCGCCCGTGGCGAACGGACGGACACCATCCAACCATCTCAAACCGTCGGGCTGTGGGCCAATGCAAATTAGCGATCTCCCGTTTGGCATCACCGATTGGGCCGCCATCGCGCCGACTGACTATCCCGGCGAAACCGGCGTTGCCCGCTGGCGTACCCGCGACTTCGGTCCGATTCGAGTCCGCATGGTTGAGTACTCTCCGGGTTACCGCGCTGACCATTGGTGCGAGAAAGGACACATTCTCCTCTGTCTCGCTGGCGCTCTCGACACCGAGCTTCGCGACGGTCGTCGCTTTCAGCTCCGCCCCGGCATGAGCTATCAGGTCGCGGATCGGGCTGAACCCCATCGCTCCTCCTCGGCGACGGGTGCGACCCTCTTCATCGTTGATTGAGCCAACGCGTCGCTCATGACACGTCACCAGGCGTTGAAGTCGCCACCAACACCGCCGTCACGATGAGGACGAGAATGCCGATTGCTAGCTCAATGGATGCGGATCGCCGGAGCCGTGCGCTCGCGTGCTCCGTTCCCAGCGTCGGCCGGACGCGGAGCCAATTGAATGCGCCGGTGCCGACAACGCCGGACAAGCAAGCGAGCTTCACCAGCAAAACGCGGCCGTAGCTGCTGCTCCAAAGTGCCGAAAGGCTGCCGAGCCGCAGCGTTGCACTGACGACCCCCGTGCTGACGACGAGTGCCGCGAACGTCAACGCGACCGGTGAGAAGGCGTTGACGAGCGAGGCAATCGCGCTCCACCGTGATTCGACACTGGCTGTCGCGAGCGCCGGCACGCCGGCCGCCAGAACGAACAAGAGACTTCCGAGCCAACCGGCAGCGCCGATCACGTGGAGCGTGTCTGTTCCTATGGCGAGCATCGTCCACCGTGGCGCAGCTCCCGCATGTCCCGAGAGCGCGGGCGTCGCGGCAAGCCCAAGCGCTCCAATGGCAGCAAGGGTCCACGCGGCGTTGCCAGCTCGGGGCGCGAAGCGCATCGCAACGAGGACGACAGCGGCGGCGATCACCTGTGCCAACCACGCCTGCCCCCACGCGGTCCCGGAGACGATGTCGCCCAGGCTGACGCGCGTCTGCATCATTCCGGACATCATGCGGCCCTGGAGAACGAGTCTCGCAACCGCGCTCGCGAGCAGCACGGCGGCGGCGACGGCAACGAGTCGAGCGGCGCGGACTCGGGTAACGTCGCGCGTCGCGTCGCTCACGTCGGTCATCCGCCGAATGACGAACGCGACGAACGCGAGTCCGCCGATGACGATCAGGAGCGCCGTGAACTCCACGGCGCGTGTCGCGACATGCGCCGCGCCGGATGCGTCTTCTTCCGGAGGCATCGCGGACGTCGTTGCGGGCGTCGCGCTTGGCGCGACGTCAGCTTTCTTCGCAGGCGGGGCCCCCGCGATCGTTGCCGCGCCCTGCGCGTACCTATTCCGAGAGTGTCTCATGAGTGATTCCCGGTTGGATGAGAGTTACTCGCCATATGGTCCATGTGCATTCCGGCCATCCCGCCGGCTGGACGCACGGGACGGAGCCGCACGAACACGACGCCGCCGAGCGGTGTGCGAGAACCGTATGCGCTCTCGAGGGCCGACGGGACCATGTTGAGCGTTCCCATGGCGCCAAGGCCGAACGTTGCGCCCCGCACGCGCGCGACTTCGCGGATATAGCCGAGCGATAGCGACGATACGTTGAACCGCCGATCAGGCGCGAAGCTGAATTGCGGCGCTTCCAGGACGAGATCCTCGGCACTCTTCTGAACGTACTCGGCGCGTCCGAGGAGCGTGTTCGAACTGTCCAGGATGGCTTCCGATTCGAGCAGCGCAGCGTGTGCCAGACCCGTTTGCGTTGAAAGCTTGTTCGCACCCCAGATGGCGGTGGTTGCGACCTGGCCGTCGGCGCCCAAGGTGGTGCCGTAGATCGCCGATGCGGTGGCGCGATGCACCGACTCCGTCGGCACGAGCGCCTCGGGACTCTTCAGAAACCCGTAGCTCGCGGAAAGCGCCCAATTCTTGTTGGGATTGTACAGGACGCGCCCCGAATACGAGTCGAGCTTTATCGGATCGAAATCCCACCGGTTCGCGTCGGGCTCGCGGCCGTTGAACACCGAACCTTCGAGCTTCCAATCGTGTGTGAACAGGCCCGCGGTGACGACGCCGAACGCGATGTGCGTCGCGTCCTGCCAATGGTGGCCGATCGGCGCGAACGGATTGTCCATCGCGGACGGGCGGTGCATGAACGCGACAGGCCCTAATGCCGGCTCGCCGGACGGGGCGACGTACGCCTCGATCCCGAGCCGCTTGGTGACCGCCTTCTCGTAGAGCGCGCCGAGCTCCATCCAGAAGTCGTGCGGATGCTGTCGATCGTGCAGCGGCGCGCCGTGAAAGCTCTCGCCCGTCTGCAGCAGCAGCGGATAGCCACCCGGCGTCACCGTCCATGGGTCGAGACTCAGCATCGTTCGAGCCTGGAAGCGTCCGCCCGCGAGCTCGTGGCTCGCCATGAACATGCCCCAGTTGAGGGAACCGGGCTGGGATTGTCCCCGCGATCCACCTTGCTTGTCGTACTGCGCGAAGACGAAGCCGTGAAGCATCAGGTCCCACTGGCCCGCCATGAAGTGGACCGATGGAAGCGGCACCGTATCTGGAATCCAGCTTGTGCCCGATCCCATTCGCTCCATCGACACGCCGAGCGGCTCCGGCGCCATACCCGGCATCGCGGCCGCCATACCCGGCATCGCGGCCATCGCGCGACGCGCGGAATCCGCGCCAGCCGCCGAATCATGTTGTTGTGTGGTCGCCGTCTTCGCCGGTTGTTGCGCGCGAGCATCGAAGGCGCTGAACGCGCTAAGCATCACGCCGAGTAGCCCGACGGCCGCGCGCATTGCCGGCCGCGCCGACGACGCCTGGGTCGTTTTCTCGTACATCTCCCACCTGAAGTAGAGGCCCTGACGCGCGGCATGAAAGCGAGGACTGGCCGAACGTCGATCTCGTCGCACGCAAGCGCGCGCGACGGTGCACAACGGCTGGTTGTGAGGGCCTAGGCTTTCGGCGGCGGTGGGTCGGGAGCCGTGATCGGCGACGACGGGATACGCGTCACTGCGGGCGCAATCACGTTAGGACAAGGCGGGACTGACGCCGATCGGTCAACGCGCTCGCATGTGGCGTTGATCGCGCACGACGTCATCGCCTGGCAGCATGCTGGCTGCGTCGGTGTATCGCAGGGCTGGTTCCCGGTCGCCGCCTCGACATGGACCGCCGCACCACGATGTTGTTGGTGACGCATCGCGTGTTGATGACCCTGCGTGGGCCGGTCCCCGTGTTGCGCGCATGCGAGATCTGCCCCCACGAACGTGAGGTGCAGCATTAGCAAGGCCGTGATGAAACCCGGCAGGCGCCGCGCGAGCATGATTGAAGCGTACTGGGCTGAATGTGTGAATGAAAGGCTCGGCGCCAATCCCTTCGCGAGGACGGTAACAGGAAGCGGACTATAGCCTGAGCATCCGCTCACGCAGAACGCGCGCTCTGATGCGGCTGACCGCATGTTGCTGCCCAGTCGAGAGCGTGGCCTTCAAGAGTCCGGATGGAAGGGACTCGAAGCGATGAAGGAAATCGATGTTGACAAGGGTTCCCCGCGACAGTCGCACGAATTGTTCCGGATCGAGCCGAGTCTCCAAGTCCTTCAAACGATACGTGATGACATGCCGCTCACCCGTGACGGTGCTAATGTGTAAGTCCTCACCGTGCGCGACGACGGATACCACTTCCTTCGTCGGCACGATGGTGATCTCGTCCGCCGTGCGAACGGGGATGTGGCGCAGGGACTCACTGGGACTTCGCTCTGGCGCCACAAGTGCGGCGCGTTCCACCAAGCGCGGAAACTCCGCCGCCATCTCGGCGCTTTCCAACCGCTCCTTCGCCCGCTGGAGTGTGACTCGCAAACGGGTCGGTGTCACCGGCTTGAGGAGATAATCAAGCGCATTCGATTCAAACGCGTTCGCCGCTTCAACACCGGTGTCCCCGGTCACGGCGAACAGGAGTCTTCGGTTACGCCACGCCGTGTTGCGGAGGACGTCGAACGCTGTCGCTGACCGCAACGCAACGTCGAGAAAGCATAGATCGGGTGACAGT
>FTCS01003627.1_pt1 | contig 12420 bp, 11 predicted proteins | sample 1639391 | NCBI WGS metagenome assembly FTCS01 (sample SAMEA3914864, study PRJEB12502) | metagenome | biome: forest; material: soil | place: USA | collected 2012-03-12 | depth 0.3 m | reverse complement strand
TCGGCGTCGCGGGCACCGATCTCGGGATCACCGCCGAGCGGAATGGCAACCTGGTGTTCATGTTCGGCGACACGTGGGGACAGAGGCCGATCTGGCCGATTCCGACGTCCGGCGACGACGCCTTCGCGTCGCTCCCCGCCGGTTCGAACGTGCTCGACGCGTGCCACCATCTCGCGTTCGCGCACGACACGGGCGATCAGGACTTTGCGCCGATCACGCTCGACGGTCACACGCTGCCGGTCTTCGAGGTCCCGACCGGCGCGTTCGCCACCGCACATCATCTCTATGCGTTCTTCACGGTCGCCGACGAATGGGGCAACACCATCGGTGACCATGGAGGCCGGGGTGTCCTTGCGCGCTCCGACGGTGACCAGATCTTCGAGACCGTGAGACCCGTGTCGGCTACGAGCGAACGCTTCAACATGGTGTCCGCCGCGCTCGCGCCGGCCGGGAAGTATCTCGAGCTCCCGAGCCCGTGGGCGGAACGCGACGTCGTGCTCGCCTATGGCACCGGTCACTATCGCGAGAGCTTCCCGCGTCTCGCGCTCGCCGAGGCGAACCATCCCGACGACCCGTGGATCTACTTCGCCGGTTGGGATGCAGCGGGCGCGCCGCGCTTCGCGCCCGACGAGGAGAGCGCGATGCCGCTCTTCCCCGACGACGAACGACAGGCGTGCGTCGGCGAGATGAGCGTCGCGTGGGCACCGCACATCGAACGATGGCTGATGACCTACAATTGTCGCGGAAAGATCCTGCTGCGTGCAGCGTCGACCCCGTGGGGCCCCTGGTCGCAATCGCTCGTCGTCTTCGACAAGAAGGGCGCCGAGTCGATCGGTGTGCTCCACCGGACGTGCGCGCACTTCGCGGCGCCGTGCGACGACACGAACGTCTCGCCAGACTTCGGCGAATCGGTGGCGGGCGATCCGTACGGCCCGTACATGATCCCGCGGTTCTTCTCGTCGAGCGCGCCCGGCCGAGAGCGCATCGTCTTCACGATGTCGACGTGGAACCCGTACGCGACGATGCTGATGGACGCGGAGATCTCGCTGCGCTGAGCCGGAGCGCGCGGCTCACGGCTTCGGGACGGTGCACGTGTCGACGTGATGGAGCCCGCCCTCGCAGCCGAGCACGGCGATGTTGCACGCATTCACCCTGGTCTCTTCGGGTCGACACGCGACCGATCCACACGCGCACGAATTCAACATCGGGTCGTAGCAGCAGCTATTGCCGGTGCACTCGACCGGACGACTCTGATCGTCCATCGAGCCGAGCTCGCACAAGCAGCCGTCGCCGGTGCCGACGCAGATGACCTTCTTGCACTCGCAGGTCCGGACCGGGCCGGGCCATCCGTCGGGAGCGCAGCAGCGGAGGCCGGGATGACCGACTTCGGTGCACTCGGTGTCGTTGGCGGGATCCTGACCGATCTGGCACTCGCAGGTCTCGAGCGACGACACGTACGAGGGGCCGCAATGGGTCACGTTGTGCGGCGGAGGCGCGGGCGCGGCATTGCACGGCGTCGCGCACTGGCTCGCGACGCATGTCGAGAGCGGCACGTGCGCACCCCCGCGGTCGTTGACGTCCGCCAGATGCATGCAGCTTGCACTCGATTTCGCCGAGCAGCCTTCGACGTCGTGGATGACCCCTCCGCAGCTGTCGTCGAAGCAGCAGGCGTCGACGGCGACGGAGCACTTGTCCGCGAGGCAGCGCCCGCACTCGGAGTCGACGCCGGCGAACTTGCAGTGCGCGCCGCCGGCGGGCGCGAAGTCGACGGCAAGGACGCAGGCCCCCAAAAACCACGTGAAAAGGCCCGTGGCGAGGACCATGCCGAGGGTCCCGGAACGCGTTTTCATGACGCCTTGCCGGTCGGCGATTTCGGGCTAGTACGGTGCCCGATGTCATCGGAGAAACGGCTCTGGTCGATCCTGGCGCTCGGCGCCGGCGTCGCCGTTGCCGGCTGCTCGAGCGCGAACAATCCAGACCCGCCCGCGCCCGCGACCGAGGTCGCGCCCGCCGATCCCGATCCGCCCGCGCCCATCCAGCTGAAGACGTGCGCGATCGGAACGATGGTCGGCAAGGGCGGCACGACGTGCGTTCCGGTCGGGCCCGACGAGACCGCGCCCGACGGCTTCAAGCGCTCGACCGACGACTGGGGCTTCCGCGCCGTGAACGTGTGGGGCCTCTGCCCGGATCGCTTCATGAGCGTGATGGGCTCGGAGATCTGCCGGGGCATCGACATCCCGTGCCCGGCGGACGCGGACTTTCCGCCCAGCGGCTCGACGCTCGTGCACGACCAGACCGAGCTCGCGGCGGCCATGGCGGCGACCGGCTCCGGATCGACGATCGCCCTCGCGGACGGCACGTACGATCCGATCGTCATCGATCGCGACGTGACGCTCATCGGGCGATGCCCGGAGCGAGCCTTCTTCCGCGGCGACGTTGCGGGCGCGACCGGACAGAGCCGCGCCATCTCCATCAAGGGCGCGCACACCGTCTCGTTGCACTCGATCACCGTGCAGAACGCGGGACACGCGATCTGGGCGAGCGACGGCGCGAAGGTGGCGATCGAGCGCATGGTGTTCGCGAGCAACGGCTCTGCGAGCTGGATCCAGAACGGCGCGTCGCTCAAGGCCTGGCACGTGCTCGTCAAAGGCGCGGACGCGAAGGATGCGGACGGCATTCTCGTCGGTGACGGCGGCCATGCAGATCTGGACGGCCTCGAGCTGCGCGACATGCACGTCGCGGTGCAAGCGTTCGGCAGCGGCAGCACCGTCACCGCGTCGGAGATGGTCATCAGCGACCGTTCGACGGAGCCGCTGGCTGCGCTCGTGATCGCCTCGCACGGCGGCGACGTGCAGCTCGCTCGCAGCCTCGTGTTCGCGAAGGACATCTTCATCGGCGGAAGCTCGGACATCGACGCGCGGGAGACCGGCAGCCTGCCCGCGACGCTGAAGATCACCGACTCCGAGATCATGCGCGTCGATCCGAGTGACGCCGGCGGCTTCGACGTGGCGGGCGGCTCGACGCTTGCGCTGGTGAACGACACGTTCGAGACGCGCGGGCGCGTTGCCATCTCGGCGCACGGCGGCGCGAACGTCTCGCTCGAGCGTACGGTCATTCGCCCGGTGCTCCCGACCGACCCGGCGAATCGCGGCATCGGCGCCGGCCTCGTCATCGACGACGGCGTGCGACTCACCCTCGATCGCTCGGCGATCATGGGCGTGGTGCAGTCCGGCGTCATGGCGTCGAAAGGATGCCACATCCGCGCGACGGGATCGCTGATTGCCGATGTCTGGGAATACACGCGCATGGACTTCCAGAAGCGCTTCGACAGCGGTCAGGCGATTTCATTGAGCGGAGACGCCGCGCTCGACATGACGGACAGCGCGCTCCTGAACAACGCCGGCGCGTCGATCTGGCTGGATGCCGGCGGGCAAGCGAGTGTGAAGCTCCAGAGCTCCGTGATTGCGTCGACCCGCGACCGCGCGCGCTCGAGCGCCGCCGTCGGGCTCCTCGCGTGGTCGGGCACGGTCGACGTCCGCGACTCGCTGGTCCACGACATCGGAACCGCGTTCGGGTTCGGCAAGGTCACGGGCGCGGTCGCCGGCACCACGATCAGCAAGGGTGATGTCGCATTCCGTTTCTCGAACGGCGGCCACAGCGTGGTCGCCGACTCCGCGGATCAGCGTCCCGCTGCGGGAGAGCTGCTCACGCGCGACGACGTGCTGGTCGAGACGCCGACGGCCGAGACGCAAGAAGCGTTGCCGCTCGGCGATTGCCGCTGCGAGAAGCCCGCCAAGAACTGACCGGACGCGCTTCGGGACGCCGTCGCTACATGCCGTCGGCGGCTTCGCGGAGGAACGCGGGCGTGTCGGTCGTCACCGGATCGCTGTGTGCGCCGAGCATGACACGAAGGCGCGGCGTCTCTGCCATCTCGCGAAGGAACGACGCCACGCGCGGCTTGTCCGAGATCTGCCGGAGCTTTGCGATGCGCGGTACGCCGCGTCCGTTCGGCGGGCCGAGCATCCGCATGAGGAGCCCCTTCGGCTTTCCGCACCCGACGATGTCGGTGAAGAGGAGGGCGCGACTGCCTTCGGGGTCACCGGTCGGAACGTCGAGCACGACCTCGTCGTACTTCATGCCCGGGATCTGATGAGGATGGATGCCGAGCGACGGCAGCGCCTCGTCCGGTGACGCATCGACCTTCACCTTGCCCGCGAGCTTGTCCGTGATGTTCTTCGTCGTGACGATCTTCATCGCCGGGTAGCGCTCCGCATAGAACGGCGCGTCCATCGTGTGCATCGAGTGCGGGACGACCATCACCGAGGGGCGCCCGAGCGCCTCGAGCGCCTTCATTCCGTCCTCGTTCATGGCGACGACGTTGTGGAGGAGGAGCGTGCCGTCTGCGAGGCGATGGATCACCATCTTCCTCTTCAGAGGGAAGGGGAGCGATCCCCAAACCTCCCATAGCGCCGGCGTGATCTGCTCCGGTTGCCCGTGCGGGAAGATCTTGTGCATGCCCGCGCAGCGTACGTCACTTCGGCGCGAGCGCGATGAGTGACGTGACGGCGCCGACGTTCTTGTCGTTGGTCGCGAGCTGCGCGCCGGTGCTGCCGGGCGTCGCAAACGGAGCATCGAATGCCGCGGTGATCCCGGTCTGGCCGCGCAGCGTCATTCCGGTGGGAGCGAACCAGTTGGCTGTGACCGTGTCGTCTGCGAGATCGATCACGACGAGCATCGTGTTCGCCACGGTGGTGGTGACGGCGGCGGAGGTCAGCGGGTTGCCGGGGCTGGAGCCATAGGAGGCAACGTCGATCGGGTTGACGGCGCGAACGTTGCGGTACGCGACCGCGATCGCAGAAGCGTAGGGAGTGGAGCTGAACGTGAAGGTCGTCTTGCTCGGCTCCGAGTTGCCTGCAATATGCATGTAATACCAGCCGTGCGTGTCGGTTCCGCTCGGCACGTCGTCGAGCTTCGTGAACCCCGCCGGCGTCGTCGCCGTCGACGACGCGAGGTCGGTGAAGAGGCCGACGAGGATGACGTCACCGCTGACGACGCCTGGCGGGGTGCTCAGGTCGAGGGAGCTGACGTTCATGAGCGGGGCTGCGAGCGACTTGCTCACGAATGCGATCTTCAGCGGCGCTGCGTCGGCCGCTGCTTCCGAGTCGAGCGGGGCGTCTGCTTCGAGCGTTGCGTCGTGACCGGCGTCGGCATCGACGCCGCCGTCGGCATCGGCGCCGCTCTCGCGTGCATCGGTTGCGTGATCGGGGCCCGCATCGGCCGGCGGCGCCGGATCGAGGTCAGGGCCGCCCGAGAGCCCGTTGACGTCGACGAGCAGCGAGCACGCTGCGCATCCGACGGCGGCGGCTACTGCGAGGTAGTGGGCGACACGCCGGCGGGCCACGTGCTGATTCTAGCCGAAGCTACGTCAGCGGCGCGCGCGTCGCGCGAGCAATTCATCCTCGTTATCCCGCTCGATGGGGTCCTCGTCGGCATCGTTTGCCACGCCTCCGGCACGCTCCGCGCCTTGGCCGCAGGCCAAGCGCACGCCGCTCTCGTCGAGCGTGTCGCGCGAGCACGCCAGGAAACGGTCGAGGTCTGCCTGCGCCTCGTTGCGTGCGGCTTCACGCATCGCCGCTTCGCGCTGCGCCACTTCGAGAGCGTGTCGCACATCGGCGACCTCGGCGCGCGCTCGCGCGTGCAGATCGATCGCGTGTTGCGCGAGGCGACGCTCCGCGGCCGTCGACTCGCGGAGCCCGGCGAGCTGCAGTCTCAGGTCGGCGATCTGTCGCGCATGGCTCGAGCGTGCCTCGGCGAGCGACTGCTCCGCCTCACGCAGGCGCGCTATCATCGTGGCGGCGATGCGCGCGTGCGCCGTTGCAGCGCGAGTCTTGCCGGCCTCTTCGGCCTTCGCGCAGCGCTCGGCGATCTCGGCGCGATGCGCCTGAGCGCGCGCCCTCGTGTCGGCGAGGTGCACGCTGTCGCGCTCTGCCAGTGCCTTGGCGAGGTTGTCCTTCGCGGTTCCGAGCGCGCGCGCATGCGCCGCGACGCTCGCCGCGACGGCCTCACGCTCGACGACGAGCTGTGCTTTCAGCTCCTCGACGTGAGCTCTCACCAGCGCAACGGCGCGCTCCGATGCCGCGAGCTCGGACCGGTGTGCGGACTCTTGCTCGGCCAGGATCGTCGCGTGCTGCGCGAGGAGCTCGGAGAACACACGCTCGTGCTCGGCGACGTCGCGCACGTGCCGCTCGCGCTCCGCTGCGCGAGCCTTGCGCTCCGAGGCGAGCGCCTCGGCGAGATGCGCGACCTCGGCGGTGCGCTCGTCGAGCTCGATCTGCTGCGCCGAGAGCGCGCGCTCCACGTGCTCCGCGATCTTCTGCTCGCCGCGGTCTCGCTCCGCCGCGAGGTCGCGCGCGTGACGGTGCTCGGCGCGCCGGAGCGCGTCTTCGCCGCGTCGGATCGCCAGCTCCTTGTCGGCGAGCGCCACCGACGTGAGCTCGCGCGCGCGCGCCGCTCGCGCATCGGAGCGCGCGGCCTTGCGTTCCACGGCGTGGAGCTTCGTCTTCAGATCAGCGAGCTCGCCTTCGAGGCCTCGGCGCTTGTCCTCGCTTCGCAGGAGCGCTTGACCGTGGACCGCGAGATCGCTTCGCAGCGAGCCGATGAGACGCTCCTGCTCGTGGATCGTCTTGCGTTGCTCGAGCAGCTCCTTCGCGGCCTGATTCGCACGGCGCGCTGCGGTCGTGGCCGTCGGCGTACACGACTGCTCGACGAGCGCGCAGAGATCGTCGAACGCGCGCTCGTCTTCGCGTTCATCGAGGCGTTCATCGAGAGCAGCGCTGCCGTCGCTTGCGTGCGACGAGCTGCGCGTCATGCGCGGAACGATCATCGAGCGATGAGCCACACTAGGGTTTTACCACCGAGATCGCGGTCGCGCCGGTGCGTCCAGCAACGCTTTTTTCAGCGAGGGCTCGTCCCCACGACTGGATCATCGTTGCGTCGATGCATACATCGGAAACCTTCGTCGATCGCGCGGGTGCTGTCAGCGACCATCAGGGCGCATGCGTTGCATCGCGAAGCGGGGCGCCGAGCGCGAGCCAGATCGCGTCGGCCCAGTGTGACGCTCCGGGCTGCGTCGGATGGAGGTGGTCCGGCTGGCGCTCGATCGCGAGGTCGTACGAATTCATCCATCCGCACGGCGCGGTCGCGCGCGCGAGCATCGCGATGAGGCCGTGCTCGGGGCGACCGATCGAGAGCGGACCGATCCACCAGCACGGGCGATCGCCGATCTGCGCGATGATCGACTTCACGTCGACCTCGTAGTCGTCGGGCTTCGCCGTGGTGAGGTTGTTCATGCCGAGCGATACGAGCACGACGTCGGGCTTCTTCCAGCGCAGGAGCGCTTCGAGCTTCTTCGACGTCGCGTACGAGTGCAGGCCGCCGTCGATCTCCGTAAATGCGTCGTAGTGGATGCCCGCCGCCTCGAAGCGCGTCTTCATCTCGAGCGCGAGACCTTGCTCGAACCCGAGCGACGTGTCGCCGACCTGGAGCACGTACTTCGCGCTCGCGGGCCAGGGAGGCGCGTCACGTGGCGGAGGCGGAGGCGCGGGCGGAGGCGAAGGCGAAGGCGGAGGCGAGGGCGGAGGCGGAGGCGGAGGTGGAGGCGCGACGTCGGGCGTCACGGGGCTCGGCGCAGGAACGACGGGCGCGCGCTTCGGGCTCGGCTGGGCGCGCGTCACCAGCACCACCATCGCGACGGCGGCGAGCCCCACGAGCGCGATCCACCAGGCGGGCCGCTGCATCGCGCGTGAGCATAGCGTCAGCCCTTGATGGGCGTCCCTTTGAAGCAACCGAGCGTGTACGGATACTCGTACGTCGCGTGGTAGTGATAGAGCGACACCGCCGCGCCGTCCCACATGATCGTGTGCGTGTGACCGTGGCACGCGTCGAGGTCGGCGTTGGTCAACGTTTTGCCGTCCTCGCCCCGCACGCCGTAGATGCCGAAGCCGTCGCGCGCGTAGCCGAGCAGCGCGGAGTGGGCTGTCCCCGGGTCGGCGATGCACGTCGTGAGGCTATGGTAGTGATACGTGCCGCTCATCTCTGGATGCGCCTGACACGCGTCCTGCACTTCGTGCGCGACGGCATCTCGCCCTTCGCCGTCGAGCGCATCGAAGAACGCGGCGCCCGTGAGCAGGATCCCGATCGGGCCGCCGCCGAGGCACGATTCGGTGGCAGCCACGGTCGGCGTCGCGGGCAGCGCCCAGCTCTTCGCGGCTTGCTTGATCGAGCTCGGATTGCGGTCGTATGCGTACGCAGGATCGGACGCGCCGATCGGAAACGTGCCCGTGTCGTGATCGGGGAGCCCGTTGCCGGCGACGGTTCGCGTCGCGCCGCTCACGGTCATCGTGAACGTGTGGGCCGGCCACGCGACAGCGCCTTGCACGGCGATCTTGGCGGTGAAGTCGAAGGTGCCCGTGTCCTTGTGGATCCACGGACCGTCGGCGAACGCGCCGCCGATGCCGGTCATGAAATTGCTCTGGCACGAGAACACGTAGCCGACCTTCGGAGCGGCGCCGTACTTGCCGTCGCCGATCGGAAGGCTCATCAGCGTCACGTTGCTCGTCGTGTTCGTGCCGGCCTCGCCGCTCGCACCGTCGCCGCCGGCCGCCGCGTCACCGTCACCGGCCGCGACCCCGTCACTGCTCGACTTGCCACAGGCCGCGCTCCCGATCGCGATCGAGAGCGCAAGTGAGCCGACGCCGAGAGCGAGCACGAGTCGAGGAGCGGGCATGCTCTCAGCATACGCTGCTGACACGGCCTGATCGCGGAGAGGCGCTCAGGGCGTGGTCGAGCCTGCGCGCTTCACGAATGCGACGGTGGTCGCCGCTGCATTGCGCGCGGCGAGTCGGTAGTAGGCGAAGAACTGCGTCGGATATCCCGGCAACCCGAGCGGATCGCCGGAGCCGTCGGACACGCCGCGGAACGCGATGAACGGCAGGCTTCGCATCGCCGCCTCGGCAGCGACGGCGGCCGTCTCGTTGTCGGTCACGATCGGATCGGCCCCGGCGTCCGCGCCGGGCGGTCCCATCGGCAAGCATTGATTCGCGGCGATGGCCGTCGTTCCGACGTCGCAACCGAAGACGTCGTCGCCGCCGTTCGAGCACGTGACCGGAGTCGAGAGATCGTCGCTCTGGCCGACGCCGCCGACACCCGCCGCGGGAACGTGATCGAGGCACACCGGCACGCCCGTCGCCGGCACCACGGTGCACTTCTCGAGACAGAGCGAGCCGTCCGCCACGATGCTCCTCGCGATGTTCAACCACGCCGCGTTCGGCGCGTACGTCGCGGTGGTTCGAAGCGACCACGATGTCGGCACGGCCACGTCTCCGATCCTCGACTTGCTGCCGGCGACGCCCGAGAACACGACGCCGGTCACGGGGAGCTGCGCGAGGACTGCGTGCGCGGTGGCGGTGGCGGCGCTCAGTCCCATGCCGGTGAGACCGATCGCGACGTGAACGCCCTCGAGCGTGCCGATTCGAAACGTGTGACCGTTGATGACTTGCGTGCTGGTGATCGTGGCCTTCGCGAGGAGGGGCGCCGTCTCCGCCGGGAACGCGCTGAAGATGGCCAGGAACGGCGCCGATGCGCCGCCGTCACCGCCGTCGGTCGTGTTGCTCGACGGCGATGCGTCCTGCATCGAGCTGCTCGGCGCGGCGTCACTCGCGGGCGTGGTCGCGGCGGGAGGCGTCGTGGACGAGACCGTGCTCCCGTTCTGCGGGCCGTCGTTCGTCGAAGCGCTTCCGCACGCGGCGGCCGAGCCGAGCGCGACGAGAGCGAGACCGAGAGCATACGTGCGAAGAGCTCGTGCCATCGCGCAGTGCGTAGCACCGAGGAGCTCTCGAACCACTCGCTCGAGCGCACGCGCGCGTCGTTCGCAGGATCATGATCGAACCGATCATGATCTGGGTGCGCTTCATGCACGATTCTCGTTCCGGAGGTTCGTGATGGCGAAGAAGCACAAGCGCCCCGCGCGGAAGGCGAAAAAGTCGGCGAAGCAAGCGATCCAGACCGTCTCCAAGCACAAGCCGCTCTCGGCTGCGTTGGTGGCGCTGGGGACTCTCGCGTCATCCGTGCTCGCAAGCGAGAAGATCCAGAGCGCGCTGCAGGATCTCGTGAGCGGAATCATCGCGCGCGCGACGAGCGGCCTCAAGCTGGTGTCGGAGAAAGCGGGCGAAGCACTGCCAGCCCTGGGCGATGGCAGCGACGAAGGCGAGGAGGAGCATGCCCACGCCTGACGGCAAGATGAAGAAGCGTTAATCGCTGGATGAAAGGGCGGGGCTCTCCGTCCGACGGGCATACGCAGCACAACCCCCGCCGGAGCTTCTTTCATGCGCTTGTTCGTTGCCGCCGCCGTCTTGCTCGCTGCCTGCGCTCCCGCCCGTCCCGCCGCAGCCGTGTGTCCACCCGCCGCGCGCATCGTCGTCGTTCGTCCGCAGCCCGTCATGCGACCGCTGCATCTCGGTCGCGTTCGCAAGGTGCCCGCGACGCCGGTGGTCGCCGACGCAGATCGCTTCGCGCGTTACAACCTCGACCGCATCAACGAGTACCGCGCGCGGGAAGGGCTCGTGCCGCTCGTGCTCGACGCGAAGCTGTCGGCGTTCGCGCTCGAAGGCTCACGCGAGTCGAAAGCGGGAGGTCCCGCGCACGGTCACATCGCCCACGCTTCGAAGGACGAATTCGAGCGCGCCGGTTTCACGAAGGGCTTCTGGGCGGAGAACCAGGGATGGTCGTCGCGCGTGGCGCCGGACGCGACCGCGAACGAGGAGAAGCAGATCGCGGGCCTCCTCCAGGGCATGATGAACGAGGGACCGGGCGGTGGTCACCACGACAACATTCTCTCGAAGGGCGCGCGACGGCTCGGCGTCGGGATCGTGATGGACGCCGACGGAGGCATCACGCTGACCAATGATTTCGCCGCGGAGTGACGCGGCGCCGAAGCGATCGGCGTCAGCGGCCGCAGGACGGCCACGGGCGCCAGCCGCGGCGCTCCCAGAGCCGATGAGCGTGCTCGCTGTTCGTCGCGGGATCGAACGGATCGCCGCCTCCGCTCGACTGCCACGCCGACCGCGAGAACTGGAAGAGGCCCGCGTAGAGACCGTTCCGCGACACCGCGCGCGGGTTGCCGCCCGACTCGCAGCGACAGACGCGCGCCGCCTTGTCGGGATCGGGCCAGCCGAATCGAGCCTGGTAGCTCGCCGAGCAGTAGCCGACGGGAACGGAGGCGCTCTCGACGTGCGTCGTCGTCGAGGGCCATCGCGGCTCGGACGAGCCACACGCGCTGAGCCCGAAGAGGCTCGTGAGAAGGAGCAGACCCGTGGCGCACGCGTTCTTCATCGACCGTGCGTCGAGTACGCCACGGATGCTCGCGCGTGGACAAGAACGCCGCGTCGCGCAGCGCGTCAGCTCTTCCCGATGCTCGAACCCCCGAAGCTCGTTCGGACCGCACCGAGGAACCGATGCGCTGCGGTCATGCTCGGGACCGTCACGCCGCCGGTGAGGATGGTCTTCAGCTCGGGGGTCGAGCCGTAGAGCGCGCGGCTGCTGTCCTCGTCGACCTTGATGGTCGTGCCGTCGAGGTTCGCGCCCGCAAAGAGGCCTTTGGACCGCGAATACGAGACGAGGTCGCCGCCGGAGCTCACGTCCGTGCTCTTCCCACGTCCCGTTCCGACCGGTCCCGCGGTCGCCGATGCGTCGACGCCCACCCTGAAGTTGCCGCTCGCGAGCGCGTTCATGCCCTTCTCGGTGGTGACGAGCGCGAGGAGCTCGGTCGACTGCGCGCCGAGCTGCGCGCCGAACGTACCGCCGCCGATGGTGATCGGCGCGGGCGCGCTCCAACCCTGCGCGCTGCGACAGGTCGCGTAGCCCTTGCCGCTCTGCCCACCGACGATCACGCCCGCCTTCACCATGGACGGAACCACGACGAGACAGCGGGCGCGACCGGCAACGTCCGCGGGGATCTTCCCGCCGAGGTCGGTGACGACGCTCGCGGACTGATCGAGCCGCTCGACGGCGGCGGCGGCGGCCGAGTCAGCCTTCGCTGCCGTGGTCTCGGTCGACTGCGACGACGAAGACGAGGAACACGCCGTGAGAGCGAAGGTCGCCGCTGCCGCAGCGCCGATCGCGACCATCCTGCCGCCTCGTGAGAGTGGATTCATGAGGCATTTTTCGAGCAGGAAGCGTGCCCTCGCACGCGAGTGAAGAGCTCGCGGACGACATCGCTTGGGCCAACGGCGATCCAAGATCAGAGTGGATCGCTCGTTCGCTGGCGGATGCCGCTCGCACTGCAAGCTTCCAACGTGCGCATACGTAGGCGACGTCCACGATTGACCGTCAAATCTCGGTTTGACGCGAATCGCAACGCGCCAC
>FTCS01000743.1_pt1 | contig 12542 bp, 7 predicted proteins | sample 1639391 | NCBI WGS metagenome assembly FTCS01 (sample SAMEA3914864, study PRJEB12502) | metagenome | biome: forest; material: soil | place: USA | collected 2012-03-12 | depth 0.3 m | reverse complement strand
CTGAGCCCTGCACCCGACCCCGATGCTTCGCGGGGGCGCGCAGGGTCTCGTCGGACGTGACGCGGAGCTCGACGCGCTCGCGAAGGCCGTCGCAGCTCATCGACTCGTGTCGATCACCGGCGCTCCGGGCATCGGCAAGAGCGCGCTCGCACGGGCGCTCGCGGCAGGAAGACCGTCGGTGGTGTGCTCGCTCGAGGGTGCGGCGACGGTGGACGCATCGGCAAGCGCGCTGCTCGACGTGCTCGGCGTCGCAGCCTCGCCCACGGCGAGCACCGCCGAGAAGGTCGGTCGCGTCGGTCGCCAGCTCGCACAACGCGGCAAGGTGCTCCTCGTGCTGGACGGCGCCGACCTCGTGCGGAGCGCGCTCGACAAGGCGATCTCGGGATGGCTGCAGAATGCACCGATGTTGCGCGTGGCGGTGACGTCGCGAACGCGGCTCGCGGCGGCCAGCGCACGGCGCTTCGACGTCGATGCGCTCGACGTTCCGGCGGAGCGGGATCGCGATCTCGCATCGATTGCGCGTGCGCCGGCGGTTCGCCTGTTCGTGCACTTCGCGGCGCTCGTTCGTCCGGGGTACGCGCTGGGCGCGCAGAACGCACCCTGGGTCGCGCGGACGGTACGGCTCCTCGAAGGGATTCCGCTGGCCATCGAGCTGTCGGCATCGCGGCTCGTGGTGCTCGGCGAACGCGAGCTGGCCGAGCATCTGTCGGAGCGGCTCGACATCCTCGACGCGAGCACCGGAGCGGCGCGCGGGCGCTCGCTGCGCGAGGCGTTCCGGCTCTCGTGGGATCAGCTGCCCGACGACGACGCGCAGGTGCTCGCGGCATGCTCGTACTTTCGCGGCTCGTTCGATCTGCCGGCGGCCACGGCGATCCACGGAGCCTCCGGACGAAGCGCCGAGGTGCGCATGGCGGCGGCCCTCGAACGTCTCGAGGAGGCGTCGCTCGTGCGCGCATTCGAGCCGGCGTCACTACCGGGGACGCGGAGGTACTCGCTGCTCGCGAGCTTGCGCGCCTTCGCGGAGCAAGAGCGGCGGCGCGGTGGTCAAGAGGCCGCCATCGCCGAGCGGCACGCGCTTCACTACGCAGCGCTCTCGGGGCGCGCGTCGTCGTCGTCGCGCACGGGTTCGCGCGCGGTTCGATCGCCTGAAGAGCTCGCTTTCGAGCGGGACGACATGAACCACGCGCTCGCGTGGGCGATGGATGCTGGTGAGCTCGAGACGGCCGCGCGCATCTTGATCGCGCTCGCGCCGCTCGTCCTCGCGCGTGGGCCGCTCGAGCGTTATCTCGAGGCCATCGATCTCGTGCTCACGACGGGTCGAGTTGCGCGCGATCAGGGCGCGGAGCTCCACCTCGCTCGCGGTCTCGCACGGATTTTTCACGGGCGGCGCGACGAGGCGGTCGAGGACCTCGCGATCGCGCAGCGGCTCGGGCGGGCGGCGCGGCTCGCTCGCGTCGAGGTGCTCGCGGCGAGCAAGCGCGCGCTCGTCGCCGGGCTCAAGGGCGACACGAAGCTCTCGCGACAGCTCGTGAAGGCGGCGCGCGCGGCGCTCGGGGCAAAGCCCGATCCGCAGCTCCACGGGATCGTGCTCAAGGATCACGCGAACGTCCTCTCCGAAGAAGGGCGCAACGACGAGGCGATGATCGAGCTCGCACAGGCGCGCGATCTGTTTCACGAGGCCGGCGATCTCCGCGAAGAGGGCTTCGTGCTGATGATGCTGGGCAGTCGCCTCGTCGACATCGGTGAGGTCGTCGCGGCACGGCGCGACCTCACCGCCGCGCTCACCGCGCTGCGGAAGGCCGGCGATCTCCGGTCGGAGGGCTGGACGCTCGTGCTCCTGGCGATCGCGGACGCAGAGGAGAGCGATCTCGCGACGGCGCGCACGCGGCTCGAGACGGCGCTCGAGATCTTTCGCGTGATCGGCGACGCGCATACGGAGGGAATGGTCTACGGATATCTCGGGAACGTGGCGCTCGAGCAAGGCGCGATGTCCGACGCCGAGGATGCGTATCGCGAAGCACGAAGGAGGCTCGCGAAGGCCGGCGACGTCGGTGGCGAGGCGATGTGCGTGGCCGGGGCGGCGGTGGTCGACGTCGTCCTCGGGCGGCTCGGGGTGGCTCGCGGCGGATTCGCGAAGGCGAAGAAGCTCGTCGCGCGGGATGGGCGGAAGGCGCGTCGTCACGCGGTGGCGATCCTCGCGACGATGCTCGATGCGGCCGTCGCGGGCGGCGGCGATTCGAGCGAGCCCGGCGATTCCGAGGAGGTGCGATTCGCGCGACGCGTCGTTCTCCGGGTGCGTGCCGCGCAGACGCAAGGGCGCGCGAACCGCGACGGAGGTCTCGGAGCCGACGAGCTCGTCATCGCGCATGATGGCGCGTGGTTCCACGCGGCGACGGGCGATGATGCGTCCGAGCCTTGCGAGCTCGGCGCGAGCAGCGCCGCGAGTCGGATCGTCGCGCTCCTCGCGTCACACCGACAACGCTATCCCGGCCACCCTGTCCCGTTCGCGACGCTCGTTCGCGCGGGATGGCCGGACGAGGCGATCCTCGCGGCCGCCGCGAAGAATCGTCTGCACGTGACGATCGCGCGCCTCCGGAAGAGTGGTCTCGAGCGCACGCTCGTGCGACGCGACGACGGGTACCTGCTCGATCCTGAGCGTCTCGTGCGGATTGCGGATCGACACGAGCGGCCGCGGCGGTCCCCAGCCGCTGGCCGTCGGCCAACCGTGTAAGCGACGTTTAAGAGGCCCGCCGCAGGGCCTGCGCCAGGATGCCGGCGCCATGCATCACCCCTTCCGGACGCGACGCGCCCTCGGTTTCCTCGCTGCGGCTGCGATCTCGGTGGTTGCCGCTGGCTGCTTCGCTGGATGCGCGACGTCGGACGATCGGCCTCGGTATCCGGCGCCGCCCGGAGAAGAGACCAGCGGCACCATGCCGGACATGCCGGTGTCCTCGCTCGGCGAGGCGGGCGCGGCATGCAGCGGGCTTCGTTGCTCGGTGCCCTCATGCGCGGCCGGCACGACGACCGCGATCGAAGGCGACGTCTACGATCCCGCCGGCAAGACGAGGCTCTACAACGCCGTCGTTTACGTGCCGAACGCGGACCTCGCGCCGATCGTTCGCGGCGCATCGTGCGAGAAGTGCGGTTCCGTCAGCGGCGATCCCATCGTGACGACGCTCACCGACGAGAAAGGGCACTTCCGCCTCGAGGGCGTGCCCGCCGGCAAGGACGTTCCGCTCGTCATCCAGATCGGCAAGTGGCGTCGCACCATCAAGCTGCCCACCGTGAACGCCTGCGCAACGACCACCGTCGCCGATGGCGACGCTCACCTGCCGCGCAACTCCGTCGAAGGTGACATGCCGCAGCTCGCGGTCGTCACGGGCGGCTTCGACGAGCTCGGCTGCCTGCTCGCGCGCATCGGCATCGACGGCGCCGAGTACACTTCGCCCTCGAGCTTCGGGCGCGTCCACGTCTATCGCGGCATCGGCGGCGGCGACACGACGACCGGCGGCGCCCCGCAAGCACCCGCGCTCTGGGACGACGAGGCCACGCTCGCCAAGTACGACGCCGTTCTCCTCTCGTGCGAAGGATGGGAGTACGACGAGGACGACGGGACGAACGGCAACAAGACCGTCGCCGCCAAATCGGCGATGCACACGTACGCCGAGAAGGGCGGCCGCATCTTCGCGACGCACTATCACTACACGTGGTTCAAGCAGAGCCCGGAGCAGGACTTCCGTGACGTGGCGACGTGGAACGATCCGTCGAGCGCGTACGGCACGAAGCATCTCAGCGTCGATACGTCGTTCCCGAAGGGCGCTGCGTTCGCGAAGTGGCTCGATGCGAACGGCGCGTCGGCGATGGGCATGCCGGGCACGCTCGACGTCACGAACCCCGGTAGCAACGTCGCGTCCGTGAATGCGGCGACCACGCAGAGGTGGCTCTACACGGACTCACCCGCGAACGTCGCGCTCATGTCGTTCAACACGCCGATCGCCGCGGCTCCCGCCGATCAGTGCGGCCGCGCGGTCTTCAGCGACATCCACGTGAGCGGTGAGGACGGCTCGCTCGCGGTGCCCGGCGCATGCGGCGCGCCCAAGCTCACGCCGCAGGAGCTCGCGCTGGAGTTCTTGCTCTTCGATCTCACGTCCTGCGTGCAGCCGGACTCGCAGACGCCGCAAGCGCCGCGCTGAGCAGTCACTCGATCACGAGCACGTGGAGGTCGGCTAGGTTGTGGCCGGTCGGCTTGCTCGGAACCGAGGTCGCTGCCGCCTGATGCAGCGGCCCCGTATCGAAGCGCTCGAGCGATCCTGCAAGCGCGCCGTCGCCGAGCGCGCGCGAGAGACGTGATGCGAAGCGATCGTCGATGATGGCGCCGCCGGTGCCGCTGCTGCCGTCGACGCCGTCGGAGGCGAGCGCAGCGAACACGATGCGCCTCGACGAACGCGCTCTCGCGTCGACGAGGCGCGGCTCGCCCACGCGCTGTCCGACGAGCGCCGCAAGGTGCGTTGATCGCCCTCCCCGTCCGGATGTTGCGACGGTGACCGCGGGCTCCGCGGCGCGTACGTAGATTCCAGGCTCGCGCGCCCGCTCGGCGAGCGCGACGTATTCTGCGGCAAGCACTTCGACGGGCGCCTGCGACGACGGAAGGAGCCGCACCTTGCGTGATTCGCCACCCTTCAGCAGCGCGGCCATCGAGCGCGCGAGCTCCTCGGGGGAGATCACGATCTTCGCTGCCGCCATCGCAGCGCGGGCGCCCGGAGCCGCGGGCGACCACGTTCGCACGAGCGGGACGTCGCGAAACGCCGGCGCGTGACGCGCGAGCAGACGCCGCGCCTCCGTCACCGTGCTGTCGTCCGGAACAGAGGGCCCCGATCCCACGTCGCTCGCCGTGCCGCCGACGACGTCGCTCGCGACGAGCGTGAGCAGCGTCATACCTCGCGCAGCGGCCGCGGCTCGCGCCAGGCCGCCGCCCTTCAGCCGCGACAGGTGCTTTCGCACCACGTTGATGTCCTGGATCGACGCGCCAGACTCGAGCATCGCGCGCGTGATGGCGCGCTTCGTTCGGAGCGTGATCCCCGGGGACGGCACGCACGCCAGCGCCGATGCGCCTCCCGACACGAGCACGAGGAGCCGCCCGCCAGCGCCCCGAGCGTCTCCCGCTGCCATCGCGAGGCACGCTCGGCCGGCGCGGACGCTGCGAGCATCCGGCAGCGGATGCGACGCACGCAGCACCGTGATCGAGCCCGCGTTCGCCGTGCGCGCAGCGAGCGCCTCCACCTCGGTGACGTCCGTGCCGTCGGACGTGATCACGAGGCATCGTTCGATCGAATCGCCTAGTCGCCGAAACGCGCCCGCGGCCATCGCCGGCGCTGCCTTCCCGATCGCGATGACGCGAACCGGCGCTGCCCCCGAAGACCACGCCCGAGGGATCGCATCCTCGACACGTGCTGCAGGATCGAGCTCGCGGAGCGCGCGCGTGAAAGCGCGCACGATCGCCGCGCGCGTCATGCTCATCGCGGAGCGCGGTCGCCGAGATCGACCACGTGCGCGCCGAAGACCTGCTGCCAGGAGATCGTGACGAGCAGAAAGAGCGAGCGATCGCTCGGCCCCTCGAGCTCGTGCCCACCCAGCGCGGCGTCGCTCCAGCGAGCTCCTCCATGAAGCCCGAGAACGGGACCGGTCGCGTGCGGCAAGATCGGCAGCTGGAAGCCGATGCCCGCTTGGAGCCCGGGCTTGCTGCCGAAGCTCTTGCCTTCGGGCTGGACGAAGACCGCGCCGAGCTCGAGACCGAACGAATCGATGCTCATGTCGACGTACGCATTGCCGGTCTCGAGGCCCTGCAGCCAGCGCAGCAAGAAGAGCGGGCGCAGCTCGATCCCCGTGGCGAAGACGCGGCGCGGATCGCTCGCGCTTCCGAGGAGCGGGCCGTCCTCGTAGGTCGCGAAGACGCCGGCGGTCCAGAGATAGCGCAGGCGGAGATCTGCGGCCGCACGCGGTCCGCGCGGACCGAACGTCGCGCCGACGCCGACCGACGCGGACGCGTCGCCTTCGATGCGCCCGTCGCTCGTGTCGACGTCGCCGGCGCCGGCCGCGTGGGCGACGGACGCCGAAAGCATGCAACATGCAAGGATCGACCAGCGCGCCATCGCCGCCGCCATCTACGTGCCGAGGGCTCGCGTGATGTCCTCGCGCAGCTCGGACGCGACGATGAGCCGTACGCGCGACATCACCTGCCCCGCCAGGCGCGCGAGGAGGAACGACACGTCGCTGAGCGGACGCGCGGGTCCCTTTGCGTAGACGACCATGAGCGGCTCGGCCTCGCCGCCGAACGGCGTATCGCTCGCCACGTCGAGCGCGACATAGAGGTCCGGGTCGAGGCCGCGCGCCACCGCGACCTCGCGTGCGACGGAGAGCGCGTGGGCCCGTCCGTCGGGAAGCGCGTTCTCGCCGAAGAGCTCGTACGTCTTGAAGAGGTGGCGGACGCGCACGCGCTTGCAGAGATCCGCGAGCCCGGGATCCTTGGACGACTCCCACTCGTGCATGGCGACCGCGAGCACGCCGTCGTCGAGATCGAGATAATCGAGGAGTGTGGGCGGCGCGCCGTGCGCGGACAGCTCGATGCCGCGCGGCGTGCCCGGGAGCCGATGCCCCTCGGCGATGAGCGTGCTCGCGCGCCGGAGCACGGTGCGGATCATCCACTCCGCCGAGCGCGTCGCTTTGTGCAGGTACACCTGCTGGAACATGAAGAGGCGCGCCAGGATGAAGGCCTCGATCGCGGGGAGCCCCTTGGCGCCGTCGATCGCGAGGCCCGGGGCCTGCGCCTTGCCGTCGATGGGCTGGAAGCGAAGGCTCCGGAACAGCCAGTCGAGATCGAAGACTCCATAACGAACGCCGGTCGAGTGCGCGTCGCGCAGGAGGTAATCGCAGCGATCGACGTCCAGCGTGCCGCTCACCGCGCGCGCCAGGTACGGCAGCGGATGCTCGCCACGAACGAGCGCCGCGACGCGCTCGGGCATGTGTGGATCGATCCCCGCGAGCACCTGGTGAACGCCCGTCGACGGATCGAGGATGATGCGCTCGGTCCACGCCTCGTGATGCGAGGTACCGGGAATGGAGTCCTCGAACAGGTGCGAGAGCGGACCGTGCCCCACGTCGTGGAGGAACGCGGCGGCGATCGCATCTTGTGCGCGCTCGCTCGTGACCTGCTGCCAGAACGGCAGCTCGCCGTGGATCTGACGAAGGCGCGCGAGCAGCTTCTTCATCACGAACGCCGCGCCGATGGCATGAGCGAAGCGCGTGTGCTCGGCGCCGGGGAACGCGACGTTCGCGACGCCGAGCTGCCGGATGCGACGAAGACGCTGCATTTCCGGGGTATCCATGAGCCGCGGAACCACCAGCTCCTCGTCGGCTTCGAACGAGACGAGCCCGTGAACGGCATCGCGCAGGATCATGTGCTCACCTCATCGATGGCCGTCGTGGTCACGCTTCCGTCGTCGCCCCACACGCGAACGAAGCGCGCGAGTCGCTTCTCGACGATCGCCTCACGCGTCGCGGCGACGGCCTTCGCGCCGAGCGCGCGCTCGGCGTGCCACGCGTTCGTGAAGACGCCGTCGCGCATCGTGCCGACCGCCCACGCCATCGGCTCGGCAGGCGCGACGAGCGTCACCCGCGCCGTCTTCGCGTCCTTCGCGTCCTTCGCGCCCGTCGCCTCTCTCGTGATCCGCACCCGAGCCGCCGGTGCTTCGGGCGCATCCACGGCGCCTGCCGCGCGCTCGATCCGCACGTGCGCACCGTCACGCAGGAGGCGCGCACGTGCCGTGGCGATCGCGACGGCGCTCCGATCGCCGAGCACCGCGCGACGTCCGATGGCATTCGCGGCCACCGCCGTCGTCCCGCTTCCCGCGAACGCATCGACGACGAGACCACCCGGCGGCGTGGCACAGGTGATGATGCGCTCGAGCAACGCGCGCGGCTTCTGCGTCGGATACCCCGTGCGCTCCGACGCAGCCACGTGACGGAGCGGCGGCACGTCGGTCCAAAGCGCATCGACGCGTCGCTCGCGGCACCAGACGCCGGCGTCGTCCTTCACGAGGAAATACTTGATGTACACCCGACCGCTCGCGGTCCGATGCACGCGCCCTTCGAGCTCGAGCTTCGCGATCGACGCGTCCGTGTAGTCGCCACGCGGCGCGCTCGTGAACGGACGTCCCTGATCGTCGAAACGGATCGCGGACTCCTCGATCGGCTCGAGCCTCGTCGGAGGCGTGAGCGTCGCGTCCGGCTTTCCGTAGACGACGAGCGTATCGAGCGTGCGTCCGAACTGACCGCTCGTCGCCTGACGACCGAGGTTCGGAGCGCGACGCCAGACGATCTCGTTGAGGAACGCGTCGCGACCGAGCACCTCGTCGAGGATGGCGCGTACGAGGTACGAAGCACGCCAGTCGACGTGCACCCAGATCGTGCCTTTGGGGCCGAGCAGATCGGCGAGGGCCTCGAGCCGCGGCGCGAGCATGTCGAGATAGGCGCCGATACCACCGGGCCTCGAGGTCCACGTATCCGCGTAGGCGGCGGTGCGGACCACCCGTCCGTCGGCCGGACCGTCGAGACGGGACTCGGCGACGTAGTCGCGATCGGACGCGTAAGGTGGGTCGACGTAGACGAGATCGACCTTGCCGCCGAGGTCTTCGCCGGCGAGCGCGCGCGTCAAATCGAGGACGTCGCCGTGGATGATGCGCTGCGTTCGAGGCCCCTCGGCATCCCCGGTCACGTCGAAGATCCGCGGCCTTGCGGGTGACGGTCGAGGGGACCTGCCCTCACCTGATTCGGTGGTGCGCGAGGGAGACGCGGGCATCCACTGACGGCCCGGCCACATCAGGCGAACGCGCTCTTCCCGAATGCCCTGAACGCGTGCTGCGCGCGCCACCATCGCGCGGAGCTTAACAGGGCGCGCCGTGCAATAGGCAGGTGTTTGCGGTAGGCTCCCGGGGTTATCGTGGGCGCCAAGTCCCAAAAGCCGCTGCGTTTGGTCGACATCCTCAAGGCGTTGCCTGAGGCCGAGCTGAATTCGCTCGTCTCGCGTCTCGGCATTCGCATCGACTCTGCGAAGCGCCTCGACCCTCCGCAGCAGATCGCGCGCGCGCTCGTGTCGCTCCCCGACATCCGCGATCCGAGCCGCTTGCCTCATGCGAGCGTGGAGCTGCTCCATCGCATCGCGGAGGCGCGCGGCAACCTCAGCGTGCAAGCGGTGCCGCCCGCGCTCCAGCCGCTCATCGAGCGCGGCATCGTCTTCGCGCGCTCCGAGAGCAAGGGCAACGTCGAGCTCTTGCTGCCGATGGCCTATCTCGTCCAACTCCGCGCGTGGGAGGGTGAGGACCCGCGCGGTCTTCGTGCGCTGCTCGCGCAGGCGCCGTTCGAGACCGTGAGCGCGATCGCCGGTCACTACCTGGGTCGTCCCGCCACGCCGCCCATCGCGCTCTCGCTCGAGTCTGCGTGGGAGCTGCTCGGCGAGACCGACAAGCTCACCGAAGAGATCGAGAAGCTGTCCCCCACCGAGCGGCGCGTCCTCGAAGGCGTCGAGCAGCTCGGCGGAGAGGTCGACACCGAGGAGCTGCTCGAGCTCGAACGCGAGCCGCTCCGGCTTCGGACCGCATCGGGCGCAACGCCCTCGCGCCGCGGCGTCGGCTTCTCGCTCGAGCGGCGCGGTCTGCTCATCCCGGTTCACCCGAACCGCCACGTCGTTCCCACCGAGGTCGCGAAGATCATCGGCGCGGCGCGCAACGCCGAGCGTGAAGCTCGTCGAGAGCAGGTCCGTACGTTCGTGCTCTCCGGCGATCACGCCCCGCGTCGCGCGCGGTTCTCGCAGGATCCAGGCGCGTTCGCGATGGCGCTCGCGCTCGCCATCCGTGAGCCCGGCAACGAGGTGCGGCCCGGCATCGGAACTCCGAAGTCGCTCGTCGCGAAGCTCGCCACGCGCTTCGGCCGCGAGCCCACGCAGGTCGCTCTCACCGTCGCTCTGTCGCGCGCGGTGGGTCTCTGGGACGCATCGGCGATCAGCGCCAGCGCGCCGCCGGGGTCGCTCGTGATGCACGAGCTCTCTCGCCTCCTCTACGTCGCGTGGAAGCGCGGCGGCGCGTGGGACGAAGCGCGCACCGAGCCGGAGATGCTCCGACTCCCTCCCGATCAGCGCGACTCGAGCGCGAGCGGCGTCGTCCGCGATCTCGTCCTCGAGGCGCTGCGTGATCTCGGCGAGAGCCGTTGGATCCCGTGGGTCAGCCTCGAAGGCTATCTCCGGACCGATCACCGCATCCCGGGCGTCGAGCGGCTCCTTCGCCGCTGGGCGGAGCGCGTCGGCGTGGAGCCGGTGCCGCCGATGGAGGTCGCGCGCCGCGTGATCATGGAGAGCCTTCCGTCGCTCGGCATCCTCGACGTCGGCGAGGACGATCCCGAGGGCGACGAGGACACACCGCAGCTCGCCATCCGTCTCACGCCGCGCGGTCGCGCGCTCGTCGCCGACAAGGCGCCGCCCAACGACGGCACGCCGTCGAAGTTCCTCGACACGCACGTGCTGCGGCTCGGGCCCACCGCGAAGATCAGCTCCATCTTCGCGATCTTCGGCTTCGTCGACGTGGGGCGTGCGGCAGAGACGCTCGATCTCATCGTCGCTCCGCAGACGCTCGCGCGCGCGCTCTCCGCCGGCTACGAGGCCGATTCGCTGCGCCAGCGCATCGAGGCGATCGCGCCTCTGCCCGAGACGCTCTCGCGCACGCTCGCTGCGGCAAGCGTGGTGGTCGGTCGCGGCAGCTACGTTCCTTCGAGCGGCTTCTTGTGGGTCGACGACGCGAACGTCCGCGAGCTGCTGCGCACGCGTCGCTCCACCGCGGAGCTGTTCCTCGATCCCTCACCGGTCGGCGGCCTGCTCGTGTCGGCGCAGGTCGATCTCGATCGCCTCGTGCGGCGCTGCCGGACCGTGGGCGTCGAGATCGTCACCGACGGTCAGGTCATTCGCGCGCGGTCGTTGCCGCCGCCCGCACCCACCACGTCCGGATCCCATCGCAAGCCTTCGACGCGCATGTCGAAGATCGACAAGGCGAACGAATAGGCTCGTAGCGCGGCCGCGAACGAGCGCGCCGCCTCAGCTCGGGATTCGCACTGCCCGCGTGCCTTTCGCGAGCGCAGCTGCTCCAACGCCGCGCGCAGTGCGCGTAGCGAAGTAAGGGCACATCGCGTGCAGGTCGCGCCCAGATGGAGACGACCATCGCCGCAATGTCGACAGAGCAGCTACGGGCGCGCGTTCGGGGCCAGCTGATCCAGCCGCAGGATCGAGGCTACGAAGAGGCACGCCACGTCTACAACGCCATGGTGGATCGCCGACCGGACCTCATCGCCCGCTGCGTCGACGTCGAGGACGTCATGGCGGCGATCACGTATGGCCAGGCCAACGGTCTACTGACGGCGATCCGCGGCGGCGGGCACAATGGCCCTGGCTTCGGCGTCGTCGACCACGGCCTCGTGATCGATCTGTCGCCGATGCGAGGCGTACGCGTGGATCCCGAGGCACGTACGGTACGCGTCGGAGGAGGCGCGATCTGGGGCGACGTCGATCACGCGACGCACGCCTTCGGGCTCGCGACGCCGAGCGGGTTCATCTCCACGACCGGAGTCGGCGGCCTCACGCTGGGAGGCGGCATCGGCTACCTCACGCGCATGTACGGTCTGACCATCGACAATCTCCTCGAGGCAGACGTCGTGCTCGCGGACGGACGGTTCGTGAAGGCGAGCGCCGAGGAGAACGAGGACCTCTTCTGGGCATTGCGCGGCGGTGGCGGGAACTTCGGCGTCGTGACGTCGTTCCTCTTTCGACTTCATCCCGTGCACACGGTGATGGCCGGTCCGACGTTCTGGCCGCTCGAGCAGGCGTCCGAGGTCATGGAGACGTATCGCGACTTCATCACGCACGCGCCGGAGGACATCAACGGCTTCTTCGCGTTCCTCACCGTTCCCCCGGTGCCGATGTTCCCGGCGGCGCTCCACAACCAGAAGGTCTGCGCGATCGTCTGGTGTTGCACGGCGTCCGCCGAGCGTACCGACACCGAGACGAGGCCGATGCGCAGCGTCGGCAAGCCGCTTCTCGACGCGATTGGACCGATGCCGTTTCCCGCCGTCCAGAGCCTGTTCGACGGGCTCTACCCGCCCGGCCTCCAGTGGTACTGGCGCGCCGACTTCCTCGACGAGATCAGCGACGGGATGATCGCTCGGCACATCGAGTTCGGCGAGAAGCTGCCGACGATGCACTCGACGATGCATCTCTATCCGATCAACGGAGCGGCACATCGCGTCGGTGAAGCAGACACCGCGTTCTCCTATCGCGACGCGAACTGGGCGGAGGTCATCGTCGGCGTCGATCCCGACCCCGCGAAGGCGCCGGTGATCACCACCTGGTGCAAGTCCTACTTCGATGCGGTGCATCCGTACTCGGCCGGCGGCGCCTACACGAACTTCATGATGGATGAGGGCGCCGATCGGGTGCGTGCGAGCTTCCG
>FTCS01000741.1_pt1 | contig 12555 bp, 10 predicted proteins | sample 1639391 | NCBI WGS metagenome assembly FTCS01 (sample SAMEA3914864, study PRJEB12502) | metagenome | biome: forest; material: soil | place: USA | collected 2012-03-12 | depth 0.3 m | reverse complement strand
GTTTCGGATCGGCGTTGTGCTCCACCGCCACACCGACCGCCTTGGCCTTCTGCAGCACCGCCTCGATGTCGATCGGGGATGGCTCGCGCGAGAGCAGCAGCCGGCCCGTGGGGTGCCCGAGAATGGTGAGATACGGATTGTCGAGGGCGCGAAGCACGCGCTCCGTAATTCGCGGACCGTCCATCGCGAAACGGCCGTGGATCGATCCGACGACGAAGTCGAATTGGTCGAGCAGCTTCTCGCCGTAGTCGAGCTGGCCGTCGGCCAGGATGTCGGCTTCGATGCCCTTGAGAATGCGGAACCCGTCGAGCGTCGCGTTCAGCTCGTCGATCTCGCCGAGCTGCTGCCTTACCCGCTCCGGCGAAAGCCCGCCGGCGTAGAATGCCGACTGCGAATGATCGGTGATGCCGACATAGCTCCACCCGCGCGCCTGGGCGGCACGGGCCATGTCGGCGACTGATGTCTTGCCGTCCGAGTAGAGCGTGTGGCAGTGGAGCGCGCCGCGGATGTCGCCGTATTCGAGCAGTGTGGGCAACCTGTGCGTCTTCGCGGCTTCGACTTCGCCGGTCGCCTCACGCAACTCCGGCGCGATGTAGTCGAGTCCCGCGGCGCGATACAAGGCTGCTTCATCGGTAAACCCGGGGCTGCCGAGTGCGACGCCGTTTGCCGCGAGCAGCGCCGCGACCGCAGCGACGTGCTCGGCGCTACCTGTCGTGTGCCACCAGGCGGCGATGAACAGATCCGGCGTCACACAATGAAGATTCAGGTGCGCGCCGTCGACGAACTGAATCGACACCGAGGCGCCGGTTCCCTCCGCGCGCTTCACGCCCGGGACGCGAGCCCACGACTGTGCGACGCCGACGGGATCGCTCGTGCAGGCGGCGACGACGTCAACGGACGACGCGAGCTCCAGTCGGCGGCGCAACGCGCCCGCGAGCTCCGCGCGTTCCACGGCCGGATGGGCGCGAACGGCCTCGAGCAGATGCGCGGCGTCGACCATGGCGTGATGGAAGAGACGCGTCGTGCCCTGCGCGCGCATCGTCGCGATGCCATTGAGGATCTTCGCGGCGGTTTTCGGACCCCACTTCGGTAAGCTCGCGAGCCGTCCGTCGCGCGCCGCTGCCTCGAGCTCTTCCACACTTTCGATGTGCAGCTCGTTATAGACGAGGTGCACCCGCGCGGGTGTCATGCCGGGAACGCGCAACATCTCGAGCAGTCCTTCCGGCGTCGTTTCGCGAAGCTGCTCGAGGTACGTCGACTCGCCGCTGTCGATCAGATCCTTCACGACGGCCAGCGTTGCGGGGCCGAGTCCGCGAATCTTGCCGAGCTCTCCGCTGTGGTAGAGTGGCGCGAGATCGTCCGCGCCCGCCGAGAGCAGTCCGCGCGCTGCCCCCTCGTACGCGCGAATCTTGAACGTGTTCTCGCCCTTCAGTTCGAGATACGACGCGATCTGTGAGAGGACGTGCGAGGCGGTGCGGGAATCCACACTACTCTTCGACGCCCGCGGCGTCGCTCAGGCGCTGGATGCAGTCGTGCAACTGCTTCTCGGTGAGATCGATCTCCTGGTGCGCGCCGTCGGCGTCGAGCAGGCCGTCGCGCATGGAGATCGCGATCTGATTGATGTACCGGATCTTCGTGAGAATGTCGTCGGTCACGCGGCGGAGCTGGATGTAGCGGCGCTTCTCCGCCAGCGCTCGGCGATGACGGAGGCCCAGTTCGAGGGGCGTCAGTCGTCGCGCAAGCTCGAGGACCTCGTCCTTCGTGCGTCCCGGGATCGCCGCGCGGTCGGGCAGTCCTGCGCCGGCCTCGCTCTCGTCCGCGAACCAGAGCCGCCCGACGTACTCGATGCCGTCGAACGCGATTCGGCAGGTCACCGCGTAGCGGCGGCCGAGGTGTTCGATGGACGCAATGTGCGGGTGCGGGTTGGAATCGGCGGACGTCATGGAGAGGGAAGATATGGTGGTACGGCCGAACGATGGAACGGTCGAGCAATGTCAGGTATCGGCAAGGAACCGCTCGAGGGGCGGGAACAGCAACGAAGGTTGCTCGACGTACGGAACGTGGCCCGAATTGTCGATGACCACGAGCTCGGCCCGCAGCGCCTTCGCGGCGGCCTCGGAGGACTCGAGCGGAATCGGGTCCTGCCGGCCGTGGGCGATGAACGACGGCACATGCACTGAATCCAGTTCTCCCGGGGCAAGCAGGTCGAAGTCGCCCAGGCTGTCCCAGACGGATTGCTGCACGCGTCCGGTCACGCGAAACGGCGTGAGGTCGCGCGCGGCGGCGGGATCGGCGAAGTAGCCGGCAACGCTCAACTCGAACGTGCGCTGGCGATAGGCGTCGGGATCGCGCTCGCGGAGGCCCGACGCCGCGAGATCGGCCCGTAGTTGCGCGACGGCGGGCGCGGCTTGCCGGCGAGAGAACTCCGCTTCGAACGCGCGACGGTACTCGCGGTTCACCGGCGCGGGATCGATGAGCGCGAGCTTCGCGGGGCGGTGCGCCGTGCGTCCCGCGGCCGCCTCGATCGCGTAGAGCATCGCGAGCAGCCCGCCCCACGAATAGCCGACGATGGCGAGCGGCTCGACATCGAGCTCTTCGACGACGGCGTCGAGATCGGCGACGTGTGTGCGCCACGCGATGGGATCGCGATCGTCCGTCCTGGAACGGCCGCCGCCGCGCTGATCGTAGAGCACGAGCTCATGGTTGCGCGCCAGCTCGAGCATTTGCGGCAGCAAGTACGCGTGATCGGCGCCCGGACCCCCGTGCAGCACGAGGAGGCGCGTCGTGGCCGGCGGACCGTATTTCACCCAGTAGAGCGGCAGCGACGTCGTCGACGTGAATCCGGATTCGCGCGGCGGAGGAATGGGCGGCATTGAGAGGAAACTAAAGCGGGGCCGCCATTCGGCGGCCCCGCTTTACGACTACAGATACGCTGGCCGTTACTTGCAGACCGGCTCGCCTTCCGCCGCCGACGTCACGAGCGGGTTCGTCGTGTTGACACCGATGCCGCACGACGTGCCCACGAGCTGCGTGTGCGTGTTCGTCGCCGTCCAGTAGCCCGCGCCCGTCGCGATCGTCGGAGCGCCCACGCCCGTCGACACGTTGAACTTGAGCTGCCCCAGCGTGGCCGTGTACTTCGACGAATCCGAGAAGAACGCCTCTTCAGCGGTGACGAGGTTGCGGAGGTCCGACTTCATCGCCGTGATGTAGGCCTTCGACTTCGTGTTCGCGAACTTCGGAATCGCGATCGCGGCGAGAATGCCAATGATCACGACGACGATCAGAAGTTCGATCAGCGTGAAACCCTTGCGAAGCTTGAGCATGTTGTCTTGTCCCAGGAATGAAGGAAGGAGGACCACGGGTCGTACTGACTCGGCGGCATCTAAAGCAACCACCGGACCCGACAGTGAGTATACGATCAACATCTTGCTGCGTAACGCGTTAGGTACTGTGACGCAGGCCACACCACTGTCTTCCTATGGGGTTTTTTGCACGGTCTGTGGCACTTTGCTAGGGCTCCCAGCCGTCGCCACGGTTGGTGCGCTCCGCCTGGAACCCTCGGCAGCCATCGCCGAGTCGGCGAGAAAAATGAGTCGGTGCGCCCGGCGCACTTCCCCCCCGCCCCGAATGACCTCGAACGCCATCCGCTTCGCCTCCGCGTACTGGCCCGCCTCCAGCAGGCACGCCGTAAAGGCGCTGTGCCCCATCGAGAACGTGGGATTCAACCCGAACGTCCAGCGGTACAATGGAATCGCCTCGTTGCACAGACCGAACTTCCGGTATTGCTCGGCGAGGTTGTACGAGAGGTACGGATCGTACGGAAAGAGATTGAGCGCCTTCCGGTAGGAGAGCTCCCCGACGCGATTCTGCTTCTGCTCGAATTGGTAAGCTCCAAGCATGTAATGCGCGCGATACGAATCGGGCGAGTCCACGACCGCCTGATAGAACAGCGTCGTATTGTCCTTCCATACTCGCGTGCGCAGCACGCTGCGCGTGACTCCCGCCGCCAGCACCAGGGCGATCGCGGCCATCGAGACGCGCTGAATCACGGCGCGATCGCCGAAACGCGCGGTCAGCTCCTTCGCCACGACCATCGCGATGCCCCCCACGGCCAGCATCGCGCCCACACTCGGCAGAAACAGCGTGCGTTCGGCGAGGACGATGCCCGCCGGGATCACGAAGTTGCTCGACGGCAGCAGCGCAACGCAGAGCACGGCGATGCCGAAGCTGATCACCGGCTGCCTCCGCCGCACCACGACGCAGATCGCCAGCACCGCGAACAACAGGAGGAAGCCGGGCACCTGCCACACCGCGACGCCCTGCGCGATCGGGATGTCCGGCGGCCCATACTCCGACGACAGGCGCGCCGGCCAGAGAAGAAGCCGGATCCACTCCGGAACGACGCCGATCGCCGTGAGAATCCGGTCGAACGTTCCGATCTTCAGCGCGCTGAACGGCGTGAACGGCTGGAACCCGCCGAGCCCATGGTCGGCGAGCACCAGCGACCGCGCGGAGACGAATGCGACCGCCACGGCCACCAGCGACAAATAGAGAATTCGAATCCGCCGATCCCCTAGCCGTTCGCGAATCGAACGCCCGTCGTCGATCACGGTCAACTCGGCTACGCCGAGGAGCGCCGGGAGCACGATCGCGTGCTCCTTGGCGAGACACCCGACGGCGTAGCAGAGCGCGATGATGGCGCCCGTGCGGAACGTGAGCGTGCCGTTCTGCCGGTCGCGGAGATAGACCGTGACGGCGGACAGCAGCGCGACCGCCACGAGCAGCTCGGACTGGCCGACGACGTTCGCCACCGCTTCGACGTGCACCGGGTGGACGGCGAAGAGCGCGGCGGCGAGCCAGGCCGCCCACGGCGGCAGCAGCCGCCTGGCGAGCAGAAGAACCAGCACCGAGGCGATGGCATACAGCAGAATGTTCGTGGCGTGGAACGGCACGGTGCTCCCGTGGCCGATCCACGTCTCGATCTTGAACATCAGGATGGTGAGCGGCCGGTAGCCGTCGCCGCCCCAGCTCTTCGGCCAATACGACGTCGCGAAGCTGCGCCACCAGTGCGCGATGTCCTTCATCGCCGGGTTCAGCTCGACGATGTACCGGTCGTCGTAGGTGAACCGGTTGGTGATCCCGTTGATCGACGACGCGAGCGCGAGGATCGCGATGGTGAACGGCGCCCAGCGGGCCAACCGCGTCCACCGGCCAACGCGCTCACTCATGCGAACAGATTGAATTTCGTGATGTGCCAGAAGGCGGCGACGCCGTCGCGCCAGCCGATCTTCTTGCCCTCGGCGTAGGTGCGGCCGGAGTAGCTGATCGGCACCTCGAAGATCCGGGCGCCGGCGCGCGCGAGGCGCGCGGTGATCTCGGGCTCGAATCCGAAACGGTCGGCGGTGAGCTTGGGGACCAGCGAGCGCGCGAGCTCGCCGCGCATCGCCTTGTAGCAGGTCTCCATGTCGGTGAGGTTCAGGTTCGTCAGCATGTTGCTGTACGTCGTCAGCACCGTGTTGCCCACCGAGTGCCAGTAGTAGAGCACGCGGTGCGGACCGCCGAGGAAGCGCGAGCCGAAGCAGGCGTCGGCGCGTCCGTCCATGATCGGGTCGAGCAGCACCGGCCAGTCGGCCGGATCGTATTCGAGATCGGCGTCCTGCACGATGACGACGTCGCCGGTGCTCATCGAAAGGGCTTTGCGAATCGCCGCGCCCTTGCCGCAGTTCTTCGGCTGGCGGTACAACTGGTCGATCCGCCCCTGCGCGAGCAGCGTCTCGAGGATCTCCTTCGTGCCGTCCGTCGAGAAATCGTCGACGCAAATGATCTCTTTCGCGCCCGGCGTCTCGTGCACCTGATCGACGATCAGGTCGATGGTATCGCGCTCGTTGTAGACCGGGATCAGCACGGAGAGCCGCATCGTGCGTGGATCGATAGGCGTGCGCGGGCGCAGCGTTGGACGCCGGGGCGCAGGAACGGGATCGGCGGTATGTGTGAGGGTATGGGTCATCGGACCATGGAGGAAAGGATCAAGCCATGGGGAACGCTGTCGCGGAGCGAGAGCGCCGGCGGTTGCCGCGACGCCATTCCGCGCGCCGCGGCCTCGAGCGAATCATTGGCGACGATCGCCACCACGTCGGCGTGGTACACTCGAAGTATCGACTCGAGCGCGTCCGCCCGCGACTGGATCGACGGCAGGCGGAAGTAGTCGTCGACCGAAAAGCGTGTCGCGGGCACGGCCTGGCGCCCGGTATACAGATACACCATCAACTCGGCGTTCGATGCGACGACATCCGTCGGCCGCGTGTGTTCGCCGACCCAGGCGACGGATGGTACCGAGACAGCCGCCATCTGCCGGCCGATGCTCGACCACCACTGCCCGCGGTAGCCACGCGCAGTGTAGACGCCGTACCCCGTCGCCACCACCGCCGAGGCGACGATGGGCGCCCATCGCGCAGCCTGCGCGTGGTCGCGAACGAAGAACACGCCGGCGACGAACACCACGACGAGGACCGGCCAGATCCCCCACACGAATCGCGTCGGACTGAAAGGCCACAGCACGACGACGCCGAGGTATGCGAGGAGAAAGAGCGCGGTGACGCGCGCGCGCGCGGATAGCCGCGCGACACCGGCAACGAGGAAGGCGATCGCGGCGATCGCCGTGAGCAGCCGGAGCCCGATCGTGGGAATGCCGGCGGTCGTGAGGCCGACGATCATGCCGAACAGCTCGCGCGTCGTGGCGAGCACGGTCCGAAACGCGAGGCCGAGGCCGTCGCCGCGCGCGCCGGCGACGAGCCAGTTCCCGTATGATTCGTAGTCGCCGCGCATGGGTTCGGGCACGCCGCCCTTGTGCGCGCCGACCCACAGCTCCCACGGCAGGACGACCACCATGGCGGTTGCGCCGCAGACGAGGGCCGCGCGCAGGCGGCGCCTGAGGAGCAGCGCCACCAGGGCCGCCCCGGCGAATGCGAAGGCGTGGGTGCGCACGAGCATCAGCGCTCCGGCGATCGCGCCGAGCGCCAGAGCGTGCACAATCGGCGTGTCGCCGTCGCCGATGACGCGCTCGGCGTACAACAGCGCGGGCACCAGGAGCGCGAGGAAGAACGTCTCCGACATTACCGTCGTGCTGAGCACGAGCGTGGGCACCGAGAGGCATCCGACGATGGCGACGGCGGCCGCGACGCGTCCCGACCACTCCAGCCGCCGCCGGGCGAAGACGACGAGGGCAGCTGCCGCGAGCGCGAGCAGCACGGCATTGAGCGCCTTGAACGCGAAGGCGTTCGCCGGGAAATCGGGAAACGCGCGCCACACGAGCGCGAGGAGCGCCGGAAATCCCGGCGGGTAGTGCGTGGCGACGGGCATGCCGGGGAGATTGATCCAGCGCAGCCCCTGCCCCGTCGCGAGCGATTTTCCGAGAATGACGTACATCGCGTCGTCGTGGACGACGCCAATGGGCAACGGGTTGATGAGCATGACGCCCACGAACAGGACGATGAGTGCCGCGGCCGACGCCGCGACACCCGTCTCCCGTCCCCCATCCCCCGTCCAGCTCACGCCTCGACTCCGTACCTCGACAGTTTTCTGTACAGCGTGGACGGATCGATGCCGAGGACTTCGGCGGCGCGCGACTTGTTGCCGCTCTCGCTCTGCAACACCCACATGATGTAGGCGCGCTCCACGGCCTCGAGCGTCGGGTTGGGCGGCGTGCGTGTGGACACGAGCGGCTCGGCGCGGCGTTGCGTGACGCGCTCGGGAAGCGACGACACCGGAATCCGCTCCTCGGGAGTGAGAATCACGGCGCGCTCGAGTGCGTTCTCGAGCTCGCGCACGTTGCCGGGCCACGAGTAATCGAGGAGCGCGTCGGCGGTGGTCGCGTCGAGGTGCTTCGGCGTCTCGCTTCGGTGCGTCGCGATACGATTGAGGAAATGCTCGGCGAGCACCGGGATGTCGTCGCGGCGCTGGCGCAGCGGCGGCAGGTGAATCGAGATGACGTTCAGGCGGTAGTAGAGATCGCTGCGGAAGTTGCCGCTGCGAATCTCCTCGTCGAGGTCGCGGTTCGTCGCCGCGACGACTCGCGTGTCCACCGGCACCGCGTCGGTCGAACCGACAGGGATCACTTCGCGGTGCTGGAGCGCGCGGAGGAGCTTCACCTGCGTCGCCGGCGTGGTCTCGCCGATTTCGTCGAGGAAGAACGTTCCCTTCGACGAGGCGCCGAACAGACCGAGCTTGTCGCGCACCGCGCCGGTGAACGATCCCTTCACGTGACCGAACAACTCGCTCTCGAGCAGGCTTTCGGGCAGCGCGCCGCAGTTGATCGAGAGGAACGGCCCCTCGGCCCGCACCGAGAGGTCGTGGATGTAGCGTGCGATGACTTCCTTGCCGGTTCCCGATTCGCCCTGGATGAGGACCGTCGAGTCGGTCGGCGCGACCGTCTCGATGAGCCGCAGCACCTCGAGCCATGACTTGCTCACGCCCACCGGACGCGAGACGCCGTTCCGCTCGGCGCGCCTGATCGCCTGCTTCAGGGACTTGTTCTCCACGCGCAGCTTGCGATGCTCGGCGGCGCGCTTGAGGATGGCGATCAGCTCGTCGTTGCGAAACGGCTTCTGGATGTAGTAGAACGCCCCCTCGTTCACCGCCTGCATCGCCGATTGCAGCGTCGCCTGCGCCGTCATGAGGATGACCGGAACGTCCGAGTCGAGCTGGCGCGCGGCGGCGAGAATCTCGACGCCCGTCACGTTCGGCATCCGGATGTCCGTGAGGACGATGTCCGGCCGCGTCTCGCCGAGCTGGTCGAGCCCGGCCTTGCCCCCGTGCGCGAGGTGCGGCGCGAAGCCTTCGTTCCGCAGCAGAATGTTGAGCGAGTCGAGGATCCCCGTCTCGTCGTCGACGACGAGGACGCTCGGCTTCGCCGCGGTGGTGGTTTCGGTCAAGAGAGGCTCCCGGCGGTTTGCTTTGTGCGCGGCAGGACGACGGTGAACCGCGTGCCGCGCGCGCCGCTATCGACGAACACGAGGCCGCGGTGGGCTTCGATCGCGCGGTGGACCACCGCGAGGCCGAGTCCGCTGCCGTTGACTTTGGTGGTGAAGAAGGGGTCGAACATCTTGTCGCGAATCTCCGGCGGAATGCCGGGACCTGAATCACTCACGCGCAGTGACACGGCTTCGCCGTCGAAGGGCAAGCCGAACGACAGCGACTCGAAGCTGCCGGCGCCGACCTCGATCCTCACCTCGGTCTGCGGCGGCGCCGCCTGGACGGCGTTGAGCGCGAGATTGAACACGGCGCGATGGAGCAGGTCCTCGTCGCCGTCTATGTGAAGCGTGTCTCCATCCGGTGAAACGCATACGACCTTCACGGTCTCGTCACGGTCGGGATGCGTGGACGCGAGCCCCGCCGCGCCGCGCGCGATCGAAGCGAGATCGACGCGGTCCGTGCGCGCCACGCGCACGCGCGCGAAGTCGAGGAATTCCGAGAGCAATCGCGACAGCCGGTCCGACTCGCGCATCACGAGCACGCTCAGCGTCTTGTGGTCGTCGGAGACGGTCGGCATGCGCGAGATCTGTTCGACGGCGCTGCGGATCGACGCGAGCGGATTCTTGATCTCGTGCGCGAGCGAGGCGCTCAGCTCGGCGATGCCCTCGAGGCGTTCGGCGCGGAGGCGCAGCGCCTCCATGCGCTTCTGGTCGGAGATGTCCTGGAAGATCGCCGTCGCCGTGCGGCCGGCGCCGGTCTCGCCGTGCTCCGTATAGGTCGTCGTCACGCCGACGGGAAAGCGCTTGGCGACCGTCGAGACGATGCCCTCGCCGCGGGTGGTGCGTACCTTCGACTCGGCGGCGCGCTTGACGGCGTCGGCCAGCTCGGGCGCTACACCGCCGATCACCTCGAGCACGGGCTCGCCGTAACGCTCCACCAGGTCGATGCCGAGCAGATGCTCGGCCATCGGATTGGCGAACAGGAGCCGCCCCGCCGAATCGACCGTGACGACGCCGCTGCGAATGTTGTGCAGGATGTCTTCGGCCTGAAGACGCGTCTGCTCGAGCGCCGCGACGAGCTGCTCTTTCCCTTCTCCGCTCTCGCGGAGCCTGGCCGACACGTAGCGAACGCCCAGCGCGACGATGCCGAAGATCGTGAGCTGAACCCAGACGCCCGGCTCGACGCTGTTCGTTCCTGGGGTGCGGAAGAAGAACAATACGTCGGCGAAGTAGAGCACGAGGCCGAGCGCCGCGATGAGGAGACCGCCGCCCGCGGGCACGAGCAGCGACGCCATCGCGATGACCAGGATGTAGAGCGGCGCGAACAGCGAGTTGTTGCCGCTCGTCAGGTGCACGACAGCGGTGACGAGCAGCATGTCGAACACGGCCTGGAGATACAGGAACGTGGGGCCGAGCCGCTTTTTGTAGATTTCGGCGTAGCCGGCCGAGACGACCGTGAATGCGGTGGAGAGCGCGAATGCCAGCGACGCGACGAGTGTCTGATCGGCGTCGACACTCGTCCAGTTTCGAACGGCGGCAATGAAGATCGCGCTGGCCAGACAGAGGCGGCCGATGAAGACCCAGCGAAGGAGACGGCGTGGGTCGAGTATGGCCTTCAGCGCTGGTTCAAGAGGTCTCGAGGCGAGACGCAAGTTGCAAAGTGCGAGAGGTTAGACCGTTGCAAATCGCTATACTATTAATAGGACGATTCCAGCCCCCTTGGGTTACGATCCCATGGATAATTCCAGCCTTCTGAACGTCACCTCGACGCTGGCCATTCCGCGGTCCGAGCTTCAGTACCGGGCGAGCCGTTCCGGCGGCCCGGGCGGACAGCACGTCAACACGTCGTCGACGCGGATCGAGCTGCTGTGGGACCTGAATGGTTCGCGCGCGGTATCGGAGGAGCAGCGCGAGCGCCTGCGGGCAAAGCTCGCGGCGCGCCTCGACGCCGAGGGCATGGTCCGGATCGTTGCGAGCGACCGCCGGAGTCAGGGCCAGAATCGCCAGGCGGCGGATGAACGGCTCGCGGCGCTCGTGCGGCACGCGCTACACGTTCCGAAAAAGCGTCGCGCGACCAAACCGACCAAGGCGTCGAAGGAGAAGCGTCTGTCGGAGAAGAAGCGCCATTCCGACAAGAAACGAGACCGTCGCGGGGATTCCGACTAGGTCGGCGTGTGGTAGCGGGCCTTCAACGTGGCAAGCGCCGAGCGTGCGTTCTCGGCGGCGGGTGAACCCGGGTACCGATCGATCAGCCGGCGCAACTCGCCGAGCGCGCGGCCGGGTTCGTCGAGCGGGCCGGTATAGAGATCCACGAGACGGTGCGTGGCGTACACGAATGGCCCGGACGTGATCGTTTCGATCCGCAGCACCTGACGGAAAAGCTCGGCGGCGCGCGCGTAATTGTTCTTTTCGCGATCGTACAGCTCGGCCGCCTTGATGCGCGGGTCGATCGCATCGGGCTTCTCGGCGATCACCGCTTCGAACGACTCGAGCGCTTCGTCGAGCTTGCCCGCCATGACGAGCGACTGCTGATACGAGTACTGCTCGACGTACGGCGTGCTCGACCCGTTGACCATCAGCGTCTTGTACGTGCCGCCGGCCCCCTCACCGAGGAGGAAACCGCTCATGCCGACCAAGGCTCCGGCCATGGCGCCCACCGGGAGCAGCCACCAGCGGAAATGCACCTGGGTGAGGAGAACGCCGATCACGAGCCCCGCGGTCATCAGTCCGTACGCGAACGCGAAAACGCGCTGCATCGCCTCGGGACCGTGTCGGTCGAACATCGTCGGCTTGTAGTCGTCCTGTTCGCTCATGCGGGGGTGGGGCGCGAGAGGCGGGGGGACTTCGAGGTGCGGTGTCTTCCTATGTAAGCGCTTGGGCCGTCGGCGTCGAGATACGAGCGGCGAACCCGGCGGCACCTTGACGGGATTGCCAGGGGAGCTAGTCCTTCACCGCACGGGGCACGTCCCTTGCCCGCCTGAGCGGGGCAGACTCTAGGCCCGATCCTGGTCCCGGAGTTGGTAAGACTTTTTCTGCGGCTTAGTCCGCGGGGCTTTTCATGGCTCGACTTGGTATGCGCTGGGCGGCCACCGTAGCGCCACTGCTGCTTCTGGCGACCGCCGTCCCCGTTCGCGCGCAGGGATATTTTGGCCGGAACAAGGTCCAGTACGAGAGCTTCGACTGGAAGATCCTGAAGTCCGAGCATTTCGACAACTTCTTCTATCCGCCCGAGTCGACGATCGTCCACGATGCGGCGCGCATGGCGGAGCGCTGGTACACCCGGCACAACGACACCTTCCGCCACGCGTTCGACCGCAAGTCGTTGATCTTCTACGCTGATCACCCTGACTTCGAGCAAACCAACGTCATCGGCGATCAGTTGGAGGAAGGAACGGGCGGCGTGACGGAGTCGAACCGGACGCGCGTGATCATGCCGTTCACTGGCATCTATGCCGACAATGATCACGTGCTCGGGCACGAGCTCGTACACGTCTTCCAGTACAACATTGCCGAAGGCACGCCGGGCGGTGGGTTGATGCGTCTGGACGCGCTCCCGCTCTGGCTGATCGAAGGCATGGCCGAATAC
>FTCS01003740.1_pt1 | contig 12587 bp, 10 predicted proteins | sample 1639391 | NCBI WGS metagenome assembly FTCS01 (sample SAMEA3914864, study PRJEB12502) | metagenome | biome: forest; material: soil | place: USA | collected 2012-03-12 | depth 0.3 m | reverse complement strand
TCGTTCAGGATGGGCGTGCAGAACGGTGCGTGGTGCGTCGGCTGCTGCTGGGCGTTGATGGCCTCGCTGTTCGCGCTCGGGATCATGAGCCTCGTCTGGATGGCGTTCGTGGCGGCGCTGATCGCGGTCGAGAAGCTGATCCCGTGGGTGCGCGTCGCGACGTGGGGCACGGCGGCGATCCTGCTCGTGGTCGCGCTCACGATCGTCGTCGCCCCGCATGCCCTGCCCGGGCTCACGATTCCCCACCACTCGCTGCAGATGGGGATGTAGCGAGCGCGCGCGCAAGCGCGTCGCGCGAGTTGACCTCGAGCTTCCGGTAGACGCTCCGCAGGTGGTACTCGATCGTCTTCGGCGAGAGGAAGAGCGCCGCGGCGGCCTCGCGGGTCGTCTTGCCGCTCGTCAGGAGCAACGCGATCTGGAGCCGCCCGTGCGGCCGAGCTCGTCGCGACCCTGCTGCCCTAGCCGTACGATCATCGTGTGAGTTCCTCGGCGGGCGAACGGAAGGTCGTCACCGTGCTCTTCACCGACGTGACGGGCTCGACGCGGCTTGCCGACCGCCTCGACGTCGAGGAGCTGCGCGACGTCATGAGCGAGTGGTTCGCCGCCGTGCGCGCCGAGATCGAGGCGCAGGGCGGCACCGTCGAGAAGTACATCGGCGACGCCGTGATGGCCGTCTTCGGCGTGCCGACCGCGCACGAGGACGATCCCGCGCGTGCGCTCCGCGCCGCGCTCGGGATCCGCCGCCGGCTCGTCGAGGTGAACGAGGGCCTCGAGCAGGTGTACGGGATCACGATGGAGATCCGCACCGGCATCAACACCGGCGAGGCGGTCGCGACGCTCGACCCGCCGCCCGGCGAGGCGATCGTCACCGGGGTCGCCGTCAACGCCGCAGCTCGACTCGAGCAGCTGGCGGAGCCCGGGCAGACACTCGTCGCCGAACGAACCGCGCGCGCCGCGCCGGGCTTCGCCTTCGAGGATCTCGGCGAGCAGCAGCTGCGCGGCAAGGACGAGCCGGTGCGCGCGTTCCTGCTCGTCGCCGAGAAGGCGAACGCCGAGATCCGCGGGCTCCCCGGCATGCACGCGCCGCTCGTCGGACGCGACGGCGAGCTCGACCTGCTGCTCACGCTGCAGGAGCGGGTCGTCGCCGAGCAGCGACCACATCTCGTCACGATCTACGGCGAGCCGGGCGTCGGGAAGAGCCGGCTCGTGCGCGAGCTGCTTCGGCGGCTCGAGGGCGCGCGGATCCTGGCCGGCCGCTGCCTCTCCTACGGCGACGGAGTCACCTACTGGCCGCTGGCCGAGATCCTGAAGAGCGTCGCGGGGCTCTCCGACGACGACCCGGCCTCTGTCGCCGTCGAGCGCATCGAGGAGCTGTGCGCCGAGCTCATGCCGGGCGTGCCGTTCGCGGCCGCCGCGCTCGCGTTCACCGTCGGCCTCGACACGGGCGACGAGGAGTTCGCGCGCCTCCCGCCGTCGGCGGTGCGCGTGGAGCTGCACCGGACCTGGCGGACACTGCTGTCGGTGCTGGCCGAGCGCGAGCCGCTGGTCGTCGTGATCGACGACATCCACTGGGCGGACCCGGCGCTGCTCGAGCTGCTCGAGGAGCTCGCCGACCGCTCGCAGGGGCCGCTGCTCTTCGTCTGCCCCGCGCGACCGGAGCTGACGGGAACGCATCCGACCTGGGGCGGCGGCCGTCGCACCTTCTCGGCCGTGTTCCTCAGCCCGCTCGGCAGGGAGGAGGCGACCGAGCTCGTCGCGCGCCTGCTCGACGTCGACGGCCTCAACGACGAGACGCGGGAGGCGATCCTCGCGCGGGCAGAGGGCAACCCGTTCTTCCTCGAGGAGATCCTGCGCCAGCTGATCGACGAGCGACGCATCGTCCGCGAGGGCGGACGCTGGAAGGCGACCGAGTCGCTCCCGACCGTGGAGCTCCCGGACACCGTGCAGGGCGTGCTCGCAGCGCGCATCGACCTGCTGCAGCCGCGCGAGAAGCACACGCTCCAACAGGCCTCGGTCGTCGGCCGCATCTTCTGGCGCGGAGCGGTCGCCGCACTGGTCGACGATCGCGACACCCTCGACCCCGACTTGAGGCTGCTCGAGGAGCGCGAGCTCGTCGCCGTGCGGATCGGCTCGACGATGGTCGGCGAGGAGGAGCTCGCCTTCAGCCACATCCTCACGCGCGACGTCGCGTACGAGAGCCTTCCCCGCCGCGAGCGGCCGCGCGCACATGCGCGCGTCGCCCGCTGGATCGAGGAGACGACGGGGGATCGCCAGCGCGAGTACGGCGCGCTGCTGGCGCACCACTACGTGGAGGCGTATCGGGGCGCTCGGAGAGACCGCGCCTTTCCGGAGGACGAGCTGGAGGCTCTGCGTCTGAGGGCGTTCGAACTGCTACTCGTCGCGTCGCAGAGCGCAGTGCGAGGCGCTGCGTACCGGTCTGCGCGCGCACTCGCCGAGACCGCGCTCGAGCTCGCACGAGTCGGCGAGGAGCGGGCGTCCGCGTTCGAGGCGCTGGGCCACTGCGCAAGACACTCGGGTTTGGGCGACGACGCCTGGGCTGCGTACTCGCGCGCAGTGGACGCTCTGCGCGAGGACGGCTCGTCGGATTTCGACCGCATCGGCCGTCTCAGCGGATTCGGCCTCGAGACGGCGGTCCGGTGGTCCGGAACCATGGTGACGGTCCCGGACGAGGAGGTGTCGCTCCGCTACCTCGACTATGCCCTCGAGCATCTGGACGAGGCGGACAGCGAGGCACGGGTGAGGTTGATGACCGCAATGGCGTTCTGGCAGCACGGCTACCCGAGCACGCAAACGCCGTACTCGGACCCCGTCCGCGCCGAGCAGGTGGGAAGGGCGGCCGCCGACATGGCGCTGCGCCTCGGGCGCCCGGAGCTCGCGGTGGTCGCGCTCGACAGCGTGCAGCACTGCCTCCAGCGCCAGCACCGCTACGGCGACGCGATGGAGTCGGGAATCGAGCGCCTCGAGCTCGCGAAGAACGCCGCAGACCTCGACGAGCTCGGCGACAGCTATGCGGTGGCTGCCTGGAACGCCGTCTTCTTCGGCGCATTCCACGAGGCGCGGGAGCTCGGGCTCGAGGGCCATGAGCGTCTGCGCGTGGATGGGCCGCTCTACGCGGCACATTGCCTGTCGTGGGCGGCATTCGCGTCGTTCTATCTCGGTCTCTGGGACGAGGTGCTCGAGGGGTACGAGCTGCTCGTCGCCGCTCTCAGCGACCTCGGAAAGAGCCTCACATCGGGCTTCATCTCGCCCTGGGCCGGCGTGGCGTTCGCGTTCGAGGCGCGCGGCGATCACGCCGCCGCAGATCGCTGCCTCGCCGATGTCGAGGAAATCGAGCTCCGCCGCGAGGGCCTGTCATCGATGCTCACCCCGCTCGTCGTCGCGACTCTCCTGCTGCGCGACGAGGTCGGCGCCGCCCGGTCGCGGCTCGACCGCGTGTACGAAGAGGGCCTGCGGCTCGACAACCTGCCGCTCCTGCGGCTCGCCGAGGGGGAGCTCCTCGCGCGCGAGCGTCGCTGGGACGAGGCTGTCGAGCTCGCCGAGGGGATGCGTCGCTTGCATGCCACGAGCGCTGCGCGGTATCTCCCGCCCGCCGCCGACCGGCTGGCCGGGCGCGCCGCCATCGGGTTGGGGAAGACGGAAGACGGGCTGGCGTTGCTTCGGTCTGCCGCCGCGGGGTACGACGCCCTGGGCATGGCCGTCGAGGCGGCGGTCACGCGGCTCGACGCCGTGGAGGCCGGCGCCGGCGATGCGCCTGCGCTCGTCGCGGAAGCGCTGCCGCCGCTCCAGCGCGCGGGCTATCTCCGCCAGCTGACGCGCGCCGCGTCACTAAGCTGAGCGGCGTGCTCCGCGCGCTGCCCCTGCTCGCGTCGAAGGACCTCCGCGCGACGGAGGCGTTCTACGGACGTCTCGGCTTCCGCAGCAAGGGCGCACCGCCGGAGGAGTGGGACTACCTGATCATCGAGTCCGAGGGCGGCGAGCTCCACTTCGCGGGCGAGCTGCTCGGCGAGCGGCAGCCGGGGAGCTGCTTCCTCTATGCCGAGGACATCGACGCCGTCTACGCCGCGTGGACCGAGGGTGCCGGCGACGACGCCCGGTTCACGCCGCTCCAGCACACGAACTACGGCATGCGCGCCTTTACGATGGTCGATCCGGACGGGAACGAGGTCCGCGTCGGCTGGCCGCCCCGGTAGCGCAACCAGAACGGGCACTTCTTCGTTGTTCCTCTGGACAACGGAAGGAGACGAAGCGTGCCTCTGCTCTGGATCATCGTGCTGCTCTTGATCATCGTCGCGATCGGCGGCGGCGTGGCCGTGAGCAACCTGCTCTGGCTGCTGCTGATCGTCGCCCTCATCGTCGCGATCTTCGCGATGGTGGGCGGCAGACGACGCGCGCTCTGAACGAGCGCGTGATAAGACCGGCGACGAGTGCGTTGTGTCGTCGTCGGTGCCGGCGTTGTCGGGCTCGCGGTCGCGTGGGGGCTGCGCGACCGCGGCCTCGACGTCGTCGTCCTCGAGCGCACCGGCATCGGCGCCGGTGCGTCGGGCGTCCAGCCCGGCGGTGTGCGCCGGCAATGGGGGACGCGCGTCGCCTGTCGACTGGCTTCCGAGTCGGTCGGGTTCTGGCGTGACGCGACCGAGCGGCTCGAGTCGCGCGTTCCGCTGACGCTCCGCCGCGGCGGGTACCTGTTCGTGGCGCAGAGCGAGGGGACGCTCGGGCGGCTCGCCGCCAACGTGCGGCTCCAGAACGAGGAGGGCGTGCCCTCGCGGATCGTCGCACCGGAGGAGGCGGCCGAGCTCGTGCCGGGCCTGCGGGCCGACACGATTGCGGGCGGCTCCTGGTGCGGGGAGGACGGCTACTTCGACCGGCCGCAGGCAGTGGTCGAGGCCTTCGCTCGGGGTCTGGAGGTGGTGCAGACGGAGGTGCGCGACGTGCGGGAGCTCGCCGCCGACGCGGTCGTGATCGCGGCGGGCGCGGAGACGCGCGGCCTGGTGGCGCCGTTCGGCGTCGACCTGCCGGTCGTTCCCGAGGAACGGTTCCTGTACTTCAGCGGCCCGATCGGGGAGCGCCTGCTCGAGCCGCTCGTCGTCGCGCCCGAGCTCGCCTTCGCGGCGAAGCAGCTGGCCGACGGCCGGGTGCTGACGGCCGACCTGCGCGGGGACTCGCGGGAGACGATCCGGGCCGGGATCGACGCCTTGCTGCCGCGGCTCGAGTACGCGTCCCTCTCGCTCCGCGTCGGCGGGGTCTACGACGTGACCCCGGATCACCAGCCGATCCTCGGCGAGGTCGCCGAGGGCGTGTTCGTGGCCTGCGGGTTCAGCGGCCACGGCTTCATGATCGCGCCGGCCGTGGCGCGCATCATCGGCGACGCAGTGCTCGGCGAACGCGACGAGGTGCTCGACGTGCTCGGGCCGGATCGCTTCGCGTCCGGGAGGCTCGTGCCCGAGCCGCAACTGGTCTAGGCTCGCGTTCGTGCTCATCTGCGCGAGCTGCGGGCAGGAGACGCCCGAGGGCTTCCCGCGCTGTGCGAATTGCGGCGCGGCGCTCGTCGAGGCGCCGCCGGCGCGCGAGGTGCGGAAGACGGTGACGCTCGTGTTCTGCGACGTGACCGGGTCGACGGCGCTCGGCGAGTCGACGGATCCGGAGGCTCTGCGCGAGCTGCTCGCCCGCTACTTCGGGCGGATGAAGGCCATCATCGAGTCGCACGGCGGGACGGTGGAGAAGTTCATCGGCGACGCGGTGATGGCGGTCTTCGGCGTCCCGGTCGTGCACGAAGACGACGCGTTGCGCGCCTGCCGGGCGGCCGTCGAGATGCGTGACGCGCTGCCGGAGCTCGGCATCAACGCGCGCATCGGCGTCAACACCGGCGAGGTCGTGACCGGTGTGGGGGAAAGCCTCGCCACGGGCGACGCGGTCAACGTCGCGGCTCGTCTGGAACAGGCGGCGCAACCGGGCGAGGTGCTGATCGGCGCGTCGACCCACGCGCTCGTTGCACCTGCTGTCGAGGCCGAGCCGGCCCAGCCGCTCGAGCTGAAGGGAAAGTCCGGGCCGGTCGCCGCCTTCCGGCTCGGCGCCGTCACCGGCTCACTCGAGCGGCGGTTCGCGACCCAGATGATCGGACGCGACCGCGAGCTCCGCTCGCTGCGCGATGCGCTCGCGCGTGCGGTGGCCGATCGCTCGTGCCAGCTGTTCACCGTGCTTGGCTCCGCCGGAGTCGGCAAGTCACGGCTCGCGGCCGAGTTCCTCACGACGGCGGAGGCCAGAGTCGTCCGTGCGCGGTGCCTCTCGTACGGCGACGGGCTCACCTACTGGCCGGTGGTCGAGGTGCTCAAGCAGCTCGGCACCCTGCCTGACGACACAGGCGCCGCCGAGGCACTGCAGTCGCTCCTGGGCGAGTCCGGAGGCACGGCGACGGCGGACGAGATCGCCTGGGCGTTCCGCAAGCTGCTCGAGCAGGAGGCGCAGGCCGGGCCGCTCGTCTGCGTCTTCGACGACCTCCACTGGGCAGAGCCGACCTTTCTCGCGCTCGTGGAGAACGTCGCCGAGCTCTCACGCGACGCGCCCATCCTGCTCCTCTCCATGGCACGGCCGGAGCTGCTCGAGCTGCGGCCGTCGTGGGGCGGTGGGATGTGGAATGCGACCACGGTGCTGCTCGAGCCGCTCGACGCGGCCGAGACGACGGAGCTGCTCGAGGCGCTCGGCGGCGTCGACGACGGCCTCGCCGCACGGATCGCCGCGAGCGCGGACGGGAACCCGCTCTTCCTCGAGGAGATGCTCGCGCTCGTCCGCAGCAGCTCCGGCGGACGGGTCGAGGTGCCGCCGACCATCCAGGCGCTGCTCGCAGCCCGCCTCGATCAGCTCGACACGGGCGAACGGGCGGTGCTGGAGCGGGGATCGATCGAGGGCCAGATCTTCCACCGTGGCGCCGTCGAGGCCCTCGCGAACGGCGAGCCGCAGACGGAGCGGCTGACGGCACTCGTCCGCAAGCAACTCGTCCGGCCCGACCGGCCGCAGCTGCCGCGCGAAGACGCGTACCGGTTCCGACATCTGCTGATCCGGGACGCCGCGTACGACGCGCTCCCGAAGAGCGTGCGCGCCGACCTGCACCGCCGCTTCGCCGGTTGGCTCGAGACGCACGGCCAGGATCTCGTCGAGCTCGAGGAGATCACCGGCTACCACCTCGAGCAGGCGGCTCATTACCTGGTCGAGCTGGGCAGGCCTGATCCGGCCCTTGCCGCCGCCGCGGCCGAGCGCCTCTGGCGTTCCGGTCGCCGGGCGCTGTGGCGGGTCGACCGGCGTGCAGCGCGCTCGCTGCTCGAGCGTGCGGCGGCTCTCTCACCGAATCCCGATGTCCATCTCGTCGTCGACCTGGCCCGGAGCCTGGACGATCCATCTGTTGCGGCGTCCGTTCTCGAGGGCGTTGCCGAGCGCGCCGACGCCGACGGCGACCCGGCGGGTGCGGCCCTGGTCCGGGCGTTCCTCGCCTATCAGCGTGGGCACATGGGCGAGAGCTCGAGTGACGAGCAGGAACGCCTCGCACTGGAGGCCATCGCGCTGCTCGAAGCTGCCGGCGACGACGCGGGACTGACCGAGATCTGGTTCATGCTCGCGAACGGCGTCTACAACATTCGCTGCCGCTACGAGCAGATGGAACGTGCCTCTGAGGAGGCGATCCGCTGCGCCTCACGCGCCGGGCAGAGCCGCACCCATCTGTTCTTGCTTCCGGTTGCCCTGGTCTGGGGACCCCGCCCGGTGCAGGAGGCGTTGGCAAAGCTGGCGGAGCTTGCGCCGGCTCGGACCTTCCGCTCGGTCGAGATCGACCACGCGATTCTGGTCGCGATGAGCGGCGAGATCGAAGAGGCGCGCATCCTCATCGAGGAGGCGGAGGACTGGTTTCGCGAGCGGGGGCAGGAGTTCGTGGGACGCGCATTCGCCGCGGACTTCGAACGAGTTGTCGGGAACGACGAAGCTGCTGCGGAGCACCTCGGTCACTACTGCGCGTTTCTCGCCGAGAATCGGAGCATCGGGTTGCTCTCGACGTATGCCTCGCTGCGTGGCCGTCACCTCTGTGGGATCGGGCGATTCGACGAGGCGGAGCGGCTCGCCGAGCAGGGACGAGAGCTGGGACAGGCAGAGGATCCGGTGACGCAGTCGCTCTGGCGGCAAGGGATGGCTCTCGTGCTCGCCCACCGGGGTGAGATCGAGGAAGGTGAGCGCCTCGCTCGCGAGGCCGCGGCGATCATCCAGCGAACCGATTCGCCCTGGTTCTGGGCCGACGCGCTGTGCGACCTCGCCGAGGTGCTGGAGCTCGCCGGCCGGTCCGGCGAGGCAGCGGCGACTCTGCGCAGCGCTCTCGAGCTCTATGAGCAAAAGGGCATCGTCCCGCTCGCCGATCGGACTCGTGAGCGGCTCGCACGTGTGATCGCCGCGTGACCGAGATGCGCCTCTACGACCTGCGCGTCACCGTCGAGCGCATCGAAGGACGCTCCGTGTGCGGCCTTCGGGTCGGCGACTACTTCGAGCTGACCGAGTCGAGCCGCGTCCGCATCCCGGACGGCAAGCACTTCTGCCTGTACGCGCTGCAGTCGGTGCTGCCGCTCCTGCCGGCGAAGCAGCGGAAGCTCGCAGACGAGGACTGGCTCGAGCAGGACAGCCTGGTCGCCTGCCCCGACCCTGACGAGCGCGTGATCATGCGGATCGAGCGGATCGGGGAGCGGGCGCTCACGACGGAGGAGCTCACCTGACGGCGTTCGAGCTCGGGCTCGGGCTCCAGTCCGACAAGACCGCCGGGGAGTACGAGCGCATCGCCCGCCGCGCCGAGGCTGCCGGCTTCGACGTTCTGTCGGTGTTCCAGGACCTCTTCTTCCCGCCGGCGATCACGCCGCTCGTCGTGATGGCGCGCGTGACCGAGCGCGTTCGTCTCGGTCCGGCGGCGCTGAACGCGCAGACGCTGCACCCGGTGGAGCTCGCCGGTCAGGTCGCCGGGCTCGACCAGGCCTCGAACGGGCGGGCCTACCTGGGCCTCGTGGCCGGGTCGTGGCTCGACCAGCTCGGGCTGGACGAGACGAAGCCGCTGACGCGTCTGCGCGAGGCGGTCGAGGTCGTGCGCCGCCTGCTCGCCCACGACACCACGGGATTCGCGGGCGAGCGGTTCACCCTGGTTCCCGGCGCCGGGCTCGCGTACCGGCCGCTCCGCGCCGAGGTGCCGCTGATGATCGGCACGTGGCGCCCCCGCACCGCTGCGTACGCCGCCACCGTGGCCGACGAGGTGAAGATCGGCGGCAGCGCGAACCCCGACATGGTGCGGCTGATGCGCGAGTGGCTCGGCCCCGCTGGGCCACGCATCGTCGTCGGCGCCGTGACGGTCGTCGACGAGGACGGCTCCGCGGCCCGCCTCCGCGCCGCGGAGGTGGTCGAGCTGTACCTCGACGTCGTCGGCGCGCTCGATCCGACGCTCGAGGGTGCCGCGCCGCCGCTCGAGAAGTTCACGCTCGCAGGCACGCCCTCCGAGGTCGCCGCGCACGCCCGCGAGCTGATCGACGCAGGCGCCTACCGCGTCGAGTTCGGGACGCCGCAGGGGAACCTGGATCTGCTCTGCGATCGCGTGCTGCCCGAGCTGCGCGGCTAGGCGGTCACGCCGGCCGCACGCCGGTCGACGTCGCGATCACGTTCCGCGGGGCGGTCGCGACCACGTGCACGGAACGCGTGCCGACCGAGATGTCCACGTTCCACGGTGCGCCGAGCCGGATCCAGAGCGGCCGCTTCAGCCCGAACCGGAGCGTCTGCCCGGGCTCGAGCGTCCGTTCGGCGACCAGCTGCCCGTCGCCCGAGCCGATCCGCACGAGCACCCAGCACCGGCCGCGCGCGGCCGCGAGCGCGAGCGACGGATGCGGTTTCGGCGTCACCGTCCGGGCGACCTCCGGTGCCGTGGGCGTCGAGACGGCGGGGGGCGGGGCGGTCGGCGGCGGCGGGGACGCGGAATGGGCGGTGGTGGCCGGCGAGCTGCCGAGCCGCCAGACGACGATCGCCGCCGCGGCGACCGCCAGGACGACGACCCCGCCGCGCCGGAGCACGCGCGCGGAGGGCAGCCGGTCGATCAGGGAGCGCCGCGGCGGCTCCGGCGGCTCCGCGGGCGGCGGGGCGAACTGCGCCGTCCACTCGGAGACCAGCAGGTCACCGTCCAGCCCCAGGAACTCGGCGTACTCGCGCAGGAAGCTCCGCAGGTACGGCCCCTCGGGAAGCACGTCGAAATGCTCGGTTTCCAGCGCTTCCAGGTAGCGCGCACGGATCATCGTCGCGTCTGCGGCGTCGGACAACTCGACACCGCGGCGCCGACGCGCCTCCCGAAGACTGCTGCCGATCTCGAGCACGACCTTCGGAACTCCCCCCGACTTACCCCTCCCATTGTGGCACGATCGGTCGTTCCTTGACGACGACTCCCCCGTCGATCACCCAGGCTCCCGGTTCCCTCGCACGCCGCTTCGGGCGGACTCCGGGCTTCGTGCGCTTCGTTGCGCGGCGGCTCGCCGCGCTCGTCCTGCTGCTGATCGGGATCACCGCCGTGACGTTCGCGCTCACGCAGCTCGTGCCCTCGAACGCGGTCGCCACGAACCTCGGGGAGCAGGCGGCCGGCGACCCGGCGGCGGTCAAGGCGTTCCGGCACCACTACGGCCTCGACAAGCCGCTGCCCGAGAGGTACGTGCTCTACCTCGACCATGTGCTCCACGGCGACCTGGGGCAGTCGTCCCTGACGCACGACGCGGTCACGCACGACCTCGGCCAGTTCATCCCCGCGACGGCCGAGCTGGCGCTCTATTCGGTGCTCTTCGCGTCGATCGTCGGAGTCACATTCGGCGTGCTCGCGGCCCTGCGGCGCAACAAGCCGACCGACCACGCCTTACGGGTGGTGTCGCTGGCCGGGATCTCGATGCCGACGTTCTGGATCGCGCTCGTGGCGCTGTACGTCGGCTTCTACCGGCTGAACTGGTTCCCGGGCGCGGAGCGGCTCGACCCGGGGGTGAGCCCGCCGCCGCACGTGACGGGCCTATACACGATCGACGCGCTCCTCGCCGGCGACTGGAGCCTCTTCGGCCAGGCGTTCCACCACCTGATCCTGCCGGCGCTCGTGCTCGCGGCGTTCAACGTCAGCCTGCTCACGCGCTTCACGCGCTCGGCCGTGCTCGAGGTGATCGGCAACGACTACGTCCGCGCGGCCCGGGCGAAGGGGCTGCCCGGCCGGATCGTCGTCGTGCGCTACGTGCTGCGTGCAGCGCTCCCGTCGGTGATCACCGTGCTCGGGCTCGTGTTCGCGAACGTGCTCACCGGTGCCGTGCTCGTCGAAAAGGTCTTCTCCTGGCCGGGCATCGGCCAGTACGCCTACGAGGCGGCCGTCAACGTCGACGTGCCCGCGATCGCGGGAGTCAGCATCTTCGTCGCGGTCGTCTACGTGACCGTCAACTTCGTCGTCGACGTGCTCTACGGCGTCATCGATCCGAGGATCCGCCTCACATGACGGCGATCGCGCTCCCGCGGATCCGCTTCGGCCCGGCCTGGCGCCAGCCGCTCGCGATCGCCGGCGTCGCCATCGCCGTGATCTGGCTCGTGATCGTGATCTTCGCGCCGCTGATCGCCCCGCACGACCCACTCGCGCAGAACTTCCCGCCGTCGCAGAGCCCTTCGTGGCACTACCTGTTCGGCACCGACGAGCTCGGCCGCGACGTCTTCAGCCGCGTGATCTACGGCTCCCGCGTCTCGCTGCCGATCGCGCTGGCCCTCGTCGGCTGCGCGATGGTGATCGGCAGCACGGTCGGGGCGGTTGCGGGCTACTTCCGCGGGGTCACCGACGGCGTCCTGATGCGCCTCTGCGACCTCGTCTTCGCGTTCCCGCCGATCATCCTCGCGATGGTCGTGGCGGCGGTGCTCGGCAAGGGCCTCTTCAACGCCGCGCTCGCGATCGTCGTCGTCGCCTGGCCCTCGTACGCGCGCGTCTCGCGCGGCCTCGTGCTGTCGGTCGGCGAGTCGGAGTATGTCCAGTCGGCGCGGCTCCTCGGCGCGTCGAGCCGCCGCACGCTCTTCCGCGACGTGCTCCCGAACGTCGCCGGGCCGATCTTCGTGCTCGCGACGCTCGACCTCGCGAACGCGATCCTGCTCCTCTCGGGGTTGTCGTTCCTCGGCCTCGGCGCCCAGCCGCCGCGGGCGGAGTGGGGGTCGATGGTCGCCGAGGGGACGCAGTACTTCCAGTGGTGGTGGATCGGCACCTTCCCCGGCCTCGCGATCTTCACGGTCGTGCTGGCGTTCAACTTCCTCGGCGACTCGCTGCGGGACGTCTTCGACCCGCGCACCGCGCGGCGGGTGGAGGAGGCATGAGCACCCTCGCGGTCGAGGGCCTCCGCGTGAAGCTGCCCACGCCGGCGGGAGACGTGACGGTCGTCGACGGCGTCGACTACGAGGTGCAGCCCGCCGAGGTGTTCGGGATCGCGGGCGAGAGCGGCAGCGGCAAGACGATCTCGATGCTCGCGCTGCTCGGCCTCCTGCCCGAGGGATCGCAGGTCGAAGGGACCGCCCGGTTC
>FTCS01002067.1_pt1 | contig 12645 bp, 10 predicted proteins | sample 1639391 | NCBI WGS metagenome assembly FTCS01 (sample SAMEA3914864, study PRJEB12502) | metagenome | biome: forest; material: soil | place: USA | collected 2012-03-12 | depth 0.3 m | reverse complement strand
TCGAGGTCGCCGACGCGCACCGAGCACGGGTTGAACGCGCGCCCGTTGATGTGCGAGGTGCAGGCCTTGCAGACGTTGATGCCGCAGCCGTACTTCGGCCCGGTCACGTCGAGGAGGTCGCGCAGCACCCAGAGCACGCGGACGTCGTCGTGCACGTCGACGGTGACGGACGAGCCGTTGAGGATGAAGGTCTGCTTCGGCATCAGCTCACCACGCCTTCTTCAGCCCGTTGGTGGGTGACTGCGGGATCGGTGGGACGGTCGGCTTCGGCGTGAACTGCAACGGGTCGCGGTGGTTGACCGGGAAGTACGCCGGCACCTCGCCGACCGCGCGGGCGTACGCGCACGCCACCGCGGCGAACGTCGCCGCGACCCCGGCCTCGCCGGCGCCGCCGGGCTGGCCGCTGTCGGACGGCATCACGATCACCTCGACCTCGGGCGGGGTGTTCCACTGCCGCGTGTAGAAGTAGTTGTCCCAGCTGGCCTCGAGGAAGTGGCCGTCGCGCAGGTGCAGGCTCGACGTGAGCGCGAGCGCGATCCCGTCGTTGATGCCGCCCTGCATCTGCGCCTCCAGCCCGCGCGGGTTGACGACCAGGCCGGCGTCGATCGCGAACACCACCTTGGTGACCCGAGGCCCGCCGACGCCGTCCCGGATCCTCCGCCCGGTCTGCGACGCTCGGCAGTCGATCTCGACCAGGCACGCGCTCGCGCCCTTGTACTCCTTGTGGATCGCGATGCCCTGCGCCGTACCGTCCGGCATCCTCCGCCCCCAGTCGCCGCGGTCGGCGACCGTGTCGAGCACCGCGCGGACCCGGTCGTTGCGCAGGTTCGTACGGCGGAACTCGTACGGGTCCTGCTTCATGGCCTGCGCGAGCTGGTCGACCATCAGCTCGCCCGCGGCGCGTACGTCGGGCGAGTAGATGTTGCGCATGCTGCCGGTGTTGAACCGGTCGTCGGTCTCGACCAGCGTCTGCACGATCGCGCCGAAGTCGTACGGCACCTCCTGCGACAGCTCGAAGACCGTCTCGGCGAAGCCGAGGTTGCCCAGCCCGGTCGGCAGGTCCGCCGCCATCGCGGTGATCAGCTCGCCGAGGCCGTGCCGGAAGTCGGTCTCGATGCTGGTGTGCGACTGCTGGAAGGCGAGCACCTGGCCGCCGGCGTGCAGCGCGCGGACCCGGCTGGTCGCCATCGGGTGCGCACGTCCGACGCGGGCGTCGTCGGCGCGGTGCCACATCAGCTTCACCGGCTTGCCCATCGCCTGCGAGACCTTCGCCGCCTCGAGCGCGCCGTCGAAGAACAGCCGCCGGCCGAACGACCCGCCGCCCTGCACCACGTGCACCGTGACGGCGTCCTGGCTCAGCCCGAGCGCCTCAGCGATCCGCTGCTGCGCGGTGACCGGCGACTTCAGGCCGGCCCAGATGGTGGCCCTGTCGTCGCGGACGTCGGCGATCGCGGAGTTCGTGTCCATCGGCGAGTTGCTGCGGAAGTAGAAGAGCACGTCGAGCTCGACGGTCTGCGCGAGCGGCGTGTCCGGCAGCGTCGGCAGCGGAGGCTCGGCGGCCCGCAGCTCCTCGACGATGTCACCGTCCGACAGCCCGGCGACCGGACCGTCCTCCCAGTCGACGTGCATGGCGCGGATCGCGTCGATGCACTGGCCGAACGTCTCGGCACGCACCGCCACGCCGGTGTCGACCAGCGCGACGTCGCGCACGCCCGGGATCGCGAGGATCTCCCGCTTGTTGCGCAGCTTCCTCGGGGTGCCGTTGAGCGTGGGTGCCCGGCAGACCATGGTCGGCAGGGCGCCGTCGACCCGGAGGTCGGTCGCGTACCTCTTGCGGCCCGTCACGGCGTCGAGCGCGTCGATGCGCGGCTGCCCGGTGCCGACGACCCGGAACGCGCCCTCGTCCTTGAGCCGGACGTCGACCCGGCGGGTCGTGCTGCTCGCGGCGGCACGGGCCAGCTCGCCGTACGTCAGCGAGCGGCCGTCCGGCGCCTGGATGACGCCGCCCTTCGCGACCAGGTTCGCGGCGGTGTCGCCGAGCTGGATCGCGGCCGCGTCGAGCAGCGCGTCCTTGGCGACGGCGGCGGCGACCCGGATCGGGGTGTACGTCGAGATGGTGGTGTTCGAGCCACCGGTGAGCTGGTTCCAGAGCAGCTCCGGGCGGGCGTCGGCCAGCGTGACCCGGACCTTCTCCAGCGGCAGCTCGAGCTCCTCGGCGATCAGCATCGCGGTGGACGTGGTGATGCCCTGGCCGACCTCCATGCGCGGCAGCGCGAACGAGGCGGTGCCGTCCTCGTGGACGGTGACCGTGATCAGGTTCGCGGTCGGCATCGCGGCCTCGGTGAGCATGTCGTTGAGGTCGTACAGCTCCGCCGGTTGGGGCGTGCCCGGCGCCGCGGTCGCGGGTGGCGCCCCGACGAGGTCGGCGGCGGCGACGAGCGTCGTACCGCCGATCACGTAGCCGACGAAAGAGCGTCGCCCGACAGAGACCGTCCCGATATCAGTCGTCACACGGGGTGCAACGACCCCGGGTGACGGCCGTCACGGGCGGTCCGGAAGTTCAGCCCAGATTGCGGAGCAGCAGCGCCTCGGCGAGCACGACCCGCTCGAACTCGGCGAGGTGCAGGCCCTCGTTGGCGCCGTGCGCGCGGGTGTCCGGGTCCTCGACGCCGGTCACCAGGACGCTCGCCTCGGGGAACGCCTCGAGGAACTCGGCGATGAACGGGATCGACCCACCGACGCCCATGTCCACGGGCTCGGTGCCGTCCCAGGCCTCGGTGAACGCCGCCCGCGCGGCGTCGTACGCCGGGCCGGTCGCGTCGATCTGGGTCGCCTCGCCGGTGTCGACGACCGTGGTCGAGAGGGTCGCGCCCCACGGGACGTTGGCCTCGAGGTGGCGGACCAGGCAGTCGAGCGCGTTCTTGGTCGTGTCGCCGGGCGCGATCCGCATCGAGATGCGGGCCCGGGCGGACGGGACGAGCGTGTTGCTCGCGCCGGCGACCTTCGGGGCGTCGAGGCCGGTGATGCTCAGCGCCGGCCTGGTCCAGAGCCGTTCGACGGTGGAACCCGAGCCGATCCACTCGATGCCCGGGGCGGCGCCGGACTCGGCGCGCAGCCGGTCCTCGGGGTACTCGACGTCGGCGGCGGGCCCGGCGTGCAGGCCCTCGATCGCGACGTTGCCCTGGTCGTCGTGCAGCGTCGACAGCAGCCGGGCCAGCGTCATCAGCGCGTCGGGCACCAGGCCTCCCCACATGCCCGAGTGGACGGCATGGGTGAGGGTGCGGACCTCGACGTCGAGGCGGACCAGGCCACGCAGGCTGGTGGTGAGCGCGGGCACGCCGATGTCCCAGTTGCCGGAGTCGGCGATCACGATGACGTCGGCCGCGAGCCGCTCCTGGTACTTCGCGAGCAGCGCGGAGAGCGTCTCGGAGCCGATCTCCTCCTCGCCCTCGATGAACATCGTCACGCTGACGGGCAGGTCGTCGCCGTACACGCGGAGCGCACCGAGGTGCGCGGCGATGCCGGCCTTGTCGTCGGCGGCACCGCGGGCGTACAGGCGGTCGCCGCGCTCGGTGGGCTCGAACGGCGGGGAGTCCCAGTCGGCGTGGTCGTTCTCCGGCTGGACGTCGTGGTGCGCGTAGAGCAGCACAGTCGGCGCCCCCTCGGGCCCGGCCTTGTGGGCGATGACCGCCGGCAGGCCGCCGTCGATGGTGACGATGTCGACGGTGTCGAACGCCTCCGCGCGGAACAGGTCCGCCACCGCCTCGGCGCTCCGCTGCACCTCGCCCGCCCGCGCCGGGTCGGCGCTGACCGACTCGATCCGGACGAGGTCCTCGAGGTCCTTGCGGATCCCGGGGAGGACGGCCTGGACCCGGGCGCGGATGTCGTCGGTCATGCGGACAAACCTATGCCAGTGGCAGGTACGGCGAGAGGTCGGCCCGTTCGCCGCTGGCGCGGACCTGGCCCGCCTGCTCGGCGTCGTGCCAGCCGACCTCGCCGGTGACCAGCGCGAGCCAGGTCGGTGCGTCCATCTCGATCACCGCCGGCGGCGTGCCGCGCGTGTGCCGGACGCCGGGGATGACCTGGACGGCGGCGTACGGCGGGACGCGGACCTCGACCGAGTGACCGGGCGCGCGCTGCTCGAGGACGGCGAGGAAGTGCTTGGTGAGCAGCCGCAGGTCGGCGCGGTCGGGCTCGCCACTCCGCACACGGTCGAGCGCGGCGGCGACCTCCGCCGGGTCGGCGGGGCGCAGGCGGGCGGGCATCAGGCGTCGCCCTCCCGGCCGCCGTCCGGCTCGGGATAGGGCTGGATCAGCTGGTAGACGGAGTACGTGATCCGGCCGTCGTCGTCGGCCTGCGGGCGCTGCCGCCAGGTCTCGATGAGCTCGTTGACCTGGCGCATCAGCTGGTCGGACTCCTCGGGGGTGAGCCGCAGCGCGTACTCCGACACGCTCTTGTGCTTCTCCTGCCCGGGATCGCGCTCCAGCGCCCGGTCGACCAGGTGGTGCCCCCAGGCGACCGCGTTGCGCTGGAACACCGCCCACGCCGCCTCGCCGCCGGGCCGGTCGAGCATGTCGCGCGTGCGGAAGCTGATCCCGTCCGCGTCGGCGAGCCGCCAGACCCGGTCGCGGCGGTCGCGCGCCTCGTCCGGCGCCTCCTCGACCAGGCCGTACTTGGCGAGCTGGCGCAGGTGGAAGCTCGCCTGGTTGGCCGGCACCTCGAGCAGCCGGGCGATGTCGGCGGCGCGCAGCGACCCGGCCGCGGACAGCTCGCTGAGGATCCGGTTGCGGGTCGGGTGGGCGACCGCGCGGAGGATGCGCGGGTCGTCGTACGTCGCCATGACCGCAGTCTAGACGAAGTCCGCACCAACCATTGCGCACTAGTCGTTGCGCAATATATGTTGCGGATATGCCGTCGTACCGCTCGCTCGCCCGCAACCACGACTTCACGGCGCTCTGGATCGGCCAGACCGTCTCGGAGATCGGCAGCCGGATGACGATGTTCGTCTTCCCGCTGATCACCTTCGCGATGACCGGCTCGGCGGTGCTCGCCGCGGCGTCCGAGGCGCTGTACCTCCTCGGCGTGGCCGGCTCGCTGCTGCCGGCAGGCGTGCTGGCCGACCGCCACGACCGGCGCCGGATCATGCTGATCGCGAGCGGCAGCGGCGTCCTGCTCTACGGCTCGCTCGCGGTCGCCGGCATCCTCGGCGAGCTCACCGTGCCGCACCTGTTCGTGGTCGCGCTCCTGACCGGCGTCGGCGCCGGGCTCTTCGCGCCGGCCGAGATCTCCGCGGTCCGGACCGTCGTCCCCGCCGACGAGCTGCCGACCGCGCTGAGCCAGAACCAGGCCCGGCTGCACGTCGCCTCGCTGCTCAGCGCTCCCCTCGGCGGCGTCCTCTACGCCATCACCCGGTGGTTGCCGTTCGCCGTCGACGCCGTGACGTTCGCGGTGTCGTTCGTGCAGCTCGGCCGGATCCGCACCGACCTGTCGCCCGAGTCGTACGACGGCCCGCGGCCCCGGCCACTGGAGGACCTCCGCGACGGCGTGCGGTTCGTGGCCTCCCGGCCGTTCTTCCGGGTGCTCACGATCTGGAGCGGGCTGTCCAACCTGGCCGTGAACGCGCTGTTCTTCGTGGCGATCCTGCGGCTGATCGAGGGCGGCTTCGGGTCGTTCCAGATCGGCCTGGTCGAGGCCGCCGCCGGGCTCGCCGGGATCATCGGCGCCGTGCTCGCGCCGTGGGTGATCGAGCGGCTGGCCACCGGCTGGCTCACGGTCGCGATCGCGTGGTGCTTCCTGCCGCTCGTCGTACCCATGGCGTTCTGGAACGAGCCCTGGGTCGTCGCGGCCGCCATCGGGCTCGGGATGCTGCTGAACCCGTCGGGCAACGCCGGAATCGGGTCCTACCGGATCGCGGTCACCCCTCCGGAGCTGCTCGGCCGGGTCCAGTCCACGTCGCAGTTCGTGTCCTGGTCGATGATGCCGCTGGCGCCGGTGCTCGCGGGTGCCCTGCTCTCGACGCTCGGTGGCGAGACCGCGATCCTCGTGCTCGGCGTCTTCACGGCACTGGTCGCCTGCATCCCGACGTTCTCCCGCTCGGTGCGGGCGGTGCCGAAGCCGGCGCTGTGGGAGCGCTACGAGGCGCCGGTCGCCGTCGCCTCGGCAGCTTGAGCGAACCGGGATGCCGCCGATGCGATCGCCGCGCGCAGCTCCTCCGGCCCCTCGACCTCGAACGCCGCGTCCGTCCGGGCCAGCACCATCAGCGGCCAGTCGAGCGTGTCGGTGGGCAGGTGCACCCGGCACCCGTCGCCGTCCGGCGTGACGGTCGCCCAGCGGCCGATGTCGGCCTCGACGACGTCCGCGGGGAGCGCGATGCGGAGGCGGACGTCGTACCGCTGCGGCATCGCGCGGATGCCGGCGGCGACGAACGCCGGGGCGTCGTCCGCGGGCAGCTCGCGCGGCCGGAACCGCTGACCACTCGGCTCGACGTCCGCGACCCGGTCGACGCGGAACGACCGCCAGTCCTGGCGGTCCCGGTCGTAGCCGACGAGGTACCAGCGCCGGCCGACCGACACGAGGCGGTGCGGCTCCACCCGGCGGCGCGACGCCTCCCCGTCGCGCGCGGTGTACGCGAACGCGACCGGCTCGTCGTCGCGGCAGGCCTGGGCGAGCGCGGTCAGCACGCCTGCGTCGATGGCCGGTCCGGCGAACGGCACGCCGTCGACCTGTGAGCGCAGGGCGTCCATCCGCCGGCGCAGCCGGGGCGGCATCAGGCCGATCACCTTGGTCAGCGCCTGGAGCGAGGTGTCCTCGCCGTCCGACGCCGCCGTCCGCAGCGCGACCGCGATCGCGACCGCCTCCTCGTCCTCGAGCAGCAGGGGCGGGAGCTGGCCTCCCGCACGCAGCTGGTACCCGCCGGCCACCCCGCGTACGGCGTCGACGACGTACCCGAGCTCGCGCAGCCGGTCGATGTCGCGGCGCAGGGTCCGGGGGCTCACCTCGAGCCGCTCGGACAGCTCGGACCCGGGCCAGTACCGGTGCGTCTGGAGCAGCGAGAGCAGCCGGAGCATGCGGGAGCTGGTGCTCATGCTGCCGAGGATAGGGCGGATTGAGGTCAGGAGCTGGCCGCTGTCGTACCGGTCGCGAGTCGTTCGTGGCGTGGGTGAAGGCAGGACCGACCCACACCTCCAGGAGCAGAGCCATGACCACCACCGCCATCGCCACCCGCACCGCCAGCACCACCGCCAGCACCACCGCCAGCACCGCCACCCGGACCCGCGTCACCTGGCGCTCGGGCCTGGTCACCACCGCGATCGGTGCCGTCGGCACGACCGTGCTGGCCGCGATCCTGCGTGCCGCCGGGGTCGACCTCGGCGTCGACGGCGAGCCGATCCCGGTCTACGCGTTCACGCAGATGGTCGCCCTCGGCGGCCTGATCGGCATCGTCGTCGCTCGACATGTCCGGAGGACCACGTTCATCCGTGCGACCGTCGTCCTGACCGCGCTGTCCTGCGTCCCGTCGGTCGCACTCGGCACCACCGCCGCCGACAAGATCGGCCTCGTGATCACGCACGTGGCCGCCGCCGCGTTCATCGTGCCGCGGCTGGCTCCCCGCCGCTGATCCCGGCCAGGACCGTCAGCGTGCGGGCCCAGGCGTCGTCGTCGGGGTCGACCACCGCGAAGTGGTCGCCCCCGACCTCGACCAGCTCGGCCGCGCCGCCGGCCGCGGCGACGAACGCCCGCGACTGGCCGATCGGGACGACGTCGTCGTCCCGGCCGTGCACGCACCACACCGGTACGCCGATGGGCAGCATCCGGATCGGGTCGACGCCGTCGTCGTCCGGCCCGGGCGCGTGGCCCAGGAACCGCTCGACCGCGCCGCCGCCGAGCCCGGCCTCGTGCGCGGACCGCAGGTCCAGGACCCCGGCCTGCGAGATCACGTGGGTCAGCCCGCCGCTCGCGGCGGCCCACACCGCCAGGTGACCGCCGGCCGAGTGGCCGAGCGCGACCCGCAGCGGTACGTCGACGGGCGCGGCGTCGATCGCCGCCCGGACGTCGGCCATCGTGTCCGCGGCCCCCGTGCCGCGGCGGTACTCGACCACCCACGTCGACCAGCCGCGCTCGAGCAGGCTCGGCACGAGGGGCAGGGCGTACTCCATGCCGTACTCCGGCTTCCAGAACCCGCCGTGCACCAGCACCGCCACGCCGACCGGGTCGCGGGCCGGGAGCGACAGCATCCCGAACTGCGACGGGTGGTCGCCGTACGGGATCCGCCTCAGCGTCGAGTTGGGCATGGTTCGCCTTCCAGTGCGGCCGTAGTTCGTGACCGAGGCCCAACTCGCGCGCAGTTCATGCCCAGCTCAACGGGGGCTCAGGCCAGGGCGGCGGGCAGCGTCGCGGTCCAGGCCTCGCGCAGCTCCGCGAGCGGCACCTCGAGCTGGCCGTCGACGGCCAGGGTGTCGCCGCCGGTCACGCCGAGGGCGGCGATCGCGACGCCGTGCTCCGCGGCCAGCTGGACCAGCCGCTCCGCGTCGCCGTCGGCAACGGTGACCAGGACGCGGCCCGCCGACTCGCTGAACAGACCGAGGAACGCATCCCCGGAGATCGAGACCGAGACGCCGACGTCGTTGCGCAGCGCGCACTCCACGAGCGCTTGGGCCAGGCCGCCCTCCGACAGGTCGTGTGCCGAGGTGAGCAGCCCGACGCCCGCCTGGAGCAACCGCGCGAGCGTCGCCTCCGCCACGAGGTCGACCTGCGGCGGCAGCCCGCCGAGGTGGCCGTGCACGACGTGCGCCCACTCCGAGCCGGACAGCTCCTCGCGGGTCTCGCCGAGCAGGAACACCCGCTCGCCCGCGGACGACCACGCCGACGGCGTACGCCGGGTGACGTCCTCGATCACGCCGAGCACTGCGACGACCGGGGTCGGCAGGATCGCGGTCGCGCCGGTCTGGTTGTACAGGGAGACGTTGCCGCCGGTGACCGGGATGCCGAGCTCGGCGCACCCGTCCTTGAGGCCGCGGCAGGCCTCGGCGAACTGCCACATCACCGCCGGGTCCTCGGGCGAGCCGAAGTTGAGGCAGTCGGAGACGGCGAGCGGGGTGGCACCGCCGGTCGCGACGTTGCGGTACGCCTCGACGAGCGCGAGCTGCGCGCCGGCGTACGGGTCGAGCAGCGCGTACCGCCCGTTGCAGTCGGTCGACACCGCGACCCCGAGGTTGGTCTCCTCGTCGACGCGGACCATGCCGCTGTCGCTCGGCTGTGCGAGCACCGTGTTGCCGCGGACGTAGCGGTCGTACTGGTCGGTGATCCACGACTTGTCGCAGAGGTTCGGGCTCGCGACCAGCGTGAGCAGCGTCTTGCGCAGGTCGTCGCCCGAGGCCGGCCGCGGGAGCGACTCGGCCGCGTCGGCCTGGAGGTCGTCCTGCCAGTCCGGGCGCGCGAACGGGCGGTGGTACGTCGGGCCGTCGTGCGCGACCGATCGCGGGGGAACGTCGACGACGCGCTCGCCGTGCCAGTCGATCTCGAGCCGCCCCGTGTCGGTGACCTCACCGATGACGACCGCCTCGACGTCCCACTTCGCGCAGATCGCCAGGAACTCAGTCGTATCGCCGGGCTCGACGACTGCCATCATCCGCTCCTGCGACTCGCTCATCAGGATCTCCTCCGGAGCGAGCGTGGAGTCGCGCAGCGGCACCCGGTCGAGCTCGACGTGCATCCCGCCGTCGCCGGCGGACGCGAGCTCGGACGTCGCGCAGGACAGGCCCGCGCCGCCGAGGTCCTGGATGCCGGCGACCAGGCCCGCGGCGAAGACCTCGAGCGTGCACTCGATGAGCAGCTTCTCCATGAACGGGTCGCCGACCTGGACGCTCGGCCGCTTCGCCGGGCCGTCCGCGTCGAACGTCTCCGACGCCAGCACCGAGACGCCCCCGATGCCGTCGCCGCCGGTGCGCGCGCCGTACAGGATCACCCGGTTGCCGACGCCGCTCGCCTTGGCGAGGTGCAGGTCCTCGTGCCGGAGCACGCCGACGCAGAGCGCGTTCACGAGCGGGTTGCCGAGGTAGGTCGGGTCGAAGACCGCCTCGCCGCCGATGTTCGGCAGGCCCAGGCAGTTGCCGTAGCCGCCGACGCCCGCGACGATCCCGGGCAGCACCCGGTGGGTGTCGTCGGCGTCCAGCGGGCCGAACCGCAGCGGGTCCATCACCGCGACCGGGCGGGCACCCATCGCGAGGATGTCGCGGACGATGCCGCCGACGCCGGTCGCGGCCCCCTGGTACGGCTCGACGTACGACGGGTGGTTGTGGCTCTCCACCTTGAACGTGACCGCGTAGCCCTGGCCGATGTCCACGACGCCGGCGTTCTCGCCGATGCCCGCGAGCATCTTGCCGACCGGCGTCTCCTGCTGCCCCAGGAAGTCACTCAGCTCGGAGAACTGCTTGAGGTGCACCTTGGAGCTCTTGTAGGAGCAGTGCTCGCTCCACATGACCGAGTACATCGCCAGCTCCGAGCTGGTCGGGCGGCGGCCGAGGATCTCGCGGATCCGCTGGTACTCGTCGGACTTGAGGCCGAGGTCGGCCCACGGCTGGTCTCGCTCCGGGTCCTGGGCGGCGACGGCGACGGTGTCGAGCACGACAGCAATCTACCGGCGGCTCGTCGGTCGAGCTCGTCGAGACCCCGGAAGTGACACCCGGCGGTGACGGCGCTCACGGCCGTCGCCGACCCGGGGAGCTACTTCAGCAGCCCGTCGGCGACGACGTCGAGCATCGGGCGTACGGCGGACGCGTCGAGGTCGCCGTTGTCGGCGACGGTGGCCACGCCGCCGATGAGGCGGCAGACCTGGAGCGCCTCGACACCCTCGCGCAGGGCGCCGTCCTCCTCGAGTCGGTCGAGGACGCGGCCGTTGGCCTCGGCCAGCACCTGGCACTTGGTGCGGATCGGGGAGCTCGGGTCGCCCATCGCCGAGGTGAGCTTGGCCGGGCCACCCTTGTGCTGGCTGATCAGCGCGACGTACTGCTCGAACCAGTTGAGCAGCAGCTCGCGGTCCGAGCCCTCGAAGGCCAGTGCCTTGTCGGCGGTCTCGGTGACCCGGTCGACCCAGGACTGCATGATCGCGTCGAGCAGGTTCTCCCGCTTCGGGAAGTGGCGGTACAGCGTGCCCGGGCCGACCCCGGCCCGCTTGGCGACCTCGTCGAGCGAGGCGTCGTACCCCTGCTCGCGGAAGACCTCGCGGGCGACCTCGACGATCCGGTCGTAGTTGCGCCTGGCATCGGCACGCACGAAATCTCACCTCAGGTCTTGCTAAACGGAGACTGTCTCCGTATTGTTCTACAGGAAGCGGAGTCATCCTCCGGATCTACTGTACCTCGGCCCCTCGGGCCAGAACAGGACCTCACCCAACATGTCCTTGAACGCAACCTCCCGTGCCCGGGAGCTGCCGACCGATCTCCCGCCGAACGCCGGCCGGGCGGCCGCCGGTGTCGCGATCGTGCTGGTCGCGCAGCTCATGCTCGTCCTCGACGCGACGGTCGTGAACGTCGCACTCCCGCGCATCGGCGCGGACCTCTCCTTCGGACCCGCCTCGCTCTCCTGGGTCCTCAACGCCTACACGCTCGCCTTCGGCGGACTGCTGCTCCTCGGCGGCCGCCTCGGCGACGTCCGCGGCCGGCTCCGGATCTTCGAGATCGGCCTGACCCTCTTCGTCCTCGCGTCGGCGCTGGGCGGCCTCGCCCAGACGCCGGGCCAGCTGGTCGCGGCGCGGGCGGCCCAGGGCGTCGGCGCGGCGCTCGCTGCTCCCAGCGTGCTCGCCCTGCTGACCACCAGCGCTCCCGACGAGGCGGCGCGCAACCGCGCGCTCGCACTGTTCGGTGCGGTGTCCTCCGGTGGCGCCTCGATCGGCCTGCTGCTCGGCGGCGCGCTGACCGACATCGGCTCGTGGCGCTGGACGCTGTTCATCAACGTGCCGATCGGCATCGCCGTGCTCCTGCTCGCGCCGCGGTTCGTCACCGAGACGCAGCGCCGCCCGGGCCGGTTCGACGTGGTCGGCGCGCTGACCGCGACGCTCGGCGCGGTGTCCATCGTCTGGGCGCTGATCGGTACGCCGGAGCACGGCTGGCTCTCCGCCCGCACCATCGGCGGCTTCGTGCTCGGCCTGCTGCTGCTCGCCCTACTCGCCCGCACCGAGGTGCGGCACCCGCACCCGCTGGTCCAGCCCCGACTGGTCCGCAACCGGAACCGGGTCGCGGCGCTCGCGGTGATGGCGCTGATGATCGGCGCGAACCTGTCGATGTTCTTCCTGGTCGTGCAGTACGTGCAGCGGGTCCTCGGGTTCGGCCCGATGGCCTCGGGCGTCGCGTTCCTGCCGTTCAGTCTCGGCATCTTCGCGATGTCGCGGGTGACGCCTCGGCTGCTCGGCGTGCTCGGTGCGCGCACGATGATCCTGATCGGTTCGGCGGCGCTCGTGGTCGCGTACGTCTGGCTCAGCACGCTCGGGACGAACGACACCTACTTCGGCTCGGTGTTCGGTCCGATGACCATCGCCGGCCTGGCGACCGGCCTGGTGTTCATGCCCGTCACGGCCACCGTGCTCAACGGTGTCGAGCCCGAGCACGCCGGCTCCGCGTCCGGCCTGCTGCAGACCACGCAGCAGCTCGG
>FTCS01001570.1_pt1 | contig 12677 bp, 12 predicted proteins | sample 1639391 | NCBI WGS metagenome assembly FTCS01 (sample SAMEA3914864, study PRJEB12502) | metagenome | biome: forest; material: soil | place: USA | collected 2012-03-12 | depth 0.3 m | reverse complement strand
GGATCCGGGCAAGGTCCTCTGTTACCGCTACGACCTCGTGCTCAACGGCTTCGAGATCGGCGGCGGCTCGATCCGTCTGCATGATCCCGAGATCCAGGCGAAGGTGTTCCGTGCGCTCGGCATCTCCGACGAAGAGGCGCGCGAGAAGTTCGGCTTCCTCCTCGACGCGCTTCGCTTCGGCGCACCGCCGCACGGAGGCATCGCGGTCGGCATGGACCGACTCTCGATGCTCCTCTCGGGCGCGCAGAGCCTCCGCGACGTGATCCCGTTCCCGAAGACACAGAAGGGCACCGATCAGATGACCGACGCTCCCAACAAGGTCGACGCGAGCCAGCTCAAGGAGCTGCACATCCGCGTCGTCGAGCCGCCGACCACGTGAAGTCGCTAGCCGCACGCGCTGCACGGGTGACGTTGGCCCTGGTGGCGCCGCTCGCGGCGATCACGTGTATTTTACATGCAGCGCCCGCGTGCAACGACGACGGGAGCCACGTGTACGTCGGCTACCTGTTCGTGGAGGCGCGCAACTGCATCGGCACGTCGTCGAGCCTGGACGTCGTGACCGGCGGCGACCCCGGTGACTGCGCGCCGATCTGCCTGCTCCAGCATCACGGTGAGGGCGCGCGCGCCGTCTACGTCGCAACGATGTGCGCGCCGTATCCGGCGGGCGTCGAGTTCGATACGTCGGGGACCGATCCGGCGTGCCCGGCCGCGCTCGCCGCTTTCGCGCGGGGAGACACCTGCCTGAGCGACGGCGGCGACACGAACCCGCCGCCCGACGCCGCCGCCGACTCGTCTGCCGACGCCGCCGACGCCGCCGACGCCGCCGACGCCGCCAAAGAGTGACGACGCACCTGAGCTAGCGGCGCAGGAGCGCGCGCAGCACCGCCAGCGGATCGAAGCCCAGCGTTTGCGACACGTCCTTGTCGCCGACCACCTCGCCCACGCGCTTGCGCGCGCGCGCCATGTACGGCTCGAGGCGGCGCAACGAGTCGCTCTTGCCGACCAGCGTGCGGAAGCCTTCGAACGCAAAGCGGGCGCCGTCGGCGCCGAGCGCGAGACGCACGCCGATCGGGATCGGCGACAGGATCAGATCGCGCACGACCGACGCTCGGCCCCACGCGCCCGGCCGGGCATCGACCTGGAGCTCGCGAAACCGATCGACCTCGGCGAAGCATCCCATCGCGACCGGCGCGTATTCATCCTCGACGGCGCGCGCGAGATGCCGGTAGTCGCGACGCCAGTCTCCGGACAGGACGCCCATCCGCGGGGTGAGCTCTTCCGGACCAGCCAGGACGTCGAAGCCCTGACCGCGGCGTCTTGCAACACCCGCCGTCCACAGCTCGCCGTGACGGAAGAGACCGAGCACCATCGCATGACCGTCCGGGCACACGGCATCGACCGCGCGCCTGACCATCGCCTCGCTCGGCGGGGGCACGCCCTGGAGGCGCTTCGGCCAGCGCTCGATGGCGCCCTCCTGGATCATTTCCCGGACGATCTGAACGACGAGCAGAGCCTGCGACGTAATGTCGTCGTGGCGCTTCAAGCGCGCACCGAACCGCTCCATCACGTCCTCGAGCGCGCCCGCCCGAGCCACGAGCGCCCAGCTCGCATGATGCGTCTCGGCCAGCTCCGAGAGCGGCACCGGCCACGGTCCGCGCGGGTCGAGGCGCCCCGTCTTCGTGTGCATAAGCTTCCGGAGGCGACCCTCTTCGTGGATCGCGATCACGCCGCCCCGTGGACGCGTCGGCTCACGATCCGGCGTTGCGCGCGGCTTCCAGAGGTCGAGAAATCGTGTCCACGTCTCGGTGGTCCAACCTTCGAAGCGAACGTCCGCCGTCAGCACGCCATCACGGTAGCCGAGATTGGAAAAGGAAGGCGCACGTGGTCTACTCCGTACGTCGTGACGTCGTAGTAACGCGCGAGAGCCAGGAGGCACGTATGCAGGGTGGATGGCAGCCCCCCCCGGGGGGAGGAGGATACGGCGCACCGCCAGGCGGTGGTGGTTACGGACAGCCGCCGCCGGGAGCAGCGCCGCCCGGCTACGGAGGCGCGCCTCCCAGCATGGGCTTCTCCCAGAATCCGTATGGCGCGCCGCAAGGTCAGATGGGCGCTCCGGGGATGATGTCTGGCTCGTACGGCAACTACGAGTTCAACGACATGGAGAACCAGATCATCGACAAGACCGCGAGCCGCGCGAAGCTCTGGGGAATCATCTCCACGACGATCGGCGCGCTCCAGGTCCTCGGCAGCTGCGGTGCCGTCGCGAATGCCAGTATGGCGAGCTATCTGCCGTCCGGCATCATCGCCATCGTCATCGGCGTCACGTTCATGGGTGTCGGCAGCTCGCTCAAGATGGTCGTCCAGACCCAGGGCAACGATCTCATGCACATGATGCAGGCGCTCCAGAAGATGGGCAGCGCCTTCATGGTCCAGATCGTCTGCGCGATCATCGGATTCGTGCTGGCCGTCCTGATCTTCATGCTCGCTGCCTTCGTGCTCGTCGCTGCCGCCGCCTCTAGCTAGTTTGAATCCCGGAACGCTGTTCCGGGATAGCTAGCGCCCCCGCGCACGGCTACAGAGGCACGGCGATGTCCGTCACGCCCGAGACGCTCTTCCGTGGATGGTTCCTCCCGCTTTACCCGGAGGACACGAAGAGCGACCTCGGGCGTGCTCGTTCCATGGACGCGAATCCAGCGCAGAACCCGACGGTGCTGGCGCATCTGGACGACGCAGCCGCGGTCTTTGCCGCGAACGCCGCCGTCGCGCTCGGGCTCCCCGCCGAGCAGCTCGATCTCGATTACAGCGACGCGAGCGTCCATCGACTCTCCAAGGCGCTGACGCGAGCGCAGCGCGATCGCCTCATGGCGATGGGACCGCCGGGAACCGCCGACAACGCGCTGTTCAATCTCGTGGTCCATGGCGCGTCGTACGTCGGCGCGTGCATCGTGCGTTCACACGGCGGGAAGTGGGCGGTGCGGCGGCCGCTCTGGGAGAGCCTCGTCACGCTCGAGTCGCATCTCGGCACCGGCGAGCTGCCGATCTTCCACTGGTGGCTCAAGTCATTGGCGGACGACGCGCAGACGACGCTCGCCGATCGCTATCGCACGCACGTCGAGGTGCCGCGCGCGAAGCCCGAAGATCTGCCGGTGCTCATTGCCGACGATCGCAAGCTGCCGCGGCTCAAGCGACCTCGATATGATGCACTCTACAAGTACCTGCGCGCGCACCTCCCCGAGCTGCGCGACGTCGGCGAAGACTTCCCGAGCCCCGAGCGCTTCGAGGAGCTCCGCTTCGAGCACCTCTCGTTCACGCTCGTCGGCGGCGGCCGCATGGTGGTCCTCCACGGCCCCAACGAGCACGGCCTCCACGCGTTCTGGATGGGCAAAGCGGGGTTCGAGAAGTCCGCGTTCTGGCCGTGCGACAAGTTCCCCGAGCCGATCTTCCGCCGCGTCGGCGCGCCCGATCCGCTGAGCGACAAGCTCGAGGTGATCCTCTCCCAGAACGGCGCGGTGCAGAGCTTCGAGCTCCTCTGGTGGGGGCCGTGAGCCAGCTGCGCGACTGGCTGCGGAAGATCCTCGCCGGCAAGACCGAGCGCCGGCTCGCGATGGTCATCCTCGTCACGACGATGGGGCCCCTCGTCGTCGCCCTCTACCTCGCGACGTCGATGTTCCGTCAGGCGTCGGCCATCTGGTTCAACCCCGAGATCGGCGAGCAGCTCGATCGCGGCGTCGACGTCTACAAGGACTACGTCAAGGCGATCAAAGACGACCTGAAGCATCAGACCGTCGCCATCGCCGCCGATCCCGTGCTCCGCGAGGCTGCGAAAAAGCACAACATCGAGACCCTCGAATCGGAGATCGACGCGGTTTTTCCGCACTTTCCCGAGCTCGTCGCGCTCGCCGTCGAAGACGCCGAAGGGCAGACGCTCTCGCGGCGCGATCGCGGGCATCCCGTGGACGCCGCCACCGAGAAGAGCCTCGAGGTGCGACGCGCGCTCAGCGAAGATCCCGACGCGCCGATGCTCGTGGCGTCGTTCGCGGTCTCGCGAAAGCGGCTCGACGAGCTCGAGAGCGCCGGCGTGGTCGTCGCGCGCTACCACCAGCTCGAGGCGTCACGCGCCGATCTCTATCAAGGTTACCTGCGCGTCTTCGCGCTGCTGCTCGGCATCACCGCCGCGATGACCATCGTGCTCGGCGCGGCGCTCGCGCGCGGTCTCACGAAGCGCATCAACCGCCTGGGCGCAGCGATCAACGTCGTCGCGCAAGGCGATCTCTCGGTGCGCGTTCCCGTCACCGGTACCGACGAGCTCACCGATCTCGCGCGCACGTTCAACCGCATGATCGCCGAGATGGCGCAGTCGCGCGCGCGCATCGAGTTCCTGCAGCGCGTCGGCGCGTGGCAGGACATGGCGCAGCGTCTCGCGCACGAGATCAAGAACCCGCTCACGCCGATCCAGCTCGCCGTCCAGGAGTGTCACAAGAAGTACGGCGGCGACGACCCGCGCTATCGACAGCTCCTCGATGCGACGCTCGAGATCGTCGAAGAGGAGGTCGGAACGCTGCGTCGCCTCGTCGGCAACTTCTCGAACTTCGCGCGTCTCCCGCACGCCGAGCTCACCGAGGCGAGCCTCTCCGACTTCTTGCGCGACTGCGAAACGCATCTCGGGCATCTCGAAGATCCTTCGCTCGGAGAGGGCTCCGCCGACAACGAGCCCATCCCGGCGCAGAACGTCGAGATCCGCTGGGAGGTCCCGAGCGAGGACATCAAGGTCGCGGTCGATCGGCAGATGCTGCGACGCGTGCTGGTCAACCTCGTCCGTAATGCCGTGCAGGCGATCCGCGACGCGCAGAAGCGGAAGTCCACGCCAGGAAGCAGCAAGGACCTCACACAAGCCGCGCAGGACGCCGCGGTCCTCGGTCACGTGACGGTGAGCGCGGAGCGCGAGGGCGACGGCGCGCGGATCGTCGTCGAGGACGACGGCCCCGGCATCGCGGACTCGGTGCGCGGACGCATTTTCGACCCGTATTTCACGACGAAAGCCGACGGCACCGGCCTCGGGCTCGCCATCGTCAAGAAGGTGGTCGTCGAGCACGGCGGCGAGATCGAGGCGACCGCATCGCGACGTCTCGGCGGCGCGCGTTTCGTCGTTCGGCTGCCAGGTCTCAAGATCCTGAGCATCGCCGCCGCGGCGAAGGAAGCGCGCGAGCGCGCGAAGAAACAAGGCGTCGAGACGGTCGACGAGCCGAGCTGACCCGCCGTGCTATGGAGTGAGCATGGCTGAGACGGCCGCTCCTGCTTCTCCTCCTGCTTCGACTCCTGCATCCACCGAAGGCGCACACATCGCGCGGATGGCGCTGGTCGTCGTGGGGCTCGCTGCCGGGTTCGCGCTCGTACCGCGCGTCACGCAAGGCTGCGGGAAGGCGAGCGGCACCGAAGAGGCGCCCGACTTCACGGCCACGATCGTCGCGAACCCGATCGAGCCGGGGCAGACGAAGCTCGACATGGGAAAGCTCCGCGGTCATCCCGTGGTGCTCGACTTCTGGGCGACGTGGTGCGGGCCGTGTCAGGCGGAGGCTCCGATCGTCAACGGCCTCTCGCAGCGCTTCAAGGACAAGGGCCTCGTGGTCGTCGGCGTGAACACGAGCGATGCCGACGGCCTCGCGGCGAAGTTCGCGGCCCGCAAGAACCTGTCGTTCCCGATCGTCTACGACGCCGACAACGCGATCGCGAACAAGTACCACGTGGACAACCTGCCGACGCTGATCGTGGTCTCGAAGGACGGCAAGATGGTCGCCGTACGCCATGGCGTGACGAGCGACGCCGACCTCGAACGCCTCGTCCGACAGGTGCTCTGACCCGTCACGCGCGCGTGCGCATCGGCAGGAAGAATCGATCGCCCGTGAGATCGTTCACGCCGCAGTAGAGATCGGCGTCGAACGTCGCCTTCAGCGTCTTCCACGTCATCACGTCCGGTACCGTGCCGGCCGCAACGACGCGCCCGTCCTTCATGAGCACGATGCGATCGGCGAACTGCGCGGCGACGTTGAGGTCGTGCATGACGACGAGGCATGCGAGCTCGCGCTCCTTCACCTCGGTGGCGAGGAGCTCGTAGAGATCGAGCTGATGACGCACGTCGAGAAAGGCGCCGGGCTCGTCGAGGAGCATGACCTTCGGCTCCTGCGCGAGAGCGCGCGCGATGGCGACGCGCTTCTGCTCTCCGCCGCTCAGCGCGTGCGCGGGACGCGAGCCGAGCGCGACCAGATCGCAGCGCGCGAGCGCCTCGTCGACGATCTTCGCGTCCTCGATCGACGGTCGCATCCATGCGCCTTGGTGCGGAGCGCGGCCCATCGCGACGACCTCGCGCACCGTGAAGCCCATGCCGAGCTCTTGCTGCTGTTCGACGACCGCGAGACCTCGCGCGACGCTCCCGCGCTCGAGCGTCGCCAGATCGCTACCGAGGAGCCGGACCTCGCCGGAGCGGACGCCAAGGAGCCCCGACGCGACCCTCACGAGCGTCGTCTTCCCCGCGCCATTCGGCCCGAGGACACAGACCAGCTCACCTGCCCCGAGGGTCAGGTCGACGTGCTCGAGCTGGTCCCTTCCGGCCGAGCCGGGATTGCCGCCGTAGCCTGCCGTAACGTCGCGAAGGGATAAGCACTCTCGCACAGGGGTAGCCTTTGGCGCGTCACGTCGAGATGCGTCGAGAAGACTGCTCGCCGCGGCGCGTTGATGTATCTTGGATCTCAGGAGCTCCCGTGGATAGCAAGCCTCAATCCCCCCCGGCCGACGGAACCGGTGCACCGGCTTCTTCCGAAAAACCGCGACGCGTCATCAAGCGGTATTCGAACCGGAAGCTCTATGACACCAAAGACAGTCGCTACGTCACGCTCCTGCAGATCGCGGAGATGGTTCGCACCGGTGAAGAGGTGCAGATCATCGACAACAACACGAAGGAAGATCTCACCGAGGTGACCCTCGCGCAGATCATCTACGAAGAGCAGAAGCAAAAGGCGTCGAGCCGCAACGTCCCGCTGCAGACGTTGAAGGAGCTGATTCATCAGCGCACCGAGAAGGTGCTCAGCGACCTGCGCGAAGGGCCGATCGGCCGCTTGATTCCGGGCAGCGGCAAGAGCGAGCCGCCGAAGGCCGCCACCGACGGCTCCGGCACCGATCTCACGCCTGTGTCCGACACTGGTGAGCGCGTAACGAACAACGGCGCGACCGCCGCGGCCGCCGCCGGCACCGATGCGTCAGGAAAACCGAGCCTCGTCGACCAGGCGAAGGGCACGTTCGAGGAGTGGCAGCACAAGATCGACGAGCGCGTGAAGGCCGTCGTCCCGAACATCCTGCCGTGGCAGCAGCTGCAGCACGAGGTGAAGCGGCTCAACGCGCGCATCGAAGAGCTCGAAGAGAAGCTCAAGTCACTGACTCCGAAGGAGTAGCGCCGTTGGGGGCGCGCGCCCCCTCCTGGGGCTCCGAATCGGTGGTCTAACCCCCCGATTCGATTGTCAAAAAGTCTCGCTCGATCGCGCTCGATCTTCGGAATAGCCGCCTTAAGCTCGGTGTTGCACCATCGAGAAAGGCCTGACGCCCCAGATGAGCTTGACCGATATCCGCCGCTCCAATCCCCCCGGCGCGGGCCAGAACTCCAAGGAAGTCGATAGCTTCACCGACGAAGCGGTCGGCCACCTCGACGCCCTCTACGCCGTCGCGTGCAAGCTCACCCGGAATCCGTCGGAGGCCGAGGACCTCGTCCAGGACACGCTCCTGAAGGCGATGCGCGCCCGCGACCAGTTCCACGCCGGCACGAACCTCAAGGCGTGGCTGTTCCGCATCCTCACGAACACTTTCATCAACAAATACCGGCGTGGAGGCCTCGAGCGCTCGGTCCTCGAGGGCCCGGACGCCGACCCGCTCGTCGACGGCTGGGTGAGCGCCTCCACGATGCGCCACCTTCGCGACCCCGAGGCGCAGGCCCTCCAGCCGATCGTCGAGGGCGAGGTCCAGCGCGCGCTCGACGCGCTCCCGACGGACTTCAAGATCGCCGTCATCCTCTGCGACGTCGAGGAGTTCTCGTACGAGGAAATCGCCCAGATCATGGGCTGTCCGATCGGGACGGTCATGAGCCGCCTGCATCGCGGTCGTAAGCTTCTTCAGCGATCTCTCTACAACCATGCCCTTGCGCTCGGTATCGTGAAGGGCGAGCCGATGTCGGAGCAGCGTCAGGAAGTGAAAGACGAAAAGCCGGCAGACCTCGCAGCGTTCCGCGCCAAGAAGAGGGGAGCCGCCTGAGAATGTCTCTCGAACGTCAAGAGCGCGAGGTCTCCGATCGCGATCAGGACGCGTGCAAGGCCATGGGGCTGCTGCTCGGCGCGCACCTCGATGGTCAGCTCGATCCCGTGAAGACCCTGGAGGTCGAAGGACACATCGCCTCGTGTGAGGTGTGTCGTGAGCGTCTCGCGCTCGACCGCGCGCTTCGCGGATCGCTCAAGAAGGCAGTGAAGACCACGGCGCCGTCGGACGTTCGCGCGCGCATGCTCGCCGCAATGGCCGGTGAGGCCGCGCGCGAGACCGCACGCGAAGCGGTCGACGCCGACGTGGCCGCGCTCGATGCTTCGGCAGGTCGCGCCAGCAGTGTCGATCAGCGCTCACGTCGCCCGTCGATGTTGCGGCACTGGCGCACGATGCTTCCGCTCGCGAGCGCTGCGGCGCTGGTCATGGCGTGGGGCGCGGCCGGCAAGCAGCCGGTCGTTCACGGCATGCCGGACACCATGGTCCCCGCCGGCTTCAGCGACGATCTCCTTCGCGGCTTCGTCGCGCAGCACAAGCATCCGCTCCCGCCGGAGCAGCAGGATCCGAAGCAGGTCCGCCAGTTCGAGCGCTACGTCGGCGTGCCCGTGCACGTACCGCAGTTCTCGCAGCAAGGCGGGCAGAGCGCGCGCTTCGTCGGCGGTCGTCTCCTGCCGATCGGCGGCGAGAGCGCGGCGATGCTCCAGTACGAGGTCCAGGGACAGAACGGCGGCGGCGTCCAGCGCGTCACCGTGTTCGTCTACGACCCGCAGAAGATCCAGATCGGCTCGGCGCATCTCGCGCCGCGCGCCGTGGGCACCGCGGAGGTCCGCATGGGCCGCACCGACGGCTACTCGGTCGCGGTCACGCAGCACGGCGGCGTCGGCTACACGATCGCGAGCGACATGGACCCCGAGAGCTCGGCGAGCCTCGTCGCGGTCGTCGACGCTCAGTAAATCTCAGCGCGCCCCGGCCATGCCGCCTTTGCGCGGATCCGCGGCTGCCAGAATCTTCACCGGCGCGCCCGGCGTTCGTTGCCACGCGATCATCTGAATCGCCGCGCCCGTGAACGGCTCGTCCTTCACGGTCTCGCCGCGGGCCTTCAGGCCGTCGCGAACGTCGGGCGCGATCTCCGGATCGACGAGCAGCGTCGCACCCTGCGCATGCATCCGCGGATGCGACACGCACGCGTTCGGATCGAGGTCGAAGAGCAGACGCGCGAGCGCCGCCTGCGTCGCGCCGGTTGCGATGCGCGTTCCACCGGAGCCACCGAGCGCCATGATCGGAACGCCGCCTTCGAGGACGATGGTCGGCGTCATGCTGGAGACCGGCCTGGCGCGCGGACGAGGCCGATTGGGCCCGCCGTTCTTCATCCCGAACGCGTTCGCGTCCTCGACCGACGTGAAGTCGTCGAGCTCGTTGTTGAGGAGAATGCCGCTGTCGCCGGCGACGACCGTCGATCCGAACGGCCCGTTCACCGTCGTCGTGAGCGTGACGACGTTGCCCGCCGCATCCGCGACGATGACGTGGCTGGTGCCGCCTTCCTTCGTCTTGAAGTCGGTCGGCAGGTGCGTCTTCGTCGGATCGATGCGCGCGCGACGTGCCGCCATCTGCGCCGGCTCGAGCGCCGCCTCGAACGCCTTCGACACCTCAGCGTCCAGATCCGGATCGCCCGCCGAATGCGCGCGATCCGCGAAGGCGCCGCGCATGACCTCGGCGACCGTATGGAGATACGCGCTCGAGCCGAATCCGAGCGGGACCAGCGCCGACGAGCGAGTCGCCCCGTACATCGTGAGCGCCTCGAGCAGCATCAGGCCGCCTGCGGACGGCGCCGGCATCGTGTAGACGGTCCGTCCGTCGATCACGCGTGAGAGCGGCGCCCGCTCCTTCACCGCGTACGAAGAGAGATCCTGCGTCGTCATCGTGCCGCCCGCCGCGTGGAGGGCGTCGACGATCTTCTGCGCGGTCGCGCCCTCGTAGATCGACTTCTTTCCTTCCGCGCCGAAGCGAACGAGCGTCGCCGCCAGCTCGGGCCTGCGAATCCGCGACGCCATCGGCGCGGGAGCCCCGCCCGGTAGGAACGACGACGAGAACGACGGGAGCGTCTGGACCCGTTCCTTGAAGAGCGCCACCGTCTCCGCGGTGTGCTTGCTGAGATAGAAGCCGTTCTGCGCGAGCGACACCGCCGGCGCGGCATCGTCGGAGAGCGACCGCTTTCCGAACTTGCGCGACAGGAGCTCGAGCCCCGCCGGCTCGCCCGGGACACCTGCCGAGCCTCCGCGAGGCCCGGTCCATCCGAAGCGATCCCGCGGCGGCGGATCGGTCGGCTTCTTCGCCGGCCACAAGACCTCGGCGCTGTAGGACGCCGGCGCGGTCTCGCGGAAGTCGAGCGCGGTGACCTTGTGATCGGCCGCGCTGTAGACGAGCGCGAAGCCGCCACCGCCAATCCCGCTTGCCGACGGGTTCACGACGCCGAGCACGAGCGCAGCCGCGATCGCGCCGTCGGCCGCGTTTCCGCCGGCGGCCATCACGTCGAGCGCTGCGCGCGTCGCGTCGGAGTGGTCGGTCGCGGCGGCGGCCGTTCTTCCCTCGGCGCTCGGCGGGTAGGCAGCCGACGACGCCGATGGGAAGGCTGCGGCATGAACCGCCGCGATTGCGCCGCCGAGCATCAGGATCGCGAGGCAACCCTTGGAAGGGCGCAGTGGGCGCACTAGGCTGCGGACCGAGGAAATTCGCATATGCGGTTCGTCTACGTGATGGATCCGATGGATCGTGTTCTGCCGGACAAGGATACGACCTTCGCCTTCCAGCGTGCTGCGCAAGCGCGCGGGCATCAGGCGCTCCACTGTCTCCTGCGCGATTTGTTCGTGAAGAACGGGGACGTCCACGCCCGCGTGAGGCAGCTTACCGTCAGCAACACGGCGCCGCACGCGGTCTTCGGTCCCGCCGCCTTCGAGGTTCGCCTCGCGGACGTCGAGGCGGTGTTCATCCGCAAGGATCCGCCGTTCGACAGTGACTACCTCTACGCCACGCTCATGCTGGAGCGAGCGCGCGGTCGCACCGTGATCCTGAACGATCCGCGCGGGCTCCGCGAGGGCAACGAGAAGCTCTATGCGCTGCACTTCGCCAAGCACATGCCCCGCACGCTGGTGAGCGCCAACGAAGACCAGATCTTCGCGTTCGTGAAGGAGATCGGCGGCAAGGGAGTCATCAAGCCGCTCGACGGCGCCGGCGGCTCCGGCGTGATGATGCTCCTCCCCGGCGACAAGAACGCCCGCGCGATCGTCCAGACCGTCACCGCCGAAGGCTCGAAGCTCGCGATGGTGCAGGAGTACCTGCCCGCCGTCGAACAGGGCGACAAGCGCGTCATCGTCCTCGACGGCGAGGTGCTCGGCGCCATCAACCGCATTCCGCGTGGCGATGACTTCCGCTCCAACATCCACGTGGGCGGCAGCGTCGAGGCCTACCAGCTCTCGAAGGAAGAGCGCGCCATGGTCGCCGATATCGCTCCTCGTCTGAAGGCGGACGGGCTGATCTTCGTCGGTCTGGACGTCATCGGCGGCAAGCTCACCGAGGTGAACGTCACGTCGCCCACCGGCATCCAGCAGCTCAGCCAGCACGAGAACCGCGACGTCGCCGAGGACGTGATCAAGTGGGTCGAGCGCGCCGCGAACGACTATCGCCCGTCGCTCAAGAGCATCCCGGCGACCTGAGGAAGGAATGCCCGTAACCGTCGTCGTTCGATCGGCGAGCGCGCCGAGCAGTTCGGCGGCCGGCGGCGGTGCCGCGAGCAGCGCAGCGCCTTCGCTCACGTTCGACGGCGCGCGCATCGTCATCGGACGCGGCAGCGGCAGCGACGTGCGGCTCCCCGACCCGAGCGTGAGCACGCGGCACGCCACGATCCGCGCGGCCGGAAACGACTACGCGATCGTCGACGAGGGGAGCACCAACGGCACGTGGGTAGGCGGCGTGCGGCTCCTGCCGCAATCACCGCGCGTCGTGAAATCAGGCGATCTGGTGCGCGTGGGCCGCGTGTGGCTCGAGCTCTCCATCGGACAGAAGGCGCCGACACCGGACCTCGGGCTCGCGACACGCGACCTCGCGTTCGCCCTCGTGCAACGCGCGATGGACGCCGTCGGCGACGACACGGTCGCGAAGGTGCGGGTCGCCGAAGGACCGGACATCGGCGAAGAGCTGCATCTCGCCGAGGAAGGTCGTGCCTATGTCCTCGGTCGAAGCGAGACGTGCGACCTCCCGCTCGCCGATCCCGATGCTTCGCGCGAGCACGCGGTGGTTGCGAGGCGCGGCGGGCAGATCCTCCTGCGCGATCTCGGCTCGCGCAACGGCGTGTACCTCGGCGAGACGCGCCTCACCCCCGAGCGCGACGC
>FTCS01000242.1_pt1 | contig 12740 bp, 16 predicted proteins | sample 1639391 | NCBI WGS metagenome assembly FTCS01 (sample SAMEA3914864, study PRJEB12502) | metagenome | biome: forest; material: soil | place: USA | collected 2012-03-12 | depth 0.3 m | reverse complement strand
GTGGGCATCAGGCGGCGTCGATTCCACGCGGTCATCGCTCGATGGAGCTCGTCTTGGTCTGCGCGGGGCGATCGATAGGCTACGGCGCTCATCGCCGCTGCATCGTGCAAGCTGCGCGCCTTGCGCGCCTCCCGCGCCTCAGGCGTCTCCTGCCGCGGTCGTCGCCACGAGCGCGACCGCAGCGATGCGTTCGACCGTCGCATAGGCGTCGTTCTGCTCGATCTCCTCGCCGAACACGTCCGGGTCGAGCTCGCGATAATGCCACTCGGCATGGGCCTCGTTGCAGACGTCCCGCGCGGCCTGCAAGAACGCGTCGACGCCTTCCACGACCGCCGCGCCGGTGTAGAGCACGAGACGGCCGCCCGGTTCTAGCCGCGCGAGCGACTCGCGAGCGATGCGGACGGCGAGGGCCTCGCCGAAGCCGCCTCCGCCGTCGCGATACGCGCGGCTCCCGGGATCGACCATGTACGGCGGATTGGCGATCACGAGATCGAATGGCCCCTTCACGCTGCGCAGCACGTCACTCTCCACGATCTCGACGCGGTCCTCGACGCTCGCGAGAGCCGCGTTCACCGCCGACAACCGGAGCGCGCTCGGGTTGATGTCGGCGAGCACCACCGCATCCGCATTCCGCGCCGCGAGGATGCCGCCGGCGCCCGACCCGCATCCCACGTCCACGACGCGCCGCCGTCGCGATCGGTTCATCTCGGCCGCGACGAGCTCACCGTAGCGATACGTATCGGGCCCGAAGAACACGGAGTCCGCGGCGGTCGTCGGATAGGCAGAGTGCGCGAAGAGCTCGTGGCCGAGCGACGAGAAACGGATCGTCGAACGGAGCATGCCTCCGTGTTCGACCAGGATCCCTGCTGCGCGCGCCAAGTCCATCATCGCTCGCGGAAGGACGTTTTCCTCGAAGGGCCGACTCCATCCGAACACCTCGCGCACCGTCCGTGCTGCGCGACGACCCGCCGCGGCGGCGCGCGCATCGACACGCCGATGCGTCTCCGGCGTGACGGTGGTGAACGTGTAACCCTCGTCGCGAAGCGCGCGCCCCAGCGCGAGCAGCGCGACGCTCCGTTCGTCGAGAGCAAGGGCGTCGGCCGCGGACATCGTAGGGTTCATCGTAAGCGCTGGCGTCTTCGCGGCTACGCGGCGGTGGATCGCGGCGCGTCGAAGAGGCTCTCCGCCTCCGCCTGCGCGTGGATGCGCGAGACGAGGCACGCAGCGCTCCCTCCCGCATGATGGAACTGATCGAGCGCGACGCGCGTCGTCCCGCAGGCGTCAGTGCGTCGTCACACAGCAGCGTGGTGCCGTCGTCGAGCACGGAGAGCGCCATGTCGAGATGGTAGAGACGCGGATCGCGCAGCTCGACACACGTCACCTCGCGATCGAGGAAGCGTTCGAGATCGTCCGCTGGGCGGCTCACGACGAAGCGGAAAGGAGCAGCAGCGGCGTTCATGCCGTCCTCGGGTGCAACCGTCGAGCCGCTCCACGGCCGAGCTGCGGTAGTCTTGGCTGCGGCGCCGCCATGATCCAGGTCTCCAACGCGAACCGAGTCGTATTTCCCGAGGTGGGACGCACCAAGGGCGATGTGGTCGCGTATTACGAGCGCGTCGCATCGCACGCGCTCGTGCACCTCGCCGATCGACCGCTCTCGCTACGTCGCTTCCCGAAGGGCCTCGCCGCGGCAGGCTTCTTCCAGAAGAACGTCCCCGCGCATTACCCCGAGTCGATCGCGCGCTTCCCGGTGCCGCGCAACAAGGGCGTGACCGTGTATCCGGTCGTGAGCTCCGCCGAGCACCTCGCATTCCTCGCGAACCAAGGCGTCATCGAGCTGCACGTCCCCACCGCGCGCGTCTCGCATCTCGATCGGCCCGATCGCGTCGTCGTCGATCTCGATCCGCCGAGCGGCGCGCCCGTCGCTCTCGTTCGGCGTGCCGCGCATCTCGCGCGCGTCATGCTCGGCGAGCTCGGTCTCGACACCGTTCCGATCGCGACCGGTTCGAAGGGCTATCACGTGGTCGCGGCGCTGCGTCCCGCGGTGAGCGCCGACGTGCTGGGCATCGCGATGCAGAAGGTCGCTGCGCTCCTCGCGGCGCGGCATCCCGACGAGCTCACCATCGTCTTTCGCGTGGCGCTCCGCGGGCAGCGCGTGTTCGTCGACTGGCTGCGCAACATGCATCTCGCGACCGTCGTCGCGCCGTACTCGCTGCGTGCGCGACCGCGCGCGACGGTGGCCACGCCGCTCGCGTGGGGCGAGCTCGACGCCGCGCCTCCGGACGCGTTCACCATCGACGACCTCGAACGACTCCTCGACCGTCCCGACTCGCTCGCCGAGCTCGCCGAAGCTCCCTCCGACACCGAGCGCTTCGTCGCCGCCGTCGATGCGGCGTTCGAGCGATCGGGCCTGGTGCTCGAGGCGTTCGATCGCTTTCGATCCTGACGATCGCGTGTCCGCGCGTGCGGTGATCGGTGTGAACCGGCATTCATGGGAGGCCGGCTTTTACGGCCTTTCGGGCCCTCTCGAGCGGCATGCCAGTTGCGTTAGCGCGACCATGCTTCGCCGGGCTTGCCTCACCGTTCTCGTCGTCGTGCTGCTACCTGCGACGGTACAGGCCTTTGATCACCACCATCACCATCATCACCACCACAGCGACGGTGATGACGATGACGCTCAGGGATGCTCCTCCGATTCGGATGACGACGATCATCACGCGGGCACGGATGCCGGCACGACCGGCTCGTTGCCGCCCGCTCCGACGACGACGCCTGCGCCCGCGCCCACGCCTGCTCCGACGACAACCGCCGCCCACAAGCACGTCTTCATCACGTCGGCGCTCTTCTCCGGCGCGATCGGCGGTCTCGACGCCGCGGACATGTACTGCCAGGTGACGGCCAACGAAGGCGGCCTGACCGGCAAGTACAAGGCGTGGATCTCGGGCCCGTCGACCAATGCGTTCGATCGCATCGACGACGTCGGTCCCTGGTACACGACGAAGGACGTGCAGGCCTTCGCGTCGAAGGCGTCGCTCCGCACGTCACCGCAAGCGCAGCTCCTCGACGAGACCGGCGCGCCGCTCGAGGCCGTGCGTCCCGTGTGGACCGGCAGCGACGCGCAGGGCAACGCGACGGTCGAGACGTGCAACGCGTGGACGGACGCGACGGCGTCTGCGTCGGCCGCTACGGGAACGGGCGTCAGCGGTGACGCGACGTGGGGCGGAGGCAACGCGCCTCTCTCGTGCGATTCGCACGCGCCGCTCTTGTGCTTCGAGCAGTAGCGAGCAGCGCTACTTGACGCCGCCCTTCTTGCGGGCGTCGGGGACGAGATCCTTGTTGGTCCAGTAGAAGTCGACCTTCTTCTCGCTCGCGTCGGCGAATCCGACCGTCTGGAGCTCCGCTTCGATCGCGGCGGTTCCCTCCGGAACGTGCTCCTTCTTCACGCACGAGAACGTGAGCACGGCCTTTTCGGCGGGCTTCATCACGCCGCTGAAGATGTTGCCCGCGCACGTGCGATACGGCACCGGCTTCGGCGGCGTGGCAGCGGTGTCCATGACGTCGAGCTGCTTGCCGGCCTTGTCGTAGAAGTAGACGGCGATCTTTCCGTAGAGGATCGTGCTCGGCGACTTGTTGGTGACCTTGAAGTAGGGGCCCTTGTCGTCGGTCTTGCCGGTCCACGCGGCGTCCATCATGCGCGCGTTGCCTTTGGCCTCGCAGGGCTTCGCGAACGAGCCCTCGCCGGTCGATCCCTTCGGGCAATCGTGCGGCGGCTCGGCGGCCGCGGCGCTCGCCGATGCAGACGGCGCAGCGCTCGCGGCTGCAGCCGGAGTCGCCGAGGCGGCCGGCGTGGCGCTGGCGGGCGGCGCTTCACCCGCCTTCTTTTCCGAGTCCTTCGAGCAACCGCTGGCACCGGCGGCGATGGCGGTCATGGCGACGAGAGAGACGGCGACTCTGCTGGCGGTCCAGATCATGGCCCGCACCCTAACGGATGCGCGCGCCGCGGATCAAGGACCGCCCACGCCGGCTACGCGGAGCCGCAAAATCGCCTCACTGAGCGCGGACGGCGTCGCGGACGGCGCGATCAGCGCCGATCTTCGTGACGCTCTTCGCGCTTCTCTTCGTGCTTCTCCTCGCGCCTGTCTTCGCGGCGATCCTCGCGACGCTCTTCGCGGCGGACCTCACGCGGCGGCTCGCGGCGATGGACGATGCAGCCGGTCGAACCGACCGACGTGAACGCAAAGAACGCGATGGATGCAATGTGCATGGAACGGAGCATGTGTTGACCTCTTGCCCGTTGGCTCAGGCAAGCACGGTGCCGCAGTCGCTCTGCCTCAGCTTGCCGTGGAACGGCGGAGCTCGCGTTCGAGGTTGTCGAGCAGCGCGCGCGAGCCCTCCTCGCGTGATCCCTTGTCGTCGAAGCCATCGAGATAGACGCCCTGCTCGGTGAACGTGAGCTTCGTGCCCGAGCCCGCGGGCGCGAGCTCGATGGTGAGCAGCGAGACCGAGATGCGCACGTCGTCGAGCGTCATCTCGTACGTGAAGACGATGCGCTGGTCGGGGACGATGTCCTGGAATCGACCATCCATCATGTGGATCGGTCCGCCCTTCGGACCGCCGCGGCTGGTCTCGCGCCCGCCGACGCGGAAGTCCATCGTGCGCTCGTCCGGCCCCCACTCGTCGGGACCGGCGAACCAGCGCGCCTTGATGACGGGGTCCGCGAACGCCGCGAACACGCGCGCCGGTGATGCATCGTAGTTTCGTTCGATGACGAACGTGGCATGCGTCGTGGAGCGCTTCTCGGGCTTCTTCATGGCTACTTCTCCTTCGGTGGTTCTTCCGGGTTGGCGGCGAGGTACTCGCCGAGGCGATCGAGACGACGCTCCCAGAGCGCGCGCCGATCGCGAAGCCACGTCTCGGCCATGCCGAGCGCGGCCGGCTCGACACGGCAGGTCCGAACGCGACCGACTTTTTCGGTGCGCACGAGCCCGCTCGCCTCGAGCACGTTGAGGTGCTGAACGACGGCCGAGAGCGTCATGTCGAGCGGCTCGGCGAGATCGCTCACCGAGGCGGGCCCTCGACAGAGACGCTCGACCACCGCGCGACGCGTCGGGTCGGCGAGCGCCTGGAACATGCGATCGAGCGACGCGGCGTGCTGCGCTTGCGACATCGCCGTCGCCCTTACTTCGGCATCATGTCGAGATAGGGCTTCGCCTCGCGCACGGCGCGCGCGAAGGACGGTCGCTCCATGAGCCGACCCAGATACGACGCCGCATTCTTGTGCCCTTCGATCGGGATCAGCATGTTCGCGTAGAAGAGCGGAGGAGCGGCCGCGCAGTCGGCCATCGTGAACGTGTCGCCCATCGCCCACGTCTTGCCGGCGAGGTCCTTGTCGATCATCGCGTACGCCTCGCCGATGCGCTTCTTCGCGGCCTGGACGCCGAGCACGTCGTGCTGGCCTTCGGGACGGAACTTGTCGGTGACGATCTTGCCGACCTGGTCGTTGACGTAGAGGTCGTAGAACCGATCGCGCATGCGCGTCTGGCGTGCGAGATCCGGATCGGCCGGAACGAGCTTCGACGGCCCCGGGTAGTGCTGCGCCAGGTACTCGATGATGATCGAGGCCTCCGGGACGATCTGGTCCCGCGCGTGGTCGTGCAGGAGCGGGAACTTCCCGATCGGCCAGAGCTTCACGAGCGCATCACGCTCGGCAGCATTCGACAGGTCGACCTTGCGGCCCTGGAACGGGGTGTCGTTCTCGTAGAGAGCGACGAGCGCCTTCTGGCAATAGGACGAGAGCGGATGAAAATAGAGCTCGAGCGTCATGCGATACCCTCGTGAAAGCCTCACCTCAATAGTGAAGCGATCACTTAAGTATCACGCACCCCCGGCGTTGCAATCCGTATCTATTCGCAGGGCGTCCAGGTGCCGTTCGTGCGCATGAGCGTCTTGCCGTCTTGCTTGCCGACGACGGCCGCGTGGTTCATGAGGTCCTGATTGTCGGGCTCGTCGACGATGATCAGGCTGTCGGCGCGCTCGGCCTCGACGCGCTGGACGTAGACCATGCCGCTCGGGGCCGACCGACGGAGCGTCCCCTTCGCCGACGTGCCCTTCCAGTCGAGGAAGAGCTCGGTCGTCCCGTCCACGATGCTCTTGGTGCGGCAGACGAGCTGGCCGGGAGGCGCGGCCTCGGCGGACGCGCTCGACTCGGAAACGCTCGCATTCTCGATCGCCGGCGTCGACTCGCGCGCGGCAGGCGCGGGCGTCGCGGCCTCGTTCGCCACGTCGGCGGCCGTCGTGGTGGTCGCGGCCGTCGTGTGGACGGGCGAGCAGCCGAAAGCGAGGGAGCCGGCAGCAGAGAGGGCGATTACAGCGAGAAAATAGGTGGTGCGCACATCGCACCAGGTAGCACGAAGTAGGCGACTGTCCAGTCGCGCTCACGCGGTTTTCACGTCTTCAGGCGATATCCGCTCTTCACGAGCCACCGGACGACGAGCAGACAGGCCACCAAGAAGAGGAGGGTCATGCCCATGCTGACCTCCAGGCTGACGTCGGAAATGTCGTAAAAACTCCAGCGAAACGCGCTGATCAAATAGACGACCGGGTTGAAGAGCGTCGCCTTCTGCCAGAACGGCGGCAGCATGCTCACCGAGTAGAAGCTGCCTCCGAGGAAGGTGAGGGGCGTCACGATCAGCATCGGCACGACCTGCAGCTTCTCGAAGCCGTCGGCCCAGAGCCCGATGATGAAGCCGAACATGCTGAACGTCACCGACGTGAGGACGAGCCACGCTGCCATCCACACCGGATGCGCGATCTCGTACGACACGAAGACACGCGCCGTGAGCAGGATGATGACCCCGAGCATGATCGACTTCGAGGCCGCCGCTCCCACGTAGCCGATGACGATCTCGGCCCAAGACACCGGCGCGGAGAGGACCTCGTAGATCGTCCCGGCGAATCGCGGCATGTAGATCCCGAACGACGCGTTCGAGATGCTCTCCGTGAGGATGGAGAGCATCGTGAGGCCCGGGATGATGAACGCGGCGTAGCCGATGCCCTCGACCTGCGTCATGCGCGAGCCGATCGCCGAGCCGAACACGATGAAGTAGAGCGACGTGGAGATGACGGGCGCGGCGATGCTCTGCATGAGCGTGCGGAACGTCCGCGACATCTCGAACAGGTAGATGGCGCGAATCGCGTGGAAGTTCATGCGCGCTCCTTCACGAGGCTCACGAAGATCTCCTCGAGTGAGCTCTCGCGCGTCTCGAGATCGTCGAACTCGATGCCGCGCTCGGCCAGGGCCTTGAGCAGGCTCGAGATCTTCGCGCGCTCCTTGTCGGCGTGAAACGTGAGAACGAGCTCGGTCTTGTCCGTCGAGAGGTCGAGGTCGTAGTCGGAGAGCGTCGCGGGGATCGCGTCGAGCGGCTTCGTGAGACGCAGCGTGAGCTGCTTCTTTCCGAGCTTGTCCATGAGGACCGCTTTGTCCTCCACGAGGATGATCTCGCCCTTGCTGATGACGCCGATGCGGTCGGCCATCTGCTCCGCCTCTTCGATGTAATGCGTGGTCAGGATGATCGTGACGCCCGTGGCGCGCAGCGACCGAACCATTTCCCACATGTCGCGACGGAGCTCGACGTCGACGCCCGCGGTGGGCTCGTCGAGAAAGAGGATGGTCGGCTCGTGCGACAGCGCCTTGGCGATGAGGACGCGGCGCTTCATGCCGCCCGACAGCGTCATGATCTTGCTGTCTCGCTTGTCCCAGAGCGACAGCTCGCGGAGCACCTTCTCGATGTGCGCCGGGTCCTTCGGCTTGCCGAAGAGGCCGCGGCTGAAGGTGACTGTGGCGCGCACGGTCTCGAACATGTCCGTCGAGAGCTCCTGGGGTACCAGGCCGATCTTGGTGCGCGCGGCGCGATAGTCGCGGACGATGTCGTGGCCGTCGGCGACGACGGTGCCGGACGTGGCGTTGACGGTCCCGCACACCACGCCGATGAGCGTGGTTTTTCCGGCTCCGTTCGGCCCGAGCAGCGCGAAGATCTCTCCGCGACGGATCTCGAGATCGACGTTCTTGAGCGCCGAGAGCCCGGACGCATAGGTCTTCGTGAGGTTCTTGATGGAGATGATCGGCTGCACGCGGACCACACGGTACGCGGTCGCGCTCGATCTTGCACCAGCGTGCGCGGTGTCTACGGCTTGCTGACGGTGAACGAGCCCGTGCAACCGGTGCAGGTCCACGTGCCCGTCATCTTCTTGCCCGTGACCTTCGCGGTGAACGGGAAGGCGAGCGTGCCGTTGACGCCCTGGACGTTGAACGTCCACGTGCCGGTGAGCGTGTTGCTCGCGACGGTGATCGCCGAGCTCGGCGCCGAGCCCGTCGTCGTTCCCACCAGCGAGCAGCCATTGAGGTTGCGCAGCTCGAGGCCGGTGACGGTCGCCGACTGCGCGGGCGCGGTGGCCGACGTCGAGCCGGTCACGTTGAGCGTGCCGGCGTTGTTGAAGGTGCAGCCGTTGACGGTGCGTCCGTTCGTGTACGTGCCCGACCATGGACCGTCGAGTGACTCGAGATCCGCGGCGGCCGTGGCATCGGCATCGAGCTTGATCGCGCACGCGGCGCTGCCGGTGCACCCGCCGCTCCATCCGCCGAAGACCGAGCCGGCAGCGGGCGTGGGCGTGACCGAGACCATCGTGCCGCGCGCGAACGAACCCGTGCACGTGGTTCCCGTGCACGTGAGTCCGGCCGGTGTCGACGTGACGGTACCCGTGCCCGTGCCGCTCAAGGTCACCGTGAGAGAGACCTTGGCGGTGGTCGTCGTCGTGCCGCTGTCGGTGCCGCCGCCGCTCTTGGTCGTTCCACCTTCCGGCGCTGGCGTCTTCGTGCGGTCGGGCAGCGCGACGCCGTCGTCCGACGCCAGCGGTCCGTCGATCGGCGCGTCGCCACACGCGGTCATGGCGCCGGTCGCCAACGCGAGGGAGATGCTGATCAGCATCGACGTCGTCAGGACCGCTCGCATGACTTCAGGATAGCAAAGTCATCCGTTTGGGCGAGCGTTCAGCGTGCTTCGCTCGCGCCATGCATGTCGTCCAACGCCGCTGATTCAACGGTGATCCAGCGTTTTTGCCGGCACTCCGCGTCTGTCTGCGTCTGTCTCGCGGGACGGGGTCGTTCGCGGTCGTTCGTGCGACCCGACGGAGACGCCGTCGATCAACGGAGCTTGGTCGCCGTGACGGTCAGCTGCAGCTTCTTGTGGTCGTCGTCGAGCGTCGTGACGAGCGCAGGTTTGCCCGGCGTGGCGATGGCGTTTCCCTTCATCACCATCTTGCGAACACTGCTCGGCGGATCGAACGCGCTCAGCTCGGTCGCCACGTCGAGGATGACGTCGTCACCCGAGGACGTCATGCGGAAGGAGGCAGCGACCTTCGTGCCGACGTCCTGACGAGCCATGGACCCGAACGACGGGCCCGGCCCTCCCGACGGCGACGGTGGCGGCGGTGACGCCGGTGACGGCGCGAGCGAGACGTTCTTCCCGACGACCACCTCGCCCTTGTCGGCCTCCTGGAGGACGAGCGAGAACGTCGTACCGGCGCCGGGCGGCGTGGAGCCGTCGCTCGCGGCGAGCACGAAGTCGAAACGATACACGTGGCGATCGACGGTCGGCAGCGAGCCATGACCGACGGCGGTCGCAGGCGACGACTGCGTGGCGGTGGTCGCCGGCGGACATGCCTGCTGTGGGGCGCAACCCACGGCGGCCGCCGAGAGGACGGACACGACGAGGAGCGCAGCGGATGAAGCGATGGAGAGAGAATGCGTGGAAGAGGGCATGACGAGCGCGAGTGCAACGCATGTGCCTCGTGGATCGATCGCGATAATCGCGCGGCTGCGCGTTGCTCGTTGCCCTCGGTCACGACAAGTTGTCAGCGGTTCGAGAGACGTCGCCTCGCTGCGTGCCAATCCGTCGGCGACCTCGGCCAATAGTTGTTGACTACATGGATCTGGGACGGCATAGATGTTCGCGATGAGCGGCGCAGACAGCGCGCGGGATCCGGCCCTTGCTTCGTACGCACGCGGCGCAGTCGATCTCGCAAGGGCGTATCAGAGGGTCGTCAATCGCGCGCGCACCCGGGCGGCGCTGGCCGAGAAGCGAGCCCGCGGTGAGCGGATCGGCGGCGTGCCCTACGGCTACCGGCTCGCAGCGGACCGTGTTCGTCTCGAGATCGACGAGCGCGAGCAGGCGGTGCTGGAGCGCATTCGCGGCCTCGCTCGCGAAGGTCTGTCGCAGCGCGCGATCGTCGCTCGGCTCGCCGCCGGCGGTATCGCGGGGCGTACCGGCGCGCCGCTCGGGCAGACGCAGGTCGCGCGCATCCTCCGCGCATCCTGATCCGCGTCTCGCGTCTCGCGTCTCGCCTCAGTCACGAAGGCGGATGACACGTCCGCGCGAAGGCTCGCCCTTCGACTCGACGGTCACGATCGCATCCGGGCCGAGGCGCCCCGCCCACATTCCGGTGGGGACGGGCGGAAGGGCTAGCTTGCCGCGAAGGCCGGACATGTCGAAGACCATCACGGCGTCCTCGCGCGCTTCGGAGTCCTCGCCGTCGATCAGGATCTGACCGCCGAGGACGGCGCCGGCGAAGCTCGACACGAAGTCGTCGGCGAATTCGACCGACGAGAGCTCCTCGAGGCCGGGCCACGCGTGCGTGCGGAGCTCGTCGGCCTCGGCGAGGTGAACGCGGGCGCCGTCGGTCGAGAAGCCCACGAATCCCGCGGGAATGCTGCCGTCGTCGAGCGCGGTGGCGACCGCTTCGAGCCGATCTCCGGTCCACGTTGCGACGCGCGCGAATGTCCCGTCCTCGCCGCAGGCCGCGACGAGGAGGAGCGCGTCGCTCCGAGGATGGAGCATCAGCTCGTGCATCGAGGGCGGCGGGAAGGCGTCGCTCCGGACGGCGCCGAGCACGGCGTGCGAGCGCGCATCGAGGAGCACGATGGCGGTCTCGGTCGCGCTCTCGGCCGAGAGCCACACCCGGGTGCCGCTCCGATCGAAGGTGATCGCCTTGGCGACGAAGCCGGGCCCGACGAGGGCATCGACCGCCGAACGCGGCGTGCTCGTTGCGTCGCCGGCGCTGGAGCCGCCGACGGTGACCACGACGGTTCCTTCCGCTGCGATGGCCGCAATCGACGTGCCGCTCGAGTCGAGCGTGAAGGCCTGCACGGTCAGCTCGTCCGGAAGCGAGAAGCTCGGACCGTCCGTGACGGCGCCGTCCTGCAGCACGCGCGTCGCGACGTGATGGGGCGAGGTCGAGAACGCGAAGCGACTGCCGCTCGCGTCGAAGGCGACCCACGGCCACGAGAGATGCGCGTGCGCGACTTCGAACGACGCGACCTCGACGAGCTTCATCCCGCCTTCATACGCCAGGCGCAGGGTCTCGCAAGTACCGAGTGTCGGGGTTCTCGCGCCGCCAGATCACGTGATCCATGAAGTAGTGATGGATGCTCACGATCACGAAGAATGCGGCAAAGAACGGCGTCTCGCCGAGCGCATCGGGCTCTGCGCCGCGTGGCGTTCGCGGGACCAGGATGCCGTCCAGGTAACCGGGAGCGCCGTGGAAGAGGAGCCACGCGAGCGCGATCGCCGTGATGGCGAGGAACGCCAATCGAACCGCGACCGGGCGACCGAACGTGGGCGGGCCTTCCGCGGCGCGGGCCTCGTTACGTCTCATGAGCCATACGAAATAGAGATATTGAATCGAGTGCAACGCGGGAATCACATATCGAATCAGCGGATCGATACTCGAATAGATGGTCCACGCCCATATCGTGATGAGGAGTCCGCCGAGCGGCGCGATCGGTAGCATGCGTCCTTCGCGGCGCCGCTCGCTGGCGAGCACCCCGACGAGCACCAGCGTGCTGACGGCGAAGACTCCGCCGGCAACGAGCTCCAGCCAGCGCGGATGCGCGAGCGCGCCGTAGACGACGCCCTTCTCCTCGAACTCGCCGGCGGGCATCGCGGGATTGGCCCACGCGTACGCCCAGCCCGCGAAGCAATGGAAGAGGATCGCGGTACGCTCCCGCGCCGAGACGCGGACGCCGCGCCGGGCCGAGAGCACCGTGAGCACGCCGAAGCCCTGCTTCACGTAATGCCACCCGACGAGCAGGTACATGAGCTGGATCATCCAGCCGAGCGTCTGCGCGGAGTGGAAGACGAAGGCCACGATCGCCCACGTCAAGAGGGCGATCGGGACGACGACGCCCGAGACGATCCAGCGGACACGCTGCGCGAGCGGGTGCTCCGGGCCGAGCGCGCGCCGGCGAGCGTCCTTGTAGAAGAGGAGGTAGGTGACCGCGAAGTGCGGATCGTTGATGACGTACGCCGCGTAGAACGCGGTGGCGCCGACGGCGAGCTCCGCCGAGTCGAGCCCGAGGGTCTTCCGGAGCAGCCACGAGATCGGGAAGAGGAGCAGCGTGGCGCCGCCGACCACCATGAATTCGAGGACACGGCCTGCGCCACGCTCGCCACCGTGCGGCGAGACTTCGGGCGGCGCTTCCGATGCGCGTGACGTGAGCGTGACGGCGCTGCTGGTCACCGGAGAAACTTATCACGCGCGGGGATCTCCGCTATGGACCAAGGCCATGGCACCGCCCGCGACGGACTCGAACGCGCAGTTCATGCGCGCGGCGATCGAAGAGGGAAAGAAGGCGCTGCCTGCGTGCCGCCCCAATCCGCCCGTCGGATGCGTGCTCGTGCGCAACGGCG
>FTCS01002938.1_pt1 | contig 12753 bp, 7 predicted proteins | sample 1639391 | NCBI WGS metagenome assembly FTCS01 (sample SAMEA3914864, study PRJEB12502) | metagenome | biome: forest; material: soil | place: USA | collected 2012-03-12 | depth 0.3 m | reverse complement strand
GGCGGCTGCATCTTCGAGCTCGATCAGGCGGAGTGGGACTACATCGCCAAGACGAATCGCGACGGCGACCCCGTCAGCGTGAGCGTCAAGGGCCTCGGCTGCGACGGCACCGGCGGCGTCGGCGTGAGCAACACGCGCAAGATCTCCTTCGCGAAGGAGGACATGCGCGGAACGCTCTATTACTGGGCCTCCGAGCGCATCACCATCAGCGGTCAGCCGTTCAACTCGGGCGGCGTCTATCGCTACGACTTCGGCGTGCGCGGCCAGACGGCCGAGCCGGTCCTCACGCCCAACTCCGGCGCCAACCCCACGCACCTCTGCATCGGCTGTCACGACATCTCCCGCGACGGGCGGCAGATGGTCTTCGACTTCGACGACAACGACGCCGACGACGAGTACAGCGACGTTCGCACCGACGTCTACGACATCGCCAAGGCCACGGCGGCGGTGGCCATCTCGAAGAACGGCACGAATACGTTCCCGCCGGGCTTCCACACGTGGAACCGCACGACCACCGAGTTCCTGCTCTCGGACGGGTTCGGCATTTCGTCGACGCCGGCCGGCGCGCTCCGTCGCGTCACCCCCGCGGGCGCCACCAACGGCTACGCGAAGCCCGGGACGTTGCGCGCCACGACGCCCGACTGGGCGCCCGACGACTCGAGCGTCGTCTTCGCCGTGCCGCCGAACATCTTCGTCAACTCGCCCATCGCGGGCTACTGGATGAACAAGGGCGGCGTCGACGATCTCATGTTCGCGGGCGCGACGCTCTACACGTCGAAGTGGGACCCGGTCGCCAAGTCGCTGGGCGCGCCGACCGCGCTGCTCACGTCGAACGGCACGGACAACTTCTACTACCCGAGCTACTCGCCGGACGGCTCGCTCATCGTCTACAACCACGCCACCACCGGCTCGAACTTCCACAACCCGGCGGCGCGCGTCGAGGTCATCAGCGCGGCAGCGGCAACGCCCACGCGCGACGATCTCACCAAGCTGAACGACACCGGCAACATCACGAACTCGTGGGCGCGCTGGGCGCCGTTCGTCCAGACCTACAAGGGCAAGAAGCTGCTCTGGGTGACGAACTCGTCGACCCGGAACTACGGCCTCCGCATCGACAACGGCGGGCTCGTGAATTGCTATCCGAAGGAGACGCCCAACTTCGTCACGCCGGACTTCTCGCAGGCGACGAACTGCACGCGCACGCAGCTCTGGATGTCGGCGGTCGATCTCGACCCGGCCGCCGTCCAGGCGGGCACCGACGTCAGCCACCCGTCGTTCTACCTGCCGTTCCAGGACATCACGACGAACAACCACCTCGCTCAGTGGGCGCAGCAGTCGTTCACGGGCGTCTGCAAGGTGGACATGGATTGCTCGGCGCAGCCCGGCAAGTGCTGTGACAACGGCGGATGCACGGCGTGCCCCACGCCGCCGCCGGCGATGTGCGCGAGCAACGCGAACTGCGCGCCCGGCTCTTGCTGCACCGGCGGCACATGCGGTCCCTGCGCCCCGGGTACAGACGCCGGATCAGGGGGTCCGCCTCCGACGGGCTGCGGCACGTGCCTCGACTGCAAGGGACAGGCTTGCAACGGTGGCGTGTGCGGTAGCTGCTCGAGCTCGGCGGATTGCTGCGCGCCGCTCTCGTGTGTCGCCGGCTCGTGCGTCAACACTGTTAATTGACGCTGACTCGACACGGCGGACGAACGTCAATACCCTGTACCTGGTGCGGATCTGGCCGGTGTACGTGCTGGGGATCGCCGCCGCGGCGCTTGCCGTCGGCGGCGTCGCGAGCTGTGCCGCCATCGGCGGGCTCGGTGACTTCAACGAGGTCGACTGCGTAGGCGCCTGTGACGGCGGCGCGAGCGGCGAGGCCGGCGGCGACGCGCCCGACATCGATTCCGACAAGCCTCCGCAGCCGTTCGGCAGCATCGGCGGCACGGTCACGGGTCTCCTCGGCACCGGGCTCGTGCTGAAGGACAACGGCGCCGACGATCTCCAGGTGTCGAGCAACGGGCCGTTCTCCTTCCCTGCTGCCGTGAAGAACGGCGACCCGTACGCAGTCACGATCAGCTCGCAGCCCACGAGCCCCACGCAGGTCTGCTCGGTGGCCAGCGGCTCGGGGACCGTGCAAGGCGCCGACGTCACGAACGTCGCGGTCACGTGCTCGACGTCCGCGTATGCGATCGGCGGCATCGTGGTGGGACTCTCCGGCACGGGGCTCGTCCTGACCGACAACGGCGGCGACGCGCTCCCCGTCGCCGCGAACGGCAAGTTCACGTTCGCCACCAAGGTCGCGAGCGGTTCGCCCTTCGCCGTCGCGGTGAAGACGCAGCCGTCGACGTCGGGACCGTGCGTCGTGTCCGGTGCGACGGGCACGGTCGGGCTCGCCGACGTCACCGGCGTCGTCGTCAACTGCGCGCCCGGCACGTACACGGTCGGCGGCACCGTCGCGGGTCTCAACGGCACTGTGGTGCTGCAAGACAACGGCGGCGCCAACCTGAACGTGAACGCGAATGGAACCTTCGCCTTCGCGCAGACGCTCATGCCCGGCGCGACCTACGCGGTCACCGTGCTCACGCCGCCGTCGTACCCGCCGCGCAGCCAGACGTGCGCGATCACGAGCGGTAGCGGCATGATCGCGAACGCCAACGTGACCAACGTCGGCGTCAATTGCACGACCAACGCCTTCAAGGTCGGCGGTAACGTCACCGGCCTGTCCGGCACCGTCGTGCTGAAGGACAACGGCGGCGACGCGCTCACGATCAGCGCGAGCGGCGCATTCAGCTTCGCGACTCCGGTCACGAGCGGCAACACCTACGCGGTCACGATCGCGACGCAACCTACGGGCCAGACCTGCACGCTGGCGAACGCGAATGGAACGGTCGCGAACGGCGTCGTGTCGAACGTGAACGTGACCTGTGGCACTGCCGGCGATCCGGGTATCCGCTGCGGCGGGACCTTCTGCGACCCGGCGACGAGCCTCTGCTGCGTGACGAACGGCGTGCCTGCGTGCGCCGCCAAGTGCACCGGCGTCGGCACGACTCCCATCTCGTGTGACGACGCTCACGACTGCACGAACAGCTTGGTCTGCTGCGGATCCGTGAACGGCACGACCGTGAACACCATCTACTGCGCGGCCCCGGCGCAGTGCACGAGCCCGAAGGCCTACTACTGCGATCCGACGATCGCGAACCCGTGCCCCAACGGCGGCACGTGCGCGGCGACCAACGTTCCGAGCGGGTTTTTCCGCTGTTTCTGATGGAGACGTCCCCGTCGTGAGCATCGCGCCCCCGAAGCCCACTCTGGTGCTCGCGCCGGGCGACGTGCTCGATCGGTACCAGCTCCTCTGTCCGATCGCGGAAGGCGGAATGGGCGTCTGCTGGCTCGGGCGCGTCCAGAGCAAGCATGGCTTCGAGAAATTCGTGGCCATCAAGATGATGAAGCCCGAGTACGCGCTCGATCCGATGTTCCAGCAGATGTTCGTCGACGAGGCGCGCATCGCATCGGGCATCGAGCATCCGAACGTCGCGGCCATCCTCGACATCGGCGACAGGGACGGCGCCCTGTACCTCGCCATGGAGTACGTCGACGGCGACGCGCTCAACAAGGTGATGCGCGAGATCAAGCGACGGAACGTCGAGATGCCGATGGGCATCGCGGTCCGCATCCTGGCCGACACGTGTGGCGGGCTCCACGCCGCGCACGAGCTCGCGGACGCGAGCGGGCATTTGCTCGGCGTCGTTCATCGTGACGTGTCTCCGCAGAACATCCTCATCAACGTGAAGGGTGTCGCGAAGCTGATCGATTTCGGTATCGCGAAGGCGCGCGATCGAACGTCGGGCGACACGAGCCTCGGGACCATCAAGGGCAAGATTCACTACATGGCGCCGGAGCAGGCGGTCGGCCGCGGCGACCTCGATCGGCGCGCGGACGTGTTCTCGGCCGGCGCCATCCTCTACCAGCTCCTCGCCGGTGGACGACGCGCGTACGAGGCGGAGAGCGAGGTCGCGACGATCTTGCTGCTCGCGTCCGGAAAGCCGCCGTTGCCGCTGCCGAAGACGGTGCCGGCGCCGGTGGCGGCCGTCATCATGAAGGCGATCCAGCACGATCGCGCGCGTCGGTACTCGACCGCGCTCGAGATGCAGCAGGCTCTCGAAGACGCGATGGTGAAGGCGGAGCTCGTGACCTCGAACGCGGTCGTCGCCGACTTCCTGAAGGAGCACGTGGGCCATCGCGCGGAGGGTCGTCGCAAGACGATCGAGGCGGCGCTGGCGGCGATCGCGTCGGGGGTGAAACCGACCGGATCGGGGCCGCAGAAGCTCGGCGGCGGTTCCGACGACGGCCCCAAGAGCACGTCGCAGATCACGGGCTCGTTGACCACGGATCCGGCCGTGCAAGGGACGTCGGAGACGCTCGGCGCGTCGTCCGTGTCGAAGGTGTCGCAGGTATCGCAGGTGTCCGACCCGCAGTGGCAGCCGCCGCGGCCGCGGAACATGGCGATGGTTGCCGTCTTGATCGGTGGCCCGATGCTCGCGCTGGTGGGGCTCGTGCTCGGGATTTTTGCGTTGCGACATCACGGTGGGTCGCCGGGGGTGGTTGTGCAGACGGCGTCGGCGGCGATGACGGCGGTGTCGACGGGGGCGGGCGCGGGCGCGGAAGCGAGTGCGAGCGCGGGAGCGAGTGCGAGTGCGGGAGCGAGCGCGAGTGCGGGAGCGAGCGCGGGAGCGAGCGCGAGTGCGAGTGCGAGTGCGAGCGCGGAGGGGATGGCGACGCGGACCGGCGCGACGGCGACCGCGAGGGGCCGGGACAACGGCGCGCGGCCGCGGCCCACGGCGACGGCAACCAGCAAGAAGAAGGCGATCGACGATGGCTTCTAGATGCATGTCACGCTCGTCGCGCGTCGGCGCGATCGTGGTCGGGTGCGCGGTCGTGATGGCTGGGTCGAGCGTCGCGGCGCAATCGCACGCGCAGCAGGCGGCGCCGTCGAGCGCGGCGCGACAGGTCGGTGCCGCCGAGAAGGAGACCGCGCGCAAGCTGATGGAGCAAGGCCGCGAGCGTGCTGCGCAGCACGACGACAAGGGCGCGCTCGAGGCGTTCAAGGCCGCCGACGACATCATGCACGTGCCCACCACCGGGCTCATGGTCGCGAACGAGCAGGTCGCGCTCGGCATGCTGGTGGAGGCGCGCGACACGCTCTCTCGTGTCCTGCATATGGCCGCGGCGGCTGGCGAGCCCGAGGCCTTTGCGCGCGCGCGGAGCAGCGCCGAGGAGCTGAATCGATCGATCGAAGGGCGAATCCCGTCGCTTCGGATCGACGTGCGCGGCGCGACCACGGCGCCGGACGTGACCGTCGATGACGTCGCGATCAGCGCTGCGGTGCTGAAATTCCCGTATCGGCTCGATCCTGGTCATCACGTGGTGGTCGCGAAGACGGCGCGGGGAACGGCGCGTGCCGAGGCCGACGTCGGCGAGGGCGAGACGAAGGACGTCGTTCTCCAGATCACGGAGGTAGCAGCGCCGGTGTCGCAAGAGCCGATCGCGCCGCCGTCGAAGCCAGCGCGCGGGCCGAACATGGTCGCCATCGTGGGGTTCAGCGTCGCGGGCGCGGGCGTGATCGCGGGCACGGTGACAGGCCTGCTGATGTTCTCGAAGAAGAGCGCGCTGAACGACGGCTGCCTCGACAAGCAGTGCCCGCCTTCGACGCGCTCCGACTACGACGCCGCGTACACGATGGCGACCGTGTCGACGATCTCGTTCATCGTCGCAGGCGTGGGCGCCGGCGTCGGAATCTATGGCCTGCTCTCGCGGCGTGGCGACACGTCGGCGGCAGCGTCCGCGTCCGCGTCTGCGTCTGCGCGCGAGGGCGTGCGCGTCGAGCCGTGGATGAGCGTCTCCGGCGGTGGCCTCCGCGGCACGTTCTGACCGGGCTACGGCGTCTGGATGCGGCCCGGGGCGGCGTTCGCGCCCGTTTCCGTGTGGCAGCTGTTGCAGTCGCCCGAAGTGACCGAGCCGTTCATGCTGCGCGTCTTCACGCCGTCCGTGATCTTCGCCTTGTACGGCGGGTTGATCTTCACCTGCGTGTAGAAGTTTCCGGCCGCGTTCACCGGCATGTTCGTCACCTTGCCGGTCTTGTCGGTGATGATGACGGTGAGGTTCGGCGGCGGGCCCTTGCCGTCGCAGTCGTTCGGCTCGTGCAGCGTCGGATACACCGTGCCCGCGATGCGCAGGTTCGGTCCGCCGAGCACCTGGTGACAGGCGTTGCACGCGAAGCCCGGATGCATCTCCGGCGACTTCGTGTTGCCCATCGTCCACGTCTTGCCGCTCGTACACACGAGCGCGGTCGTGCCGCCCTCGCCTCCCCCGTCGCCCACCGTTCCGCCGTCCGGCACGGGAGGCGGAGGATCCGTGCATACTGCACCCTTCGGCGTTCCCGCCGTGACCCAGTCCTGGAAGGTCTGGATCTCGTCGGCCTCCGGCTTCGCGGCGGGCGGTGGCGGCATGGGGCTCGTCGTGCTCTTCATGCGATCGAGCGAGACCTGCGCCAGACTCTTCGTCGGATCCGTCTTCGACTTCGCGAGCAGGTCGTCGTAGTTGAGGAGCGGCGGCGCGCCGGCGGCGACCATCTGACCGCCGTGACACGCGAGACATCGATTCTCGAGGACCGCTTGCACGTCACAGGGCAGACCCGTGGCGAGGCCGGTTCCAGCCGGTCCGCTCGGCGCACCAGAAGGCGGCAGCGCGGCGCCGCCTTCCGCGTTCGGATCGATCGCGCCTCCGTCGTCGGTCGCCCCGTCGTTCGACGACGATGACGAGCTACACGCAAACGCTGCGCAGACCGCGACGGCAACGGCACCCCAGAGAATGATGTGACGCATGGTGTCTCCCTACTTTACAGCGATCTGCGTCTTGCATCCGTAGGCGATCGAGACCTTGCCGAGCGAAGACGTGCGCGCTTCCGTGCATGCAGTCGAGCAAAGGAGGATCCGGGTCGGATGGGCGACATCGTCGTACTGCCAGCCGTCGGCGGTGTCGCACGCCTTGCTGTAGCCGACGACCTTCTGGGACCCGTCGTTCTGCGAGAGAACCACGTTCACCGCGTACGGATCGAGCGTCTGACCGGCCGGCGACGGCGGGATCGAGAAGTCACAAGACACCTCGCTCTTCCGGATGGCGCCGAGCGCGCTGACGATGTCGGTCTTGGTCTTCGCCGGGTCCGCGGTGTCCACGATGACCGCCGCGCTCGTGCCGCCCGCCGCCGCGATGGCGTTGAGCGAGTCGAGCTTCGCGCCGACGCCGACCACGTAGGTCGGGACCGGCGGTGTCGCCTCGAACGCGGTCTTCGCCGCCGCCGCCGCGTGCGCGACGTCGTTGTCGGCGCAGCCGGGAACGAACGCGTTCTGCGTCGCATCCCAGAACCCGGGCTCGCCGTCGGTGACGAGCACGACCGCGGTCTTGTCGCCGGGCCGCGTCGTCGCGACCTGCTTCGCATACGCGATGGCGCCGGTGAGCGCCGGCAGCGTGGGCGTACCGCCGCTCGGTTTCGTCGTGTCGATCGCCGTCGTGAACGCGGGGTCCGCCGCATTGGTGAGCGCAACGGCCGGAGTCGCATACGGGAACGCGCACGTCGATGCGATGGTGTCGTCGTTGAGCGGGAAGAACTGCAGGCTCGCGTTCAGCGTCTTCGAATACGGGTCGGCGAAGAACTCCTTCATACCGGTGCCGACCGGGATCCACTTGAGCGCGGGGTCGAACCCGGTCGCGACGTCGCCCATGCTGCCGGACTTGTCGTAGATGATGACGAGGTTCGTCGGAGCGAGCTCGGCGCTCACGACGTCGTTCACGCAAGCGGACTGCGTGCCCCTCGGACCGATCTCGCCGAGGTTCGATCCCGTCGGGACGCCGTTCCCGGGATCGGCGGGAGCGGCGGGATCCTGGAACGTCGACGCGGCGTCATTTCCGCACGCGACGAGGAGAATCGAGAGTGCCACCGACGCGCTCACGAGCTTGCTGTTGATCATGGGAAGGAATCTCCTCTCGCACCGACGCGCAGTCAGGGGATTACTGCTCGATCGAGACCCAGCTCGGGAGCGGATCGCTCACGGCGGGATGGCCCGGGTTCGACGGGTGAATCTGGATGTTGCCGCCGCGGAGGTCGTCGCGCGTCTCGTAGACGATGGCGCCGGAGACCTTCGCCGTGGGGTCGTCCATCTTGCGGATGGTGAAGTGGTAGCTGTCCGGCATCGCACCGTTCTTGATCGCGCTGGTGTTGCCGGGCTCGCCGTGATCCTCGGCGACGACGTCGAACCAGTAGCCGTCGGCCCAGGTCGCGGACGCTGCCTCGCGCCACTGCGCGTGACCGCCGAAGTACACCTGGTTGACGACGAGGCCCTTCTTGCCGCCGGGCTGCTTGGGGCCGGGGCCGTCGGTGACGCGGCACATGATGTACTCGGGGCGACCCTTCGCGTGGTTGCCGGTGCCGTGGTCGACGTGGTTCCAGTGGCCGCTGACGCCGCCCTTCTTCATCGGCTTCGCGTTGCCGCCGAAGTTGTCCTTGCCGTCGGCCGGAGCGGCCGGGACGATGCTCGCGCCCTCGATGAAGCCGCCGCCGGTGATCCAGCAGCCGCCTTCGGTCGGCGGGACGCAGTCGCCGCCCGACGTGTCGCTGTCGTCGACGCACGCGCCGCACGCGGCCGCGTGCGTGCCGGGCGCGCATTCCGGCGTCGAGACGCAGATGCGGTTGCCCTTGTCGTCCTTCGTGCAGTCCCAGCTCTTGCCGCCGCCGCCGGAGCCCGAGCCGCCGCTGCTCGACGAGCTCGCGCCGCCGCTGCTCGAGGAGCTCGCGCCGCCGCTCGAGGAGCTCGAGCTCGTGCCGTCCGTCGTGCCGCCCTTCTTCGTCTGGCCGGGGACGTCGCAGTTCGACTTCGTGCAGTCGGTGCCGGTGCCGCCCGACGACGACGAGGACGTCGCGCCCGACGTGCCGCCCGACGACGACGAGGACGTCGCGCCCGACGTGCCGCCCGACGAGGAAGAGGACGTCGCGCCGGAGGAGCCGCCCGACGTGCCGCCCGACGAAGACGAGGACGTGCCGGTCATCGTCGTGCCGTCCGACGTCGAGCCGTCGCTCGTGCCGCCACCGGAGCCGCTGCAGTAGTCGAGATCGGGAACCCACGAGCACTCGTCCGGGCCGCGCTCGTGCGAGCTGCCGCCGCCGCCGTTGGTCGTGCCGTTCGAGTTGCTGCCGTTGGGGCCCGTGCCGTCGTTCGTGTGGCCGCTGTTGCCCGACGAGTTGCCGCCGCCGCCGCTCGAGGACGCGTTGCCGTTGGTCGAGCCGTTGCCGTTGGTGCCGCCGTTGCCGTTGCCGGTGCCGCCCGACGAGCTGCTCGACGTGCCGCTCGCGGTGCCGACCGGCGTCGAGCCGGACGTGCCGTCCGCGGAGCCGCCGCTCGTGCCGCCGCCGCTCGTGCCCGTCGTGCCGCTCGTGCCGGTGCCGCTCGTGCCGCCCGAGTTGGTGGTGCCGTCCGTCGTGCCGCCGCTCGTCGAGCCGGAGCCCGTGCCGACGGGGTCCGTGCCGTCGCCGCCCGTGGCGCCGATCGGCGGGCAATCGACCGCGACGTACTGGCCGCTGCAGTTGTACGCGGTCGGAAGCGGCGCGGTCGGATCGGGAAGGAGGACGCCGCCGGTCGGCGTGGTGCCGTCCGTGGTGCCGCCCGAGGACGTGGTGCCGGTGGAGCCGGTCACCGAAGCCGTCGAGGGGCCGTCCGCGGTGAGCGCGCTCGTCGAGCAGCGAACGACCTCGCCCATCGGCACCTCGTCACGGGTGCACGTCCAGTTGGCCGTCTTCTTCTCCTCGTCCGCCTTCGCGCAGCCGGTGGCAGCCGCAGAGGCCGCCCCCACCGCGAGGAGCGCGAAGAGACCCGAGCTGAGGTAACGGGAGGAGGCGGAGAGCTTGCTCATGCCCCCGCTTGCTGCACGCATGGTGCCGACGTCGCTCGGGCGAACCGGTAACGTGAGTAGCCACGCTCCGTTCCATGCCGGTCGCGTCGTGGATCGAGGCCGCCAGGCCTGATTTTCCGGGGTGCTGTCGACCGGCTGCTGGCAACCACGGTGTCCTGGAGCGCCGATCCATCGGCGATGCAGACAGGCCGCACGCCCCGCTGACCACGCGTTGTAAAGATCCGCGCGAGACGTGGCAACGATCGTTACCAGCGGCGGCCGACGACACACGCGCACCGAAACGCGAGCGGTCGCGACGAATCCGCTGCGAACGCGGGCGCGGTCGTTCATCATGAATTCGGCTTTCGGCGACGAAAGCTGCACAATACATGCGGTGCGCGCGTGCTCGCGCGACCCAGGTGGAGGACGCATGCGCAGGGCTCGCTTTGCTGCTCTCGGACTGATTGTCGGCGTGGGTTCGATGAACGTGGTGTTCACCGGCTGCGGGAGCGATGACACTCCCGGCATCACCGATTCGTCGGACGGCGGCGACGAGTCGACGACCGGCAGCGAAGGCGGCGGTGGCACCGACAGCGGCGGCGGCACGGACACGAGCGTCGGCCCCAGCGACGCCGGCGATGCCGCCGACGGCTTCATCGATCAGATCCTCGATGCGAGCCGCGCGGAGACCAGCACCTGCAAGGTGGCCGCCGACACGTGCACGAAGAGCAGCGACTGCTGCTCCGCGAACTGCGATGCGACGAGCGGCAAGTGCGCGGCTCCGTCGACGCTCTGCTCGCTCCCCGGCGTCGCGTGCTCCACCGGCAACCAGTGCTGCACCGGCTCGTGCGTCGGCAGCGCGTGCTCGAACGTGCAGTGCGTCGCCGACAATGCGTCGTGCGCCGTCAACAGTGACTGCTGCAGCGACGACTGCGCGCCGAACGGCATGGGCGGCGGCTTCTGCAAGCCCCTCGGCCCGAAGCCCACGAGCGGCAATCCCTGCACGACGAACTCGCAGTGCGCATCGGGCTGGTGCAACAACGGCGTGTGCGCGAATCCCTCGTTCTGCACGGTCGACGGCGACATCTGCTCGACCGATCTCCAGTGCTGCGGCGGCCTCTGCAAGATCGCAGCAGGCGCGACCGTCGGCACGTGCGGACCGGTCGCCAACGCGGGCAGCGCCGTCGGCGGTCCGTGCAAGCCGGCCGGTGAGCTCTGCTCTCCCGACGGCACGTGTACGGGCGCGAGCTGCTGCAGCCGCTCGTGTGCGCCGTCGCCGTCGTCGGGCCTCGGCGTGTGTCAGCCCGAGTCGGGCTGTCACATCATCGGTGACCTCTGCACGTCGACGACCGAGTGCTGTGGAGTGAAGGATCTTCCCGGCTCGCTCAAGGGCGGCGCGGGCGGTCCGTCGACGGACGTGCAGTGCCAGAAGTCGTCGCCGACGGCCACGTTCGGCATCTGCAACTACGTCACGACGGTGTGCAGCCCTGCCGGCTCGCTCTGCAAGCCGGGCAACAGCACGGTGGGCGGCGCGCAGTCGTGCAGCACGAAGGCCGACTGCTGCGCGGGCAACGACAACACGTTCCCGACGTGCCAGATCGACACGAACGGCATCCCGCGTTGCACGGTCACGCCCGATCTGAACTGCGACGGCGGCGCGCCGGCCGCGGGCACCCAGTGCGCCTCGAGCGCGGACTGCTGCGGCGCTCCGTGTCTCCTCAACACCGGCGCCGACAAGGCGACGAAGCCTTACGTCTGCGGCGCGACCGCCTGTCAGATGCAGGGCACGAGCTGCACCTCGAACGCCGACTGCTGCAACGGTCTGCCTTGCGCGCTCCCTGCCGGCTCGGCGTCGGGCGTGTGCGGCGGAACGCTTCTTCCTGACGGCGGCGTGTCGACGATGCCTCCTCCGGGCACCGACGGCGGTGTCGTCCAGCCTCCGCCGCCCGACGGCGGCGCCGACTCCGGCGCTGACTCCGGCACGACCGGAACCTGCGCACTCTACGGCCAGGCGTGCATGGTGAGCGGCAACTGCTGCTCCGGCGTGCCGTGCACCAACGGCACCTGCCACTACCCGTAACGGGGCAGCGCGCGGAACGCGCGCGCGCCGGCGGGCCGGCGGGCGCGGCGACGGCGACGGGCCATCGGCGATGCGCGCAACGGGCGACGGGCCCGGCGGGTCGTAGCCGGTCGCAGAAATCCGACGATCAAGATCCTGATCGTGCCGACGTCTCGTGATCTCGAGAGCTTCCCCACGATCAAGCTCCTGATCGTGGCGGCCGCCTTGTGATGTCGCGTTCCGTCCGTGTCGATCAAGTTCCTGATCGTGCCGACCTCTCGTGATTTCGAGAGCTTCCCCACGATCAAGATCTTGATCGTCTCCCGCGGGCGCGAGAGGCGCTCGGTCCCCGGCGCGACCATCCGGAACCGAATCGTCGTCGCGCGTCCTGAGCCGGCGGCCACGCGAGGGCACCGCGCGCACACAAAACGACGACGGCCTTCGCGGGAACGTCCCCGCGAAGGCCGCGTCGTCGTGAGCGTCCACCGAGCGCAGCCCGCCCAGCGCCAGCGCCCAGCGCCAGCGCCCAGCGCCAGCGCCCAGCGCCCAGCGTCGCGAGCGCCGCGCGTTAGCGCGTGCGGCGCTTGTTGCGGCGCATCACCATCGCGAGCATCGCGATCGTTCCGGCAAGGAGGCCGAAGCCGCTCGTGCCGTGGCCGGCTTCATGGCAGCCGCAGCCGCCGCCGCCCGTGTTGTCGTTGAACGGAGCAGGCGTACCCGCATCGGTGCCGCTCGTACCGCTGGTACCCGACGTACCGGAGGTG
>FTCS01001971.1_pt1 | contig 12775 bp, 9 predicted proteins | sample 1639391 | NCBI WGS metagenome assembly FTCS01 (sample SAMEA3914864, study PRJEB12502) | metagenome | biome: forest; material: soil | place: USA | collected 2012-03-12 | depth 0.3 m | reverse complement strand
CGTTCAGCCCCGACGGACGAACGCTCGCGTCGTCCGGCTTCGATCACACGATCCGTCTCTGGTCGGCGGAGACCGGCGACGCGATCGGCACGGCGCTCGCAGGACACACCGACGTGGTCCGCTCCGCGGTCTTCAGCCCCGACGGTGCCACGCTCGCTTCGGCGAGCCGCGACGGCACCGTTCGTTTGTGGGACGTCGCCGCGATCGCGCGCGGCGACGCGCATTCTCCACGCGTGCTTCGTGGCCACAAAGATGCCGTTCGTTGCGTCGCGTACTCGCCTGACGGCAAGCGCCTCGCGACCGCGAGCAAGGACGCGACGCTACGTCTCTGGGACGCGACCGTCGGCGAGCCGATCACGCCGCCGATCGCGGGCCATCGTCTCTTCGTGCGCTGGGTCGCGTTCAGCCCTGCCGGCTCGCGCTCGATCGTGGCCTCGGCCAGCGACGACGGCACCATTCGACTCTGGGACGGCATCACCGGCGAGCCGCTCGGCGAGCCGCTGCTCGGACACACCGACTGGGTGCAGTGCGTCGCGTTCCATCCGAATGGCACCATGCTGGCGTCGGCGAGCGGTCATCCCGGCGAAGAGCGGGCGGTGCGGCTGTGGGACGTCTCCGAGGCGTCGAGCTCCTTCAGCGGTCGCGCCATCGGCGAGCCGCTGCTCGGTCACGAGGCGCTCATCACGTGGGTGGCGTTCAGCCCGGATGGTCGCTTCCTCGCGTCGGCGAGCCAGGACGGCACGGTGCGCATCTGGGACCCGAGAACCCGGCGAGAGCTACGCGTCCTCGCCTGAGCGCTTCTTGCGGCCCTTCAGCACGGCAGCGAAGACGGCGACCACGCACACGAACGCGACCGCGATCACGAGGATGCGCGCGCGTGTCACGCTCTCCTCGGCAGAAGGCTTCGCGCGCTCGGCGGCGAGGCCCTTCGCGACGTACGGCGTGAGGTCCATTCCCGACAGATCGGGCTTCGGCATGTCGGCGGGAAAGAGCGCGAGCGCGGGAGCGAGGTCCTCGACACGAACGTCCGGCGAGTCGGGGATCGCGGGCTCGTAGAGCTGCACGATCGTCTCGAGCTCGCGCCGCTCGCGCGCGGGAAATGTCTTCGCGAGCAGCTCCACGGTCTCCTTTTGCGAGGCGTGGATGCTCTTCTCGGCGGCGGCGATCGCGCGCGCTGCAGCGATCACGAGGTTCGGTCGCGCATCGGCGACCGAGCGCCGGAACGCGAGGCAATGAATTTGCCGGTTCGCGAGCGTCGCGAACTCACCGCGCGTCTGCTCGACGAGGATGCTCGCGCCGTCGTGGACGAGCGCCTTCTCGAGATAGGGCGTGTGCGCGTAGAGAGCGTCGACCTCGCCGTCGGCGAACGCAGCGTTCTGCTCGCGCCCGTGGAGGATGACGAGCTCGAGCTCCTTGTCGACGTCGAGCCCCACGCTCGAGAAGAGCGCTCGGAGCCGCGTCGGAGGATGCGGAGCGACCCCGAGGCGCAGGCCCTTGAGGCCCGCGAGGCGCTCTTTCAGCGGCATCGAGGCGGTGAGCTTGCGCTCGTCGAGGATCGATTTCCTGACGATGAGATCGATCGGGTCGTTGCGGAGCAGGTTCGCGACCAACACGATCGGGACCTTCGTTCCGATGAAGCGGAGGTACATCGGAGGCGCGAGGACCGCCGCTTCCGTCTTGCCGCTCTCGAACATGCCCTCCGCCTGTTGCGGGGCGGAGGGGAACACCAGCTCCACGTCGACGCCTTCGCGCGCGAAGAACCCGCCCGCCTGCGCGACCCAGAAGCTCATGTACTGGAGGTTGCCGTCCTTCGGCACGAGCACGGTGAGGTGCTCGTTCGCGGACGCCGGCCGCGCGAACGCGAAGATCACGACGAACAGCGCGAGGAGGAGCGAAGCGATGTGGCGGATCACGCGCATGACGAGCTCTCGAGCCACGCCACGCCCGTGGCGTGGAGGGCCGCCGCATCGAACGAGTACGCATCGGCCCGTCCGACCTTGCCGCGACGGCCGTGGCCCGCCGCGAGCGCAGCCTCGGCGATGCGAGCAAAGAAGTCGTCCGCGAGCCCCTCGATGACCGGCACGCTCGTATCGTACTCCTCGATGTCGACCCATTGCGTGACACCTGCGACGAGCAGCTTGCGGCGGACGCGTCGGATGCGCTTGCCCGGGATTCGATCGATGCCGATCGCGCGTAGATCGCGGGCGAGGCTGCGTCGCGTCGCGACGTCGACGTCGTTCTCGCTCACGCCGCGAGCCTACCCGATCACTCGCGTCCGCGCGCTCAGCTCACAGGCAGGACGAGCCGCACGTGCCGGTCACGCACATGTTGTACGCGGTCCACTTCGTCACCGCGGCCGGGTACTTCGCTTCGCATGCGGCCTGGCACATGACCTTGCCGCCGCCCATGCCGGTTCCGGCGCCGCCGCCGTCGCCGGTGCCGGTGCCCATGCCGCCGCCACCACCGCCGCCGCCGCCGCCGCCACCGCCACCACCGCCGCCACCGCCGCCGCCAGCACCGGCTGCCTCGGCCGCGACCCAGTTGTTGATCGCGGTGAGCTGCGCGGCCGTCAGCGCCGGGCCTTCATGGGCGCCCTTCTGAACGAGGCCGCTGTTCGCCTTGTCGAAGCCCTGGATCTTGAACATCGGGTACGTGAGCGCCGCCGTCGTTCCGAAGAACTGCGGGCCGGGGCCGGTCTGTCCGTGACAGCCCGAGCACGTGTTCGAGAGCGTCGGGTAGACCTGCGTGTTGAAGATGTTCTGCGCCGCGGTGACGGTCGGCGTGCCGCCGCCGGCATCCATCGCGCCGGTGCCGGGACCGGTGCCCGTTCCGCCGCCGCCGCACGCCGCCATGCAGGTCTGCAGCGCCGCGCAATCCGGGTTGCCCTTGAAGCAGGCGATCGTCGCCTGACAGCAACCGTCGGCGCTCATGCACGTGTTGCAGGCCGCCTTCTCGAAATCGAGACCGACCTTGCCGAGGCACGTGTTGGCGGTCGCGCTCTTGCTGCTGGTCGGCGTCGCCCCCGGTGTTGCGGCGGGATCGGCGGTGCCGTCACCGGAGCCGTCATTGGGTGCCAGGCCAGCCGGCTGGGCCGACGAGCACGCAACCGCCGCGACGACGATCAGGGAACAGGGAAGCAGCAAGAATCCAGCAGACCGCATCCGTCACCTCTGAGGCGCGTCTCGAAGCACGAGCCGTGCCCTCGCGTTCTCCGAGAAAACGCGCACCCCTGGGGCGTGCGCGACCCTGCCCACATCGGCGCCTGGATCGCGAACGAGGTACCGAGGGATCCAGCAAAGGCCTCGCGTGGGGAGGGCGTTGCTCAACCGAGCAGCAGCGCGAGCCCGAGCACCGGAAGGCACACCACGAACAAGATCAGACAGAACCCCATGATGTCTCGCGCCCGCAATCCCATGAGGCCCAGAAGCGGCAAGCTCCAGAACGGCTGGTACATGTTCCCGAGCATGTTGCCGTAGGCGACCGCCATCGTGATCTTGCCGTAGGGCACGCCGAGCTGCTGTGCGGCCTTCAGCATCACCGGTCCTTCGACCGCCCACTCGCCCGCGCCCGAAGGCACGAAGCTCTTCGTGGCGATCGACGCGAGGAACGTGAAGAACGGTAGCGTGTGCGCCGACGCCGACGACACGAACACGTGCGCGATGGCGCTCGAGAGCCCCGTGAGCTTCATCACCTCGAGGATGCCGCCGTAGAACGGGAACTGCAGCACGATGCCCGACACGCCGCGGACGCTCTGCGCGATCGCGCGCGCGTACGCGACGGGGCTCCGGTGCAGGATCATGCCGAGCATCAGGAACGTGCAGTTGACGACGTTGTGATTGAGATCGAAGCCGTGCTCGCGCAGGTAGCGCCACAGGAACGAGAGACCGATCGCGCCGGTGAGGAACGTGAGGACGCGCGTGCGATCGAGCCACTCCGCGGGCGTGCTCGGACGCTCGCTCTCGTCGTTCGCCTTCGCGTCGTCGGAAGGCGGCGCGGGGATCGCGTCGAGATCGGGCGGCACGATGTCCGCGTCGCGAGGATGCATCGCGACGATGAGCGGAGGCACGACGAGGAAGAGCACGCCGCACGCGATCAAGTTGTAGGGTGCAAAGATCGTCTCGGTGAGCGGGACCTTGGCGCCCTTCAGACCGAGCACGTCGCTCACGAAGTTCTTCTCCGTGTTCATGAGCAGCGGCGCGCTCGCCGTGAGCCCGGCGTGCCACAAGAGCATCGACGTGTATGCGCCCGTCCCGAGCAGCGCGTAGTGGATCTTCACGCCGCGCTGCGCGAGGGATCGCCCGACCTCGCGCGCGAGGAGCGCGCTCGACACCAGGCCGAAGCCCCAGTGCACCCACCCGGTGACGAGCGCGAACACCGTGACGAGAAGGAGAGCCTGCGTCGCGGTGCGCGGAAGCGCCGTGAGCCGCGCGAGGAGGCGCCGCGCGGGCGGGCTTGCGGCGATGGCCTCGCCGGTCACGACGATCAGGATGATCTGCAGGCCGAACTTCAAGATCTCGGGATTGCCGAAGCCGTCCGTCCACGCCTTCACGAGCGCGGAGCTCTTGACGAGGAGCGAAGCGCCTTCGTCGCCTGGTTGCTCGCCTGGTTGCCCTGGCACCGGCTCCATGACCGCGAGACCGAGGCCGAGCGCCACGAGCGTGAGGAGCAGGACGAGGACGAACGGATCCGGCATGTACCGGCGCACGACGCGCTCCGCTGCGGCACCTGCGCGCGCGAAAACGCCGACGAACGAGTCGCTCTTCACGGCTGCGGACTCTAGTATCGAAACCCGCGATGCGTCGACCCGCGCCGGCACGATCGAATGCGCTCGTCGCTGGCGTCGCGAGCGTTGCGCTGGTTGCGAGCGTCGTGCTCGTCGCGGGGGCGGGCGAGGCGCGCGCCGACGTCGGCCCGCTCAGCAAGCCCAAGAAGGACGACCGCACCGCCGAGCTGCCCAAGTTCCCGGCCACCGTCGACGATCTCTCCGCGCCACGGCTCCCGCCGCCGTTCGTGCTCCCGGAGCTCTCACATCCTTCGTGGGACGTCAGCATGGGATGGCTCGTCGGCGTGGCCTCGCCGTCGTCGTCGCCGTCGGATCGCGCCGACCGCACCTCGTCCGCGGTCGGCCTCGCGCGCGTGACCGCGGAAGGCGACGTCGGGTTTCCGCGGCGCTTCTATCTCGGGCTGACGGTGCCCTTCGCCGGCGCGCTCGCGCCCGACGGGACGAGCGGCGTCAAGACCGTGCTCGGCAACATCGAGCCTCACGTGCGCGTCGTATTTCCGCTGCCGACGTGGCTCGCCTTCGGCGGCGTCCTCGGCATCGTCGTACCCACGGCGCGCTACGAGCACGGCAGCGGCGCCGAGGCGGCGTCGATGATCGCGGCTTCACTCGAGCCGACCGACGCTGCGCACTTCGCGCCCGAGACGTTCGCGCTCAGGCCCGCGGTGGACGTGCGCGTCTTGCGCGGACCGTTCGTCGTGCAGGTGAGGCAAGGCGTCGACGTCGTCCTCGATACCTCCGTCTGGCGCGCCGTCACCACCGGTCGCCTCCTCGGCCACGGAGGTCTGCGCGTGCGGCGCGACGTCGAGATCTCGATCGAGGCGACGCAGGCCTACTCGTTCGACGACCGGATCTCCGAACGGCACCGCTCGGCGATCACGATCGGGCCGGGCGCGCGGCTCTCGCTAGGCGCCGTCGACGTCGGTGCAGCCGTCCTCACGAACGTGTTCGAGCCGCTCTCGCCGGACATCGACCGGTTTGTCGCCGTGCGCCTATCCGTGGTCGCGCACCTCGAATAGACGCGACATCCAGACACATGCGGACACGATTCGATGGACCAGCTCCTGCACTGGGACTGTATTGTACATGCAACGCTTGGGTTCCCGGATCGCATCAGCGTTGCTCGTTTCCTTCGGTCTTTTGGCCTCGGCCGCATGCGAAGGCGTCGCACGCGCCGATGACGCCGCGACCAAATCGACGGACACAGTTGCCACGCGTGGCACCTCTGCCGCACGGGTCGACGAGACGGTCATCGGTCATCCTCCGCCCGTCATGTTCCCGCCGCCGGTGCTCGAGCGGCCGAAGACGGACGTGTACTGGCATGAGGAGTGGCCTCGCTTCTCGACCGTCGAGCTCTTGGTGTCCATCTCGGTGACGGCGCGAAATGCCGATCTCGGCAACCACCTCGACGGCCCGCACGGTGCGCTCGTCGACTTCCAGGTCCCGGTGCTCGACAAGGGCGTGCGCAACCTGCTCCGCGGCAGCGGACCGAGCCAGCGCGCGGGAGCGAAGCGCATCAGCGACGTCGGCTTCCGCATGATGGTGCTCGCGCCGTACGTCCTCGACGTCGGCCTCGGTGCGCTGGTCCTCCACCACAACCCGGACGTCGCGCTGCAGCTCGCGCTCATCGACTTCGAGGTCCTCACGCTCGCGGGCATGACGCAGCTGCTCGGGTCGCGGCTGACCGGCCGCCTCCGCCCGTCGTTCTACGACACCGGATGCCCGAAGGAAGGCTGCAACGTCGGCGACGACTACCGCAGCTTCCTCAGCGGTCATGCGATGGCCACCTTCGCCGCGGCCGGACTGATGTGCGTGCATCACGAGATGATCCCGCTCTACGGCGGCGGCGCGCCCGACACGCTCGCGTGTGCCTGGGCGATCACGGCTGCGTCGCTCACGGGAACGATGCGCATCGTCGCCGACGAGCACTGGACGAGCGACGTGATGCTCGGCGCCGCCGCGGGCTGGAGCTTCGGCTACTTCCTCCCGAAGCTGCTCCACTTCCACACGAAGAAGGTCGCCAAGAAGATGGCCGACGGCAGCTCGAGCAGCTTCGTCTGGATGCCGACGTTCGCGGGCAGCGCCGACGGCGCGACGGCGGGCATCGCGGCGACGTTCTGATGTCGCTTGGGGCGCGTCGCCGTCACTCCTCGAGCGCGCGCCGGAGACGTAGCGCGTTGCCGATGACGGACACGGAGCTGAAGCTCATTGCCGCCGCCGCCAGCATGGGGCTCAGCAAGAGCCTGAACGAGGGATAGAGGACGCCTGCTGCGATCGGCACGGCGAGCACGTTGTATCCGAACGCCAGACCGAGGTTCTGGCGGATGTTCCGCAGCGTGGAGCGGCCGAGCCGTACCGCGCGCACGATCCCGCGGAGATCGCCCTTGACGAGGGTTACGCCGGCGCTCTCGATCGCGACGTCGGTCCCCGTGCCCATCGCGATCCCGACATCGGCCGTCGCCAGGGCGGGCGCGTCGTTGATGCCGTCGCCGGCCATCGCCACCACCGCGCCGTCGCGCTTCAGCTCCACGACGACGCGCGCCTTGTCGTCCGGAGCGACCCCTGCGAAGACGTCGCCGGGCTCGATGCCGAGCTCCCGACCGATCGCGAGCGCGCTGGTCCTCGCATCGCCGCTGAGCATGACGATGCGCAATCCGAGACCGCGCAGGCCGGACAGGGCCTCGCGCGTCGTCGGCTTCACCGTGTCGGCGATCGCCCACAGGCCGACGTAACGACCGTCGAGCGCTGCGAAGGACACGGTCGCGCCGGCTGCTCGCAGCTCTTCGGCGCGCGCGAGCGCCGCCTCCGGCACGGTGACTCCGGCGTCGGCGAGCAGCTCGCGTACGCCAAAGAGCAGGGTCGATTCGCCGAGGGTGCTCGTCAGGCCGCGTCCCCGCACGGCCGTCGTCTGCACGCCTTTCGTGGCCTCGATCTTCTCGGCGCGCGCGTGCTCCACGATCGCGCGGGCGAGCGGGTGCTCGCTGCCGAGCTCCGCTGCGACCACGCGCGCGATGATCTTCGCGCGATTCGCCGCGGCACCGGACGCGAGCTCGACCGCGTGCACGCGCGGCTTGCCCTCGGTGAGCGTGCCGGTCTTGTCGACGACCAGCGTCGTCACCTTGGAGAGCGTCTCCAGCGCTTCCGCGTCCTTCACGAGGACGCCCGCGTTGGCGCCGGTGCCGGTCGCGACCATGATCGACATCGGCGTCGCCAGGCCGAGCGCGCACGGACACGCGATGATCAGCACGGCGACGGCCGTGACGAACGCATGCGCGACCCGCGGCTCTGGTCCCGCGAAGTACCAGACCGCGAACGCGGTCAGCGCGACTGCAATCACGGTCGGGACAAAGACGGCGCTCACGCGATCGACGAGCTTCTGCACGGGCGCGCGAGATCGCGATGCCTCGGAGACCATCCTCACGATGCGTGCGAGCACCGTGTCCTGCCCGACGTGCTCTGCCCGAACCACGAGCGCACCGTCTCCGTTCATCGTCCCGCCCGTGACGCGGTCCTGCGGTCCTTTTTCCACCGGGACCGGCTCGCCGGTGATCATCGACTCGTCGATCGCCGAGTGACCTTCGAGGATCGATGCATCGATCGGAACGCGTTCTCCGGGCCGAACGCGCAGGCGATCGCCGACCGCGACCTCGATGAGCGGGACGTCGTGCTCGCTACCGTCGCTCGCGATGCGGCACGCGGTCTTCGGCGCGAGACGCAGCAGCGCGCGGATGGCATCTCCTGTTCGATTGCGCGCGCGTAGCTCGAGGACCTGTCCGACGAGCACGAGGGTCGTGATCACACCAGCCGCCTCGAAGTACACGTCGATCATGCCGCCATGGCCGCGCATCGCAGGCGGGAACAGTCCCGGAGCCAGCAACGCGACGACGCTGTAGACGAACGCTGCTCCGGTACCGAGGCCGATGAGCGTGAACATGTTGAGCGAACGACGGCGCACCGATTCGGCCGCGCGCACGAAGAACGGCCATCCGCCCCACAGGACCACCGGCGCGGCGAGCACGAGCTCGAGCCATGGCCGCCGGTCCATGCCGACCGCGTGTCCGATCGGATCGCCGGGGAGCATCTCGGTCATCGCCAGCGCGAAGAGCGGCACGGTGAGCGCGGCGCACACGACGAGCCTGCGCTGCATGTCCGTGAGCTCGGCGTTCTCGGCCGTGCTCGCTTCCGCCGTCACTTGCTTCGGCTCGAGCGCCATTCCGCAGACCGGGCAGGTGCCTGGCCCCATCTGGACGATCTGCGGGTGCATCGGGCAGGTATGTTCGACGTCGGCGGCCGAGGTCTCGGGCGCGGCGCCGCTCCTTTGCAGATAACGCGCAGGATCTGCGCTGAGCTTGGCGAGGCAGGCGGCGCTACAGAAGACGAACGCCCTGCCCTCGTGCTCGAGCCGGTGCTTCGCGCGCGCCGGATCCACGTTCATTCCGCACACAGGATCGACTTGGACGTTCATCATGCGTCAGCTCCGTCGGACAGACGCACGGATCGGGCCGGCATTGCACCGTCAGCCTGCTCCTTCGCCAGCCGGGCGACCGCAAGCGCACGAGACGCAGCCGTGCTCGGCTTACTTCAGCTTGTACGCGACAGTGCCCGGTGGCTGCTTGTACCAACCCGGATCCTCGTACGTCTTGATGCCGTCGCGGACCTTCACGATGGTGAACATGCCGCCCATCTCGATCGGACCGAACGGGCCCTGGCCGGTCATCATGGGGAGCGTGTTCTTCGGGCGGCCCATGTCCATCATGTTGCCCATTCCGGTCGAGCCCATGGCCATGTAGCCGGGCGCGACTTTGCGCACGCGTGCCTCCGACGCGCCCTGATCGACGCCGATCATCACCGGCAAATCGTGGCTCATCGCATTCATCGTGTGGTGGGACTTGTGGCAGTGGAAGCTCCAGTCGCCAGGCGCGTCGGCGACCCACTCGATGTCGCGCGTGGAGCCCGCGGGAACGTCGACCGTCGTCTGCGCGTAACGCGCGCTCGGCGGGGTCTTGCCGCCGTCGGTCGCGGTCTGCTCGAAGCGATAGCCGTGGAGATGGATCGGGTGGCTATCCATCGAGAGATTGCCGAACCGAACGCGCACGCGCTGTCCGGTGCGGACCACGAGCGGCGCCGTCCCCGGCCACACGCGCGAGTTGAACGTGAAGATGTTGAAGTCGGTCATGACCGCCGGATTCGGGCGCGCCGTGCCCGGCGCGATGGCCCACTCGTGGAGCATGATGCTGAAGTCGCGATCGATGCGCGGGTTCTCCGGCACGCGCGGGTGCACGATGAAGAACCCCATCATGCCGAGCGCCATCTGCACCATCTCGTCCGAGTGCGGGTGGTACATGAATGTCCCCGCTTCCTTGAGCGTGAACTCGTAGACGTAGGTGTCGCCCGGCTCGATGTGCGGCTGGGTCAATCCCGAGACCCCGTCCATTCCGTTCGGGACCAGGATGCCGTGCCAGTGCACGCTCGTACGCTCGGGCAGGTTGTTCGTGACGAGCAGCCGAACGCGATCCCCTTGGACCGCTTCGATGGTCGGTCCGGGGGTCACGCCGTTGTAGCCCCAGCACTTCACGATCATTCCCGGCGCGAACTCGCGATCGACCGGCTCGGCCACGAGGTGGAAGACCTTCACGCCGTTGTCGAGCTTCCATGGGAGCGTGACCCCGTTCAGCGTCTGGTTCGGCACGTAGGAGAACGGTCCGGCGTTCGGCGGGACGTCGAAATGCGGCTGCGTCGGCACGCTCGGGACGCCGGAGGCGGCGGGCGCTGCGGTCGCGTTCGTGCTCAGGAGCGAGGTACCGCCGAGCGCGGCCGCGGAGGTGAGGAGCTGGCGTCGGGTGAACATCATCAGACCTGTTACGGCGAGGGGGACGAGGTGGTTCCAGCGACCGGCAGGCGGCCGCCGACGGCGTGCTCGAGATCGGAGCGCGCGATCCAGTACTGACGGAGCGCGTCGAGGTACTCGCTCATCGCCGTGACCTCTTGCTGGCGGATCTGGATGAGCTGATACACGCCGAGCAGCATCGCGTCGTACTCGACCTGCGCGAGCTCGGAGAGGTTCCGCCGCGTGGGCAGGATCGTGTGGCGGTAGAATTCGACCGTCCGGCGCGCGGCGACCATGCGCGCGCGGATCGCGTTGACGTCGGCGCGGATGTCGATGGCAATCGCGCGCTCGGTCGACTTGGCGGCCCGCTCCATGGCCTCGAGCCGTGCGATGACCGCTTGCCGCTGGTCGAAGAGCGGCAGCTCGATGGAGGCATTCGGGCCGACCGCGATGTGGCCGTTGTTCAGGCGCGCGACCTCGACGCCCAGGGTCAGTGTTCCGAACCAGCGGCTCGTCTTCGCGAGGTTCACGGCGTAGTGGAGCGTGGCGTACTGCTGGGTCGCGGCGGCGAGGTCGGCGCGCTGCCCGATCGCGGTGTTCTCGAGCTGCTCGACCACCACCTCTTGCGCCGGAAGCTCCGGAAGCTTGTCGGCGATGCGGAAGCCCACCGCCGGTCCCCAGAGCCCCAGCAGCTTGGACAGATCGGCGCGCGCTTGCGTCACGGCGAGGTCGCTCTGCGCGAGCCCGAGCTGGAACTGCGAGAGACCGGCGCGCTCGTTCGCGAGATCGAAGTCGTTGATGTTGCCGGCCTCGTGCTGACGCGTCGCGAGGTCGAACGTCGCCTCCGATGCCTCGACGATCTCGCGGCGCATGGCCGCCGTCTGCTGCGCGGCTTGCAGCGTGAAATACGCGGTGCGCGTGCGGGCGGCGAGATCGAGGACCTCGGCGACGAGGCGCAGCTCGATCTGCGCGAGCTGCGACTTGGCGATCTTCTTGCGCGCCGGGATGAGGAGGAGATCGAGGAAGTCCTGCGTGAGCCCGACTACGATCGGCGGGCTGATCGCCTCGCGCTCGGTCGCCGTGTAGCTCGCCGTGAAGACGGGGTTCTTGAGGAGACCGGCCTGGACGACGTCTGCCTGGCCGATGCTGAGCTCCTCGTAGGTCGCGACGAGCGACGGGTTGTTCAGGAGCGCGATCTGCACCGCGGCGTCGGCCGACAGCTCCGAGGCGAGGAGCTTCGTGAGCGCCTCCTTCACCTTACGGTCCTCGTCGCCGCCCTGATCCCACATCACGTGGTGGCCGCTCTTCTGCTCGACCCGCGCCGCCACCTCGCGGAACCCGTCCCTAGGCGATGTCGATGCGCAGCCGCTCACGACGAGCGATGCGAGTGCGAGGCCGGCCACGAAGCGCTTCATCGAGGGCCGCTATGCGTATCCGAGACGCTCCGACGCGACCAGCGTCGCCGCTGATCACCGCGGGGCCTGCCCTCGCGAGCCATTGCGGCCCGCGCCAACCTGCGGCTTTCGACCGCGCCGATGGCGGACACGGCGTTCGCCGGAGCCGGAGGCGCGGGAGGATCTCCTCGTTCTGAACGCGCTTCGGTTCGCTCATTTCTTCAGCTCTTCGATCATCAGCGCTCGCTCCGCCGCGGTGATGGTCCGGAACAGCGCCGGGGGCATCGCCAGGCGCTCGTCGCTCGGCATCTGGAGCCGTGCGATGGCGACGTCGCGCTCGGCCCGTGTCATCTGATCGAGCTGGTCGGTGAGGAACTTCTCGCGCGAGAGCGTCGGGTCGAGCTTCGAGTGATGGCACTCCTGGCACAGCTGCGTGAGGAGCCCGCGGCCGTCGAGACCGAGCTTCGGAGCGAAGCTCATGTCGCGGAGAGCGCCGTCGAGGAAGACGTTCGCCAGGTCCGGCATGTCGCTCGTCGTACCGGCGCGGAACGCGGCGACGCCGCTCTTCAGCGCGGCCAGCTTGGTACGGTCCGCGACGTCGACGCCGAAATACGGCGGGGCGATGAACTCGCCGCGCACCGAACGTTCGTAGAGCGTCTTCCACGTGGCGCTCGTGCCGGGCGTCGCTTTCTGCTCCGCCTCGATCGCCTTCGAGTCGAACGCGTTCGGCTGCGTCCCGAAGCCGGCCTGTGTGACGAGCGCCGCGAGCTTGCT
>FTCS01000704.1_pt1 | contig 12832 bp, 8 predicted proteins | sample 1639391 | NCBI WGS metagenome assembly FTCS01 (sample SAMEA3914864, study PRJEB12502) | metagenome | biome: forest; material: soil | place: USA | collected 2012-03-12 | depth 0.3 m | reverse complement strand
TTGCCTTCGTCATCGAGTCTCCTGTCCGGCGTCGCTCCATCGAGCGGAGAGGACGAAGCGCCGGAGCTTCATCCAGAGCTGACGTACGAGTGACGTGCTCATGTTCTCGTAGCCCCACATCCAGAACTCCACCTTCTCGTCGGGGACGTTCCACGCAGCGGCGTAGGCGCGGATGACGCGGCGTTCGCTCTCGTCCGGCATGCCGTCGACCGTCGCTGTCTCGCACATGAGCTGCACGACCATCTCGCGTCGCTCCTTCGGCACGAGGTGCGCGACGGCGGACGGATGATGAACGCGGAACTCGTGCTCGGCGAGCGGGGCGAGCCCTTCGCTCTCGAGGAAGCGATCGATGAGGGCGCGCTCGGCAGGATGGATCTCGCCGTCGGCGGCGATGACCGACACGAGCGGATAGACGATCGCGCGCGGCGGAGCCGAGGCCGGCGGAGGAGGCGTGGGCAGAGGGATCGTGCCGGTGCCGTAGCGAACGGGCGGATGCAGCGGCGCGGTGCCCGTGCCCGACGTCGACGTGCCCGACGGCTGCTGACCTGCCGACGTCAACGTCGCCGTGGGATCGGCCGCGGCGACGGCTGGCGGCGGCACCGAGATGCGGAGCGGCGGCGCGAGCGGATCGGTCTCTGCGCTGCCGAAGATCGCGTGCGGATCGGGCATCGTCGCGCCGGCGCGGAAGTCCTGGTTCGGCGTCGGCAATTTCAGCGGATTCGACGAGGGCGTCACCGTGACGCGATCGCCCGTTGCGCCGGTCGCTCCCGTGACGAGGTGCGCGGCGGCCGGTTGCGAAGGTCGCGAAGAACGATTCGCGCCCGGAGCTTCGTCGCGTCCCGTCGTACGAATGCCCATGTTGGCGAACGGATCGGCGACCACCTCCAGCGGCTCGTTGCGCCGGATGCGCAGCAAGAGCGACCCGAGATCGGGATCGCAGAACACCGCCTGCGTGAGGGCCTCGCGCGACGCCCATTGCTCGCGCGCCGCCCAGGCATCGAGCGCCGCGACGAGCGCGAGCTCCGTGTCGAGCGCAGCGGCCGGCGCCACGAGCGTGAGCGACGCCGCCGCTCCGCATTTCGCGCAGCGACGATCATCGAGCGTGCGCGGGCCGAGCTCCTCGAGGCACGCCGGGCAACGGTTCGCGGGGATGTCTCGCAGCGGGCGCGCCGGCGCGCGACTGAACGTGCCCTCGTGGGCGATCCCACAGAGCTTGCAGCGCGCCGTTGCCGGGAGGCCGAATCGACAAGCCGCGACGAGCGAGTCGTACAGCTCGGAGACTCCAGCCTCCAGTCCGCACGTCGTGCAGTCGGCGCTCAGCTCGACGGGGGCGGGACCACCGGCCATGACCCCCGATCCTACTGGCGCTCAAGCCAATGTTCGCGACGAAATCGGGCCTTCGTGCTGCACGAAACCGAGCAGCAGACGATTGACCTTCTCCGGCGCCGAATTCTGCACCCAGTGCGTCGCCTCCGGGATGTGCTCGACCCGCGCCTTCGGGACGAGGCGCGACGGTGGCTCGGCCATCTCCTTGCCGAGATGGCGATCGCGGTCTCCCCAGATGACGAGCACGGGACACTCGATGCGCGTGGCCTGGAGCGGCCTGCCCTTGAGCGTTCGCCGGATGGCGGCCCGATAGTAGCTCATCGCGGCGGTGATCGCGCCGGGCGTCGCCATCGCGTGGACGTACGGATCGATCTCTTCGGGTGCGAAGCCTTCGCTCGCGAACATCTTGCGGAGGTACGCCCAGTCGTCGCGCGCGATGAAGCGCTCCGGCACGCCCGCCGGAAGCTGGAAGAAGAACATGTACCAGCTCTTCCGGAGCTGCTTCGGGCGCATCAAGCCGCGCAGCATCTGGTTCGGATGCGGGACGTTGAGGATCGCGAGGCGCGACACGAGCGACGGATGACGTTGCGCGACGATCCACGCCACCATGCCGCCCCAGTCGTGGCCGACGATGACGGCGGACTCGCGACCGAGCGCATGGACGAGGCCCTTGATGTCGTCGGCGAGCGGCTCGACCTCGTAGCTCGAGACGCCCGCCGGCTTGTCCGACTCGTTGTAGCCGCGCATGTCGGGCGCGACCGCCCAGATCCCGGCGTCCGCGAACGCGCGCAGCTGATGACGCCACGACCACCAGAGCTCCGGGAAGCCGTGCATCAGGACGACGAGCGGCACGTCCGCGTCGACCTGCTCGGTGCCGTCCGCGATCGTTCCGTCCGGGCGGCGCGGCCGTGCCTCGGCGACGTGGAGGCGGACGTCGCCGACGTCGATGCGGCGATGCAAGAAGCCGTCGGCGCGGCGCACCGGGGGATCGAGGCGATGATCAGGTTTTTTCATCGATCGGTACGAGGTCGTGGAACTTGTCGAAGTCGATGATGCGCGTCCCGTCGGGCTCGAGCGAGACGATGTCCGCGAAGCGTGCATTATGCACGATATCGTCGAGCTGATAGCGATAGCGCGAGTGGATCGTCTGCGCGAGCGTCTCGTCGAAGCCGGTGACGGACAGGAAGATCTCGGCCTTCATGTCGCGGAGCTTCTGCATCGTTGCCTCACCACCGTAGAGCGGGCTGTCGGCGTCGATGAGGTGCAGTGCGGTCCACGAGAGCAGGAACATGGGGTTCCGGTCGCGCACCAGCTTCAGCATGGTCGGGCGCCGCAGCGTCTCGCCCTCCTTCGTGACCTCGCTGAGGAGGATCATCGCCGAGAGCTGCGCTTCGACGATCTGGTTGCGGCGCCAGTTCGCCAGCCGGAACTGCAGGTGCGGGGCGCCGTCGCGATTGGCGACGACCGCCTTCTGCGAGAAGAGGATCCTCGCGGTGGGACGCGCCAGACGCGCGAAGGTGACGCCGGTGATCGATGCCGTGGCGAGGATTCCGGCGAGCGCCTCGACGGTGACGAGGAGATGCGCGTACGTCGACTGCGGCGCCATCACGCCGTAGCCGATCGTGGCGAACGTCTCGACGCTGAAGAAGAACGCATCGGCGAACCCATGCACGTTCGCGACCGAGCCGGGCGCTGCGGTGAAGGCGAGCGCGAAGGCAGCGTTGATGAGCAGGTACCCGATCGTCAACCAGCCGAAGTACGCCGACCACGAGAGCGTGAGGAGCGAGTGATAGAGGTCCTCGTGCGGCGCGAGCTTCGTGCCGCGCGCCTGGACGGCCGGCAAGCTCGTGCGCGCGTCCGCGCTGCTCAACCGGAGGCGCGGTTTCGAGGGCGAGGTGCCGGTCGTCATGCGGCCGGCATTATCACACATGTCGCCTGCGCGCGTGCGCGCGCGGCGTGCTTGCTCAGAGCGGAGCGCGTCGCGGAGGGCTCTCGCTGCTGCGACTGCTACCGTGGCTCTCCGGGCTCGCGTTCAGCGATGCGAGCGAGCGCTCGGCACGGGAGCGCAGGAAGCTCCGCGGGTCGCCGAGCATCGCCATGAGCTCAGGCACGAAGCGCTCGTCGTCGGGCGCGTTCTCGGCGACGACGGCGCGCACCTGATGGTTGCCGGCGCGCAGCCCCTCGATGAGCACGTCGTTTCCTTCCGGACGATTCATCTTCGCGAGCGCTCGCACGAAAGCGACGAGATGCCTCGGAGCGTCGTCGTATTCGTACGTCGACGTCGGCGGTTCCGCGAAGAGTCGCGCCGTGGCCTCCGCGAGGGGGCGCACCGACGACGGATCGCCGCGCTCCGCGAGCCGCGTGGCGACGTTGTGCCGGAAGATGCCGAGCGGATCGCGCAGCGCCTCGTGCAGCGCGCCGAGGCCGCCGCGGCGCTCGAGCCGCTCCACTTCGAAGACGTAATAGCGGCGCGTCTCGGGGACGGGGATCGACCACGCGGCGAATGCATCCTCCGCAGCGCGCCGTAGGGCATGTGCATCCCGCGTCACGAAGTAGCGAACCGCTTCGTGGCCCAGGAAATACGGGTCGAGATCGCTCGCCTTGGCGGTGCCGCCTCCGGTCTTCCGCGTGCGCGCACCGCGCTTCGACGCGAGCTCCTCGAGCGAGCGAAACGCCCACGTGCGCCGGCGTGACGTCTCTTCTTGGCGGAAGGCAGGCTCCCAGAGCGCGCGCTCGAGCGCGACCCGCAGCTCGCTCGTGCGCGGAGCTTCCGACGTGCGCGGGCCCGAGACGCGGATCTTCTGCAGGGCCGTGAGCCGCACCATCTCGGCGCCTGGCTCGAGGCCAGAGAGCCCGTCGAGCAGTGCGCCGGCGCGAATGCGCGCATTCTCGTGCGCGGCGCCGATCGCGCCGACCGCCCAGATCGCCTCGCAGGTGGGCGGCTCCTTGGGCGACGAGAGAAGGCGCTCGAGAGTTGCCAGCGCGGGGAGGTGATGGATGCGTCCGAGCGCCCAGGCGGCGCCGGGCAGGATCGCGCGATACTCCTGGCTCGTCGACGAGAGCACCTCGAGCAGCGCCGGACCCGCGCTCTCGTCGCGAAGCACGCCGAGCGCGGTGACGAGCTCCTTCACGAGCACGCCGCGCTCGATGCCTTCGCGCCAGCTCGACATCGGGTTCTCCGCCAGAAGTGTGCAGAGTGCATGTGATGCGCTGCCCGCATCGAGCGCGGCCAGCGCGCGGACGACGGCGGTCTCCAGCAAACGATGACGCTGCGGCTCGCGATGAAGGAGGCCGACCAGCGGCGCGACGGCGCTTGGATCGCCGAGCGCGGCGAGCATGTCCACGGCGCCGACGTCGCCCGTGACGGCGCGTGCGACGAGTCCCGGAACGGCGGAGCGATCGCCGACCTCGGACAGCGCCCGCAGCGCCTCTTCGCGTGGCTCGGTGGTGGCGAGCGGATCGGTCGCGGGCCGGAGGGAGTCGATGATGTCGATGATGCGCCGGGTGAGCTCGGCGCTGCCGCGCGCGGGTGAGCGCTGCGTGCCTTCGGAGAGGCCGTCGGCCTGCGCGGCAGCGGCGTCGGCGGCACGGAGCGCGATGGCGCGACGCCGTGCGAGATCGCGAGCGAGCGCCGTGCGCGGCTTGCGCGTCGTGACGAGCGCCTCGGTGAGGAGAAGCGCTGCTTCTCTCACGATGGCATCGCGCGACTCGAGCTGCGCGCGCACGATCGCGTCGAGCTCGGCGCCCTGCTTGCGGAAGAACGCCTCGACGAGCGAGCCCAGCGCGAGCGGCTCGACGCGCTCACCCTTGGCCGGAAGCATGCGCGTCGCGGAGCTCGGCGGGACGCGGTTCGCGCCCCTCGCGGACGCCTTCGACTTGGCGGGCGGGTGCGGAGGCTCGAACGGCCGTGGCGCCAGCGTCTTCGCGGCCCGACGCACGCCGGCATCGCCCGCCGTCAGGAGCTCGAGCAGGAGAATGGCGCGCTCGAACGCAGCGCGCACTCCTTCTTGTTCCGCGACGCCGGGGGAGGGCAGCCGCGTACGTACCTCGTTGATGCGGGAGGCGTCCGCGCCGGCCGCGGCGCTCTCGTCGAGCGCGCAGGCCAGCGCGAACGTCGATGCGCCACGAAAGAGGAGGCGAGGCGCACCGGGCATGGCCGGATCGAGCGTCGCGATGACGCCACGCGACGGGCTGCTCGGGACGCCGAGGACGTAGACCCACAGCTCGCGGCTCCGCGTGGTGCCGAACGGCACGGTGCCCGCGAGGTACGCGCACAGCCGAGCACGCGCGATGGGCGTGGCGCGCGTCTTACGCCGCGCTGCGGCGAGGAGCGCGTCACATGTCCCGTGCACGCGCGCGTCGCTCGCCGGCATCACCGCGATGAAGTCGCCGAGCGGACGTGCGCCGGTCAGATCGAGGAGCTGCAACAGCTCGCGCGGCAGCTCGACGGAGAACGTGCGCGCCCTTCCGCGCGGTACAGCCGCGACCGATCGTGAAGCGGACCGCGCGAAGCCGACGAATCCTCGAGTGAGGAACTGTTCGGGCGCGGCGGCCGCTCGGTACATCCAGCTCGAGGGCGGGACCGGAGGCGGGGACAAGAGGGTGAAGAAGAATCCGCGCGAACGCGGGTGCGGTCAAGCCCGGTCAGGTCACGAGCTTCGTCGGCAGGTGTGAAGTTTCGTTGTACGACACCACCCGCACGGCGCCGGTGTCGCGGACGATGACGCGGGTGAGGCCGCAGTGGCTGGTCGTCATGCGCAGCCACTTGGAGACGGGCGTGTGGAGCGCCCGACACATGAGGTAACGAATGAGATTCCCGTGACACACGACGAGCTCGCGCCGGTCGACGCGGCTCGTGCGTACGATCTTCGCGTACGCTGCGTCAGCTCGTGCGCGGTCCTCGCGGCGCTCCGAGGCGGGCACGGCGTAGCCCTCGACCTTCGTGTAGAGGCCCTCGCGGAGCAGTCCGGTGTGCCGGATGCGCGGGCCGCCGAGCTCTCGGCACACGATGTCCGCGGTCTCCCGGGCGCGAGGCAGGGTGCTCGACCACACGACGTCGAACGTGAAGTCCTCGAGGTACTTGCCGGTGAGCCGCGCCTGCTCGCGACCGAGCGGCGTCAGCTCGCCACGCGACTCCGCCTCGTACTGACCGTGACGGAGAAAGATGAGGGTGCGAGTAGCCAAGGCGGCGCACTCTACTTGGAGGAGGCTGCGCGGGATAGCCGTTGAAGCGCAGCCTGCGGTACGATGGAGCGTTGCTGTCTGCCTTGCTGTCCGCCGCGCGACGGCGTGCGCTCGCCACTTGGGGGGTCTCATCGAATGACGGTCTCACGCATCTCGCCGGTCTCGCTGCTCTCGTTGCGCTCCGTGACGGTGGCGGCGGCGTTCGCGGTCGCTCTTGCGGGCTGTCCGGGCGATCCGACCGTCACGATCGGCGACGGTGACGCGGGCGACCTCGAGGGCGGGCCCGTCGGTGTCGACTCGGGCCTGAACGACAGCCCCGCCGCCGACGCGACCGTCACCGATGCCGCCGCCGATGCCGCCGATGCCGCTCCTCCACCGTGCGGCCGCCTCACGACGCTCTGCACCACGGGCGAGAAGTGCAACGGCTCTCCCGACTGCGTGTCGAAGGTCTGCTTCGGCGGTACGTGTCAGGTCGCGGCTCCGGCCGACGGCGTGAAGAACGGCGACGAGACGGACGTCGACTGCGGCGGCACCAAGGCGCCCGCGTGCATCGACGGCAAAGCCTGCCTCGTCAAGACGGACTGCACGAGCGGCGTCTGCACGACGAATGTCTGTCAGGTCCCGACCCCGACCGATGGCGTGCAGAACGGCGACGAGACCGGCGTCGACTGCGGAGGCAGCGCGCCCACGAAGTGTGCGGCCGGCGCGGGTTGCAAGACGACCGCCGACTGCGATCAGGTGAAGTGCGACACCGTCCAGAAGAAGTGTCTTCCGGCGGCGCACGACGACGGCATCAAGAACGACGGCGAGACGGGCGTCGACTGCGGAGGCAGCGCGCCGACGAAGTGTCCGACGGGTCAGGGCTGCGCCGCGACCAGCGACTGCGACCTCGCCCTGTGCGACGTGGGCGCGACCAACGTGTGCCTCCCGCCGAGCCACACGGACGGCATCAAGAACGACGGCGAGACGGGCACCGACTGCGGCGGCGCCGCGCCCGCGAAGTGCGGGACCGGCCAGGGCTGTCTCGTGACGAGCGATTGCGACCTCGCGCTGTGCGACGTCGCAGGCGCGAAAGTCTGCCTTCCGCCTTCGCACTCCGACACGATCAAGAACCTCGGCGAGACCGGCATCGACTGCGGCGGCGCCGCGCTCCCGCTGAAGTGTCCGGTCGGTCAGGGCTGCGCGAGCAATGCGGACTGCAACAACGTCGCCTGCGACGCCGTCACGTTCGTCTGCGATCCGGCGTCGAAGTCCGACAAGATCCAGAACGGGACCGAGACCGACGTCGATTGCGGTGGCGGCGCGCCGACCAACGCGGACCGATGCAAGGTCGGGAACACGTGCAGCATCGACGGCGACTGCGCGTCGTCGGCGTGCAACTACAACTCGAAGTGCGTCGAGGCTCCTTCGTGCAAGGTCCAGCACGGCGGCGACACCTGCGGAGCAGCCGGAAACGAGAGCTGCTGCGAAAGCGCGGTGGTCGGCGCCGTGAATCTCGACAAGTTCAACATCACCGCCGGTCGGTTCCGCGCGTTCGTGACGTTCCTCGGAACGCAGGCGTCCGCGTATGACATGCGCACCTGGCTGAATGCGCACAAGCCGGCAGACTGGCCGTCGAACTGGACGGCGATGCTGCCGACCAAGCTCGACAACGGCACGGCCAATCCCGACTTCACGGGCATCTATCAGGAGCTCGGGCCGAACGTTCACCCGCCCTCGTCCGTCGGCGCGAACGAGGGCTGCTTCGTCGACAACTTCGGAGCACGCACCTACCGGATTCCCGACGCCGTCAACAGCGTGGCGTCCGATGCGCAGTACTACACGCAGGCGCAGCTCGACGATCGCTCGCTCAACTGCGTGACCGCTCCGATGCTCGCCGCGTTCTGCATCTGGGACGGCGGAAGGCTCGCGACCAAGGAGGTCATCGACGCGGCATGGGGCGCCGGGAAGTATCCGTGGGGCGATTCGTCGGATCCGCTGGGCTACCGCTTCGTGTGGCCCACCGATCCGATGGGTGGCGTGGGGTTCCAGGGCGCGTACGGTCCGTTCCAGGGAACGCCGTTTGCGACGGCGCCGCTGTCGCAAACGGATCTCGGACGTGCAAACTACAACTTCAACTTCTGGGGCGGCATGTCGAAGGTCGATTTTCCGGCGGAAGAGAAGTTCGACGGCAAGTCGTGCACGACGCTCGAGGGCGCGCCCGACAAGTGCCCGTGGCGTGACTACTCCATCTACGTCGCGCCGCCGGGTCGCTTTCCCACCGGCAACTCGTCGACCGGCCACGCCGATCTCGCCGGCAACGTCTTCAACGCCGTCTATCCGACGTCGACCGACTCCGCGTCGGATCTGAACGGCACGAACGCGCACTGGTCACGCAGCGGCTCGTGGCAGGGTCACACCATCCCCTGGACGGCGAAGGGCTCGTGGCTCGAGGTCCCCGCGTACTACAAGTACTGGGCGATGGGCGGTCGCTGCACGCGCTGACGCTACTCGAGGCGCTCTCGATAGCCCGGCGGCGCTATCGCCCGATACATCCGCTCGATCACCTCGAGGGCGTCGTTGCGTGCGACGGTGACCGCCGTGCTGCCGCTCTCGAGGCGCACGCCCATCTGCACCTCGTCGCCGCGATCGTCGACGAAGAAGCCGCCGTACGTCTCCGCGTAACCCACGCGCACGCCGTGCAGCGCCACGCGATGGAGCATTCGCGCAAGCCAGTACCGAGGCACTTCCGTCTTCGCATCTGCCGCGTCGCCGACCGCGATCGTCACCAGCGACGGCGACTGCTCCTCGATGCGGAGCACCTTCACTCCGTCGACGCCCGCGATCCCCAGCGGGAGCGCGCCCGGCTCCGCATCCTCGAACGCCGCGAACGGCGCGGTCGGTACGGTCGACCACGACGCGGGCGCGGCGTCCGGCGCCGCGTCGCTCGACGTGAGGAGGAGCGCGCGCACGATGCCGGCGCCCGCGAGCGTCGCGCCCTCGGGAATGCGGAGGAGATCGCACGGCGCATGCATGCTGCCCGCCTCCGCTTCGAGCACCACGACCCAGCCGCCGTGCGGCGGATCGAGCGTCTCGGGGAGCTCGACGAGCGAGAGCGTCGTCCGTCCGATATGGGCGAGCACGCCTGCTTCTCCGCGGGTCGATGCGAGCACCATCGGCGGCGCCGGCGTGATGTACGCCTTCGCGTCCTCTTCGCGTCCGCGCGGTCGGGGAACGGGCTGCGACGTCGCCGGCGTCGGTTTGCTTGCACAATACACGAGACTCAATCCGCTCCGGCGCATGCCGGGCGGGAAATCGAACGGCGCATACGGCGCGCGCAGTCGACCGGGCCAGTGCAGGAGACCGTCCGGATGCAGCACGAGATCGCCGATACGATGGTTGTAGCGGCCCACGTCCGCGCCCGTCTTGGGGTCCGAGAGGAACGTGCGCAGCGGGAAGCGATCGATCAGCTCGTCGCCGGTCGGAAGCGCCACGGCATATTCGTCGCTCACGTTGATGTGCGCGAAGTAGAGCGGCTCCGACGCCGTTGCCACCTCGAGCTGGACGCCGTCGATGGTCGCGCACACGAGGAGGTGATGCTCGTAGCGGCCCGCGCGCGCTGCGAGCTCTCGCAGGTTCGTTCGTTCGATGCGTTCGTCGTTGCCGGGGGCCGCGCGCGCCAGCGGCGGGAACGCCCAGCTCCGTGCCGTCGGATGCCGGCGCGCCGCGGCCTCTCCTTCGGCCTCCGCGGCAGCGCGATCGGCGGCGCTCGATCCGGCGGCCAGCCCGTCGGCGAGGCGCTTCGCGCTCGCGGCTCCCGCTTCCCATCGACGCGCCGCTTCGGCGACGCGCTTGCCGAGGTGCTCGGCCGTGCGTATGTCGCCGGGTGGCAGCACGCCTCCTCCTGGTCGCGATTGCGCCATCGCGCCGAGATGGCTCCCGAGGCGATTGCGATCGTCGTCGCTGCTCTCGACTCCGGCATACGTCGGCGGCAGCCCGAGGCCGACCCACACCATGCCGTGCTGCGCAGCGAATACGGCGAGCTGCGTGAGCGTCCCGAGCTTGTCGCCGCTCGGCGCGGCCGAGTGCGTGAACGCCGCGGCGAGCTTGTCGCGCCAGCCCTGCATGGCCCACACGGCGCTGGTCGAATCCATGAACGCCTTGAACTGCGCCGATGCGCTGCCCATGTACGTCGGGGATCCGAAGACGATCGCGTCGGCGGCTGCGAGGACGGCGTGCGCGCGCGTGGCCTCTTCGACGGAGAGCAGGTGGACGGTGATCTCGTCGTCTTTGCTGTCGCTCGACGTTGCGCCGCGCACCACCGCCTCGGCGAGCGCGCGCGTTCGACCGCTCACCGAGTGAAAGACGACCGCGATCGACACGCCGCGCCGTGCGGCGCTCGCGCCTTCTGTGCCGCTCATGCGAGGCGCTCCTGGATCCACGGCACGATGGCATCCATCGCGGCCTCGACGTGGGGAGCGTCGCGCTCGCCCGGCTCCGGTTCGAAGTAGTGCCGCGCGCCCTGGATGACGACGAGGCGCTTGTCCTTCGACGCGCACGCCTCGAGCAGGAGCGCGGCATCGCTGGGGCGGATCTCGCGATCGCGGTCGGCGTGCACGATGAGCGTCGGGTCGGCGATGTGGCTGACGTTCGCGACGAGGTCCGCGTTCGAGGAGAGGCCCGACCAGGTCGAGAGCCACGCGCGCGGCGTCACGGTGCGCGCGAAGCCGAGCGCCGTCATGTTCATGAGGTCGGGGCGCTCGCTGAGCAGTGAGCCGTATTCGCGCTCCGAGGGATCGAGCGTGCGATCGGTGTAGGCCGGATCGGCCATCGTTCGATGCACGACCATCACCGTCTCGCAGGCGCGCCGCCGCAGGACCTCCTGGCGTTCGTGGAACGGCCGGGTCGCGAAGCCCTGTGCCTCCGACTCGGTCACGGCTTCGTCGTGGCGCGCGATGTGCGCTCGCGCGGCGGCATCGAGGCGCCGGACGCGCTCGACCTGCGCCGCGCGATAGCGCTCGAGGAACTCCGGCGCATACGTGGACCAGGCGGGCGGCTCGACGAAGCCGTTGCGTGTATCATACATGTCGAGCGACGGTTCGCACGACATGGGGTCGCGTTCGTCGACCACCGAGGGATCGATGGTGTCGAGAAGTACCTTGCCCTGACCGCGATGAGCGGCGAGATAGACCATGGCGTCGGCGGGGATCATCGGCGCGGAGTCGAAGCGTGTGGGGCTGCCGCCGGGTGAGCTCGCGAGGCGATCGCCCGGGGGGAGGCGCGCCTGGGCCTGATAGAAGGCGACGAGCGAGCCGCCGCCGGAATTTCCGAGGAGCACGACCTTCTCGACGCCGCGCTTCTCGCGCAGCCAGCGAACGCAGGCGCCGACGTCGAGGACCATCTCCTCGTGCTCGGCCATCGTGTCGTTGCCGACGTGACGCGAGTTGGCGGCGCACACCGCGAAGCCCGCGTCCACGAGGCGAGGCACGGCGTAGTGGTGATGGAAATCGACGCGCGGATGCATGAGGACGACGCCGATCTTCGGCGCCTCTTCGGCAGGGCGCCGCGTGCTGGTCCAGTAGAGAGCGCGAATCTGACGGAGGTCGTGCGTGCGCAGGACGACGGACTCGACGCGCGCCTGCTCGGGCGGCTTCCGGAACCAGAACGGCATTCCGCCCCAGTAGGTCTTGGAGACGAGGATCAAGGTAGCTACGCCGAGATTACGCCGGCGCCCGCTTGCCGGCTCGTTCCATGACGTGGTTGTCCGGGTGTGCCTTGCTGTGCCTCGTCCGCGCGTGCGAACGCGCGTATTTCACGGGGCGTCGTGAGATGACGCGCCGGCACGCGGGTTGCGACGGAGCGCGCGCGTGGCGGCCATGAGCACATCGATGACGAGGATGGTGACGGTGGCGCTCGTCGTGGGGGTCGGCTCGATGGTCGTGGCGTGCACGCCGGGCGACGCCGGACCTCCGCAGATCGCGCTCTCGCGTCCGCCTGCGCCCGGGACGTGTAGCGAGTGGCGAGGGCAGCCGGTCGATCGCACCTGCATCCCGCGGCTCGCGCGGGCGGGCGCGCCGCTCGTGCTCGAGATCGAGGAGCGCTGCGGCTCGTGCGGCACGACCGCGGAGTCGTGCACGGTCTCGCTCGAGGGTCGCACGCTCACGCTCTCGCTCGACGGCAAGACATGCGAGCCGCCGCCAGGAAGCGCGTGCAGCGAGTCGTGCGCGCGGAACCGCGTGCGCTGCAAGGTGCCGCCGCTCGACGAGGGCCGCTACGTCGTGCGCTACGCCGACACGGGCGGGCGCGTCGACAGCTTCGACGTCGTCTCGGCGCGCGACGCCGC
>FTCS01003057.1_pt1 | contig 12889 bp, 10 predicted proteins | sample 1639391 | NCBI WGS metagenome assembly FTCS01 (sample SAMEA3914864, study PRJEB12502) | metagenome | biome: forest; material: soil | place: USA | collected 2012-03-12 | depth 0.3 m | reverse complement strand
TTCGTCCGAGGTGGCCGACCGTGGGCTGAGGGCTCGCGCGGTTGAACCGGAAGACCTTCGTGAACACCGGAGGTCGCTCGATGCCGATGAGATCGTAGAGCTGCTCGCGAGCGAGCCGCGCGAGCGCTTCGTCGCTCTGCGCGAGATGGTGCTCGGCCCCGGCGCCACCGATGAACACGCGCATGAGCGCCTGGCCCGAAGGCGCGCGGTGGTCCCACTTGCTCGACACGAACGTGCACGCGAGGATCGGTCGATTCTCGCCGCGCGGGACGAGGAAGCCGACCGCGTCCAGCGGGTGCCGCACGTCGTACTTGTGGTACGCGAGGAAGACGGTGGCGGTCGACACGTACCGCATGCCGCCGAGCATGCTCGCGAGCGTCGGATCGAAGTCGCGCACGAGCCCGGCCGAAGCGTGGCCAGGAACGGTGAGCGCGACGTCGTCGGCGTAGAACGTCTCTCGTGCGGTCTCCACCGCCCAGCGTCCGCGCGAGTCGCCGGCGGGAAGACGCGCGACGCGCTTGGCGGTGCAGCCCGTGATGAGCTCGGCGTCCCGAAGGCGATGCGCGACGTAGGTCACGAGGTCGCCCATGCCGCGCTTGAGCGAGAGGAAGGTGCTCGCCTCGACCTCGCCGGAGCCGGCCTTCTCCTTCCGCGCCTGACGGAGGACGCGCATCGCACGCACGAGCGAGCCGTACTTCGCCTCGGCCTCGACGAGCTGCGGGACGCACGCGCGCACCGAGAGCGACTCGGGATCGCCCGCGAAGATGCCGCCCAGGAGCGGTCCGGCGATGCGGTCGGAGATGTCGGAGCCGAGACGGCGACTGATGAAGGACGCGATGCTCTCGTCCTCGTCGCCTTGATAGATCTTCCGCGGGATGATCGGCTCGAGCAACGCGCGGAGCTTCGTGTCCATGCCGAAGAGCTCGGTCTGCGCGAAGGGCCGCCACTCGGTGGGAATGCCGAGCACGAGCCCCTCGGGCATCGCGTGGAGCTCCTTCTTCCAGACGATGTAGACCTTGCGCGTGTCGGGCCGCGTTCCGATCAGCTCGTCGCCGAGGCCGACCGCCTTCGCGAGGCGCGTCGCATGGGGCTTGGTCGCGACCCACGAGTCGGGACCGCCGTCGATGGTGAAGCCGTTGTGGTTCCACGTGACGAGGTTGCCACCGAGACGCGGAGCGGCCTCGACGAGGCGTACCTCGCAAGGCTCACCGGACTTCTCCAGGGCATAGGCGGTAGCCAGCCCCGTGATGCCCCCGCCGACGATGACGACACGCTTCATTCGCCCCCCGGGCGCGCCGCCACAGCGTTGGCGACGGAGGCGAGCGCGTCGACGAGGCCTTCGCTCGCATTGAGCGACGGTGCTCGCCGGAGCGTGATCCCCAGCTCCTCGGCCCAGCTGCGCGCCTCGATGTCGAGGTCATAGAGGATCTCGACGTGATCGGCCAGAAAGCCGATCGGCGCGACGACGACCTGCTTGCGGCCGCGTCCCGGCGCCGCGAGGGCCTCGAGACGCGAGCGCAGATCCGGACCGAGCCACGCCATGGGGCGCCCGCCCGGGCCCGTCGACATGCCCTGGCTCTGGAACGCGACACCGTGATCGACGAAGCGACCGGGCGTGTCGCGAACGAGCTCACGGACCCGCGCGGCGATGGCCTCGGCACTGGCGCGCACCTCGGTCTCGTACGGATCGCCGCCCTCGATGACGCTGACCGGCAGGCTGTGCGCCGTGAAGAGGATCGACGTGCGCTCGCGTTCGCCTTCCGGCACCTCGTCGAGCGCGCTGACCACCGAACGCGCGAAGGCCTCGGTGAGCTCGGGGGTGCGACCCCAGTTCGTCGCGGCTTCTACGACGAGGTCGAGTCCCGCCTTCTTCACCGCGTCCTTCACCGCTTCGGCGTAGATGGCGGCCGAGTGCTGCGCGAGCGGCACGACGACGATGCGCTTGGCGGGCGGCGTGAGGCTCGCGAGCTCCGCGACCACCGCTTCGGGGTATGGATGAAACAGGCGGTTCGCGGTTCGAACCGGCACGCCGAGCCTATTTTCCAGGCGTTTCGCGACGTCGCGGTTGATGGCGTTGAGCGGCGATCGACCGCCGATCGCCTCGTAGCGGCGGCGCACCTCGGCAAGCAGCTCCGGCGGCGCAGCATGGCCGCGCCGGATGTTCGCGAGGAACTCCGGCAGCTCGTCGAGCTCCTCCACGGTGCCGTGCGCGATCAGGAGGACCGCGTCGCCCGACCTCATGAGCGTGCGGACGTCCGGTGTACGAAATCGATCACCGCCTCGACGTTGCCGACGGGGGTCTCGGGAAGAATGCCGTGCCCGAGATTGAAGATGTGTCCGGGCTTGCCGCCTACCGCGTCCAGGACGCGTGCGGCGTGCTTCTCGGCGAGGTCACGCTGCGCGAGCAGCACGGTGGGATCGAGGTTGCCCTGGATGGCGCGATCGGCGCCGACCTTCTCCCAGCCGACCTGGATCGGAGTCCGCCAGTCGAGGCCGAGCACGGTGCCGCCGGACTCGCGCATGGCCTCGAGCAGGTGGAGCGAGCCGACGCCGAAGTGGATGACCGGCACGCCGCGCTTCTCTACGTCCTTCAATATGTTCATCACGTGCGGCTGCACGTAGGTCCGGTAGTCGACCGCGGACAGCTGCCCGACCCACGAATCGAAGAGCTGCACGGCGTCGACGCCGGCGTCGATCTGCTTGTGCAGGAACTTCTTCACGACGTCGGCGAGCTTGCCCATGAGCACGTTCCACGTCTCGGGCTCCGAGTACATGAAGCGCTTGGACTTGGCGAAGGCCGAGCTCTTGCCGCCCTCGATGAGGTAGCTCGCGAGCGTGAACGGCGCGCCGGCAAAGCCGATGAGCGGGACCTTCAACTCCTTCTTGAGGAGCTTGATGGCCTCGAGCACGTAGCCGAGGCCCTCCTCGATCTCGAAGCCGTGGAGCTTGTCCACGTCGGCCTTACTCGCGATGGGCGAGAAGATGACCGGCCCCTCTCCCTTCTGGAAGTCGAACGGCGCGCCCATGGGCTCGAGCGGCAAGAGGATGTCGGCGAAGAGGATCGCCGCATCCATGCCGAACTTCAGCGGCTGCAACGTGACCTCGAGCGCGAGCTCGGGCGTCTTGCAGACCTCGAGCATCGTGTGCTTCTCGCGAAGCGCGCGGTACTCGGCCATGTAGCGACCAGCCTGGCGCATCATCCAAACCGGCGTGCAGTCCACGGGCTCGCGGCGGCACGCGCGAAGGAACCGATCGTTCATCGCGACCAGCGTACCACCAAACGAAGGGACGCCTACGGACCCCTGAACACGGCCGAAGCGACGGCGCCTTCGGTGAGTCCCCACGTGAGCGCAGCGATGAAGATGGCTGCGAACACTCCGATACGGCCCCGGAGCGCGTCGAGGAACAGGCCGGAGAGAGCGGCGATATCAGGCGGAGGCGGAGGCGGAGGCGGAGGCGGACGCGACGGCGAGGGAGACGGCGGAGGCGGAGGCATCGGCGGAGGCGTCCGCGCGACGAGCGGCGCATGCAGCGTCGCCTCCGCGCTCAGCGGCGTCGCGCGACGTCGCAGGTCGCCCGCGGTCTGCGCCTGCTTGCGCAACACCTCTCCGCCGAGCGCCCGCACCCAATCCCGGAGCTCGGTCCGCGTGACGGGCTCGGATTCGAAGACCGCATCGAGGGCCTCTGCCATCTCGCGAGCCGTGCCGAAGCGATCGGCTCGCTGCGGTGCGAGGGCGCGCAGCACGACTGCGTCGAGCGCCGCGGGAACTCCGTCGACGCGCGACCCCGGCGGTGTCGCGCTTCCGGCGAGGACCCTGGCGATGGTGTTCCCTTCGCTGTCGCCGTGGAACAGCGGAGCGCCGACGAGGGCCTCCCAGAGCACGACCCCCGCGGCGTAGATGTCCGTGCGCCGATCGACGGTGACGCCGCGCACTTGCTCGGGAGACATGTACGCGAGCTTGCCCTTGATGTCCCCGACCTCCGTGCGGTGATTCCGTTGATCGGACAGCGCGACCCCGAAGTCGAGGATGCGCGGGACACCGTCGCGGCCGATCAGGATGTTCTGCGGAGACACGTCGCGATGGACGATGCGAAGTGGACGATGGTTCGCGTCGACCGCCTCGTGCGCGGCATGCAGCCCGCGCAGCGCGCCGGCGAGGATCGCCGCCGCGATCCGCGCGGGGAGGCCTTTCGGATACGCGCGTTGCAGGACGACGTGCAGCGCAAGCCCGGACACGTATTCCATGACGAGGACCACTTCGTGCCCGATGACGTCGGCGCCGTACGTCTTGATCACGTTGCGATGCCGGATGCGCGACGCCACGGCGGCCTCGTCGAGCAGCATCTGCGTGAAGCACGCCTCCGTCGCGAGGTGGGGATGCAATCGCTTGATCGCGACGATGCGGTGGTGCGGATCGGGAGACGCTGCGAGATGCACGGACGCCATTCCACCGGCGGCGATCGGCGCCGACACGACGTGAGCATCGAGCGCACGCGGAAATGACGTGACCGCTTGGTCCGCGAGCTTCGAGCGCAGCGTCGGATCCTCCGGTCGCTGTCGCAACGTGAAGGGCGGAGGCGCAGGCAGAGACGCGACCGTCTCTTCGAGCTGTTGCCCGGCTGAAGACGAATGTGGAAATGACCGGCGCATCGAAGCTCCCCTTTGCACGACGCGAAGAGTGCACGGCGTATGCCTTGCACCCAACCGAGCGCGCGACACGATCCGACGAGGTGTCGAATCCGCAGTCGCCGCGAAATCGAGGAAAAGTGAGCATGTCGACTCGAACGAGGGTCCTGGCGCGGCGCCGTCTCTCTCTGCAAGGCTGGATCGCGCCGGCGACGTTGATGGTCACAGGTGTGTTCGTCGCCTGCGGCTCGAGCTTCGAAGCGCGCATTCCAGATGCGCCTGCGGGCACCGATGACGGAGACGCCGATCCTGGGGCGGCCGCCGCCGCGAATGGCGCAGAAGGCGGCTCGCCCGGTGCCACCGACGCGGCCGACGACGGAACGTCGACGAGCGCCGACGCAGCGGCCCTGACGACTCCCTCGTTCGTCTCGCTGGCCGAGCGCTGCAAGCTCATCAACGATCGCAATCTCGATGATCCGTCGGCCAATCTGCCGACCACGCGCGCCAATCTGCGCGGGACCGATCTCGGCATTCCCGTCGTCAACGGCACGGACCTTTTCTTCTTCTTCGGTGACAGCGCGGGCTTCAAGGCCATATGGCCGTTGGGGCCGGAATCGCTACCGGACGCCGTCGGCTATTCGGGAGTGCCATATGCGTCGGTGAAAGCCGATCCCAGCACGCTGTGCACGAATCTCCGATTCCTCGGCGGCCCCAAGCAGAGCGGCGCCGGACACGCGGTGGACAGCACGATCGAGCGTGATTTCGCCGCTGCTTCGATGAACCCGCCCGCCGGACACACAATCTCGGAATACGTCCACAATCCCGCCGGACCGCGCGGGGCGAATGCCTTTCCGAGCCTGCCCGGCGACTTCGAAGTACCGTCCGGGGGATTCAGCCATCAGGGCTCGATTTACCTCTTCTACACGACGGTCGTCTCGCCCAGCACCGTCGAGATGAAAGCCTCTTATCTGGCGCGCTGGACGACGCCGTCCACGCTGAATGCTCCCAATTACGATATCCTGTATTCGCTCGACGAACGCTTCGACGCCAATGGCGCGATGCACGGCGACTTCATCAATGTCGCGCCGGTCGTGATCGGCGATTTCGTTTATCTGTTCGGCACCGGCGCGTACCGCCAGAGCGCCGTTCATCTGGCACGAAAGCACCTGACCGATCTCGCGACGCCGGGCGGCTTCGAGCGCTTCGATGCGACGACCAAGACGTGGGTTCCCGCGAACAGCGCCACGACGGCGCCGGTGGTCGCGTCCTCGGGCATCGGCGAGCTCTCGGTGCAGTACTTCCCTGCCATCAAGCGCTTCGCGATGCTCGATCAGGAGATCACGGGCGGCAACAACCAGGTGGTCGCGCGCTTCGCGAACGCTCCGGAAGGCCCGTGGAGCGCGCCCATCACGGTCGCCTCGCTCTCCGATCCGGCGTTCACTGCGAAGTACTGCTGCGTGTCGCTCGACTGCACGGGCGAGCGGCTCATCAACTGCGACCGCGCCGGTTTCTACGGCACGTACATGCTGCCCGACGTCACCGTGCACGCGAACGGATCGTTCTCGATCGACTTCTCGATGTCGACCTGGGACCCGTACGACGTCGCGCTCATGACGGCGACGTTTCACTGAGACTCACTGCAGCTGGACGGTCACGTTCGCGTTGACCGTCCAGTCGAGCGGCGGACCGTAATCGGTGCGATGCCACTTCAGCGAGAGCGCGGGCCCCGCCGCCTTGAAATCACCCTCGATCACGAGCGACGCGAGCGGATGGTTCGTCGACAGTCCGGCGAGCTCGAGGTGATTCAGGCCGGAAGGGAGGAGCGTCGCGGTGGTCAACGCGTAGTAGTGCGTGTGCGCCGGGATCGCCGTGTTGTTGCACGGTGACGACAGCACCTGCTCGACCGCGAGCGCGGTCACGTTCGCGGCGACGATGTCTCCGTTCGCCGCGGCCGTGATGTCGACCGTCACCTGCTTGAGCGTGATCTGGTACTGGCAGTCCTGGCCGCCGCCGAAGTCGACGGGAATCGTCGAGACCAGCGATCCCTTCCAGCGTCGCGACTGCGGGCCGGCATCCACCGGACCGTCGCCGAACGGAGAGCCGCCGGTCCCCGACGAAGCCGAGCTGCTCGGTGCCGGCGGGACGGTCGACGCGCTCCCGCTCGTCGACGGTGCCGGGCCGGTGCCGTTCGTCATGCCCTCCGTCTTGTCGGTGGGGTGCTTGCTCTTGGGAGCGTCGAACGCGGGAGGCGGCGTGTCGTCGAGGTTGGGAGTGGCGCACGCCGCGACGGCGGAGAGCGCGAGCACGGAGAAATTGATGAAGGCGCGGACGGTCTTGTGCCTCATGGTCTTCGCTTTCATTCGGCGGTGCAGGCGGCGGTGAGCGACGGCGTGACCCACGTGAAGAGCGGACCGAGGTTGATCTTCGGGTAGTAGCCGACGAAGTCGAAGCACATCTCGTCGGCCGTTCCTTCGCCGAACGTGATGGTCGTGTCACCCGGGTTCTTCCACGTGCAACGCGTGCGCATCACGTCTCCGGGATTCACGCTCTTGGTGATCGAGAAGTTCCCCTGTGCTTCGAACGAGAACGCCTTCTGATCGAGGATCATGTCGGGCGTGCCGGTCCCGCCCGGAATGCGCTCGGTCGACATCGCGACGCCGCGCGTGTGCATGTGCGGCGATGCGTTGAAGAGGTGCCGATTCGCGAACGGAAGCGTGAGCGGGTAATCGCAGCGGATGGTGGTCGTCGAGCGCGGCGGAATCGCGAAGCTCGTGGAGCCGAAGGCGATCACGTCGGCGTCGTTGGGCCGGAGGGTCTCCGTGCTGCAGAACTCGTAGCCGCTCTGATCCGTGCCGGTCTGCGCCTTCGTGTTGTTGTAGTGGACCTGCACGACCCAGTGCGTGGTGCCGACCTCCTCCGGGAATCCCGCGGCCGGCGGCAGCTCGAGGTTCTGGCCACCCGGCGCCCAACCCGCGACGAGCCGCCATCCCGCGGAGCCGAATGCGGCGCACGGAAACGGCTCGGTCGCGACGCTGCTGTCGGTCTGGAACAAGAGGATGTGGTGGACGATGTTCTTGTTGTCGACCATCGGCGCGAGCGCGGTGACGTGGCGCTTCTTCTGCAGCGCGACGTCGAATCCGAAGCACGTGTACTGATCGGTCGGGCTGCCCGGCTGCATCGTGAACGGCTTCGTCGCCTTGAGCACGGTGTCGGGCTTGCACGAGAGCGCCTTCACGCCGTCGGCAGGAGCCGCGCTCGTGCACGTCGCGCCCGACGACTTCGCGCCGCCGGCGATCCACGAGTCGATCGTCGCGAGGTCCTTCGCATCGAGGCGCGGCTGCGGGCTCGGCGGCATCGAGCCCGTATCGGCGTGGATGCGGCTCTGGACGAGCTCGTAGACCTTCTTGCTCGCGTTCGCGCCGGGCCCGGGCTTCTGCAGGTCGTCCCACGTCACGAGCGAGGTGGAAGCGCCGAACTGCGGCTGGGCCGAATGGCAGGTCTGGCAATGCGTGCTGAGCACCGCCTCCACGTCGCACGGCAAGCCGGTGGCGGCGGTGACGGTCGCGCCGCCATCCGATGCCGCGCCCGCGCCGCCTCGATCGGGAAGGTTCGCGGCGCCGCCGGTCTCCGTCGTCGGAGCGTCCTTCGACAGGTCGTCGCCGCTGTCTCCCTGACACGCCGTCACGGCGAAGACCGCCGTGCCGATCGCGAGCGCGGAGAGAGAGACGACGAGCGCAGACGTGATCCCGGAAGGCCGTGCGGAAGGAGTGGACATTTCCTCCTGAAGAGCAGCGGGCGTGCCATGGATCGTTCGCGCCCGCTCGCGCACGAAAGGCCTAAAAACAAGGCTCGTGGTGCTCGCGTGCGGCGCGTGTCCGGAGGTAGGTTGCGCCGGGGCGAGACCCGCCGCTGGTCACGACCGTGACCCTTTGTTTTCGCGATGAGGTCGTGCTTCCCTTGTAGGCGGATGGCGACGCGTCAGCTCCGGGTCGTCGCCCTGCTGGTGGCACTGCCGGCGCTCCTCGGCGTCGTCGGCGCGTGCGGCACGCTGATCGGCATCGAGGACCTCGGGGTCGACCAGGCGTCCACGACGCCCGACGGCGGCAAGCGCACGGAGACCGGAGCGCCGATCGAGGAGCCGCCTCCCGATGCGCCCACGACTGGAGACGTCGACACGAGCGTTCCGCCGCCGCCCGACGGAGCAACGCCCGCGAAGCGCGTCTTCGTCACGTCGTCGGCGACGACCGCGAAGCTCGACAACCATCCGGGCGTCACCCGAGCAGCGCGCCGTACGCGTGGACCGGCACGCTGTCGAACGGGCAGGCCTCGATCAACTGCAACGACTGGACCTTCGACAACGTCTCCGCGGTCACCTTCGGCGTCGCGGGGACGTTCACCGAGTCCGTCGAGGGCAAGTGGACGAACAACGGCGGCGCCGGAGGCGGATTGCCGGGCTGGGGCTGCCAGCTCAACGCCCATCTCTACTGCTTCGAGATGTGAGCCACTCTACTGGTCACAGTCGTGACCTTTGTTCTCGCACCGGTACGTGCCACGCTTGTGACGTGATCTGGCGTCGTGTCCTCTTCCTCGCCGGCGTGTCGACCACGCTCACGCTCGTCGCGTGCGGCGCGCTGATCGGGATCCAGGACATCGGCGTCGATCCTGCTGCGTCGACGCACGATTCCGCGGTTCACCTCGATGCCGCGGAGCCGGTCGACGCTCCGCCTTCCGAGGAGGACGACTCTGCAACCATCGTCGACAGCGCTCCGCCGGTGATCCTCGACGCTTCGACGCCCAGGCGCCGCGTCTTCCTGACGTCGACGGTGACGAAAGGAGCGATGGGCGGCGTGGCCGGCGCCCAGACGCTGTGTCGAGCGGCGGCCTCGAACGGCAAGCTGGGCGGCAACTGGGTGCCGTTCGTGTCCGGCGAGGGCGTGAACGCGGTCGACCGACTCGACTTCGACGGCCCCTACGTCACGGTCACGAACCCTCCGATCGTGGTGGTCGCGCACAAGGACGACATCAGGAACAAGCTGCCGCTCGGCCACCTGATCAACATCCAGGAGAACGGCATCCAGCTCATGAGCCCTCAAGGTTCGGCGCTGGTGTGGACGGGCTCGGACACGAGCGGCAACGGCACCGCGTACAACTGCAACAACTGGGGGGTTGGAAATGGCACCGCCGCCGGCTTCATGGGCTGGTTCGATCAGGCGAGCAACGGGAAGTGGATTCAACACGACAGCACCACGCCGTTCGTCGCGCCCTACGACTGCGGGACGCCGGCGCATCTGTACTGCTTCGAGCTGACGAACTGATTCACAAGCGCAGCGTCGCCAGCACGCCGCCGCCCGCTCGATCGAAGCTCGGTGCCACCGCGACGCTCGCCTTCGTGGGCGCCGTGAGATGCAGGACGATCCCAGTCGCGAGCGCGGCGCCGCCGACGACGACGCCAATGGTACTGACGGTGCCGAACGTCGACGCGGTCTTCACGTCCTGCGCGTGCTGCGCGCGCACCGCCTCGTTCGGGCACTTCTCGTTCGGACATGCCGACGTGACCGACGACCACGTGCTGAGCGCGAACGCGCCGAAGAGAAGACCGCCGACGAGCACGACGCCTCCGCCGATCTCGAGACCGAGCGCCACTCCGGTTCGCGAGATCCCCGGCTCGGGCGGTCCGATGGGCGCGCCGGGGCCTCCCGGTCCTTCGGCACCCGGCGGCGCCGGCTCGAGCGCCGGGACGTGGATGGTCTGCTTTTCCCCTTCGCCGAGGCGCACGTTGGTCTGCCACGAGCTACGGCCCGTCGCGCTCACGACGATCGTCTGAGGCCCGGGGTCGACGGGGATCGCGGTGTTGTACTCCGGCGGCTCGACCTTCGTGTCGTTGCGACGGACGACGAGGCCGGGATACGTCGCGTCGACGGCGATGACGAGACGAGGCACGCGCGCTTCGAGCGGCGCAGCAGCATCGTGCGCGATGTCCGCACGCGCCGTGTCTCCGAGGCTTCGCGCGAGCGCCTCCGCTTCCGAGTAGGCGACCCAGGCGCTGGCGACCTTCTTGAGCTGGAGATCGCAGCCGCCGAGATTGAGGAGCGTGCCGACCTTGTGCTCGAGCGCGTAGCTGCGCGTGAAGCGGTCGCAGGCCTCTTCGTAACGTCCTTGTCCCGCGAGCGTGCGTCCCTCGTTGAAGAGCGTGACGGCGGTACCAGACTGCGCGTGCGCCGCCGTCGTGACCGTCACGGACGCCAGCATTCCTGCAACGAGCAGCGCGGCGCTTCGAACCGACGTCATGGAAAGCTGCTCGGATCCGGCGCCGGCGACACTGGCTTCCGTGTCGGCGCTCCCTGCGCCGGCGGCTTGGTCCTCGGCTTCGTTCCGGCTCGAACCGTGGCCACGGGAGCGGCGGTCGCGACGGCGGGCGGCTCCGCGGTCACGGTCGGCTCGGCCGTCGTCGCCATTGCGGTCGCGGCGGTCGCGGTCGCCGTCGCCGCTGCGGTGGTCGCAGGCTCGATCGCCGGCATGGGCACGGGCTCTACCTCGATCGACGTCGGCGGAGGCGGAAACGGCTTGTCTTGTGTCCGCGACGAAGCGGCCCCGCCTCCGAGCCGAAGGCGCACGAGGAGCAGCACCGAGACGAGCGCGCTCACGAAGATGAGCGTCGGCACGAAGATGCTCCGGCGCACGGGCACCGCGACGCTCGCCGACGACGGCAGTGGCGCGCGGATCTCGAAGCCGCCGCCCGCCGTCGGAAGATGCACCGACTCCGGATCGCTCCCGCTCGGCACCGGCGGCCGCGTCGGGACCGATAGCCGTTGCGTCTGTGCTTCGGTCACGTCACCGCTGCTCCGGGCGAGATCCGCCATGAGCTCGTCGATGGGCCGGCCCTCTGCCGTGGGAGGCGCGTTCTGGATCATGCGCTGGCGATCCGCGAGGCGCTGGGCCGACAGCCGCCTGACCCACGCACCGACCTCGTCGTCCGACGCGCGATCGAACTGCTCGAGCTCGCCGAGGAGCTCGCGCGCGGTGAGATAGCGATCGCCGAGCTCACGCGCCGTCGCGCGCAGCACGATGGCATCGAGCGCGGCCGGCACCTCCGGATTGACCGAGCTCGGAGGCTTGATGTCGCCCGCCATGACCGCCGCACAGATGGTGCGGGAGTCCTCGGCGTCGAAGAGCTTCGCGCCGGTGAGCAGCTCCCAGAGGACGACACCAGCAGCGTACACGTCGACCTGCCGCGTGACGGGACGGGCCGCCATCTGTTCCGGCGCCATGTACGAGAACTTGCCGCGCACCTCGCCGGGTCGCGTCGAGTCGAAGCGTCCCACCGCCTTCGCGACGCCGAAGTCGATGATGCGCGGGATGCCGTCGACGCCGACGAGCACGTTCTGCGGAGAGACGTCGCGATGGACGATCCCGAGCGGCGCGCCGTCGTCGTTCCGCGCGTCGTGCGCGGAGTCGAGGCCGCGCAGCACGCCGTAGATGATCGACAGAGCGATGGGGAGCGTGATCTTCTCTTCGCTCTTCCGCGCGCGGCGGAGGAGCGCGCTCAGCGAGTCGCCTTCGACGTACTCGAGGACCAGGCTGAACGCGCCGTCCGCGACGACGAGATCGAGCGTGTCGACGACGTTGGTGTGCCGGATCTGCGCGGCGAGTCGCGCTTCTTCGACGAGCATGGAGACGAACTCGCGCTCGGCGGCGAGCTCGGGATGGAGGCGCTTGATCGCGACGAGCTTGGAAAAGCCGGCACTTCCGGTCACGCGACCGACGTACACGGTCGCCATGCCCCCCTTGGCGATGCTCCCGAGGATGGTGTAGCGACCGTCCATGTTCAGCGAGAGTGCCTTTCCCGGTATCCTAGGACCCGGGTGCCCGCATGAGCGAAGTTAGCACACGTACGATCCTGAGGCCTCGTTCCACGCCCGCAGCGGTGCAGGGGCAAGTGGTTGCCGGCCCCTCGCGAGGTGGCGCGGCGGTAGGGAAGAAGATCACCTTCGGCCGTTCGCGCATCGCCGACGTTCCGATCGCGGACTTCACCGTGTCGGAGTTCCACGTCGAGCTCACCGGCCACCCGGACGGGATCGAGGTCCGCGACCTCGATAGCTGGAACGGCACGTACTACGAGGGCGCGCGCATCCAGCGCGCGGTCCTGCCGCGCGGAGCGGTCCTGTCGCTCGGCGAGTCGGCGATCCGCGTCGACATCGTCGAGGAGGCGCAGCCGCAGAATCCGGTGCGTGACTCGTTTCATTCGCTCCTCGGAAAGAGCAC